>OFJB01001191.1_pt1 | contig 10691 bp, 8 predicted proteins | sample 1775081 | NCBI WGS metagenome assembly OFJB01 (sample SAMN08195771, study PRJEB24354) | sludge metagenome | isolation source: initial sludge from phenol fed wastewater aerobic bioreactor | place: India: Nagpur | collected 2016-06-05 | reverse complement strand
GGCGCGGTCGTGCGCGTGCTGCGACCGACGGTCCCGCTGGAGAGCCCCGCGGAGCTCACGTTCTCGCCGGGGCTCCCGCCGACCGCCGGCGGCCTCGCCGGCTGGGTGCGCGACGTGCTCGTGCCGGACGAGAAGCGCGACCGCCACGTGCGGCGCTCAGACACCCTCGTGTGCCCGGTCGATCCCGGTGACGTCCCCGAACGCACGCGGACCGTCGTCGTCGGCCCGAGCACCTGGTCGGTCGCCGGCGTGGCGTTCGACGCGTGCGTCGACCCGGCGGTGCACCGACCCGTGGGGCGGCGCAGCACCGGGCCGTGGCCCGTGGCGCGGGCCCGGGTGGCGGACGGGACCGTCACCATCGACGCCCCGGCCGGTCCCGTCGTCGTGCGGGGCGACGTCGACGCGACGACGGTCGCGGCGCTGCGCCCGGTCGCGGCCGTCGTCGGCGACGACCTCCCCGCCCGCGTGCGGACGCAGCTCGCCGCCAGCGGCGTGGTCGTCTCGTCGACGGCCGACGACCTGCCGGCGCCGTCGAGCGACCTGGAATGGCAGGCCCGTTCCGTCGACGCCCGTCGGGAGGCGCTGCGCGGCCACGGTCCGTGGTCGGCGCTGGACGCCTGGCCGAGCGTGAGCGTCGTCCTCGTCACGCACCGCCCCGAGCAGGTCCCCCATGCGCTAGCCCAGGTGTCCCGGCTCGCGTACCCGACGGCGCCGCGGTATGGGAGGCGGCCCAGGACGTGCCGCGCCCGGTGACGCTCGTCCCCGTCGACGGCACGCACACCCTCGGTGCGGCGCTGCAGCGGTGCTCGGACCGGGCCGAGGGCGCGCTGATCACGAAGATGGACGACGACGACCACTACGGCGTCGAGCACATCTGGGACCTCGTCCTCGCGCGCGCATACTCCGGCGCCCAGGTCGTCGGCAAGACCCTGGACTGGGTGCACCTCGCGCAGGACGACGTGACCGTGTTCCGCCCGGTGTACGCGGCGGAGAAGTACGCAAACTTCGTCTCCGGGGGGACGCTGGTCGTCTCCCGCGCCGACCTGGCGGCCGTCGGCGGGTGGCGGCCTGTTCCCAAGTCCGTCGACCGCGCGCTGCTGGACCGCGTGCTGCTCGACGGGGGACTCGTCTACCGCACGCACGGGCTGGGCTACACGTACGTGCGCCGCGCGGGAACCCGCACGGCGAGCGTCAGCGACGAGCACTTCCTGACCCGGACCGAGGCGACCTATCCGGGACTGCTCCGGCACGAGGCGCTCGGCACCGCGTAGCGATGGTCGAGGTGCGGGTCGGCAAGAATGTCGGCATGTCCGGGGCGTGGCCGAGCGTGTCGGTCGTCATGACGGTGCTCAACGAGGAACGTCACCTGCGCGATGCGATCGACCGGCTCCTCGACCAGGACTACCCGGGCCCCCTCGACGTCGTCGTCGCCGTCGGGCCCTCCACGGACAAGACGCACGCGGTGGCCGCGGCGATCGCCGCGGCCAACACCCACGTGCGCGTCGTCGACAACCCCAGCGGGCGCACGCCGAGCGGGCTCAACGCCGCGATCGCCGCCACCGACAGCGAGATCGTCGTACGGATCGACGGCCACGCGATGGTCGGTCCCGAATACGTGCGCACGGCGGTCGAGACGCTCCAGGAGACCGGGGCCGACAACGTCGGCGGCATCATGGCGGCGGAGGGCACCAACGCGTTCGAGGACGCCGTCGCCCGGGCGATGACGTCGAGGTTCGGTGTCGGCGGCGCGTCGTTCCACGTCGGCGGCGAGCCGGGACCGGCGCCGACGGTGTACCTGGGCAGCTTCCGGCGCTCGGCGCTCGATCGCGTCGGCGGCTACGACGAGTCGATGGTGCGCGCGCAGGACTGGGAGATGAACCTGCGCATCCGGGAGTCCGGGGGCGTCGTCTGGTTCACCCCCGACCTGCGCGTCACGTACCGGCCCCGGCACACGCTCGGGGCGCTCGCCCGGCAGTACCACGACTACGGCCGCTGGCGCCGCGAAGTCGTCCGCCGGCATCCGCAGACCCTGTCGGCTCGTTACCTCGCTGCCCCGGTCGCGGTCGCGGGCGTCGCGGCCGGAACGGCGCTCGCGCTCGTCGGCGCCGTGACCCGACGGCCCGCGCTGGTCGGCCTCGGGCTGGCGGCCCCGGCCGGCTACGCGCTGCTCGACCTCGCGGGCTCGGCCCTGACCGCTCGGACCGCGCCGCGGTTGTCGGTCCGGTCCGCGGTCCGTCTCCCGATCGTCTACGCGACCATGCACGGGTCCTGGGGAGCGGGGTTCCTGCGCGGGCTGCCGCGGTCCGAGCGGCGCGCTGCGGCGGCGTCCGCCCCCGGGGACTGACATGGCGATCTGGTCACGGCGACGCAGACCCCGCCAGTGGTCGGTCGTCGTCGCCGCGCCCAAGGGGCCCGACGGCGACCAGTGGGGCGACACCTGGTTCGCCGCTGACCTGGCCGCGGCGCTCGAACGGGCCGGGGAGCGCGCCCGCGTGGTCCGCCGCAACGGGGCGAGCAGCCCGGCGCGTGAGGAGGACGACGTCGTCCTCGTCCTGCGCGGGCTGCGTCGGGTCGTGCCGCGGCGCGGCCGCGCGACCTGGCTGCTGTGGGTCATCAGCCATCCCGAGCTGGTGGAGGACGACGAGCCAGGCGACTACGACGCCACGTTCGCCGCGAGCGGGCACTGGTCGCGCGCCGCCGCGTTCGGCGTGCCGGTCACACCCCTGCTGCAGGCGACGGCGCCGGAGCGGTTCCGCCCCGGGGCGGCGCCGCCCGACTCCGGCGCTCGCGTGCTCTTCGTCGGCTCGACCCGCGGCCAGCTGCGCCCCGTCGTGCGAGATGCCCTCGCGGCCGGCGTCGACCTGGACCTGTACGGCGTGGGGTGGGAGCAGTTCCTGCCCGCCGACCGGATCGCCGGCACCCTGCTGCCGAACGCCGAGCTGCCGGCGGCGTACGCCGGGGCCGGGGTCGTGCTCAACGACCACTGGCCCGACATGGCGGCGGAGGGGTTCGTCTCGAACCGGCTCTTCGACGCGGCCGCGACCGGGACGCGCGTCCTCAGCGACGCCGCCGTCGGCCTTCCCGAGGTGTTCGGCGACGTCGTGCGAACCTACGCGGACCCCGCCATGCTTGGCCCGATGCTCACCGGCGACCTCGACGACGCGTTCCCGTCCCGCGACCAGCGGCTGGCGCTCGCTGACCGCGTCGCGCGCGAGCACTCGTTCGACGCGCGGGCGGCGGCGCTCGTCACCGCGGTCGACGGGCTTCGAGGCGCGCGGTGAGCCCGGACGTCACCGTCGTCGTCATCTGCTTCAACGACGCGGGACGGCTGCCACGCGCGGTCGCGTCGGTGCAACGGCAGACGCTGCGCAACCTGGAGATCGTGATCGTCGACGACGCGTCGACCGACGACACCGAGGCCGTCGCGCGGGCGCTCGCGGCACAGGATCCCCGCATCCGGTACGAGCGGCTGCCGGAGAACTCCGGGGGTTGCAGCGCCCCGCGCAACCGCGGGCTGGAGCTCGCGCGGGCGCCGTGGGTCATGTTCTGCGACTCCGACGACGAGTACGAGCGGCACGCGTGCAAGAACCTCCTGCTGACCGCGGAGCGCACCGGTGCCGACGTGGTGTGCGGCACGGCGGTGCGCGTCGACGTCCGCACCGGTCGCACGAAGCGCTGGCGGCCGGAGCTGCACGACCGCGAGCACGTCGTCGACGCCCTGGCCGACCTGCCGGAGCTGCTCTACGACACGATCTCGGTGAACAAGATCTACCGCCGCTCGCTGCTCGACGAGTCGGGTGTCCGCTTCCCCGAGGGGATCTTGTTCGAGGACCAGCTGTTCACGCTCCAGGTCATGTCGACGGCGTCGCGGCTCGCGGTGGTGCCCGAGGTCGTCTACCGCTGGTACGTCGACAAGCTCGGGGAGGACCTGTCGATCACGCAGCGGCGCAAGGAGATGCGCAACGTCGACAGCCGGATCGAGGTCAACCGGCGCATCGACGCGTACCTCGCCGAGCGCGGCCTGGCTGATCTCGCCGCAGTCAAGGCGGAGAAGTTCCTGCGTCACGACCTGTACCTCTACCTGTCGTCGATGGTCGAGGCCGACGACGAGACCGCGGAGGCGCTCGTCGACCGGCTCGTGCCGTACGTCGAGCAGGTGCCGCTGGACGCTGCGTGGCGGCTGCGCCCGGCCCTGCGCGTGGCGATCTGCCACCTCCTGCGACGCGACGTCGACGGCGTGAGGCGGGCGATGCGCTTCCTCGTCTGGGCGTCCGCCGTGGACGCGACCATCGTCACGCGGGCAGGGCGCGAGATCTGGGACGGCGACCTGGTCGAGCCGACCGAGGTCGTGGCCGGTCGCGTCGTCGACGACTGGCTCGACGTGACGGCGCTGGGGCTGCTGCGCGTGCCGCTCGGTCAGCGACGATGGCTGCATCGGATCGACGAGCTGTCGCTCGACGGCGCCTCCGGGGCCGTCCGCGTGCGGGGACGCACGCGCGACTACGACGGCAGCCTCCGCGCCGGCGACGCGATCGAGCTGCGCGCGACCCTGCCGGGCGGCCGGGTCGCGCTCGTGCTGCCCCTGCGCTGGCTCGACGGCGGGCCGGCCGGCATGCCGGGGTGGTGGGCCTGGGAAGCGGACGCCGTGCCCGTCGCGGGAGTCTCGACGGCGCTGGAGACGGGAGACCGGGGCACGGTCACGATCGCCGTCGCTCGCGACGGCGTGACGTGCCTCATGGCCGCGCGGTCCGAGCGGTCGTCCTGCCCGACCGTGCCGATCGCGTTCCCGGGACCGGTCTCCCGATCCGGGCCCGACGCGCTCGAGCTGGGTCCGGGCGAGAACGGGGCCGTCGCCTGGCGGGCCGCGACGACGTCTGCGGTCCGTCGGCAGCGGGCGCAGCGCCGGGCCCGCCGGCAGCGCCGGCCGGCCGTCGTGCGATGGACGACGTTCATCGACCTGGTGCGCCGCGACTGGCTGCGCTCGGCCGCCGTGCGGCTGGGGCGGCTCCTGCCGCGTCGGCGACTGATGGTGCTGGAGGAGCGGGAGGGCCGCTCGTTCGGCGGCGACGTCGCGGCGATCGCCCGCGCGTGCGCCGACGTCGAGCCCGGGCTGACGTCGGTGTGGGCGCACCGTGGGCTGCCGGACGCGGTGCCCGCGGGAAGCCGCGGCGTGGAACGGGGGTCGGTGCGCCACGCCTGGCTGCTCGCCCGCGCCGCGGTCGTCGTGCACGACGGCGCGGTGCTCCCGGGCGCGTCCCGACGCGCGGTGGTCGTGGACACCGGCCCGGGCGTCCCGGCCGGCCGGATCGGGCTGGACGACCCGACGGTGCTCGCCGCGCGGTCCGCGGTGGCCGCGGTCCGTCGGTCCGGTCGGCGCAGCACGGTCCTGCTCGCGACGTCCCCGGCCGCGGCGGAGGTCGTGGGTCCGGCCCTGGGACACAAGCGCGGCGTCGGGCCGGCCGGGATCCCGAGGGCCGACAGCCCGCTGGCGGCACGGCGTGGCGACCTCGAGGCCCTGCGTCGGCGGCTCGGGCTCCCGACGGACCGGGCGGTCGTCACCTACGTGCCGGTCCGGCGTGCGCCCGGAACCGACGTCGCGTCGCTCCTGGACGTCGAGGAGTGGGTCCGCCGGCTCGGTGACCGCGCCTACCTCGTGGCCTGCTCGCCGCCGGGGATGCCGCTGGACGTGCCGACCCGGCTGCGCTGGGCGGTGCGGGAGGCGTCGGCGGCGGAGGACCGGCTCGCGTTCCTGGGCGCCGCGGACCTGGCCGTCGCCGACTACGGGCGCGACGTGGGCGACGCGGCGTTGCTGGACGTGCCGATCGTGCTGCACTGGCCGGACCGCGCGCAGTACGTGGACCGCGCGCACGGGGTCTACGCGGGCGTGACGGACGCGGGACCGGTTGTGTCGTCGACGCGGGGGCTGTGCGACGAGGTCGAAGCGTGGCTGGCCGACCCGGCGGCGTGGGAGGAGCGGTACGCGCACGGCCGGCGGGCCTGGGCCGCGCGCTGGTGCGGGCCGGCCGACGGCCGCAGCGCCGAGCGGGCGGCGGCCGCGGTCCTGGGCGGTGCCCGGTGACGCGGCCGCGGATCGTCGTCCTCGCGAACTCGGTCGAGGAGCTCGGCGGGGCCCAGCGTGTCGTCCACCTCGTGGCGCAGGGACTCGCGGAACGGGGCTACCCGGTCGAGCTGGTCGGGCTCGCTCCCGTCGAGCACCCGCACACCTACGTCGCTGATCCCGCGTACCGCCAGCGCACCCTGATGCCGCAGCCGTGGCCGTCGCCCCCACCGGACGCCCGCCTGTCGACGCGGCTGCGACCGTCGGTGCGTCGGCTCATCGCGACCCGGGCCGCGCTCAGTGCGGGAGCCGTCGCCGACCTGGAGCGGCTGCTCGCGGACGGACCGCCCGGGATCGTCGTCGTCGCGCAGCTGTGGGCGATGGAGCACCTCGCCAGCGTCGAGCACGCGGGGTGGTCGGTGATCGGGCAGTACCACTCGTCGTTCGAGGCGGCCGCGGGCGGACGCGACCTCGCCCGGGCGCTCGACCTCTACGCGGACGTCGACGCCGTCGCCCTGCTCACGACCGAGGACGCGCACGCGTTCCGCCGCGCCGGCCTGGACAACACGACGGTCCTCGCCAACCCGCTCGCCCTGTGGCCCGACGAGCCGGCCGATGCCACGACAGGCCGCACGGTCACGTTCTTGGGCCGGCTCTCGGTGGAGAAGGGCCCCCGGTTCCTCGTCGACGCCTGGGGGCAGATCGCCGACCGGCACCCGGACTGGCGGCTGCGGTTCGTCGGGTCCGGTCCGGACGAGGACGCCGTCCGTTCACGCGTCGCGCGGCTACCCGCCGGCGCCGACCGCGTCGAGTTCGTCCCGCCGGTGGCCGACGTCGAGCCCGAGCTACGCGCCGCGGGGGTCCTCGCCCTCCCGTCCCTGACCGAGGGCCTGCCGATGTCGCTCGCCGAGGCGATGGCGATGGGCCAGGCGACGGTGTCGGCGGACTGCTCGGCGGGAGTGCGCGCGCTCACCGACGATGGTCGGGTCGGTCGGATCGTTCCCCGCGGAGACGCCGACGCGCTCGCCGTTGCGTTGGACGCCCTGCTCGGCGACGACGCCGAGCGGGCTCGGCTGGGCGCCGCCGCCCGTGCGCACGTCGAGCGCTACCGCCTGCCGACGGTCATCGACGCCTGGGAGCAGCTCGTCGCCGACACCCTGCGCTGATGGGGGGCGGCTAGAGGTGGGCGTTGGCGCGCGTGAGGTCGTCCTCGAAGTCGACCTCGACGGCGAACAGGTCCGTGATGTCCAGCGGACGCACGCGCACGGCGTCCTTCTCGATCATGAGCTCGATGCCGCGCTCGAAGTAGTCCATGTCGTCGCACTCGGCCAGCCGGGCGATCAGCGCGGCCTTGTCGGTCCCGGCGACGTAGTTGATGCCGACCGCCTCGCCCTTGGCCCCGACGACCGTCTTCGACAGCAGAGCCACGTATCCGTCGTCGTCGACGGTGTACTTGACCTCCTCGTCGGCGACTGCCGCGGTGTTCACGCAGATGAACGACTCGTCCGCGGCGATCAGGTCGGCCGCCCGGCTCAGCACCGACGGGTCGAACACGACGTCGCCGTTCATCCACAGCACGCCGCCGGCCGGCGAGGTCCGCAGCGCCTTCAACAGGCTGCGGTTCGTGTTGGTCCGGTCGTAGTTCTCGTTGTAGACGTACGTCACGTCCGGGAACTGCTCGAGGATCATCTCCAGCTTGAAGCCGACGACGGTCGTCACGCGCAGGTCGTCGAAGACAGCCGTCAGGTTGTCCAGCTGCTGCTGCATGATCGTGCGCCCGTCGCGCAACGGCGTCAGCGGCTTGGGCCACGGCTTGCCCAGCCGGGTGCCCATGCCCGCGGCGAGGATGACGGCCTGCACGTTCATGAGAGCTCCTTCACGACTCGCGTGCGCCGGAGCTCACGCAGAGCACTGTCGTGCTCGACGATCGACGCCCGCAGCGCGGTCCAGAACCGCTCGGTGCTCTGGCCGGGCTGCAGTCCGTCGAAGTACAGGTCGCGCAGCTCCAGCCGCTGCGTGCGCAGGGTGTCCTCCGCCAGCAGCGCCGCGAGGTCCGCGGTCAGCGACCCGATCGTCGACTGGTCGATGACGAGCGCACCGGAGGCAACCGGGGCGTCCGCGAGCAGCTGCGCGCGGTCCGACCGGCGGTCGGTGATCGCCAACGGGGCGCCCGGCCGCAGGTACAGGTGGTCCAGGCTGACCGACGAGACGTCCGCGACCATGAGGTCGGTCGCCCGGATGACGCCGAGCACGTCGGCGTCCAGGAGCACGGCGTGCCCCCGGGCGGGGTCCGCCGCGATGGCGGCCTCCATCAGCCGCAGGATGCGGGCGTGGCCCTTGGCCACCCCGGGGTCGTCGGAGGTGGCGACGCGCGGGTGGGGCTTGTACAGGACGCGCGCCCCGGGCTGGGCGAGCGCCGCGGAGATGATCGCCGGCCCGTAGCAGTCGACCGAGGTGTAGTTGTTCGCGTCGTCCTCGCCCTCCCAGGTCGGCGCGTACGTGATCGTCGGGCCGTCGACCGGCGGAACGGCGACCGGGACGGGCAGGTCCAGCTGCGGCCGCCCGACCCGGACGAGGCGGGCGGTGTCGAACCAGGCGAGAGCGGCCTGGTGCCGACGCACGGCGGCCTCGCCCGCGACGAAGACCTGGTCGTACGCCTTCGCCTGGTTGCTGACCATGCAGATCTTGTCGCTCTCCCCGTGGTTCACGTGGATGTGCACGGCCTGCTGGAACGACAGCGACTGGAAGTTGGTCCACCCGTTGTTGACGTAGACGACCGCGTGGAAGTCGGCCCGGTCGTAGAGAGCCATGAGGATCTCGTAGCGCGGCACCAGCAGCACGCGCAGCGAGGTGATGCCCAGCAGGGTGTTGTACGTCTCGATGTGCCGGACGACCACGATCGTCGAGACGTCGTCGGCCGCCTCGAACACCGGGAGCCACTGGGTCAGCTGGTACAGCTTCTGCGGGCCGTCGGCGAAGTACAGCGCGACGTCGGCGCTGGGGATGTCGGCGAGGTCGAAGCCGTCCGGCTCGACCTGCCCGAACTCGCGCATCCGTCGGGCGACGCCTCGGGCGACCCGCTTCGCGACGTTCCGCATCGGTCCGGCGGAGGTCTTGCCTGGGGTGCTCACGTGCCTCCGTCGGTCGGTCCCGGGGATCAGTGACCTATCGTAACGGCCGTGCTCACGCTCTGGCGGCACCGTCAGGTGCTGCGCATGCTGGTCCTGCGGGACCTCCAGCGTCAGTACACGAAGTTCCGCCTCGGGTACCTGTGGACGATCATCGAGCCGCTCGGCATGTCGATCGTGCTGTGGTTCGTGTTCTCGATGCTCCTGGGCCCCCGCAAGCTCGGCCTCCAGCCGTACCTGCTGTTCCTGTCCGTCGCGATCCTGCCGTGGTGGTGGTTCACGAAGGGCATCGCGCAGATGTCGGGCGTGTTCCGCAAGAACAAGGGCGAGCTGCGGATCAGCCTGCTCCCCACGGAGCTGTGGGTGCTGCGGATACTGCTCGTCACGATGATGGAGTTCATCCTCTCGCTGCCGGTCATCATCGTGGCGGTCATCCTCACGCGCGACGTGCCCGGTCCGCTCATCGTGCTGTTCCCGCTCGGCATCGCCCTGCAGTTCGTGCTGATGTACGGGCTCGGGCTCCTCATCGCGTCGTACGCGGTGGTCATCCCCGACCTCGCCCGCATCGTCCGGATCGCGATGCGCGCGCTGTTCTACCTCACGCCGGTGCTCTACTCGATCACCAACATCCCCGAGCACATCCGCCCCTACGCGACCTTGAACCCCCTGGTCGCGCCCCTCGGCCTGTACCGCGTGGGCTGGTGGCCCGACGAGCACGAGTCGTACCTGCACTACGGGATCTCGCTGGTGCTGTGCCTGGTCATCTTCGGCGTCGGCTGGTGGGCGTTCAAGCGGCACGAGCCGCGCATCCTGAAGGAGGCGTGACGTGCCCCACGTCCCGCTGACCCCGGACCTCGGTGCCGTCGTCTCGTTCGAGGGTGCCGGCGTCCGGCTGCCCAAGCTCAACCGCCGCAAGGTCGGCCGGTCGCGCAACCGCCTCAAGCGGATCCGCGGCGACGTGGCACGCGACGAGATCTGGTTCGTCCGGGACGCCACGTTCTCGCTCCAGCCGGGAGAGGCGCTCGCGATCGTGGGCCACCTGAACTCCGGCCGGGACCAACTACTGCGCCTGGCCGCCGGCACCCTGATCGCCGACGAGGGGACGGTCCGGCGCAGCGTCCCGATCGTCCCGCTGGTCGGTCTCGGCGGTGCGCTCGGTGGTAGCTACACCGTCCGACAGAACATCTACCTCCTCGGCAGCCTCCTCGGCATGACGCAGGCCGAGATCGTCGAGCGCCTCCCCGGGATCGTCGAGCGTGCCGACGTGGGCAAGATCCTCGACAAGTTCCTCGGCGACAGCTCTCGCCTCGTCCGGGGACGGATCGCGTGGTCCATCGCGATGGCGACGCAGGCGCCGGCGTTCGCGATCTCCCAGGCGCTCACCGTCGGGCAGCCGTCCTTCCAACAGCAGTGCTGGGAGATCGTCGGTGGTCTGGTCGATGGCGATCGCGGGCGGCACGCCCTCTACCTTGTCCACCGCCGGCTTGTCCATGCGGTCGAGGAAC
>OFJB01001190.1_pt1 | contig 10692 bp, 8 predicted proteins | sample 1775081 | NCBI WGS metagenome assembly OFJB01 (sample SAMN08195771, study PRJEB24354) | sludge metagenome | isolation source: initial sludge from phenol fed wastewater aerobic bioreactor | place: India: Nagpur | collected 2016-06-05 | reverse complement strand
GCCTCGATCGACAACCTGCAGGCCAAGCTGCTGCTCGCCGCCTGCCTGGTTGCCGCGGTGCTGTTCTTCTTCCTCGGTGGCATCGGGGTCCGGCAACGCAGCCGGTTTGCGGCGGTGGCGGTGCTTATCGCCTACTTGGCCGGCTACGCGCTCAGAGTCGCTGCCGTGGGCGCGTCGATGGTAAATCAAGTAGCCACGCAAGGCGCGGGAGGCATCGTCGGGATCATCATCATCGCGCTGCTCTATCTGGCCTTCTGGCTCTATGCCCGCAATTTCCTCACCTTCAACAATCAGGTGACCATCCTGCGCGACACCGCCTTCATCGGCATCGCCGCCTGGGGGGCGACCCTGATCATCATATCCGGCGACATCGACATCAGCGTCGGCCCGACGGTGGCCTTCATCTCGGTCGTCTTCGCCTACATGCTCAAGGCCGAGGTCATCCCCTTGCTGCTCTGCATCCTGCTTGCGATCCTGCTTGGCGGCGTGGCGGTCGGCAGCCCGCGCGGCCTGGTGGTGCCCATCCTGCGCAACGCCGACCAGCTCTCGCTCGCCGACATCGAAAAGCAGATCGCCGACTTCGGCCGGCGCGCGCAGGACGGCAAGCTCACGCTCGACGAACTGACCGGCGGCACCTTCTCCATTTCCAATGGCGGCGTGTTCGGCTCGATGCTGTCCACCCCGATCATCAATCCGCCGCAGTCCGCCATCCTGGGCATCCACGCCACCAAGGACCGCCCGGTGGTGGAAAACGGCCAGATCGTCATCCGCCCGATGAACTACCTGGCCCTGTCCTACGACCACCGCATCATCGACGGCCGCGAAGCCGTGCTGGGCCTGGTCGCCATGAAGGACGCCCTGGAAGATCCGCAGCGCCTGTTGCTGGACCTGTAATCTCGGCGCCCTGAGCCCGGCGTCCGCGCGACCTGTGTGTCGGCGGCGCCCGGCCGGCCTGCCGGGCCGGCATGCGTGGGCCGGGGCGAGTTCCACACCCTCCTCATTCGCGAGAACACTATGTCCAAACAATTCGACGTCGTCGTCATCGGCGCGGGCCCCGGCGGCTACATCGCCGCCATCCGCGCCGCGCAGCTCGGCATGTCGGTGGCCTGCATCGACGCCTGGCAGAACGGCCAGGGCGGCCCGGCACCCGGCGGCACCTGCACCAACGTCGGCTGCATCCCGTCCAAGGCCCTGCTGCAGTCGTCCGAGCACTACGAGCAGCTCAACCACCACTTCGCCGAGCACGGCATCACGGCCAAGGGCGTCAGCCTGGACCTGGCCAAGCTGATCGGCCGCAAGGACACGGTGGTCAGGCAGAACAACGAAGGCATCCTGTTCCTCTTCAAGAAGAACAAGGTGTCGTTCTTCCACGGCACCGGCTCGCTGGCCGCCAAGACCGACTTCGGCTGGTCGGTGAAGGTCTCCGGCAAGACCGACGAAGACCTCGAAGGCCGCCACGTGATCGTCGCCACCGGCTCCAGCGCGCGCGCGCTGCCGGGCGTGCCCTTCGACGAGGAACTGATCCTGTCGAACGACGGCGCGCTGCGGATCCCCGCCGTGCCCAAGAAGCTCGGCATCGTCGGCGCGGGCGTCATCGGCCTGGAAATGGGCAGCGTGTGGCGCCGCCTGGGCGCCGAGGTCACCATCCTGGAAGCCCTGCCCGAGTTCCTCGGCGCGGTGGACCGCGACGTCGCCAAGGAAGCCCAGAAGGCGCTGACCAAGCAGGGCCTGGACATCCAGACCGGCGTGCGCATCGGCGAGGTCAAGACCTCCGCCAAGGGCGTCAGCGTGCAGTACACGGACGCGGCCGGCGCCGAGCAGAAGCTGTCGGTCAACCACCTGATCGTGTCCATCGGCCGCGTGCCCAACACCGCCGGCCTGGGCGCCGATGTGGTGGGCCTGAAGCTCGACGAGCGCGGCTTCGTGGTCGTGGACGAGGACTGCCGCAGCAACCTGGCCAACGTCTGGGCGGTGGGCGACGTGGTGCGCGGCCCGATGCTGGCGCACAAGGCCGAGGAAGAGGGCGTGGCGGTGGCCGAGCGCATCGCCGGCCAGCACGGGCACGTGGACTTCAACCTGGTGCCCTGGGTGATCTACACCCATCCCGAGATCGCCTGGGTCGGCCAGACCGAGCAGCAGCTGAAGGCCGCGGACGTGAAGTACCGGGCCGGTACCTTCCCCTTCATGGCCAACGGCCGCGCGCGTGCGCTGGGCGACACCACGGGCATGGTCAAGTTCCTGGCCGACGCGGCGAGCGATGAAATCCTGGGCGTGCACATCGTCGGCCCCCAGGCCAGCGAGCTGATCGCCGAGGCCTGCGTGGCCATGGCCTTCCGTGCCAGCAGCGAGGACATCGCGCGCATCTGCCACGCCCACCCATCCCTGAGCGAGTCGACCAAGGAAGCGGCGCTGGCGGTGGACAAGCGCACGCTCAATTTCTGATCGATTTCAAGATAAATTGACCACCAGCCCGCATTTGGAAAGCGCGGGCAGCTATCAAAACAATAATTCATGGATGCCGCCGTGAGCGCCGTGCGCGCCGCCTACGAGCGTGAGCTGGCCGCGCGCGGCTACCACGCCGACCCCGCGCAGCTGCGCGCGGTGGGCGCCTTGCAGCGCTGCGCCGACGAGTGGGCGGCCTACAAGAGCCGGCGTTCCAACGCGCTGAAAAAGCTCTTCAACCACCCCGACATCCCCAAGGGCGTGTACATGTACGGCGGGGTGGGGCGCGGCAAGAGCTTTCTGATGGACTGCTTCTTCGAGGCGGTGCCGATCCGCCGCAAGACGCGGCTGCACTTTCACGAGTTCATGCGCGAGGTGCACCGCGAGCTGGCGGGCCTGCAGGGCACCGTCAATCCGCTGGACGAGCTGGGCCGGCGCATGGCGCGGCGCTTCAAGCTGATCTGCTTCGATGAGTTCCACGTCGCCGACATCACCGACGCCATGATCCTGCACCGCCTGCTGGCGGCGCTGTTCGACAACGGCGTGGGCCTGGTCACCACCAGCAACTTCAGGCCTGACGAGCTGTACCCCGACGGCCTGCACCGCGACCGCATCCTGCCGGCCATCGATCTGCTGAACGAGCGCATGGAGGTCATCAACGTCGATCACGGCGTGGACTATCGCCGCCGCACGCTGCAGGACGTCAAGCTCTACCACACCCCCCTGGGCGCGGCCGCCGACGCGGCCATGGCGGCGGCCTTCGCGCGGCTGGCCAGCGGGCCGGACCAAGACCCGGTGCTGCACATCGAGGCGCGCGAGATCCGCGCGCGCCGGCGCGCCGGCGGCGTGGTGTGGTTCGACTTTCGCACCCTGTGCGGCGGCCCGCGCTCGCAGAACGACTACCTGGAAATCGCCAGCCAGTTCCACACCGTGCTGCTGTCCGACGTGCCGCACATGCCGGTGCGCATGGCCTCCGAGGCCAGGCGCTTCACCTGGCTGGTCGACGTGCTCTACGACCGCCGCGTCAAGCTGATCCTGTCGGCGGCCGTCGAACCCGAGGGGCTGTACACCGAGGGCCCGCTGGTGCACGAGTTTCCGCGCACCGTCTCGCGCCTGGCCGAGATGCAGTCGCTCGAATATCTGGCCGAACCCCACCGCACGGTGGACACGCACCTCACATGAACCTGCGCCTGTTGCCCATCCTCGTGTTGGCCCTGCTGGCCGGCGCCTGCGCGCAGGGCCCCGTGGCGCCGGCGGCAGCCGATGCGGCGCCGACGCTGCAGGCGCCGGCGGGCCAGCCGTTCGAGCCCTGGCTGCAGGCCGAGCGCGAGCGCGTGGCCCGGCAGCGCGAGGCGGCGCAGCAGCGTTACCGCGACGAAGAGCTGGTGTGCTGGCGCCGCTTTGCCGTCAACGACTGCCTGGGCGAGGCCAAGCGCGAGCGGCGCGGCCAGCTGGATGCGCTGCGCCGGCAGGACCTGCAACTCAACGCCCTGGAGCGCGAGCGGCGCACCGCCCAGCACCTGCGGCAGATCGAGCAGAAGGCCGCGCCGTCGCCTTCAGTTCAGGGGCATCAGTAAGGAGCGCCGCACCGGCTTGGTTTCCACCGGCGGCTCCACCTTGACGATCACCAGCGACAGGTTGTCGCCCGCGCCGCTGGCGCGCTGGCGCGCCTTCTCGACCAGGAACTCGCTGGCCTCGCGCGGGCTCAGGGTGTTCAGCACCGAGCCCAGCTCCTCGGTGTTGAAGTAGTGCCACACGCCGTCGGAGCAGGCCAGCAGCGTGTCGCCGATCTGCAGGCGCGGGATGAACTGCGCGGTGAAGGTCGGCTCGGGCTCGGTGCCCAGGCACGAGGTCAGCACGTTGGACTGCGGGTGGTCGCTGGCTTCCTCCTCGGTCAGCTGGCCCTGCGCCACCAGCGTCTGCACGAAGGAATGGTCGGTGGTGCGCCGCACCAGCTGCGTGCCGCGAAAGTGGTGGATGCGCGAGTCGCCGCAATGCAGCCAGTGGCATTCGCCGCCGGGGTTGAGCAGGAACATTGCCATGGTGCTGTGCGGTTCCTGCTCGGCGGCGATGGCCGTCAGCTTGATGACCAGGTGCGCCTCTTGCCCGATCTGGCGCAGCAGGGCCGCGGCGTCGTCGGTGTCGGGGTCGTAGCGCTCGAACAGCTGGCGCGCCGTCAGCAGCACCTGGTCGGCCGCCTTGCGCCCGCCCGTGCGCCCGCCCATGCCGTCGGCCACCACGGCCAGCAGGCAGCCGCTGGCACGCGGGTGGGCCAGCAGGGCCACTTGGTCCTGCTGGTAGTCGCGGTCGCCCTTGTGCAGGCCGGTGGCGGCGTTGAGTCGGTAGCCTTTGTCCATGTTTGTGTTTCCCTGATGCTGCCGTGGCTGGTGACACCGTATTATGGGATGCTGGCGCCGCTTGCGGGCGGCCCTGTTCGTCGTTGTCGTCCGATCCCGTGAATTCACCCCTCCCGCTGGAACATGCCGTGCTGGCCGCCTTCGAGCCGGAAGGCCCCGTGGCCCGCGCCGCGGCCGGCTTTGCACCGCGCGCCGGGCAATTGCGGATGGCCACCGCGGTGGCGCGCACCGTGGCGCAGGGCGGGGTGCTGGTGGCCGAGGCCGCCACCGGCGTGGGCAAGACCTTTGCCTACCTGGTGCCGGCCCTGCTGTCGGGCGAGCGCGTGCTGCTGTCCACGGCCACCAAGGCGCTGCAGGACCAGCTGCATGGACGCGACCTGCCGCTGCTGACCCAGGCGCTGGGCGTGCCGGTGCGCACCGCGCTGCTCAAGGGGCGCGGTAGCTACCTGTGCCTGCACCGCCTGGATATGGCGAGCCAAAGCGCCGATGCAGCCAGCCTGCACCTGCGCCATGCACTATCGAAAATAGAGCGATGGGCCAGGACCACGCGCACCGGCGACCTGGCCGAGCTGCCTGGCCTGGACGAGCGCTCGCCGGTGATCCCGCTGGTGAGCAGCACGCGCGAGAACTGCCTGGGCGCCGACTGCCCGCAGTTTCGCGCCTGCCACGTCAACCAGGCGCGGCGCGAGGCGCTGGCCGCCGACGTGGTGGTCATCAACCACCACCTGTTCTTTGCCGACCTGGCGATCCGCGAGTCGGGCATGGCCGAGCTGCTGCCCACGGTCCGCGTGGTGGTGTTCGACGAGGCCCATCAGCTCAACGAGATCGGCATCCAGTTTCTGGGCCAGCAGCTGGGCACTGGCCAGCTGCTGGACCTGGCGCGTGACCTGCTGGCCGCGGGCCTGGAGCACGCCCGGGGCCAGGCCGACTGGAACGCCCTGGCCGCCGGCGTGGAGCACGCCGCGCGCGAGCTGCGCCTGGCGGGCGGGCCGGCGCGCGGCAACACCCGCCTGCGCTGGGGCGAGGCCACGCCGGACGGGGTGGACGCCGCCGCGTGGCAGGCCGCGCTGGCGCGCGTGGGCCAGGCGCTGACGGCGGCCGCCGACGCGCTGGCGGCGGTGGACGAGCAAAGCCCCGATCTGCGGCGCCTGCACGAGCGGGTCGCGCTGCTGGGCGAGCGCGCGGCGCATTTCCAGGCGCCGGGCGATCCGGCCCTGGTGCGCTGGGTGGACGTGGGCGCCGCGCTGCGCCTGCGCGAATCGCCGCTGGACATTGCCGAGGCGGTGCACACGCGGCTGCTGGGCGAGCCCACGGCCGAGCGCGACGCCGCAGAGCCCGCGCACCCCGAGCCGCCGCCCGACGCCCGGGAGCGCGCGCGCGCCTGGGTCTTCACCTCGGCCACCCTGGGCGACGACGAGCGCCTGTCCTGGTTCACCCAGCCCTGCGGGCTGGAGCAGGCCGACATCCTGCGCGTGGACAGCCCCTTCGACTATGCGCGGCAGGCCGCGCTGTACGTGCCCGCGCAGGGCGCGCGGCCGGGCGGTGCGGCGCATTCGCTGCAGGTGGCGCGGCTGGCGGGCGATGGCGCGCAGCGGCTGGGCGGGCGCACCCTGGTGCTGACCACCACGCTGCGCGCGTTGCGCGACATCGGCGAGGCCTTGCGCCAGCGCTTCGACGCGGCCAGCGGCATCGAGGTGCTGGTGCAGGGCAGCCTGCCCAAGCGCGAGCTGATGGCGCGCTTTCGCCAGGCCGGCGAGCCGGGGCGGCCCGGTTGCGTGCTGGTCGGCTCCAGCTCGTTCTGGGAAGGGGTGGACCTGCCGGGCGACGCGCTGCAGCTGGTGGTGATCGACAAGCTGCCGTTTCCGCCGCCGGGCGACCCGCTGGTCGAGGCGCGTTGCCGCCGCATCGAGGCGGCCGGGCGCAGCGCCTTCTCGAGCTATTCGGTGCCCGAGGCGGCGGTGGCGCTCAAGCAGGGCGCCGGGCGGCTGATCCGCAGCGAGAGCGACCGCGGCGTGCTGGCGATCTGCGATCCGCGCCTGGCGAGCATGGGCTATGGCCGCCGGCTGCTGGCTGCCCTGCCGCCGATGCGGCGGCTGGCCGGGCGCGAAGCCTTCGACGCGGCGCTGGATGAACTGGCGAGCGCGGGCGAAGCCGCCGCGCCGCAAGACGCGCTGTTGAACGAGCCGCCGCCGTTCTGAAAACCTCGAGGCCTGTTCGCAGGCCCTACCAGAGCTGCCACCAGGGCTTGCTGCCGCCCTGGAAGCCCCGCGCCAGGTACGTGCTTTGCGGGTAGTTCTGCTCCAGCACGCGCTTGGCATCGTCGCTCAGCTGCGTCATGCCCAGCTTGTCGTAGGCGCGCACCAGGATGTACAGCCCTTCTTCCAGCGCGGGCGCGTCGCGGTAGTCCTTGATGGCCTGCTGCGCGCGATTGACCGCCGCCACGTAGGCGCCGCGCTGGTAGTAGTAGCGTGCCACGTGCACCTCGTACTGCGCCAGCGCGTTGACGGTGTAGCGCATGCGCGCCTTGGCGTCGGGCGCGTAGCGCGAATCGGGAAAGCGCTTGACCAGCTCGTCGAAGGACTCGAACGCCTGCTTGGCCGCCTTCTGGTCGCGCTCGGACAAGTCTTGGCGCGACAGGAAGGAGAACAGCCCCAGCTCGTCGTTGAAGTTGATCACGCCCTTGAGGTACAGCGCGTAGTCGATGGCCGGGCTGGCCGGGTGCAGGCGCATGAAGCGGTCCAGCGTGGCAATGGCCTCGGCTTTTTGCCCGTCCTTGAACTGCGAATAGGCCTTGTCCAGCTGCGCCTGCTGCGCCAGCGGCGTGCCGGCGGCGCGGCCTTCCAGCGTCTCGAACAGCGGCACCGCCTTGTCGTACGCGCCCGAGTTCTGCTCGTCCTTGGCCTCGGCGTAGATGCGGTTGGGGCTCCAGCCCGCGGTGCGGTCCACCGGCTTGGACGAGCACGCCGCCAGCAGGCTGGCGGCCATCACGGCGGCTGCCGTCGCCGCCGATAATCGGGCGCGTTGCATTGCGGGCAAATCCTCTTGAGTCAAGCTTTTTCGATTATATCGGCCGACCCCTTGGCCGGCGGCGCTGGCACCGGCGCGCCGGACGAGGGCGAGGAGCCCGGCGCCGAGCTGGAAACGCGCACGCTCACGGTATCGGCCGAGGGCCACGGCCAGCGGCTGGATCGCGTGCTGGCCGCGCAGGTGCCCGAGTTTTCGCGCAGTTACCTGCAGCAGCTGGTGGGCGCCGGCGCGGTGCGCCTGAACGGCGCGCCGGCGGCCAAGCCGGCGCAGAAGCTGCGCGCCGGCGACGTGCTCGATGTCGAGCTGCGCCCCACGCCCATGAGCCAGGCCTTCGTGCCGCAAGCCATGGACCTGGTGGTGCCGTATGAGGACGAGCACCTGCTGGTGGTCGACAAGCCCGCCGGCCTGGTGGTGCACCCCGCGCCGGGGCATTGGAGCGGCACGCTGCTCAACGCCCTGCTGGCGCGCGACGCGCGGGCCGCAGGGCTGCCGCGCGCCGGCATCGTGCACCGGCTGGACAAGGACACCAGCGGCCTGATGGTGGTGGCGCGCTCGCGCCAGGCCATGGACGCGCTGGTGGCGCAGATCGGCGCGCGCCAGGTGCGCCGCGAATACCTGGCGCTGGCGCACCGGCCCTGGCAGGGCGCGGCCGAGCGCGAGGTGGATGCCCCCATTGGGCGCGACCCGCGCAACCGCCTGCGCATGGCGGTGGTGGACCTGCAGCGCCACCCCGGCAAACCGGCGCAGACCCTGGTGCAGCGGCTGCAAAACGCCGAAGCCGGCTGCCTGCTGCGCTGCCTGCTGCGCACCGGCCGCACGCACCAGATCCGCGTGCACCTGGCGCAGCTGGGCCATCCGCTGGTGGGCGACGCGCTGTATGGCGGCGCGCCGGCGGCCGGCATGGCGCGCCAAGCCCTGCACGCGCGGCGCCTGTCGCTGACGCACCCGGTCACGGGTGCGGCGCTGGACTTTGTGGCGCCACTGCCGCCCGACTTGGCGGCGGCGCTGGCGGCCTGGGGCCTTACAATCCCGGATGACGACGCGGCCACCGGTTGAGCCAGCGCTCGGGCCGCGTGGCACGCCGGCCCAACATCTTCCTTCACCGGGCACTTCGGCCCGAACCACGCGCCCCGGGCGCGCCCTGCCCAAGAGACCCAAGCCGTGACCTCCGCGGACGCCAAGCGCATCCTTGAAACCGCATTGATCTGCGCCCAGCAGCCCCTGCCCCTGCGCGAGCTGCAGGCGCTGTTTGCCGGCGAGCTGGGGCCGGACACGCTCAAGGCGCTGCTGCTGGAGCTGCAGGACGACTGGGCGCAGCGCGGCGTGGAGCTGGTGGCCGTGGCCAGCGGCTGGCGCTTTCAAAGCCGCCCCGAGCTGCGCGAGTACCTCGACCGCCTGCACCCCGAAAAGCCGCCCAGGTACACCCGCGCCACGCTGGAGACGCTGGCCATCATCGCCTACCGCCAGCCCGTCACGCGCGGCGACATGGAGGACATCCGCGGCGTCACCATCAACTCGCTGCTGCTCAAGCAGCTGGAGGACCGCGGCTGGGTCGAGGTCATCGGCCACCGCGAGACCGTCGGCCGCCCGGCGCTGTACGCCACCACGCGCCAGTTCCTGGACGACCTGGGCCTGCAGTCGCTGGAGCAGCTGCCCATGCTGGAGGACGCCGCCGAGCCCGTGCCCGGCATGTTCGAGGCGCTGCAGGACGAGGCGCCGGCGGCGGCCGATCCAGCCATCGATCAGGTGCCCGCCGAGGCCGATCCTGCGCCCCCCATTGCCGATACCGCCGCAGACGCCCCCGAAGAAAGCCCGACGCCATGAACCCCCAGGACAGCACCCCCCCGCCGCCGGATTCGGATCAAAACAAGGCTCCAGTCGGCACGGATCAAGCCCAACCAGCTATCGATAAAATAGCAATCGAGGCGCCGGCCACGCCCGCCCCAGGCGCCGACGACGATGCGCCCGTGGCCTTCGACGACCTGGTCTCCGGGCGCTTCGACGAGCAGGCCGTCGCGCCCGCCGCGCCGACCAAGCGCGTGCTGCTGCCCCAGCCCGAAAGCCCGAAGCTGCACAAGGTGCTGGCGCAGGCGGGGCTGGGCTCGCGCCTGGAGATGGAGCAGCTCATCTTGCAAGGGCGCATCACGGTCAACGGCCAGCCGGCGCACATCGGCCAGCGCGTGCAATTCGGCGACCAGGTCAAGATCAACGGCAAGCCCATCCATGTGCGCATCGCGCCGCCGCCGGCGCGCGTGCTGGCCTACCACAAGCCGGTGGGCGAGGTGGTCACGCACGACGACCCGGGCAACCGCCCCACGGTGTTCCGCAAGCTGCCGCGCCTGCAGCAGGGCAAGTGGCAGTCGGTGGGCCGGCTCGATTTGAACACCGAAGGCCTGCTGCTGTTCACCACCTCGGGCGAGCTGGCCAACCGCCTGATGCACCCGCGCTTCGGCCTGCAGCGCGAATACGCCGTGCGCGTGCTGGGCGCGCTCACCGACGAGGAAAAGCAGCGCCTGCTGGACGGCGTGCAGCTCGACGACGGCCTGGCGCAGTTCGGCGCCATCACCGAGGAAGGGCAGGGCGAGGGCGCCAACCAGTGGTACCGCGTCACCATCGGCGAGGGGCGCAACCGCGAGGTGCGCCGCATGATCGAGGCCGTGGGTCACGCCGTCAGCCGCCTGATCCGCATCCGCTACGGCGCCATGCTGCTGCCGCGCGGCCTGCGCCGCGGCATGTGGATGGAGCTGGGCGAGCGCGACATCCGCGCGCTGGGCGAGGCCTCGGGCACGCCCGAGCACGTGCTGCGCGGCGCGCCCGAGCCGCAGCCCGGCCGCGCCGACGCGCCCCGCCGCGGCTGGCGTGCCGA
>OFJB01001188.1_pt1 | contig 10699 bp, 6 predicted proteins | sample 1775081 | NCBI WGS metagenome assembly OFJB01 (sample SAMN08195771, study PRJEB24354) | sludge metagenome | isolation source: initial sludge from phenol fed wastewater aerobic bioreactor | place: India: Nagpur | collected 2016-06-05 | reverse complement strand
GAGAGTATGCCTCTACTAATATATTATTGGAATCCCAGAAGTTAACCTCTTCATCCTGAGTTCTGCCAACATGGTATGCTATCTGGTTAACCAAAGGCATAATCCCGGTAGCATTGTATACCGACATAATATCGGATGGGGAGAAATTTGAGACGCCGATTGCCCTTATTTTTTTCTCTTCGTACAGACGGCAGAATGCTCTCCAGGAATCTATATTACCCTGAGTGTAATCGCCTCCCATATCGAACCAGGGCCACGGAGCATGAATCAGGTACAGATCCAGATATTCGACTTTAAGATTATTTATTGATTGATTAAAGGCATCAAGAGCCTCATTGTATCCCTTAACTTCGGCCGGGAGTTTGCTGGTGATAAAGATCTCCTCTCTCGAAATACCGGATTCCTTAATAGCTTTTCCTACTCCGGATTCATTTTTATAGGCCAAAGCGGTATCGATATGACGATAACCGACCTCCAATGCCGACAATACGCACTTCTGTGCTGCATCATCGGGAATCTGCCAGGTACCATATCCGATTTTAGGGATCGTTACACCGTTAAAAAGTGTATAACATTCTCGTAATATGCTCATAAATAAAAAGGTTAGTGTACCCAAAGCTACTAACTTTTTTATTATTATACGAAAAAAAGTGCATTTTACTTTGCAATATTCAATAGCGGAGAGAAGTCAGAATCGCTCAGAACTATGTCGGCATAATGGTTTACAAGCTCATCCTTTGAACAGAAAGCTATACCCAGACCTGCCTCTTTTATCATACATAGATCGCCCACACTGTCTCCGACTGCAATTGTGTTTTCTCTTTTGATTTTATACCTCTCAAGAAGGGAGAGCATCGCATTGGTTTTGCAAAGAGAGTGCTTGCAGATACTGTTACTGCTGCTGACCATAAAAGATGGAATCCTCACCTCTCCGGTGCAGATACTTTTTGAAAACTCAAGCTCGTTTGCAAGAGAGAAATCCATTCCTAGTTTCGTTTTAATATGATTTGTAACAAAGTCATAGCTGTCTGATATAATCCCTATAAGATATCCCCTGCTCTTAAGTTCGGCAATTACCTCCCTGGTACCCTCCACAATCGGGATGGAGTCTGCTACATCTATGAGCTCTGCGAAACTATGGCCTTTGAGGAATGTTGCAACTCTTTTTGTAAGCATATATGGCTCACTCTCGGTGATTCTAAGTTCCATCAGTTCGTTTTTGAATCCGAATTTTTCGGCACACTTATCAATAAATCTGCCCCTTAAAAGAGTATTGTCCATATCGAAAATGATAAGTTTTTCCAGCCCTCTCATATTGGAACTCAATGCATATTCGAGTTGTGAGCGGATCTCGTTGAGCGCTCCAAGCTCCTCAAAATTGAAGTGAGGATTGTTGCTGCCGGCCGCCTTTTTAATAATAGCCTGAGATACCTCCCTGCTCATTTTCCCAAGTGCATGCCATGGCTTACTCTTATTCTCAATATATCCTATCTCCACCTCCCTTACCCTGGCATTCATAAGGTACATATCAATCAGAATTCCGATATCGACCCCGTAATCATCGCTGAAATCTATCTTGTCGAGCATATCTCTTCTGCCGGCTATCATACCGCTGAGCGGTTGATTAAATTTTGAAAGGTCTGGAAAGAAGATGCTTAGAAGAGGCTTGGCCACCAACTCGGTGACCCTTCCTGCATTACGGCTGAATGAGGCCTTGACAAAATCTGCCTCACCCGATATGATAGGATCTGTAAGCAACTTAATTGTGTAGAAAGGGTAAGGTTCGATATCTCCGTCGAGAAATGCCACAATATCGTTTGAAGCACACTGAATACCCTCCTTCATTGATACACCCTTTCCCAGTTTTGTACTGGTTATTACTCTGGCACCGTTCTCCAATGCTATACGGGCAGTCTCATCCTGAGATTTATCGTCAACGACAATAACCTCTGTTACATTCGGCTGGCTATTAGCGAAATTCACCACATAGGCGATGTGCTCCTCCTCGTTTAAGGTCGGAATAATAACAGTAATCATAAATTTTGTTTATTATAATTGCCGCAAAAACGATGCCGTTTATCGGAACACAATGCGACTAATCTCCCTCTGGTTTAATGATAAAGATATTAGCCTCCGAAATCTTAGTAGGCGATATCACTGATGGACAGCTAAATAACAAATCCTCCCCGGCTCCTGTCTTTGGAAACGCCATAACCTCTCTTATTGATGAGCGCTTTTCGAGAATCATCATCAGACGGTCCACCCCCCATGCAATTCCTCCGTGAGGCGGCGCCCCGTAACGGAAAGCCTCCCACATATGTCCGACGCTTCTCATCATCTCCTCCTTATTATAACCCATATTACGGTAGGTGGCCTCGAGAATTTCGGAGACATGAGCCCGGACCGAGCCGCCTCCTACCTCATTTCCATTTACTACAAGATCGTATTGCTGAGAGATTATTGATCCGATATTTCTTCCCTCAATATGATCCTGAATATGTTCTACCTTAGGCATTGAGAATGGATTATGAGAAAATGTCCAACCTCCGTCGTCCCTCATCTCGAAAAGCGGAAAATCGACTACCCAGGCAGGATGTAGTTCATTCGGCTTAATCAGGTGCAGCATCTTTGCAATCTCCTGTCTTACAACATCAAGAGCCTTGTTTGCAACCTTCTCTTCGGCAGCAGAGAAGAAAACAATATCTCCAGGGAGTGCATCGGTAGCAGATATAATAGCACCTGCAATATCCTCTCCCAGATATTTAATTATAGGCGACTGCAGCTCATTTTCATTGACAACAATATAGGCAAGCCCGCCAAGTCCGTTCTCCACAGCCTTTGCGGTAAGTTGCTCTATCTGCCCTTTTGAGAGAGCTCTGCCGGAAACCTTACCACTTACCTTTATACACTTAACTATTCCACCTCTCTCAATCGGGTCGGCGAACACTCTGAAAGCAGTACTCTTTACCACATCGGTTATATTCTGCATTTCTAGTCCATAACGCAGGTCAGGTCTGTCTGTTCCGTACCGCTCCATAGCCTGGGCATATGTGATAATTCTGAATGGAAACAGCTTCCACTTCCCCTTATAGAGAGTGTGTACTATAGTCTCAAACAGCATTGTATTGAGATCCATAATCTGCTTCATACTTGCAAAAGAGAGCTCCATATCGAGTTGAGTGAACTCAGGTTGCCTATCTCCTCTGGAATCCTCGTCGCGGAAACAGCGAGCTATCTGGAAATATCTCTCGAAGCCCCCTACCATAAGCATCTGCTTAAACTGTTGAGGAGCCTGCGGAAGAGTATAGAATTTACCGGGAAACTTACGGCTTGGTACAATGAACTCCCTTGCCCCCTCGTCGGTTCCCCCGGTAAGTACCGGTGTCTCTATTTCGATAAAGTTCTCACGGTCAAGAGTATCCCTGATAAGCTTTATAACCTTATGGCGGTTTACTATCGCCTTGTGTACATCGTTGTTACGATGATCCAGAAATTTATATCTGAACCTTGATGCCTCATTAATATGCAGGGCTCTGCGAACTTCGAAAGGGAGTACCTGGGAGTAGTTGAGCACCTCCAGTCTCTCAACCTCAAGTTCAAGTTTGCCGCTCCTTAATGAGTTGTTGAAATCTCCCTCCTCCCTCTGCACTACACTGCCTCCGGCCATAATAACACTTTCCGGTTTAAGCCTGGAAACCATATCAATATCCGGAAATGAGAGCTTCTCGACCCTAAGCTGAAATATCTCGTTACTTGTATCGCGAAGATCGATAAACAAAAGGTCTCCGTGATCCCTGAGACTTGCCACCCATCCTGCAAATGTAACATTGGCACCCAGGAGTGTTTCGTCAACATCGCATACTCTGTGCGAACGATACTCTGCGGAGATATATGGAAGTTTAAACTCACTCCCGGTCATAGGCGGCGCAATGCTTTCGGCTGCTTCAGGCAAGGAGAGCGCACTCTCCACACTTTCCGAACCTCTCCCCGAAATCCACTCTTCAACCATCTCCCTTACAACTTTTCCGGGAGCCAGTTTCCCAAGTCGGGACATAACTCTCGAGGTGATTGCTCCGGCACCGTTTAGTGACGGATGCTCCTTAAGAACAGATGTTATCTCCGAGGCTATTCTATCCCTTGAAATGGTATTACTCTCAATAAAGCTGCGGTAGTCGAAAAGTGGTTCATCGAGCAGATGTTTTACAGTGTGCTTGAACAGATCGTATGAGATGACTCCCGATTTCAATAATGACATTATATCTGCAAGAATATCAACACTCTTTATCTTCTCGTAATCTACGGCTTTAACACTGTTCGTGAGAGTTTTTGCCACAAAAAGTATGTCATCAAGAGATGAGCAGAGCTTAGTAAAGATTGATGCCCGTGTGGAGTCCGATGTAAAGAAACCCGCATCCTGGGGTCGTATTCCCCCCTCAATCAATCGCTTCTCTATTGAGAAGGGTAGTAGTGAACTATCCAGAAATATCGAGTCAACAGCAATTCTTATATTTACCGAAGGTATATCCGGCTCCGGCAAAAAACGGTAATCGGCCGCAAACTCCTTTTTACGCATAGTACGTGTCTGCTTAAGATCGGCATCCCAGAGAACAGTAGTTTGAGAAGACCTGAACTCTTTATGTTTCACATAGTATGCATACTGTTTTGAAACCTCCTCCTCAATAGCATCGCTCATAAAGCGGAATGAGTTAAGGTTCTTTATCTCCGTCCTTGGGTTAAGCTCCTTTGCTCCCTTCAGCCTTAGCGACACACTGACATCACTCTTAAACTCCCCCTTCTCCAGATTGGCCCCCGAAATTCCGATTGACTGAACCATGCGGTGAAGATAGTGAGCATAAATTGAGGCATCCTTAATGTTGAAGATGCAGGGTTTAGTAACTATCTCCACGAGAGGTACTCCCGACTTGTTAAAATCGACGAGCGTGAAGCTCTTTTCGTGAATGAGCTTTGCAGCATCCTCCTCTATATGAGCCTGCTCTATCTCAACAGAAAAGAGAGTTCCATCCTCCCTGAAGCAATTTACTTTTCCACCCCTGATCACAGGTTTATGAAACTGAGTGAGCTGATAATTCTTGGGCAGATCGGGATATTCGTAGTGTTTCCTGTCCCATGAGATAGTATCAGGAATATCAGCACCTAGAGCCTTCCCCAATAATATCGCTTTACGGACCGCCTCCCTGTTAACTGAAGGGAGTACACCCATCTGCCCTGTACAAACCGGGCAGATATTTATATTCGGCTCATCGGTCTCCGAAGTATCACAACTACAAAACAGCTTTGACAACGTATTTAAGCGGACGTGAGTCTCTACCCCTATTACCACTTCAACACCACTCTGCTCCAGAGCAGAAATTAACTTATCGGCGCTCATTGTAAATCCTCCTTAATATTGATGAAAATTCAAGAATATCGCTTTCTGCTCCATGCCTGGCAGTAATCTGAACACCGCTCTCCACACCGTAGGGAGCGCTCAAAGTAGGGAGAGCCCCTAAGCTGAATCCAACAGTATAGGCATCCGAAAGGTACATTGACAGAGGGTTTTCCAGCGAACAACCAATTGCCGGGACAGGTGAAGGAGAGACCGGGGAGATTATAATCGAAACCCTCTCAAAATCCTTTTTGAAGTTATCGCATATCTGACTCCTCAGTTTGTTTGCCTTAATATAGATTGCATCGGAGTATCCGTGAGAGAGCACCTGGTTCCCCCCGACAATCCTCCTCTTGCTCTCCTCGGTAAAATTCATAGACCTTGTTACAGCATAGCCATCCTTGAGGCTCCTACCCTGCTCTCGCTTCCCGTATGTTGTACCGTCCAGTCTTGCCAGATTCGATGCTGTCTCTGCCATTGCAATTACATAGTATACCGAAACCACAAGTTGGCTCTCCATAAAATCCAGTTCATAAAGCTCAGCCCCCATCTCCTTTAGAGAGTTGATGAAGGCTTTAAACTGCTCCCCTGTTTTTTTATCGACTGCATCACTCTCTATAAAGCTTTTGTAGTAACCTATCTTCATTCCGTTGATTGACCCATCCCCTTTTGTTACCGATTCAGGAACAGGGTCATAATCTGAAGATGTCATATCCTTTGGGTCATATCCGCTCATAGCATTAAGCAGAATCCTTATATCCTCTTCGCTTGTTGCCAGAGGTCCGACACAATCGGTAGATGAGGCATAAGCCATTAATCCGTAACGAGATATCCTTCCGTAGGTTGGTTTAAGTCCATAGATCCTGTTATAGCCGGCCGGCTGCCGGACTGAGCCTCCTGTATCACCTCCGATCGAGAACACAGTGTTGCCGAGAGCAACATTAACAGCACTTCCACCACTTGAACCGCCGGCGGAGAGTGATGTGTCAACGGCATTCAGGACAGGACCAAAAATTGTATTCTCACTCGTACTCCCATGACCGAAGGAGTCGCAATTCTCTCTTACAACGGGAATTGCACCTGCATTTATCAGCTTATCTATAGCGGTTGCATTATAAGGAGAGTTATAATTTGAAAGCATATTAGAGCTCGCTGTCGATTTTACCCCCTTTTGCATAAATACATCTTTTATTCCGAAAGGAATACCTTCGAGAAGCCCGATTTCCTCTCCGAGAGAAATCTTTGCATCAACCTTTTCGGCCATTTCAAGTGCCTGCTCAGCAAGTAAATAGTTAACCGTGTTGTGGGTATTACACCCCAACAAATCCAGCTTACTTTTTATAAGTGCTTTACAGGTAATTTGGCCGGATTTCAGTTGCTCGTGAATTGTTCGAATCTGAGAATCCATTTTTAATTTTCAATTACCTTTGCAACAACTAGATATCCGTTATTATTATTATTTGGGAAATTATTAAGAATACAATTTCGCTCGTGTGATTCAGAATTTATCACAACATCTTCGCGAAGATTATCAATTGATATGCAATTATTTGAAAAAGAGGCGCTCTCTCTGTCGGAAAGATCAACAGACGAGTTGCGGATCACGTCAAAAAGGGTCTCGACCGATTCCGAAGAAACGGCTCCCTTTATGCCGGACAGCTCCTCAAGAGGCATCACTTTTTCCATAATTGAATTACGATTTATAAGCTCCGGCAAAACTAAAAAATTATTATTAAAAAAAGAAATCGTTTACAAAATATTTACAAATGCCCTTATTATAAAAGGGAATCGAGATATTCCGATTTAAAAGCAAAAGCGGATATATTTCATATTAATGAATATAAATCCGCTATATTATAACAAAATTAAAGTAATTCTCACATAAAGATATCACCTTATAAAAGATGTCTTTATTCTCTCTTCCGGTTTAAATGGATGAATCCCGGCTCTTTTTCCCTCATCTATACACTTTAGAAGCCAAATCATATTCCTGGCGAGTGTCCGCATGATCTGCAACCCCTCCTCATCTCGCATTACCTCTTCCGGAGTGTTGCCGTGAACCATATTCCAATATTGTGAAGAGACAACAGGCATATTATTGATTGTAAAATATTTGTTCAACTGGTCGAATGTGGCTGTCGTACCACCCCTTCTTGCAGAGACAATTGCGGCGGCGGGTTTGAATTCGAACCGGGCGGCGGCGGCGTGGAAGATTCTGTCGAGAAGCGAGATAAGCGAACCGTTTGCCGAGGCATAGTAGACAGGGGAGCCTACAATCACACCATCGGCCGCCGCCAGCTTTTCTATTATCTCATTTACAGGATCATCCTTGTAGATACAGAGCATGGATCCATCTTTGCACCTGTTACAAGCAGTACAACCCCTCACGGCCCTTCCTCCTATTTGTACAATTTCATACTCTGCACCCCCTTTCACAAGTTCAGTACCTATTTCGGAGAGAGCTGTGAAGGTACACCCCTTAGGGTGAGGACTTCCGTTTATCATTAAAATCTTCATTGATAGATTATTTTAAAACTAATTGTCGAATTGTGGTTTTTCCCGATGTAAAAATAACTATTTTTAACACAAATTTATTTGAGTTCAAAAATGGGAAGAGTTATCAGAGAGGTGTGTGCCGATACACTTAATTCGGCAATTACGGCAGATATTTATGGTGCCGAGAGAATAGAGTTATGCCAGGGGCTTAGTGACGACGGGCTCACTCCTTCACCCGCACTTACAAAATATTGTTGCGAGAATTTACATCTTGATGTTTGTGTCCTTATAAGACCTAGAGGTGGGGATTTTTGCTATAACGAAAAGGAGTATCAACTAATCAAGGATGATGTTCTGTTTTGCAAAGAGGCTGGTGCCGAGGCGGTTGTTGTTGGATTTCTATCGCCGGATGGTGAGGTTGAAAAGGATCGTCTCAGAGAGATCGTAGAGATATCTGCACCAATGGATGTGGTTTTTCACAGAGCATTCGACTACACAGCAGACCAGGCAAAAGCCCTTGAGGAGCTCATAGAGTGTGGCTGCAAAAGGGTCCTCACTTCGGGTGGAGCAAAGAGTGCACTTGAAGGGGCAGATTCACTTAGAAAACTTAATGAACAGGCTGCCGGACGTATTGAGATTCTTGCCGGTGGGGGCGTGAGTGCCGAAAATGTAGCCGAGATAATAAGAGTATCCGGATGCAACCAGGTTCACTTCTCCGGAAAACACACAATTACCGGGCATCGCGGTAGAAAACATACCGAGACCGACCCCGAAGCGGTAAAAGCAATAAAGGAGATAACCGACAAGTTATAATCTGTTCGCAACCTCTCCGATTAAATTAAATATTATGAAAATTAGCAGCCTCCTGTTTCTGCCGATTGCCATTATTTCGGTATCTGCGTGTACCGGCGGCAGCCATCTGATTTCCGACACTCAGCTCCGAAAAGAGATGATAGGCGATTACGAGAAGAGGAAGATAGAGCTATCTCCCTCCAATGATCTGTTTAAATTCACAGATACCGCCTCTATTAGCGTTTTCGAAAGAGAGGCAATGCAGTTCCTCTGCGCTTATATGCCTCTGTGCGATTTGGGAGATTACGATGCAGAGTATTTTCTCGGTCAGGTTAAATCATCTGTAAAGGCCAGATCCCTTTTTAATTGGGGCGATAGAATTCCCGAAGAGATCTTCAGACACTTTGTCCTCCCACCTCGGGTTAATAACGAAAATCTCGACACTGCCCGGCAGGTTATGTTAAGAGAGCTAAAAGAGAGAGTTGATGGACTGTCCATGTATGAAGCTGCTCTTGAGGTGAACCACTGGTGTCACGAGAAGGTAACATACAGAGGGTCGGATACCAGAACATCTGCTCCGTTGGCGACAATGTTAAACGGTTACGGCCGGTGTGGCGAAGAGTCGACATTTACTGTAGCAGCTCTTCGTGCAGTAGGGCTTCCTGCAAGGCAGTGCTACACACCGAGATGGGCTCACACCGACGACAACCACGCCTGGGTGGAGGTTTGGTGCGACGGCAAGTGGTATTACCTTGGAGCATGTGAACCGGAGCCTGTACTTAACAGGGCATGGTTTACTGCACCGGCCGGCCGGGCAATGATGGTCCACACAAATGTTTTCGGCAAATATAAAGGGCCGGAGGAGAGAATCGATTTTCCGCTCTACTCTAAAATAAACATCCTATCAAACTACACCAAGACCAGAAGAGTCTCGGTAAAGGTCACAGATTCTGACGGAGCTCCGGTAGCCGGGGCAAAGGTTAGATACCTCCTATATAACTATTCGGAATTTTACCCCATTTTCACATCGGTTTCCGATAACAGAGGAGTCTCAGGAGTTACAACCGGATTCGGCGATCTTCTTGTGTATGCATCATCCGATGCAGGCTACGGTTATACAAAGGCATCACCGGACTCTCCGGACACACTCAGGATAGCTTTAAACAGGAGTTCAAAATCCAGATATCACTCTGAGAACAGCAAATCAGAAATCCTATCCGGTTTGGCGGAGGAGTACCAGGAGAATATAGATTTAGTTCCCCCTCCGCCGGTAAATATTTCCGACACACTATCTGCCAAGCTCATCACTAACAACAACCTTAGAATCAAACAGGAAGACTCTATAAGAAACAGATATACAGCCGGGTTTATGAGCAGGAACGATGCCAAAAACCTTGCTGCAAGGCTAAATCTGGACACATCGGCAGTTGCCGGCTATATTGTAAGGAGCGAGGGTAACTGGAGGGAGATTGCTGCTTACATCGGGAACAACTCATCTGCACCACAGGTTCTCAACCTTTTAAGCACTTTGAGCGACAAAGATCTGCGTGATACACCGTCGGCCATTCTGGAGAGTCACCTTAAGAGAGCAGTGCCATTCAATCCTAAGGGAGCAATTCCCGAAAAAGTTTATATTGAGGGAGTTCTCTCCCCGGTGGTATATTACGAACTTATCCGGGACTGGAGACCGGAGCTTAATAAGCTGGCAGATAGATTAGCCTGCCGTAAAAATCCGGGATGGAAGAGTATAGATGCCGATCTGCTTATGAGGTGGACTATCGAAAATATCAAACAGGATGACTCCTCAAACTATCCGAGGAATCCTCTATCGCCTGCCGGTACATTAAAACTTCGCAGAGCAGACAGAATCTCCAGATATATTTTCTTTACCGCCCTGTGCAGATGTTTCGGGATACCTGCAAAATTCGACAAAGCCACGCTCAACTGCGAAGTATACGAGAGTGGCAGATGGAGGGTAATATCTGCCGTTAAAAACGGAGGGGAAGAGCCTAAGAGCCTGTCCAC
>OFJB01001187.1_pt1 | contig 10702 bp, 6 predicted proteins | sample 1775081 | NCBI WGS metagenome assembly OFJB01 (sample SAMN08195771, study PRJEB24354) | sludge metagenome | isolation source: initial sludge from phenol fed wastewater aerobic bioreactor | place: India: Nagpur | collected 2016-06-05 | reverse complement strand
TAATAGCATTACGGACTCATTACGGACTCATTACGGACTAAGTCCGTAATGAGTCCGTAATGCTATTAAGCAAGGACTAGGATAGAGGTGTGTAAGTATATTATAATTATTTATATAGAGACATGATGTTGAAGCTCTCTACATTATCCATCTGTAATACTATAAAATATGGGCACTAATGGTCATTATGGACGACATATTCCCTGTAATTGGAATTCGATCTGAACCATGCAAGGGTGACAAAATGCTATAGCCCCCCGTGCAGCATCACCGGTGTCAAAGTTTGTGCGAAAACGACCGACTTGGAGTTCAAAGCGCCTTGACAGATTACATAGTTATCTGTATGTAAGGAGGCGCTTTGGACTTCAAGCAGTGCATTGCAACACGATCTATTCGCGAGTATGCTGGTTGTGCAGCACCTATTCCCGAAACAGCGACAGTTGTCCGACTAACATCAATAATAGGTGCTGCACCAGAGGGGTGATGCTGATCCGCCGCGCTGAACGTTTTCGCACAAGCTCTGAATCCGGTGATACAGATTAATCAACCGTCCTTCAGTATCTTTCCAGCCAGCTGCCCTGGGGGAGCGGTTTTCCGGGATCAAAACGCTCGTAGCTTGGCTTGAGCACTTTCCAGCTCAGAGTTTCCGGCCATTCCAACTGCTTTGCCAGCTCCGGCAGCCGTTCCAGATACTGGGGAAGAATGACTGCCTGGTGCCCTATTTGCATATAGATGATGGGGTTCGGCAGCAGAGAAGCCGGCAGACTCTTAGATTGCAGCGATATTCTGCCATCAAAAACAACGAAATACGCGGCGGAAAGATGCTCTGGATACCTGAGCACCAGCGGCTTCAGATCGGTGGAGACCAGCAACAGATCTCCCTTGGTTTCGGCAAAAAAGCTGCCGATCAAATCCGACGGATTGATGATGCCGTAATCATCCTGAGGCAGCCTGACATCATCGCCGCCGTAGATTCTGCGCGGAGCCGGAACGGGCGTAAAACCCTGCAGGATTATTTTGTCGAGACCCCTGATCCAGATGTTGTCTCGCTGGCCGGGAAACACCAGCCGGATGCCTTCCTCCAGCCAGCCTTTAGAGTCTTTAATGGCCAGCCAGACGGGCTTGGTTTCAAGGTCGGCGCGATGCATTTTGAGGCTGTGAGCATCCACACTCACAAACTCCAGCTCATGCCAGAAATATGAGCTCTGGCTGTTCAGCCAGGGCAACAGGTCGATGCCCATCCAGGTATCTTCCACTTTTTCAATGCCTTTCACGCGGGTGGTTTGAAAGGCTTGCAACTCAAGCCCGCGCAGTTGGTCCAAACTCCAGTGTCTGGCATCCGCATCAGGTATCTGAATGGCCAGAGCGCTCAGGCTGATTGACAACAGGGCTATCGCCAGCGTGAAAAGGGTTCTTCTCATATTATTGCCTTTGCAGTGTCCCGTCTTCAATTTCTACCGTTCTTAGGTAGCTCAGGAGCTTGGGGGACGGATGCGGATCAGCTCTTGGACAAATGCTAGAGTCTGATGGTTTTACGGGTGGAGCTGAGGTCATAAAAGTCCGCCCGGTTGTCGATAATGGAAATCGTCCTGCGCTCGGCGGCATACCAGTCATTGAGGTGCTTTTGCCGCAGTTGTTTGCGTGCTTCTTCGATCTCTTTGATCTTGAGTTTGTCCCAGGCCTTGAGGTCCGGACGGGTGCGTTTGTCTATAAAAGCCAGAAACCAGCGGTTGTTGTTTTTGATCAGGGGCGTGAACTGGCCCTGGGGGGTGGCAAACAGGGCCGCGTTGAGCTCGTCCACCTTGCCGATGGATGTAATGCTGTCTCCATCCTTGTGGGCGGTGATCTGGATCACGGTGAGGCTGTCGTGATCTGCCTGCTGAAAATAGCGGTCTGGACTGAGCTCACGGGTGTAGCCTTCGGCGATCTGGCTCATCGTGTACATGCGTTTGGTGGTGGTGGCGCGGTTGATAAAGTTTGCCTTTTCCGCCTCGAAGTCAGGATACCAGACGGGAAATTGCTCCGCGGTCTCGATCACAAAAGCGTCTCCCGAGCTGGAATAATAGATGTCCGCGACCGTGTTGGGCGGGTTTTCATAGGCGAAGGTGATCAGCCTGGCTTCGCGTCCGATCCCTGGTATGAAGCCGTCTTTGGCAAAGAATGCCGGAGTGGTGGTGACTTCCAGGTTCATCTCCGCGGCCGCTTTTTGCAGTCCCCTTTTCTGAGCCTGGGAATGCAGCAGCGAGCTGTTGGTCTTGAGGTCCTGCTGGGTTTTCTGGCTGGCCTCCACTTTCAGGAGGATATGGCTGGCCTCCACTTCTTCACCGTTGGGGCTTTCCCTGCGTCCGGTCACTTTGATGATGTGCCAGCCGAAATTGGAGAGCACCGGACGGGAAATGCTGCCCACCGGAGTGGCAAAAGCGGTGTCCTCAAAGGGTTTCACCATTCTGCCGCGGCCAAACCAGCCCAGAGAACCACCGTTTTGAGCGGAACCGGGATCTTGTGAGAGCTCTGCAGCCGCCTGGGCAAAATCCCGCCCCGCCAGCAGCTCTTCGTAAAGCCGGTCCGCGTCCTGGCGCGCTGCCGGTGACGCGGACGCGGAGCGAGCCTTGGAAACCTTGAGGTAATGCGGGCTGCGGCAGTCGTCTTTCTGGAATTCCTCTTTGCGCTCTTCATAGAACAGCCGGGCTTCATCCTCGGAAGCGGTAACATGCGTCAAACGGTTGTAATCGAAATAGATGACGCGGGCATCCACAGTGTCGTTATCCTTGAACCAGGCGGCTTTGACGCTGTCCGGGTTGACGTCCACTTCGGCTTTGATGGTCTCCAATAGCTTGGTGTATTGGTAGATGGAGCGCACATCCGCGATCACGGCTTTCTTGAAGTCCGGCGCTTTGTTGAGGGCGTCCTCATACTTTTTCTGGTCGAATTTGCCATTGGTCTGCAAGTCTTTGATCTGTTTTACACTGGCGGGAGGGTTCCTTTTTGCTTCTGCCAGCACCTGTGCGTCCGTGAGTTTGAGCTTTCCGGCTTTGATGGCCTTGTCATACACACAGCGGCCGATCAGCTCTTCCCAGCACTGGTCGTTGAGGCGGGCCTGTTCTTCCACGCTGAGTTTTTTATTATGGGGATTGTAGAATTTAAAGTAGTTGCTGAGGATAGTTTCATACTCGGCATAGGTGTAGGCCTTGTCGTCTATTTTGCCGATGATGGCCTTGGGATCAGGCTTTTGAGCCCAAAGCAGGGAACCCGTCAAGGCCAGTAGAATGAGTAAACGTTTCATCAGAAACTCCTGAGTGTGATCTGTGATTCTGTAGTTGATACAATCTGAAGCCCAAAAAACTGCGCTGGGGCTGGAGGTCAATAAAAAAGGGGAATTGATAAAGGAATCTCTTCGATGGATTATCACTTCAAAAAAGAGATAAAGAGGAAAGAGGGGGTTCTGGTAACTCAGTCTTTAACCCTTCAAGACCGGTGGATAATCTGCATGACAAGCATTAAGCCGTGCTACTGAGCCCCTGCGGGAAGTGTGATTTTGATTTGTCACACTACCATTAGCATCGCCGCTGAGTTTCGCTTGGTCTTTTTCCTCTTTCCTCTTTTTCTCTTTTTTTAGATCAATCCTTTGCTTGCCTGCGTATTCTACAGTATCTCAAGATTTTTCTTGCCTGAAATTGGGCTTTCGTTAAAATGCCTACAAACTGGATTTTTGTGCCCGGAATCATCGTGGTTTCGGATGAAATAGGTTATCAACAGATACTTAAGGAGTTTATCATGACAAAGCTGACCCGCCTGATCCTGCCCCTCTTGATGCTTCTGGCGGCTGGAGCGCTCGGCGCTCAGTTTGCCCAGGGCCTCTTCTTTTCAGAATACGTGGAAGGATCATCAAACAACAAAGCCATAGAGATATTCAACGGTACCGGCCAGACGGTCGATCTCACAGGATACGTAGTTAAGCTGGCCTCCAACGGCGGTACCTGGAGCACTACCAATATCCACGCCATGACCGGCACTCTGGCTCACGGCGCTGTGTATGTGATCGCCAATTCCCAGGCCAATGCCGCGATCCTGGCCGTTGCCAACGCCACTTCCACCGTCACCTATTTCAACGGCGACGACGCTCTGGGCCTCTTTCAGGGTGATACCCTGATCGATATTATCGGTATCTATCAAAACGATCCCGGAGTTGGTTGGCCGGTTGCCGGAGTGGCAGACGCGACCCTCAACAAGACCCTGGTCCGCAAGCCCACCGTGATCTCCGGAACCACAGACTGGAACGCTTCCGCCGGCACCAATGCCGACAACAGCCAGTGGATCGTGCATCCTCAGGATTATGTAACCGACCTGGGAACCCATACCTTCACACCCGGAGGCGGAAACAACACCGCCACCCCGGTCTTCAACCCCGGCGGCGGTGCTTACACGGCTCCAGTCACTGTAGTGATCAGCTGTTCCACTCCCGGTTCCAGCATCTATTACACGATCGACGGCAGCACCCCCACCACCGGTTCTACACTCTACATTGCTCCCGTCAATATCTCCAGCACCACTACTCTCAAGGCCATTGCCACAGCCCCTGGGATGGACCCATCCTATGTGGCTACAGCGATTTACACCTTCCCAGTGGTAGTTCCAAACCTCACAGCACTGAGAAATTCCCCTGCCGACGGCACTACCATTTATCACGTGACAGGCGAAGTGGTGCTCACTTTCAAACAAACCTTCCGCAACCAGAAGTTCTTGCAGGATGCGGGTGCAGGTATCCTGATCGACGACCTGAACAACGTGTTTGGCTCTGCTTTCAACGTGGGTGACGGAATTACCGGCATTACCGGCAAGATCAGTGAATATGGCGGAATGCTGCAGTTTGTGCCAACCGCCGCGGGACCCGCTCCCAGTTCCACCAACAATCCCATCGTGCCGATCGTGATCAATTTTGACCAGATGGTGAATGCCTTCGACACCTATGAATCGAGAGTGGTAAAGGTAATGGGAGTAGTGTTTTCAGATCCCACCGGCAACTTTGCCAACGGCACCGTCTATGCCTGCTACGATCAGGATACAGACTACAACATCCGCACCACCTTCTATGATGTGGACTACATCGGCACCCCCATCCCCTCCAACCCCAAAGACATCGTGGGTATCCCCAATTCCCGCACCGACGGAAACTATTTTACACCCCGCTTATTGGCAGACTTTATCGATCCGGCCGGAACTGTGGCCGCGCCTGTCTTCAATCCTGGTGGGGGAGTTTACTACAACCCGGTCTCCGTATCCATGAGCAGCGCCACCACCGGTGCCAGCATCCATTACACTCTGGACGGCAGCGCTCCCACAGCCGCTTCTCCGCAATACGCCAGCCCTATCACCATATCCGCCACCACCACCCTCAAAGCCATAGCAGTGCTGCCTGGATCACCCTCATCAGGAATCACCACAGCCACTTACAGCTTCCCGGTGAACGTTGCCAACCTCAACGCCTTGAGGCAGTCACCAATTAACGGCATCTATCGTGTGCAGAGTGAAGTGCTGCTGAGCTTTAAACAGACTTTCCGCAATCAGAAGTTTGTGCAGGACAATCAGGCCGCCGTCCTCATTGATGATCTGAACGGAGTGATCACCACCAACTACAGCGTGGGAGACGGCATCACCGGCCTGGTGGGAACCCTCACCGAGTTTGGCGGTATGATGCAACTGGTGCCGGTAGTTAATCCCGGTGCCCCTACCTCAACCGGAAACCCCATCGTTCCAGTATCAATCACGCTCAGCCAGTTTCTCAACACGTTTGAAATGTGGGAATCCCGGCTGGTGACCATCAATGCGGTAAACTTCACCGCGCCGGACGGTATGTGGGCCAATGGGATCGTGTATCAGATGATGGATCCGGATACGGAAGAGACCGGCAGCTTCAGAACCACCTTCTACGACGTGAACTACATCGGAGTGCCGATCCAGCCATGGCTGTTGAACATCACCGGCATTCCCAATTCCCGCACCGACGGCATCTATTTCACAGCCCGGGATCTGGCCGATTTCCAGATCAACGATCCCATCACTCCCATTGTCTTTAGCGCCGCGGTGGACAACCCCCGGGTGGTGACCTTCGACATTGGCTTCGGTACCCTCAACAACGTCAACATCCCCGTGGGGTTGACGGGATACAAGCTCTACCGCAACGGCTCCGTAATCCAGACCCTGCCCGGCAATCTGCTTGTCACCTATACTGATACAACCACGCCCAACGGCACCAATACCTATCACGCCACCGCCATGTACGGCACCTATGAAAGCGGCCCTACTCAGGACTTTGTGCATATCGTTACTTCCACAGACGATCCCGCCGCTCCTGCCAGCGTCACCCAACTTAAAGGCAACTGGCCCAATCCCTTCAACCCCAGCACCACGATCTCTTACAGCCTCAAGGAATCAGGCTTCACTTCCATCGATATCTATAACGCCAAAGGCCAGAAGGTGAAAACTCTTGTGAACGAAAGCAAGGCTGCCGGCGATCACAGCATCGTGTGGAACGGCAAAGACGACTCTGGTAAAGATCTGGGCAGCGGCATCTATTTCTTCCGCATGCGAAGTGGTAAATACTCCAGCACTCGCAAGATGCTGATGCTCAAATAGGAGATATAACCATGACAGGACTGAAAAGATTCGGCATATTCATGCTCACCAACATCCTGGTGATGTTGATGCTGAGCGTGGTGATGAGCTTGATCAAAGTTCCGATGGATCAGGCCTGGGGGCTTCTGATCCTGTGCGCCGTGTTTGGCTTTGGCGGCTCGCTCATCTCCCTGTGGATGAGTAAGTTCACCGTAAAACTGGCCTACAAGGTCAAGCTCATCGATCCCAATACGGCTTCTGGAAAACTTGCCTTTGTGGTAGATACCATCCGCAAGATGGCTGATTATCATAAGATCAGAATGCCCGAGGTGGGAGTGTTTCCATCTCAAGCTCCCAACGCTTTTGCCACCGGAGCCAGCAAGAACAAGGCCCTCATCGCCTTTTCAAGCGGACTTCTGGACTCCCTTTCCGAAGAGGAGATCGCCTCTGTAGCGGGTCACGAAATGACCCATGTGATCCAAGGCGACATGGTGACCATGAGCTTGCTGATGGGCCTCGTGAACACCTTTGTGATGTTTCTGGCCCGCATATTGGCTTTCGCGCTGGATATGGCGCTCAGAGACAACCGCGGTCGTGGCGGACTGGGCTATTTTGGTTATATGATGGTGGTGATCCTGCTGCAAAACGTGCTCTTCCTGCTGGCTTACATCCCCATCAGCTATTACTCCCGTCAGCGTGAATACCGTGCCGATGCCGGAGCCGCCAGTCTGGTGAATCCTCAGGCCATGATTTCCGCCCTCAGGGCCACCGGAGGCAGTAAAGCGCAAGTGAATACCAAAGCCGCCGCCACCGATATGGCCATGATCGACAACCGTCGCAAGGTGTCGCTGTTCTCCACCCATCCGTCCATCGAAGACCGGGTGGAACGTCTGCAAAGGCTGATGTGAAGCTTCTGGAAGGCCTGCGGATCGAAAAGCACGCCCTGGGCGGTTATGGCATCGGCTATGCCGACGGCAAAGCCGTCTTTGTGCCCTATACCCATCCCGGAGATGAGATCGATGCCGCTATCGTCAAAGAACGCAAGGACATCGCCTTTGCCAGCGTGACCAGCTACCGGCTCAGAGCGGAAATCCCACCTGAGGGACTCTGCTCCGCCTTTGGCCCCCTGGCCGGTTGTGGCGGATGTGACTGGCAGGATATCTCTTACGCTTCTCAGTTGCGCTACAAACTGGAACTGCTCACCGAGCTGTTTGCTAAAGCCGGATTTGAGGTGACTCCCAAACAAATGGTACCCTCCCCGCTTGAGGTCCATTACCGCAACAAGGTCTTCATGCCGGTCAGCTCAGGACCTGAGGGGCTCAGCTTCGGCATTTATGAGCGCGGTTCCCACAAGGTGGTAACTCATCACAGCTGCCGCATTCATCCTCCCATCTTTGATACCCTGGCGCTGCGGACGGTGCAGATCTGTCATCAGGCGGGCGTAACTGCTTACAATGAAAGAACGCACACCGGCCAGTTGCGTCATATCGGCATCCGTATCAACCAGGATGAGAGCCAGTTGCTGCTCTGCCTGGTAACCAAGGGATCCAAGCTGCCCTTCAGCAATCTGCTGGTGAAAAAGCTCACTGAGGAGTTTCCCGCTCTGGTGGGCATCGTCCAAAACATTAACCGGGAACGCGGCAACGTGATCCTGGGCGAAGAGGAAAAGCTGCTGTGGGGAAAACCCTATCTCAGCGACAGCCTCGCCGGCCGCCAATACAGAGTCCATTACCGCAGCTTCTGGCAGGTCAACACCGCTGTATCGGAGCTCATCATCGCCAGGCTCAGAAAGCACATCGAGCCTGGGTGCACACTCATCGACGCCTTCAGCGGTGCCGGCAGCATCGGCATCTCACTGGCCGATAAAACCCGCCAGACCTTCTGCGTGGAAGCCAATCCCGCTGCCGCAACGGATGGCGAGCATAACGCCAGCCGCAACGGGATCGAAAACGTGGGCTTCCTCTGTGCCCGCTGTGAAGACGCTCTGCCCACCTTGTTAACTGATCCCAATTTCAACAGCGCGCCGCTCAACATCGTCCTCGATCCGCCCCGGGCCGGCGTGCAAAAACCTGCCTTGGACGCCATCATCGCTTCCGGAGCCTCAAAGGTGCTCTATCTGAGCTGCTCGCCCATCACTCTGGCGCGTGATCTGAAGATCCTCTGCGCTGAAGGCGCTTACAAACTCACCCGGCTGCAGCCTTTCGATATGTTCCCTCAAACCTGGCACATCGAGTGCCTGGCTGTTTTGGAGAAAGAATGCTCCGACGACTGATCCTGATGTCGCTGCTCTGTCTGAGCCTGTTTTCCTGTGAGTTCGTCGATCCCCAGCAGGACGCCGAACTGAAGCTGCGAGACCTGATCTACGATATCACCCAGGCCTACAACTGGGGAGACATCGATGTCATCATGATGCACGTGCATATCGACTTCCGGCATAAAGGAATGACCAGCATGCAGCTAAGACAGCTCTGGCTGGACCGCATGGCCCGCTACCCACTCATGGAAGCCACCGTGACCGGCGTAGATGGAAGTGGAGCGTTTGCCACCGTGAGTATGAATCTGACCTTCACTTCCGCCACGGAAAACGTACAATACACCGAGCCTCAGGATAACGGCGATCTTTCATATTTCATCGCCACCGCCGGCGGCAAATGGCAGATCTATGGGGATCAGATGTATATCAAGAAACCTTGAGCAGATTGATTTTGCTGAGCTTCCCAAGCCTCCTTAGCATCACCTTAGCGTCTCCCTGGCATCTCCCTGGCTTAGGGTAGGGAGATGCTAAAGTGGGAGCAGGGGGATCATACTGCTGCTAACATCATTGACAGGCGTTTATGCCCGGAGGGAGTGCTTCAATTAGCTCAGTTTGAAAAACAGCTTACCAAGACAGCAACCCTACAGCCTCGCATCAGTATAGATTTCCTTTGCCAGACAATCGTCCAGCCTGTGGGTAAACAGCGCGCTTCCGTAAAAGCATTGACAAAACACTGGCCTCCAAAATCATGGCAGAACGATACTTTAAGCGTGTAAACTACTATAAAATAAAGCAAAACTGGAGGTTCCAATGAAGACAGGCGGTTGCCGTTATGGAACACATCGCGTGATCGAGCCGCAGGGCGTGCTGCCCCAGCCGGCCAGAGTTTTAAACAACGACATGAGCGAGATCTGGGACAACGAGCTGCTCATCGACGTGATCCGTCTCAACGTGGATAGCGCGTCCTTCCACCAGATCAAAAACAAGCTCAGCGCCCAGGGCCACACCGATATGGAAAAAGCCTTCGCGGAGCATGCCATGGACCTCACCACCCGCACCGGCAAGCACAAAAATGAAGACACCGGATCCGGCGGAATGTTGATCGGCCGCGTGGCCGCCATCGGCGACAAGTTTGAAATGAAAGATAAGGTCAAGGTGGGCGACAAGATCGCCAGCCTTGTGTCGCTATCCCTCACTCCCCTCAAGATCAAGGCCGTCAAAAAAGTGCTGCTCGACAAAGACCAGGTGGAGATCGAAGGCCAGGCCATCCTCTTCAGCAGCGGCATTTATGCCAAGCTGCCGGACGATATGGATGAAAATCTGGCTCTGTCCGTGCTCGACGTTGCAGGAGCTCCCGCTCAGGTAGAACGCCTTGTGAAACCGGGAGATACAGTAGTGATCATTGGCGCTAACGGCAAGAGCGGCATCCTCTGCAACGCCGTGGCCAGAGAGCGGGCCGGAGTATCCGGTAAAGTTATCGGAGTGGTGCGTAACCAGAGCTACATCCCCACCTGCCTTGATACCGGCTGCCATGAAGTGATCATCGCCAACGCCACCGACGCCATCACCATCCAGAAAGAAGTCTCCCGGCTCACGGACGGCAAGATGGCGGACGTTGTGATCAACGTGGTGAACGTGGAAGACACAGAGCTGCCTACCATCATGGCCTGCAAAGACCGCGGCATCGTCTATTTCTTTTCTATGGCCACTTCCTTCACCAAGGCCGCATTGGGCGCCGAAGGCATTGGCGCCGATGTGGATATGATCCTCGGCAACGGCTATGCCCATCACCATGCCATGATCTCCATAGACCTGCTGCGCCGCAACCCCACTTTG
>OFJB01001186.1_pt1 | contig 10706 bp, 10 predicted proteins | sample 1775081 | NCBI WGS metagenome assembly OFJB01 (sample SAMN08195771, study PRJEB24354) | sludge metagenome | isolation source: initial sludge from phenol fed wastewater aerobic bioreactor | place: India: Nagpur | collected 2016-06-05 | reverse complement strand
CGGTGACCAGGCGCCGGATCGTGGATGACCCGAGTGACGCCTGGGCGATCAAGTCGGTGACCTCGTCCGCGGTGCACGGGGTGTTCCCGATCCGGCCGCCCTGCTCGCTCGCCCCGACGATCGTGTCGAGGGGCACCAGGACGTTGACGTGGACGGCGAGCTTCGCCTCGGCCACGGGGCCGGTGACCTCCGCGACGCTGCCCGGGTCGCCGAGGGTGAGCGCGACCAGGGCCGCGATCTGACGCTGACCGCGGGTGATGCACCCGTCGGCGACCTCGAACCGCTCGTCCTTGGCGAGGGTCTTCACGGCCTGCATGACGGCCTCGGCGTGGGCGGTCGGCATCACCGCGCGGATCTCCGACGTGCCGGGCTCGAGCGGGTTGAGGAACACCCCGTGGTCCTTCTCCGCGGCCTTCCGGCGGCGCTTCCGGGCCCCGGCGGGGTCGATCGCGGTCACCAGGACACCGGTCTTCTTCCCGCACTCACCCGGGGTGTGCGTCGCGGCGAAGGGGACGACCTTCGCCAGGATCGTGGCGCAGTGCTTCGCATACTCCGCCTGCTCGGTCGGATCGGTGGACGCGTAGCCGGGCAGGTGGCGCAACTGCCGGCCGATCGCCCGCGCATGCTCGACCGTGAGCGTTCCCGCGAGCATCCCGTCCAGCATCGGCGACCAGGTCGTGGTGAGCTCTTCGGCTTCCAGGATCCGGGCCTCCCCGGTCACCGGTGACAGGCGCAACGCCGCGGTGATCTCACTCCACGCGACCTGCTCCGGCGCCACGTACTGCGGCCGACCCGCCACCGCATCGGCGGCCAGGATCCCCTGCACCTCATCGACGACCTTCTTCGTCACCTGGGCGCGAAGCTCGGTCTCGAACCCGGCCAGCCAAGACGCGGCCCGTTGGGCCTCCTGCAGGGCCGTGATCGCGTCATCGGCCGACAAGCCCGCCACATCGACATCGACCAGACTGGACAACTGCCCCACTCCGGGACGCTGAACACACGCCGACGCCAGCCACTCACCCGCAGACGGAGGCACGAACTCCACGTCCTCCGGCAACGGCGGCAGGGCCTCATCATCGACATCGTCGAACGGACACACCCGATCCACCCACGTCTCATCCGCGTCGCCAGCCGCGACGGGTTCGCCGGGGACCTCGGGATCGAACATACGTGCACGCTAGGGCAGGGGTACGACACCGCGGCTCCCGAACTTGACCCTCACGCGGCGTGAGGGCCTAGCGTCGCCGGCATGGACGAAGGCAACACGGTCGGCGCGCTGGCCCGGCGCCTCGGCATCTCCGTACGGACGCTGCACCACTACGACGCCATCGGGCTCGTCGTGCCGTCCGGACGCACCGATGCGGGCTACCGGGTCTACGCATCGGCCGATGTCCAGCGGCTGGCCAACGTCCTGGCCTACCGAGCGTGCGGCCTCTCGTTGGCCGACATCGCCCGGCTGCTCGACGACGACATCGATCGGGCCGCGCACCTACGACACCAGCTGGACCTCCTGGACGAGCGGCTGACGACGCTCGCTGCCCAGCGGGAGGTCCTGCATCGAGCCTGGGAGGCACAGCAGATGGGAATCAACCTCGACCCGGAGCAGATCATCGAGATCTTCGGCGACGACGATCCGACGCAGTACGCCGACGAGGCGCGTGACCGCTGGGGTGACACGGATGCGTACCGGCAGTCGCATGCACGGACGTCGGCCTACGGACCGGAGGAGTGGCGCGCGGCCCGCGAGGATCAGGAGCGTGTCGGCGCGGAGTTCGCCGCGTGCCAGGCGGCGGGGGAGCCGGCGGACGGACCGCGGGCGGCCGCCGCGGCGGAGGCGCACCGGGCCCACATCAGCCGCTGGTACTACGACTGCTCCTACGACATGCAGGTCGGTCTCGCCGAGATGTACGTCGCTGATCCGCGGTTCACGGCGACGTACGACGACCGGGCACCGGGCCTGGCGCAGTTCGTGCACGATGCGATCGTGGCGAACGCGATCAACCGCGCCTGACCGTGCTGCCCTAGGGTCGGCGCGTGCCCTCGCCTCCCGATCTCGCCTGGCCGGTCTCGTTCGACGCCCGGTACGGCGACGGTATCGACCGGGGGATCTGCCTGGGCGGCGGAGGCGTGTTCTTCATCGCCTGGCAGGTCGGCTACCTGCGCACCCTCGCGGAGGCCGGCATCGACCTCGGCCTCGCCGAGCGGGTCGTCGGGACCTCGGCCGGGTCGGTGGTCGCCACGGCGCTGCGATCGGGTCGGCTGACCTGGCTGCACGGACAGCTGTCTGCCCTCGGCCGGTTCCCGGCGGTGGTCTCGGCCCTCGCGCCGGCCGGCGGCCTGTCATCGAGCCAGCTGCGCGCGCAGACCCTGTTCGTCGACGCCACCGATGCCGAGCCGGAGACCATCCGCGAGATCGGGCACGCCGCCCTCGCCGCCGTGACCCCGGAGGCGGGCCGGATGCGTCGCAACCTCGCATTCGTCCTCCAGTCCACCGTGTGGCCGGACGAGACGCTCCACATCACGTGCGTCGATGCGTTCACCGGGGAGCGATGCGTCGTGACGAAGGCGGCCGGCGTCCGTACGAGCCGTGCGACGGCGGCCAGTGTCGCGGTGCCCGGGCTGTTCCCGCCCCAGGCCGTCGGAGACCGGCGATGCATGGACGGCGGAGTGAGCGGCTCCGGCACGCACCTGGACCTGCTCGCCGGAGCGCGGCGGGTCCTGGTCCTGTCGCTCGTGGACGGCACGCGCGTCGAGCCGCCGCGGATGACCACCCGCGCGGACGCGATCCTCGCGGAGTGCGAGCAGATCCGGGCTGCCGGCGGGCGCGTCCACCTGCGATCGCCCGCGGACGTCGAGGTCGACGAGCTGATGGCACCCGACGTCATCCCGCGAGCGATGCGGCAGGGCGCGGACCTCGCCCGAGACGACCTGCCGGCCCTGCGCGACCTGTGGTTGTGAGGGCTAGGCGGTCAGTGCGGGTGGCGATTCGGGTTCGGGCGGCGCGGGATACGGATGGTGGGGGTCTCGCCCGGTGAGGTACTTCGCGACGCTGTAGACGGCGCCGGCGACCGGGACGGCGATGAGGGCTCCGACAATGCCCATCGCGATGCCGCCGGCGGCGATGGCGAACACGATGGCCAGAGGGTGCAGGCTGACCGCCTTGCCCATCACCAGGGGCTGGAGGACGTCGCCGTCGAACGAGCCGACGACGACGGTGAGCGCCACGACGAGCACCGCGATGAGGGGCCCCTTCTCCGCCAGCGCGACGATGGCGGCGAAGAACGTCGCGATCGGGGCGCCGATGACGGGAATGAACGCACCGAGGAAGACCACGGCCGACAGCGCCGGGGCCAGGGGGACCTGCAGGATCGTCAGCCCGATGAAGACCAGCAGTGCGTCCGCGAACGCGACGACGACGATGCCGCGCGTGTAGCCCGAGATGGCGTCCCAGGCGAGCCTCCCGGAGGTGTCGACCGGGAGCTGGATGCGGCGAGGCATCCAGCCGATGATCCAGTTCCAGATCGACGCCGGGGCGAGGAGGAAGAACACGACGCCGTAGAAGAACACCGAGGCGGCGATCACCAGCGTGCCCAGCGAGCCGAGCGCTCCGACCGCATCGCCGAGGAGCCCGCCGGCCGCGGACTTGGCCCAGTCCTGTGCCTGGCCGAGCAGGGCCGTGATATTCGCGTCGCTGAGCTGCAGCGGGCCGGTCCGCAGCCAGGTCTCGATGTCGGTGATGCCGCCCTGGATCGACGCGACGAGCTTGGGCCCCTCCTGGATCGTTGCCCGGATCACGACCGCGAGGATCACGACCACGGCCGTGAAGATGACCAGGAGCGCCAGCACCATCGACAAGACCTTGGGCAGGAACCGGTGCAGGAGGTTCATGAGCGGCTGGGTCCACGCCGTCATGAGCATCGCGAAGAAGAGCGCGAACACCACCGGGAAGATGATGTTCAGGACGTAGCCGGCGAGCACGAGGCCGGCGGCGAGGACGAGCAGTCGCCAGGTGATTCCGGACAGCGTCCGCAAGGTCCCGGGGACGCCGTCCGACGACGGCGGCGGGACCGTCATGCGTCCAGGTTGTGCGCTGCGCGCTCGCCGATGTCAGGAACCGTGATCTCGTCGTCGGACGCGCGAGCGACCACGTAGGTCGCGTCGTCCAGGAACTTCACGGTGAAGTAGCCGCCCGGGGCGGAGTAGGTGCCGGCGTCGCCCGCGGTGAGCACCGCGTCGTCGACCGCGACGCGACCGGCCACGACGTACATCACCGAGCCCTTGCTGTAGCCGTGTGCCGGCACCACGTCGCCGGCCCGGCCATGCACCACGGTCAGCATGGCGCCGTCGGTGCGCAGGCGGGTGACCTCAGACCCGAGGACGTTGCGCTCCCAGACGAGTTCGTCGTGCGGGACGGGTGTGAAGGCGGACATCGGCTGCTCCTCGTGCGGTCCGGACCAGCCGGGAGTCCGGCTAGTCGACGCGGACGGGGCCGTGCGGGGTGTCGAACCAGACGGCGACCAGTCCGGGCTCGTCCGCGTCGACCCACTCCACGTCGACCTCGTCCAGCGCCACATCATGCCCGTTTCCGAGCCACGTTGCGATGGCGGCCGAGTCGCCGCAGACCTCGATGCGGTCGATGCCGACGGCGCTGCCACCCGTGGAGGGGTGGTCTGCGGCCGGGCTGGACCACTCGATGAAGAAGGGGAGGGACGGGTCGTCCATGACGTCCAGGACGCCGATCTGACGCCAGCACAGGTCGTAGCCGTCCGGACGGACGCGATGCCCCTTGGCGGCGGAACGCCCGAGCCGCTGCTCGATCGGCGAGATGTCGTCGACCGCGAAGACCCAGCTGAACCAGCCACCGCCGTCGGCCGCGGCCTTCGCGACCGCGCGGCCGAACGGCGCCTTCTGCGCGGCCGGGTGGTCGAGCGCGGAGACGACCTCGACGTAGCAGCCGTCCGCCAGGGGGAGGATGAAGTTCCGCGTGCCGAACGACGGGTGGCGTCCGCCGTCGACGAACGCGCCACCGAGGTCGCTGCCGATTCGCTGCACGGTGTCGGCGATCTCGGACGTGGTACAGGCGTAAGAGATGTGGTCGAGCCGCATGGGGGCATCCTGCCCGGGCCGGTTCGGGCTCTGCGCGGTGCCCCCCGATTGGGCCGTCGCTGTGGCAGGCTCCCGCCATGAGCGACGCTGCATCCCCGCCCCCGGCGGGCGCCACCGAGGAACCCGCTGCCGGTACCGCGAGCGTCACCGCCAAGCTGGACAAGAAGAAGTCGATCATCCTCGGCGTCATCGGTCTGGCCGTGATCGTGCTGATCTTCTGGAAGGTGATCCCGCAGATCGGCAGCTACGCCGACGCGTACCAGGCGATGCAGGACATGGGCATCGCGTCGATGCTGGTCGTGGGTTTCGCCGTGCTGGTGTACCTGGCCGTCTACGGGTTCCCGTTCATGGCCGCGACGCCCAAGCTGCCGTACTGGCCGTCTCAGCAGGTGAACCAGGCGGCGTTCGCGATCAGCAACGGCGTTCCTGCCGGCGGGGCCTTCGGACTCGCCGTGCAGTACGCCATGCTCGCGACCTACCGGGTTCCGGGCGCGGTCGCGACGTCGGCGATCACCGCAGTCGGCCTGTGGAGCATGTTCGTCAGCCTGGGCCTGCCCGTCCTCGGCATCGGGGCGCTGTCGATCACCGGCGGAAGCACGTCGTACTCCTGGGTCGCGCCGGTCGGCCTCGCGATCCTCGCCACGATGGTCGTCGTCCTGGTCCTCATCGTGCGCTCCGAGCGGCTCGCCGTCGCCGTCGGCCGTCTGGGCAACAAGGTCATCGGCCCGCTGCGCGGTCGGATCTCCAAGCTCCACGACCTCGACCTCGTCGCCCCGATCACGAAGTTCCGGTCCGACATGCACGGCCTGCTGACCCGGCGCTGGCACGTGATCACGCTGGCCCAGCTGGGCGTGATCCTCACGCAGTTCGCGATCCTCTACGTCGCGCTGCGCGGGATCCAGGGCTGGGACCAGCCGGGTACCTCGGTGCTGGCGGCCTTCGGCGCCTTCGCGACGGCGCAGATCATGCTCATGGTGCCGATCACGCCCGGCGGCCTCGGCACCGTGGACGCCATGATCATCGCCCTGCTGCAGAGCGTGGGTGTCAGCGCGGGGGACGCGACCGCCGCGGACCTGGTCTGGCGTGCGGCGTCCTACGTGCCGCAGATCATCGTCGGCATCGTCGCCCTCATCACGTGGTTCCGTCGGGCGAACCGGGCGCTGTCCGGCATCCCCGTGGACGGCGCTACGTCCTAGCGCCGTACTGCCGGGCCACGGCGGCGAAGGCCTCCTTCGGCTCCCACGCCATGTCGGGGTAGGTCTGGCCGCGGGTCCCGTCCAGAAGCCGCACGATGCCCAGGCTCGCGCGGTCGAGATCCTGGGTCGGGTCTGCGTCCGGCCGGTACGGGAAGCCGTGCTGGGCGAACAGGAAGACGAAGGCGCTGTCCACTCCGGCCGCGTCGAAGACCTCGAGGAGCTCTGTGAGGTAGGCGGCCTGGCCGGCCTCGTCTCGCTCGTACGCGTCGTCGAGCCGGACCGGTGCACGCGTCTGGCTGTCGTACTCGACCACCTCGAGCACGCGTCCGCCCCGATCACCGGCGCCCCGGTACGCCGCCGTGCCGAACCCGGTGATGGCCAGCGGCTTCGGTCCGAGCGCCAGGACGCGCACGGCGTCGGCGAACTGGTCGGCCACCTCGGCGGACCGGATCAGCTCGTAGGTCGCGATGTCGAACCGATCCCAGTAGACCTGCTCGAACTGGATGGACGCGTAGGTCAACGGCCCGTCGAACCGCTCGCGCACGACAGTCGCGGCGTCCGCGAGGAACAGGTTGACGGCCTGCGCCAGGGCCCCCATCGTCTCTGCTCGCGACTCCGGCCGCCCGAGCAGGCGGTGGACGCGTTCCTCCGGGCTGTCTCCGGGGAGGAATCCACGGTTCATGACGCTGAGCTCGACGCCAGCCACGAACACGACCGCCGCTCCCCGTCGTCGCAGCCGCTCCGCACGCTCCGCGCAGTCGCGGAACAGGGCGAGGATCTCGTCCGGTGGGAGCTCCAGCGGGTAGGGGGAGAACCACACCTCGAGGCCCAGCTCGGCGGCGGCGTCAGCGGCGCGCTCGATCCGCTCAGGATCGCCGCCGATGATCTGCACCGCGTTGCAGTGCAGGTCGTCGCGGATGACGGCGAGCTCGCGCCGCACGATGGCCGGATCGACGTCGGGCCGGGAGTTCTCTCCCCGTACGACGAATCCCGTGTCGTACGTCATTCCTCGTGCGCGCATAGCGGGCTCCTCGCTCATCGGGCTGCGAGTCTCGCACAAACATGCGCGCACGCATAATTGCGCTTCCGCAGGTGGCTCTGAGACGATGGCCGGATGACGACGGCGCGTCCGGGGCTGCGCGAGCGGAAGAAGCAGGCGACGCGCCAGGCGCTCAGTGACGCTGCCGTGCGGCTGGCCCTCGAGCGCGGACCGGATCAGGTGCGGGTCGACGACATCGCCGAGGCGGCGGGTGTGTCCCCCCGGACGTACAACAACTACTTCCGCAGTCGCGAGCACGCCATCGTGTCCGCCGTCCTCGCGGGCCGGGAGGACGGGATCGCCACGGCGGTCGCGGCGCACCCCTCGGATCACCGCCTGGCCGACGTGGTGACCGAGGCCGTCGTCGAGCAGTTCACGGACGCCAGCGACCAGCACCCGCAGCTGATGGTGATGATCACCACCCGGGCGCCCCTGCGCGAGGCGTTCCTCGAGTCGACCATCGACGTCGAGTCCCCCTTGAGCGCGGCCCTCGCCGCACGGCTTCCGGACCGAGCGGCGGACACGGCCCGTGTGCTTGCGTCGAGCGTGGCCGCGGCCGTGCGCGTCGCCCTGGAGGGCTGGATCCGCCCGGTGGCAGGTGAGGAACCCGCTCGGGGTGCTGCCGTCTCGTCGCTCGTCGTGCCCGTCGGCGCGTTGGCCGACCGCCTGCGCGCCGCCCTGTCCGTCCTCGCTCCGGCGTTCGACGCGGCCGAAGGCATCGGCCCACGGTGACTGCCGGCAAGGCCGCGGATCGGCGTGTCGCCGGGACGCCGGGACGCCCGTGCCTCTAGGTTGTGCTCTGCCCGGCTGTCGCGGGAGGGGAAGCCCTCGACAGCCGGGCTTCACGTTGTCGGGGCGGGCTCCTATCGTCCCTCCGTGACCATCGCCGTGCAGCCGCGTCCATGGCGGCGCTTCCTCGCGCTGGGCGACAGCTTCACCGAGGGCATGATGGACGACCTGGGGCCGGACGGCCGCCATCGCGGCTGGGCGGACGACGTCGCTGTCGCCCTGGCTCGGCGGGCGGTCGAGCGCGGGGAGGACGGGATCGAGTACGCGAACCTCGCGGTCCGCGGTCGGCTCCTCACCCAGGTCGTCGACGAGCAGGTCCCGCCGGCGCTGGAGCTCGGCCCGGACCTCGTCAGCCTGGCTGCCGGCATCAACGACACGCTGCGCCCGCACTACGACCTTGACGTCGCAGCGACCTCTCTCGATCGGGCGGTTCGGCGCCTGCGCGCCGGAGGCGCCGACGTCCTGCTGTTCGCGTGGGGCGACCCCGCCCGACGGTCGGCGGCGATGGCGCCCGTCCGCGACCGCGTGCGGCGGTTCAACGCCGTGGTCGAGGCGGTTGCCGACACCTACGGCTGCTACCTCGCGAGCTTCTGGCTCGTCGCGGCGTACGACGACGAGCGGCTGTGGGCGGAGGACCGGCTCCATCTCTCGCCCGCCGGCCACCGGCTCGCGGCCCGTACCGCACTCGCCGGGCTCGGGCTCGACGATCGGCACTGGCGCACGCCGGCGGTGCCCGCCCCACCCGCGTCACGGGTGCATAAGGCGCGGCTGCACGGGCGGTGGGTCCGCGTGCACCTCGCCCCGTGGGTGGCCCGGCGCGTCCGGGGCGAGTCGTCCGGCGATCGTGTCGCGCCGAAGCACCCGACGTGGGTGACCGTCACGCCGGGCTAGAGTGCCGGGACCGTCGACGAAGGGACCACCGATGCCGCGTGAGGCCAACAGCACCGACCGGCCCGGAGAGGTCGGAGGCAGGCCGCAGCTGACCCGCGAGGGCTACGCCCAGCTGGCCGAGCGAGCCGACGACATCCGAGAGCGCCGGCTGCCGGAGATGCGGCCGCTCCTGGTCGAGACCGAACGGGACGAGCGGGTGGTCGCGGAGTTCGAGCGGCTGATGGCCGAGGCGCAGGACATCGACGCGCTCCTCGCGCAGGCCGACGTCATCGAGATCGACCCGGTCACCGTCGACGGGCGCGCGGTGCTCGGCATGCGCGTGCGGGTCGTGCTGGAGGACGGGGAGACCGCCTGGGTGCGGCCGGTGCACCCGGACGAGGCGTTCTTGGACGACGAGCGCATCTCCGCGACCTCGCCACTGGCGATCGCCCTCATGGGTGCCCGGGTCGGGCACACGGTGTGGGTGGATGCGCCGACCGGGGCATGGCCGTGCGAGGTCCTGGAGATCGACCTGACGGGCGTCTAGGGGCCATCCACACCGGCGCCCCGAGCGGGCACCGTGCACACCGACGCCTCACCACGCCGGACCCCCGGCTCGGGAGCGCCAGCGTTCGGGCATGACGACGCCGAACTCCGCACCCCACATCCATCGCACCGACGAGCTCGTCGCCGCACTGCCTCATCTCGTCGGCTTCCATCCCGCCCAGTCCCTGGTCGTCGTCTGGATCGGCGCGGGCCGGGTGATCCTGACACAGCGGGTCGACATCCCCGACGCGGCAGGACGGCGCGCGGTGCTGGCGGGCCGCGCCGAGTGGGTCTTCGTGCCGACCTCCGCCGCCGCGCGCGCCGACGCCGCTGCTGCCGTGCTGTGCTGCGACGACGAGGCGGACCTCCACGCGGTCATGCCGCTCGTCGACCGGGTGCACCGGCAGATCGAGCAGGCGGGGGTCGTTCTCCTCGACATCGTCCACCTGGCGTCCGGCCGCTTCCGCAGCCTGCTGTGCGACGGTCCGTGCTGCCCGCCGGAAGGGCGAGCGGTGTCGCCGGCGGTGGTCGAAGCCGCCGAGGCGGCTTTCGCGTTCGACGGGCGTGCCGTGCTGCCCGATCGGGCCGCGCTCGTGGCACAGGTCGCCGCCGACCCACTCGCGATCGCGGAGGTGGCCGGGCTGCTTCCTCAACGGCCCCGACGAGCCCGCCGCGGCGACCGGTGGCGTGACGCCGCGATCACCGAGGTACCCGACGTCGTCCTCGGTCGGCCGACGACGCTGCCGGCGGACCGGCGTGCGTCCGTGCTCCGGTCGCTGTGCGACGTGCGCGTGCGCGACACCGTCCTGTGGGACCTCGCCCAGGTCGACGCGGACCAGGCCGCGGCTGCCACGACCACGCTGGCGTCATTGGCCCGAAGCGCGCCCGACGCCCTGTGCGCCCCGGTCGCCACCTGCTGTGCGATCGCGGCCTGGTTGACCGGAGACGGGGCACTCGCCGGTGCGGCGGTCGAGCACATAGATGTCGCCCTGCTTGGTGGGGACGACCAGCGCCGGCACGACGCCCTTGTCCGTGGTGAGGTCGATCAGGCTCGGCTGCGCCGGAACGTCCATGTCCCAGAGGTCGTGATGGACCGTCTGCCGCACCCAGCGCACCTTGCCGGTATTGAGGTCGAGCGCCGTGACGGAGGAGGAGAATTT
>OFJB01001185.1_pt1 | contig 10709 bp, 7 predicted proteins | sample 1775081 | NCBI WGS metagenome assembly OFJB01 (sample SAMN08195771, study PRJEB24354) | sludge metagenome | isolation source: initial sludge from phenol fed wastewater aerobic bioreactor | place: India: Nagpur | collected 2016-06-05 | reverse complement strand
ACCTTCTTGACGTCGTGGATGAAGCCCATGTCGAGCATGCGGTCGGCTTCGTCCAGCACCAGGATCTCGACGTGCGACAGGTCCAGGTGGCCTTGCTGCTCCAGGTCGAGCAGGCGCCCGGGCGTGGCCACCAGCACGTCGCAGCCGGCCTGGATGCGCTCGATCTGCGGGTTCATCCCGACGCCGCCGAAGATCACGGTGGAGCTCAGCTCGAGGTATTTGCCGTACTGGCGTACCGATTCCTCGACCTGCGCGGCCAGCTCGCGCGTGGGCGTCAGCACCAGGGCGCGAATGGCGCCGGGGCGCCGCGCGGGGCGGGTGGACAGCAGCTGCAGCAGGGGCAGGGCAAAGCCGGCGGTCTTGCCGGTGCCGGTCTGCGCGCCGGCCAGCAGATCGTGGCCTTGCAGCACGACGGGAATGGCCTGGGCTTGGACAGGGGTGGGTTGCGTGTAGCCCAGTTCGAGCACGGCCTTGAGCAGGGGCGGTGCCAGGTTCAGATCGTCAAAGTTCATCGAATGGATGCGCCGTGCAATGCGGCGCGGCTGCCTTGGGCCCGATCCGGCGGGTGCCGGCCAGTCAGGTGGGCGAAAAGCGGGTTCTTCTTGGGGTGGGCACCCTGGCGCGCGATGGGCCGTGACCGGCTGCGCATTCGCAAGGCACCCCAGCGGAAGGGCTGGCTGAAACGGGGAACTGGTGAACCGTCAGCCCGGGCATTATCGCATGCGCCGGTCGCGCCGACGTGGGATTTTGGCCGGCCCGCCGCGCAGCGCCGATAATCGAGGCATGGCGGCCTGCGGCCACGCGGCGCCCGCGCGGGGGATCGATTCCCCCGATTTCCAAGCCAATCAACGCTCTGGCGCCTGTCAATCAAGCGCCGGCAGCTACATTTTTGAGAGTCATCCGATGGCCCAGTACGTCTACACCATGAACCGCGTCAGCAAGATCGTGCCGCCCAAGCGGCAGATCCTGAAGGACATTTCGCTGTCGTTTTTTCCGGGCGCCAAGATCGGCGTACTGGGCTTGAACGGCTCGGGCAAGTCGACGCTGCTCAAGATCATGGCCGGCATCGACACCGAGATCGAGGGCGAGGCCACGCCCATGCCGGGGCTGGACATCGGCTATCTGCCGCAGGAGCCGCAGCTCAACCCCGAGCACACCGTGCGCCAGGAGGTGGAGCTGGCCATGGGCGAGGTCAACGCCGCGCGCGCCCGGCTGGAGGAGATCTACGCCGCCTATGCCGAGCCCGACGCCGACTTCGACGCCTTGAGCGAGGAGCAGGGCCGGCTGGAGGCGGTGATCGCCGCCGCCGGCACCGACAGCGAGCACCAGCTGGAAATTGCCGCCGACGCGCTGCGCCTGCCGCCCTGGGACGCACCGATCAAAAATCTTTCGGGCGGCGAAAAGCGCCGCATCGCGCTGTGCAAGCTGCTGCTGTCCAAGCCCGACATGCTGCTGCTGGACGAGCCGACCAACCACCTGGACGCCGAGAGCGTGGAGTGGCTGGAGATCTTTTTGCAGCGCTTTCCGGGCACCGTGGTGGCCATCACGCACGACCGCTACTTCCTGGACAACGCCGCCGAGTGGATTCTGGAGCTGGACCGCGGCCACGGCATTCCGTGGAAGGGCAACTACAGCACCTGGCTGGAGCAGAAGGAAGAGCGCCTGCTGCAGGAAAAGAAAACCGAAGACGCGCGCATGAAGGCGATGAAGAAAGAGCTGGAGTGGGCGCGCGCCAACCCCAAGGGCCGCCAGGCCAAGAGCAAGGCGCGTCTGGCGCGCTTCGAAGAGCTGTCTGACTACGAATACCAGCAGCGCAACGAGACGCAGGAAATCTTCATCCCCGTGGCCGAGCGCCTGGGCACCGAGGTGATCGAGTTCACGGGCGTGTCCAAGAGCTTTGGCGATCGCCTGCTGATCGACAACCTGAACTTCAAGGTGCCGGCCGGCGCCATCGTCGGCATCATCGGCCCCAACGGCGCGGGCAAGTCCACGCTGTTTCGCCTGATCGCCGGCAAGGAGCAGCCCGACGCGGGCGAGGTGGGCATCGGCAAGACGGTGCAGCTGGCCTTTGTGGACCAGAGCCGCGACGCCCTGGCCAACGACAAGACCGTGTGGGAAGACATCTCGGGCGGGCTGGACATCATCAACGTCGGCAAGTTCCAGATGCCCAGCCGCGCCTACTGCGGGCGCTTCAACTTCAACGGGCAGGACCAGCAGAAGAAGGTGGGCATGCTCTCGGGCGGCGAGCGCGGCCGCCTGCACCTGGCCAAGACGCTGATGCAGGGCGCCAACGTGCTGCTGCTGGACGAGCCCAGCAACGACCTGGACGTGGAAACCCTGCGCGCGCTGGAAGACGCGCTGCTGGAATACGCCGGCAGCGTGATGGTGATCAGCCACGACCGCTGGTTCCTGGACCGCATCTGCACCCACATCCTGGCCGCCGAGGGCGACAGCCAGTGGGTGTTCTTCGACGGCAACTACCAGGAGTACGAGGCCGACAAGAAGAAGCGCCTGGGCGAGGAGGGCGCGCGGCCGCACCGCATGCGCTACAAGGCGCTCAAGTGAGCGGACTGCCGCAGGCCGCGCTGGATGGGCGGCGCTGAATGAGCAACCCCCTGCACTCCATCGATCCACGGGCTTTTTTCGGCTCGGTGGGGCGCCATGCGCAACTGATCGTGGAGCTGACCAAGCGCGAGGTGGTGGGCCGCTACCGCGGCTCGTTCATGGGCCTGCTGTGGTCGTTCTTCTATCCGGTGCTGATGCTGGCGGTCTACACCTTCGTCTTCAGCGTGGTGTTCCGGGCGCGCTGGCATGCGGGCAGCGACTCGAAGGTCGAGTTCGCGCTGGCCTTGTTTGCCGGCCTGCTGTTCTTCAACCTGTTTTCCGAATGCGTGACGCGCGCACCCTCGCTGATCGTCGGCAACGTCAACTACGTGAAGAAGGTGATTTTTCCGCTGGAGCTGCTGCCCGTGGTGGCCCTGGGTTCGGCCCTGTTTCACTTTGTCGTCAGCCTCGGGGTCTGGCTGATCTTCTACCTGCTGTTTTTCGGCGCTCCGCATCCGCAGCTGGCGCTGTTGCCGCTGGTCTTGCTGCCCTTCCTGTTGATGACGCTGGGCCTGAGCTGGCTGCTCGCGTCGCTGGGCGTGTACTTGCGCGACGTCACCCAGGTCATCGGGGTGGTGGTGACGGTGCTGATGTTCCTGTCGCCGCTGTTTTATCCCATCGAGGCGCTGCCGGCGGCGTTTCGCCCCTGGATGGCGCTCAGCCCGCTGACCTACGTGATCGAGCAGGCGCGCGCGCTGATGATCTGGGGGCAGGCGATGGACTGGCCCGCCTATGGGGGCTGGCTCGCCGGATCGGCGGTGTTTGCCTGGCTGTGCTTCGCCTGGTTCCAGAAGACGCGAAAGGGGTTTGCCGATGTCCTCTGAACCGGCCGTCCAGGTGCAGGGCCTGAGCAAGTGCTACCACATCTACGAGCAGCCGCGCGACCGGCTCAAGCAGATGGTGGTGCCCCGGCTGCAGGGCGCGCTGGGCCGGGCGCGCCACCACTACTACCGCGAGTTCTGGGCGCTGCGCGACGTGTCGCTGGCCATCGGCAAGGGCGAGACGGTGGGCATCATCGGCCAGAACGGCAGCGGCAAGTCGACCTTGCTGCAGCTGATCTGCCGCACGCTCGAACCCACGGCTGGAACCTTGGCGACCCACGGCCGCATCGCCGCGCTGCTGGAGCTGGGCGCCGGCTTCAACCCCGAGTTCACGGGGCGCGAGAACGCCATCCTGAACAGCGTCATCCTGGGCGTGCCCAAGGAGGTCACGCTGGCGCGCCTGGACGAGATCATCCGGTTTTCCGAGCTGGGTGACTTTTTCGACCAGCCGGTCAAGACCTACTCCAGCGGCATGGCGGCGCGGCTGGGGTTCTCGGTGGCGATCCACGTCGATCCGGCCGTCCTCATCGTGGACGAGGCCCTGGCCGTGGGCGACGCGCGCTTCGTCGCCAAGTGCATGCGCAAGGTCAAGGACATCCAGGCCAACGGCTCCACCATCATCTTCGTCAGCCATGACGTCAGCTCGGTGCGCACCCTGTGCCAGCGCGCCTTCTGGCTCGACAAGGGGCGGCTGGTGGACGAGGGCGACGTGTTCCCGGTCACGGGGCGCTACATGGCCTTCATGATGCGGGACGACAAGGCGTCCGACGATGCCGTGCGGGACGAAGTCGCACAGCCGGTGCCGGCGCCCGCGGAGCCGGCCAGCGCCGGGGCGCCGGTCACGCCCGCCAGGCTGGACTCCCGCCCCGTCACCCACTGGGGATCGCACAAGGGCGTGATCCTTGGGGCATCGGTCTGCGGCAGCCACGGCCGGCGCGAGGATGTCGTGCAGTGGGGCGAGCCGATCGAGGTGGTGATCGATCTGTCGGTGCCGCCCGAGATTTCCAGGGAACACCTGAGCGTTGCCTTTTCCATCAAGGACCTGAAGGGCACCGACCTGATCGCGTCCACCACCCACGACATGGGGGCCATCCGCTTGCCGGAGCAGGCGAATTTCCAGGTGCGGTTCAAGCTGCCCAATTGGCTGGTGACCGGCAAATACGTGCTCGTCGCGGCGCTGGAAGACCGCCAGCACCGGGACATCCATTACTACGAATATTTCGAGGGCGCGCATTACTTCGCCTCGTTGACCGACCAGCGGTTCTTTGGCGTGGTCCAGCCCGCCATCGAGCAAACCGTGCATCTGACGTGAAAAAATCCTGGCCATGACGGACCGCATCAATTCAGAGTCCTATTGGAACGCCCGGTTTTCCACCGACTGGGACGAAAAGGACGGCCCGGGCCAATCGCGCTTTTTCTCGCGCGTGGCCATCGACCGCTTGCCGCGCTGGCTGCTGCGCGCGATCCGGGAACAGCAGTTGTCCGTCGTGGACTGGGGCTGCGCCGAGGGCGATGGCACCGATGAACTGGCGGCGCTGATCGATGCGCGCCAGCTCTCGGGGGTCGACTTTTCCCACGCGGCGATCGAGCGCGCCAGCCAGCGCTATCCGGCCATCCGTTTCATTCAGGCCAACTGGCTGGATGAGCCGCCGGGAGCCGACGCCCTGCCGAGCTGGGACATCGTTTTTTCCTCCAACACGCTGGAGCACTTTCACCAGCCGTTTGAGGTGTTGAAGGTGCTGTGCGCGCGTGCACGCAAGGCGCTGGTGCTGGTGCTGCCCTACCGCGAGCGCGACCGGATCGAGGAACACCATTTCTCGTTCCTGCCGGACAACCTGCCGGCCACGCTGCCCAATGGTTTTCGCCTGACTGCCGCGCGGGTAGCCGATTGCCGCAAGATGGCTGAATCCCGCTGGGCGGGCGAACAGATCGTGCTGGTCTACGCATTGCCCGCGTGGCTGGACGATCATCACCTGATGCTGTCCGACTGCGAAATCGCCGTGGACGATGTGGCCGCGATGGGTGAGGCACTCGAAGCCGTGGCGCAGTCCGAGCGTGAATATGAGGCACGGCAAGCCGAACTGCAGCAGCTCGTCGCCCAGCGCGACGCGAAGCTGACCGTGCTGGAAGACCAGCTTCGGACGCAACAACAGGCGCAGGACCAGCAGACCCGGCAGTTGCAGGCACTTGAGGAACAGTTGGTTGACCGTGACCGCCTGGTCAGCCATTACCACGCGCGGGTGGAGGAAATCTGGAGCAGCGCTTCATGGCGCCTGACCAAACCCCTGCGCGCCGGCAAGATGGCATTGACGCAACCCAAGGTGGCGGCCTACAAGACCTTGCGGGCGGTGTATCAGGGGCTGCCCGGGCGTTTGCAATTGCGGCTCAATGGCTTGCGGCATCGGCTGGTGCGGCAGTTTCGCGGCGGCGCGTCGACTTCCCGGACGCCGGCCTTGTCATCAAACGCAGCGGCGGACTGGTCGTGGGATCGGTTTCGACGGGACGTGCTGAATGCCCCTGAAGAGCGCTACAAGGGTGTTTTCATCCAGGAGGCGGTGATCGACTGGAACGTGCCCTTGTACCAGCGCCCGCAGCATATGGCGGCGGCGTTTGGGCGGCTGGGGTATCTGGTGATCTACCGCACCGACAATTGGGGCGGTGACGACGTCCAAGGGTTTCGCGAGGTGGCCACCAACGTCTGGCTGACGAACAGCCCCGAGGTGAACCGTCTCGAGGCCACGGCACGCTCCTTCTATTCCACGACGTATGCCCACACGCCGCGGGCCCTGATGGCCTACGGCAAGCGCGGCACCCTGATCTACGAATACATCGACCACATCGACCCCGAGATATCGGGTGATCCGGAAAACATCCGACGCCTGGTCGCGCTGAAGGACTTCGCCTTTGGCGGCGGCGCCGACGTGGTGGTGGCCTCGGCGCGCAAGCTGTACGACGAGGCGGTGGCGGCCGTCGGGCACGAGCGTGTGGTTCTGGTGCCCAACGGCGTCGACACCCGCCACTATCGCGATCCGGCGCACCTGGCTGTCGCCTTGCCCAGGCGGCTGCTCGAGTTCAGGGCGCAGTATTCGCTGGTGGTGGGTTATTTTGGCGCGCTGGCGCCCTGGCTCTGGTACGAAGCCGTGGCCGAGCTGGTGCGCCTGCGGCCGGACGTCGGCTTTGTCTTCATCGGCCCCGATTACTACGGCGGCGCGCGGCAGCTGGTGGCCGCCGACAACCTGCTGTACCTGGGGCCGGTGGACTACAAGGACCTGCCGGCCTACGGCCGGCAGTTCGATCTGTGCATGATCCCGTTCAAGCCCGGCGAGATCGCGCAGACCACATCGCCACTCAAGCTGTTCGAGTACTTCGCGCTCGAGAAGCCGGTGGTGGTCAGCTCCGACATGCGCGAGTGTGTCGCGTTCCCCGAGGTCTTCCACGGCGACAGCGCGGCGGCGCTGTCCGAGGCGATCGACCGGGCAGCCCGGGTCAAGGACGATGAAGCGTTCCGGCAACGCCTGCGCGAGCTGGCCGACGAGAACGACTGGATCGAGCGTGCCCGGGTCATGGCCGCCGCCTTTGCGCCCTCGTTATCCTTGACAAAGTAACCCTGTAAGCCTGTGGAGATGAGATGAAGCGCATTCTTTGCGTCATGGGGACGCGCCCCGAGGCCATCAAGATGGCGCCGGTCGTCCTGGCCTTGCGCGCCGATCCCCATTTCGAAGTCCGGGTGCTGGCCACGGCCCAGCACCGCGAAATGCTCGACCAGGTGCTGCGCCTGTTCGACATTCACCCGGACGCCGACCTGAACGTGATGCAGGCCAACCAGTCGCTCAGCGACCTGACGGCGCGCCTGCTGACCGGCGCCGACGCGGTGCTGGCCGAGCAGGCGCCCGACGCCGTGCTGGTGCAGGGCGACACCACGACGGTGATGGCCCTGTGCCTGGCCTGCTTTTACCGCCGCATTCCGATCGGCCACGTGGAGGCGGGCCTGCGCACCGGCGACATCCACAACCCGTTTCCGGAAGAGGCCAACCGGCTGATCGCCTCGCTGTTCGCGCGCTGGCATTTCGCGCCGACCGAGTCGTCGCGGCAGAACCTGCTGCGCGAGGATGTGGCCGATGCCGACATTCTGGTGACGGGCAACACGGTGATCGATGCCCTGCTGATGACCGCCGAGCGCAGCACCACGGTCGACCTGGGGCAGCGTGCCGGCGCGCGCATGGTGCTGGTGACGGCCCATCGGCGCGAGAACTTCGGCGCGCCGTTCCAGGAGGTCTGCCGCGCGCTGCGGCATCTGGCCGAGCACAACCCGGCGGTGGATTTCGTCTATCCGGTGCACCCCAACCCGAACGTGCGCGATGTCGCCCGCGCGGCGCTGGCGGACCTGCCCAACATGCACCTGTGCGCGCCGCTCGAGTACGACAGTTTCGTGGCGGCCATGAAGCAGGCGTACTTCATCATCAGCGACTCGGGCGGCGTGCAGGAGGAGGCGCCCGCGCTGGGCAAGCCGGTGCTGGTGCTGCGCAACGAGACGGAGCGCCCCGAGGCGGTGGATGCGGGCGTCGTCAAGCTGGTCGGGCCGAACCACGAGCGCATCGTGGCCGAGGCGCAGCGCCTGCTCGACGACCCGGCGGCCTACCGGGCCATGGCGCAGGGTGTTTCGCCCTACGGCGATGGCCGGGCGGCCGAGCGGATCGCCCGGCACCTGCGCGCCGCGTTCGCCTGATGGCCGGCATGCGCCTGGTCTACGTTTCGCCCGTTCCCTGGTGGAGCTTCGCGCAGCGTCCGCACAAGTTCGTGGAGTGGTTCCACGAGCGCACCGGCGCCGACGTGTTCTGGATCGATCCCTATCCGGCCCGCCTGCCGACGTGGCGCGACCTGGCGCGCCTGTGGAGCCACGATGTCGGCATGCAGTACCTGAACCAGGCGCCGCCGCCCTGGCTGTCCCTGCGCCAGCCGTTTGCCCTGCCGCTGGAGCCGGTGCCGGTCCTGGCGGGGGTCAACCGGCGCTTCTGGCGCGACATCGCGCGCGAGGTGAAGTCGTTCGCCGATGGCCAGCAGGCGATGCTGGTGATCGGCAAGCCCTCGCTGCTGGCGCAGGACCTGATGGCGGGGCCGTCGTGGCAGCGGGTGGTGTATGACGCGATGGACGATTTCCCGGCCTTCTTCGGCGGCTTGTCGCGCGTGGCCATGGCCGCGCGCGAGGAGAAGATCGCCGGCCAGGCGACGGATGTGTGGGCGTCCAGCACACCCTTGCTGCAACGGTGGTCGCGCCTGCGCGCCGAGACGCGCCTGGTTCCCAACGGCCTGGCGCGCGATTCGGTCGCCGGGCTGTTCCGGCGCTCCACCGCGCCGGCGCCGGTGTTCGGCTACGTGGGAACCATCGCCCAATGGTTCGACTGGGACTGGGTCATCCGCCTGGCGCGCAGCTACGCGCAGGCGACCGTGCGTCTGATCGGGCCGCGCCACGGTCCGCAACCGGCGCAGCTGCCGCCCAACATCGAGCTGCATCCGCCATGCGACCATCGAAACGCGCTCGAGCGCATGCAGCACTTCGACGTCGGCCTGATTCCGTTTCGGCGCAATCGGCTGACCGACGCGGTCGACCCGGTCAAGTACTACGAGTACAAGGCGCTCGGGCTGGCGGTGCTCTGCACCGATTTCGGCCAGATGCGCTGGCGCCACGACGAGGAGGGCGTGTTCGTGGCGGGCGAGAACGCCGAGTTCCGGCCGGTGGTCGATGCGTCCCTGGCCTATCGCGCCACGCCCGAGGCTGCCGAGCGCTTTCGCCAGCAGCACGGCTGGGAGGCGGTGTTCGACCGCGCCGGGCTGCTCAACCGGTAATCGGGGATGAATGCTTCGATATGGATAGCTTCCGGCGCTTGATCCATGCCGGTTTGGGGCGATTCCGCTTTCAATCGATATCCCGTCAGCGCCTGGCGCCCACCCCATCGCCGAGCGCCTTCAGCGTCTGCTCGACGTGCCGCAGCGGGTCGCTGCCCTGGTGGACCAAGGCGATCCTCCCATCCTGCCCGATGACGTAGGAGATGCGGTTGGCCACGCCCGGCAGCAGCGACGCGGCGTCGTAGGCCTGGATCGTCCGCCCCTGCGGGTCGGAGCCGACGGCGAACCGGTCGCGGCAGGCCTCGGTGGAAAAGCGCTTGAGCGTGTCGATGTCGTCGTGCGAGATGCCGATCACGCGCGCGCCCAGCGCGGCGAACTTGGGCGTGGCCTCGGCAAAGGCATTGGCCTCGATGGTGCAGCCCTGCGTGAAAGCCTTGGGGAAGAAGTACAGCACCACCGGGCCCGCCTTCAGGGCCTCGGCCAGGTCGAACGCAAAGGCCTGGCCGGCCAGGGCGGCGGTGGTCTTGAACTCCGGCGCGGCATCGCCCGGCTTGAGCGCGGCCTGCGCGGCCAGCGGCAGCAAGGCGGCGCACGTCAGGGCCAGGGCGTTGCGGCGTTTCATGGCCGGCCTACCCGCAACTGCCCACGAAGCCGCACTGCGTGCAGTAGTCGCAGCCGTCCTTGCGGATCATGGCGTGCGCGCCGCATTCGGGGCATTTCTTGCCGGCCATGACGCCGGGGTTGGCGCCGGCGGCACTAATCTCGGGCTCGGCCGGCACCAGCTCGTCGGGCTCGAACAGCGAGCCCTGCGCCGCCTCGGCGCGGCGGGCGATGAGGGCCTCGACCGCATAGCCGATGGCCGCCACCTCGCTGTCGTGCCAGCGCGGCACGCGGGTGCCGTCGGCCTTCTCGTAGGTGCCCAGGCGCACCGGGCCGCGGTCCCAGGTGACCTTGCGCATGTCCGACAGCGCGCGGTCCAGAAAGCCGCCGCGCGCGGCCAGCGACAGCATGCGCATGGTGGCGGTGATCCACTGCTGCGACTCGCTGCTCTGGCCCACGGGCATGAAGAACTCGATGGCGCGTTCGATCGTGCCCTTGCCGTCGGCCGCGGGGATGGGCAGGAAGGTGACGATCAGGTACAGGCGCTGCTGGCCCTCGTGCGTCCAGTACTCGATCTTTTCGGCCACGGCGGGCAGGCCGCCGGACGGGCGCTTTTCGATCACGGTGCGCATCGGGTCGTAGGCCGGGGCCGCGGCGGGCGCGGGCTCGTCCTTCTTGGCCGGCGTGGTCTCCAGCACGGCGCCCAGGATGCTGTTGGGGCGGTAGGTGGCCAGGCCCTTCAGGCCGGCCTGCCAGGCCTGGTGGTACAGGTCCTTGAAGTCGCCGAAGGGGTAGTCGGCGGGGATGTTGACGGTCTTGCTGATGGAGGTGTCCACGAAG
>OFJB01001184.1_pt1 | contig 10718 bp, 7 predicted proteins | sample 1775081 | NCBI WGS metagenome assembly OFJB01 (sample SAMN08195771, study PRJEB24354) | sludge metagenome | isolation source: initial sludge from phenol fed wastewater aerobic bioreactor | place: India: Nagpur | collected 2016-06-05 | reverse complement strand
CCGGAGTTTCTGCAGACAGTGGAAGAGGTGTATTCCTCGCTGGAAGCGGTCGTCAACAAGCATCCGGAGTACGAGAAAGCCAGCCTGCTGGAACGCATGGCGGAGCCGGAGCGGTCAATTTCGTTCCGCGTGAGCTGGGTGGACGACGCAGGACGCGTGCAGGTGAACCGCGGTTACCGCGTGCAGTTCAACGGTGCAATCGGGCCCTACAAAGGCGGCTTGCGGTTCCATCCCTCGGTGAACCTTTCGATCATGAAGTTCCTTGGTTTTGAGCAGACGTTTAAAAACAGCCTGACGAGTTTGCCAATTGGCGGCGGAAAGGGCGGTAGCGACTTTGACCCGCGCGGCAAGAGCGACGGCGAGGTCATGCGCTTCTGCCAGGCGTTTATGACGGAACTCTACCGTCATATCGGTCCGGACGTGGACGTTCCCGCAGGCGACATCGGCGTCGGCGGGCGCGAGATCGGCTATCTCTACGGCCAGTACCGCCGCATCAAGGGCGCATTTGAAAACGGTGTGCTCACGGGCAAGGGCTTGAGCTTTGGCGGGAGCTTGATTCGTCCCGAAGCAACGGGCTTTGGCGCGGTGTATTACGCCAACGAAGTGTTCGCGCACGAGGGCGACACGATCAAAGGCAAAACATTCGTCCTTTCCGGTTTCGGCAACGTGACCTGGGGCGTGGCGAGAAAGCTGGAAGAGCTTGGCGCCGTTGCAATCGCAATCTCCGGGCCGGACGGCTACGTGCACGACCCGAAGGGCGTGCTGGGCAAGAAGATTGAATACCTCGTCGAAATGCGTAACAGCGGACGCGACAAGGTGAAGGACTACGCGGACCGCTACGGCTGCGCGTTCTACCCCGGCGAAAAGCCGTGGGGCGTGAAAGCGGATGTTTACATGCCCTGCGCGACGCAGAACGACGTGAACATGCTTTCCGCAAAGAAGATCGCAGCGAGCGGCTCGAAGTATTACATCGAAGTGGCGAACATGCCGACGACGAACGACGCGCTGAACTTCTTGCTCGAGCAAAAGCACCTGATCGTAGCTCCCAGCAAGGCGGTTAACGCGGGCGGCGTCGCGACGAGCGCGCTGGAGATGAGCCAGAACAGCCAGCGGCTGAGCTGGAGCGCGGAAGAGGTCGACGCAAAGCTGCACGGAATCATGAAGAACATCCACGACAGCTCGGCGAAGGCTGCGGAGGAAAACGGCCTCGGTTACAACCTCGTCGCTGGCGCAAACATCGCAGGGTTTGCCAAGGTTGCGGACGCGATGTTGCAACAAGGGACATTCTAAGAAACGAGTGCGAACGCCCGCGCGAAAGCGCGGGCGCTTGTTTGTTCAGAGAAGACGCCATGATGCAGCAGGGTACGATCTAAGAAGCGATATAACAAAACCCCGCCTTTCGGCGGGGTTTGTTTAGATGTTGTTTGTTGTTACAGGACAAAGATCTCGAACTTCACTTCTTTTCCGACTGCCTCTATGGCTTCCTTTTGTTCAGCTTTGCAGTACAACGTAGTGAGATGATCCATTTGAAACAGTATGCTGTAGTCCGAAAGAGTCTGTGAAACAATGTCCAACCTCAAGAGATTCGGCAACTTCGTTACCGGCGTTAGGTCAATGTTCGGCGCACAGTACACCAGCAGATAATCCAGATGCGAGAGCGACTCAATTCCTTTCAAACTCGTCAGTTGCTGGTCAAACAGCATAAGCCCCGTCAGTCTATTCAGCTTCCGCAGCGGTGCGAAATCGGGTGCCGTTCCATCCAGCTCCAGATAGGTCAACGAACTTAGTTGCGAGATCGTATCCATCCTATGCTCGTTTACGTTGGATGCCGTAAAACGTTCCAACGAAGACATATTGGTCAGGAACGAGTACTCGTCGCCCGGAATATTCTTTAAATACAGCGATTGAAGATTGAGGTTTGCAAGCGGCGAAAGATCGACCACGCTGGTGCCGCTGATGTCGAGCACGCGAAGATGCGGGCACTCGCCAAGGGCGTCGATGGCAACGATCGGATTATAACCTGTGTAGAGCTCGTTGAGATACGGCAGTTCCTTCAGTGGAGACAGATCGGAAATCTGGTTTCCGCCGAGCGCAAGATGAACCAGCTGCATCCCGGCCAGAGGGGATATATCCGTTATTCCCTGATTACACACGGCAAGATCGGTCAGGTTTCGAAATTTCGGAATATCCGCGAGCGCGCGAATCGTGCCGCTGGGGTCGGAAGTGCGATAGAGCGAGTGAAACGTAAGATCGCTCCAATTCGAGTATGTCTCCGTGCCAAAGAAGTAGAGTTTCGTGACCCGATCCAGATCGGCCTGCGTCAGCGGTGTTACCGCGTCGATGCCAAGCTGATTTCGCACCGCCAGCTCAATCTCCGGCGATTCAAACGTGATGGCGGAGTTGGTTGCGGGAGTACTTGGTTCTGCGAGGGGAACGCTCGCCAACGCCTGCTTCGGACTCCATTGCTGCGGAAGCACACCAACCGCGCCGAGCAGCACCGCGAGTCCGAACCCAGCCGCGAGGCCAACACCCGTTCCGCGCAAAAACAACCGCTTGGGCAGCGATTGCGCCTTCGCGGCAAACCGCAAATCCGACTGCAATTGCCGGATGTTTGCATACCGGCGTTCGGGATCAAACTGCGTGCAGGTTTCGATGACGCGCGCGAGCTTTCGGTTTTGCAGCGACGCTAAGCCGTCCAGATCGTAGGAACCGGTGCAAAAATAGAGCAATAGTATGCCGGTGGAGTAGATGTCCGAACGCTGATCGGTCTGCTTGTAGCCAAACTGCTCCGGCGCGGCGGTCGTCTGCGTGCCGAGGCAGACGGTGTCGCTTCTCCGCTTGGGCTGGTAATGCCGCGCGGCGTCAAAGTCGATGAGTGCAAGCCCGTGTTCCTGCGTATAGATCAGGTTCTGCGGCTTGATGTCGCGATGGATCACCGGCGGATTCTGCCGGTGCAGCATGCTCAACGTGTCGCAAAAACCGATCCCAATGCGAATGGTTTCGCGCTCGCTCAGCGGCCCGTACTGCTCAATGTAGTCTGAAATGGGCGTACCGGGGATATAGCCGCGCAAAAAGTACTCGGTTTGATCGTCCGCCTGATACAGCAGCGCTTTCGGAAATACCGGCGAATCCAGCGCGTCGAGGATTTGATATTCCCCAAGCAGGTTTCGGCCTGCGCGCTTTGCGGCAACCTTGAGGATGCTGAGCGAGCCGTCCGCCTTGTTTTTTACCAGAAAGGTGGAGGACGCATCCGAACCGCGAAGACAGTCCACCAGCGTATACCGCTCTGTAAGACTGGGCGGCAGCGAGACGGAAGAATCCAAAACGACCTGATAATCCGCGAGAAACGACGAAAGTAGATCCTCCATAGCTTGCCCCTTAGCCCAAAAGTTTCTCGCCGATTTGCTCCAGCAGGATCTCGGCGTCGATGACGCTGGTTTGATGTTGTATGCAGTAGATGAGCGCGGCGTCCCGGCGGTTTCTCGGATAAAGCTCGCCGCGCTGCGCAATTTTCAACAGCCGCTGAGTCTCGTAAATCGTTAAGCCAATGCCAAGCGCGAGGCGAATCAGCGCGTTTCGGCTGGGATTTCGATATCCATTGAGAATCTGATAACCGAGGGAATAGTTCAGGTTGGCGGCTTCCAACGCGCTTTGTTTTGAGATGTTGTGCTGGGTCAGCATCTGCTGCAGATAGGCTGGGGTGCTGATGGACGGCAGGTCTTCCTCATGCGCGGTCAAAAATTCCTCCAACTGCTGCGTGTTTTGCAACAGTTGAAACAGTTCTTCGGTTGAGGCGGACTTCTTTTTGACTGCCATGCGATTCTCCCCCCGGATCATCTGCCGAACTATCGAAATAGTAACATTCGCCGATTTATAATGTCAACACACGTATGCATACATTTTCGATATTTTACGCAATTTGCGCACCGAAATCTTCCGAAAAGTCTTATAATAACAAGATTACGCTGTTTACAGGTAACAGAAGTTCGAGAGGGAAACAACCCAAAAAAGCCAATGCCCAGCAAGAGGCGCTAGACATTGTCTTCCTTAAATTGGTTCGCCGTGTAAGTGCTGCTGTAAGCGATGCGGAACGTCCTTTACCGGAGTCCCCGCCGCGCTTCTTACGTCAGCCAATAGACGACGCTCGCAAGGTAGGGGCTTACGTCGTCCCGAAAGCAACGCACGTAACTCTTGCCCCGTTCCATGGCATCTTGGAGGGTGCCGAAATACTCGTAGGTTGCGTCATACGTCCACTCGTCCGAACCTGCATAACTGCCCGCGCTGGGGGCGGACCAGGGGTCCGTGATGTGGATGGTGTAATTCCGGATTCCGGTGTAGTGGTGGAGAATCTGTTCGAAGACGGCGGCTTTTACGGAGTACCGCGCGTCGCCCGCCTGAAGCGACTGGAGGAGGTTCTCCGCGTCGATCCACTCAAATTGATCGGACTTTGCATGCGACAGATACGGCGAACTATACGCCGTGCCCAGCAGCAGATAGATCCGGCAGTCCGCCTCGTCCGGCTCCGGCGAAAGGCCGAAATAGAGCAGGCACTCTTCCGGCCGCCGTTGCTCCAACTGCTCCGCGAGGAGCCGCGATAGCGCCTGATCAAACGATTCCGTAGTTGCGACCCATCCCGCACAGGGCGCGCCGAATTTGCCCTGCATTTCGCCGCCCTCCGCGCTCCGCTGCCGAAGCATCACGAAAAAACGTCCGCTTCCCGAAATTTCGCTGACGTACCATACTTCGATGCGCCTTCGATTTTCGCCGCGGGTATTTTTGGCATTTGCATGTTGCAGTTCCATAGAAGCCTCCTTTCGGTCGTAGAGGAAAAGGGTCAGTCGAGCGCGTTGAGCAGATCGGGCTCTTCCGACAGGCGCTTGAGCACGCGACTGAGCCCGTCGTTGGCCTGCTCGGGATGCGCTATCACCTCGCGCGTCAGATCGCCGAGCCGCCAGAACCGGCCGACATAGGTGCGCGAGACCGACTCGCCAATGGAGTCGATCCAGTCGTCCTTAATGCGCACCTCGCCCGGCACGTTGAGCGAGTTGAGCGTACCGTTGGTATACCGGCAGAGAAACACCCAGGAAAGTTCGTTGTTCACGCCTTCCGCGTGTTGACCGGAATATCGATCGGCAAACCAGAAGGAGAGGGCTTCTTCCGGCTGGCTTGGGCTGACCAGCTCGCGCGCAAGCTCACGCCGCGCGCAGTTCCAAAGCACGGTTTCAAACGGAAGCGGTTTTCCCGCGTAGGCGCGCGCAATATCCTCCGCGCCGTCCACGAGCGGGAAGTCCTCCTCGCGGACATGGCCGCCCAGCACATCCAGCGCGGCGGGAATGGCGGAGGCGTCCTCTCCGGCGCTGAGCTGGTCCGCCTTGTCCACCACGAGGATGGCGGGCTCTCGCGTCTCCGGGTCGCGCTTATAGACGACCAGAATCGACGTTGGGTGCAGCAGCCCCGCCTCGTGCAGCGCGCGCTTTGTTGCGTGAAACGCCAGCACGTTGCCCGCTTCGTCCAGCGACGGAATCGCCATTTGCTCCGGCTCCGGCTTTTTCTTCTTGCGACGCTTGAGGCTGTCTCCAAGCAGTTCGTCCAGCAGGAGCAGCCCGCGCGCCTGCCGCACACGGTTGTTCAGTTGGTTGCGCATCCGCCGCGCCGAGACCTCGGGAATACCCATCCGCTGGGCAATTTCCTTATCCTTCAGCCCGGCGAACACGTCGGCCAGGTAACGTTTTTCCTTCGCGGTAAAGCCAAAGACGCTGTCCGCGTTCAGCAACCGCTCAAACTTCTCCTGCCGGCTGTGGAGCACTGCGTGCTTTTTCAACTGGTCGGCAGGCACCGTCTCGCCGCAGTAGATGCAAACATGCGCGGGACTTTTCGCCTGCCCATGTTCTGCTTCTTCCGTCCGGTAGCCGCTATTGAGTATCTGCGTGTTGTCAAAATCTTCAATCTGCATAAATGCTGTTTCTCCGTTGTTTCATTCGCAACCATAGTTCGTGGTAATTTCTAATACAGTGCGTAGAATACTATTTTGGCTATTGACACGTTGTTCGCCCTGTGATACCATTCAAATCAATAAATGTTCGCTCTGTGATATCATTATAGCAACGCAACCCAATTCCGTCAACGTATTCTTTTTAGAACAGATTCGCTTCACAAGGCTGCCGCCGAAAACGGCTCAACAGAAAGAGAGGAAACAGAATATGGAACACGAATCGAATTCGAACAATAACTTTGGGTATAGCGGCGGATGCCAACACCTGTTTGCGAGCAACTCAAATGGAAGCGGAACCGGGCGCGTCGAAGTTTGGTGCGTGCGTTGCGGCGAGCAGGAGATCTATTACGACGACACCGGCACGGTGCTCTATAGCGAGCTGGACCCGAGTTTCGACAACAGCCGCTATACCGGTGTGATCCATACGCTGGAGGAACTGAACGATTCCATTCGCGGGAATCACTTCTGCGAGCGGTATGCCGACGAGCGGAACGTCTGTCTTGTCTGCGGCAAACAACTCGAATCCAAGCAGCCGGAGCCGTCTGCCGCGCCGGAACCGGCGACACCGCCCGCCGTCAGCAGCGAGAAACTCTATATCGTGCAGAAGACCAAGCACGGCTACGAGATCGTCGGCTTTGAAGCGCGTTCCGTCGCCGAGAAGCAGGGACTGCGTCACCTGACGGTGATTATTGTTCCGTTTGTGGCAGGCGGGCCGGAGCAGGGACGCTGGATTGTACACGACCGCACCGCGAAACTCTGGGCCAAGGGGAAGGCGGCAGCCGCCTCCGCCAGCCTGAACCTATTTGGCGGGCACTGCTCAGCGGACGAGGAGGCACAAAAACGCATTGGCGAACTGGTCACAATGGATATTTTCGACGTCGCGGCCGAGCGCGAACTCGAAGAAGAACTGCTCCGCCGGGGAAAGGGGCACACGCTGGAGGTTTGGCAGAGCAAGGCGGGTCCTTCCGAGAGCCGCGAGGCGGCAGGGTACGCGCATTTGCCGCTGATTCCAATCGACGTGGTTACATACGATGGAGAGGACAACAAGGAGGCGAGCTTTCTCTATGCGCTGCCCGTTCCGGCGGCGGACGTGGACGCGCTGATCGCGGCGGACAACTACGAGCGCGATCACAAGGAACGCGACATTGCGCTGCCCATTCTGCGCATGAACGGAAAAGAGCTGAAACGCCTGCACAAACAGGATCCGGACGTAGAAATCTGCGATGCAATTTCGCGCCTCTGGCTCTGGAAAAACCGCGCCGCAAACCGCAAACTCAAGCGCGTGATACGGGCGTACTGCAATGGCTCGCCAATAAATAAATAGCGATATATGCGCTAGCGCCGTAAAAATAGCAACAAAGTGCGACACAATACCCGCGAAGAAACAGACTTCGCGGGTGTTTTCTATCTATGTGGCGATTGAGTCATGGATTAAAAATTGACGCTTGACAACCCGTTTGATGTTTGGTATAAATGGGTTGTCAGTTAGAAAATGAAATTACGTAACATAATAATTCATCTAAAAGAGCGTTTCAAAAACAAACACACCGCGCTGCAAAGCGACTCATCCTACACGAAGTTCAATGATAAAATCAAGCATCCAAACGCGATTCTACAGGAACCGGAGCATAGTTCCCAAATGAGCCAGGACAACAAGACCATACACGGGCTGCTCTACGGCAGTTGGCAGATTCGAGAGAACCTTTGGGTTCTGTCGAACGGATGGCAGAATTTTCAGTATCTGTTCGTAGGCGAAACGCAGGCGGTGCTGATCGATTCCGGCTATGGCGAGGGAAACATTCGCGCGGTGGTGGAAGAAAAGACGAACCTACCGGTCATGGTCATCAACACGCACGGGCACTTCGACCATACCGGCGGAAACGGTTGGTGGCCAAAGACCTGGATGGGGGAAGCGTCACGACGGGACTGCAAGCAGGGATTTCAGCCAATTCACGCGCAGTGGGCCGCTCGTATGCCGTACCCCGACTACGAAATCGGCGTGCTGGCGGACGGAACCACGATTGACCTCGGCAACGAGGTGCTCGAGATATTCGCCATTCCGGCGCACCACGACGGCAGTATTGCAATTCTCGCGCGGAACAACCGCTTCCTCTTTACGGGGGACGAGTTCGAGAGCGGGCAGGTGCTGATGTTGCTGCGCCGCTCCGATCCGGACTTTCTGCCGACGATTGCGCGGCACCGCGAAAACGCGCGGCGGCTGCTCGCCCGCAAAAGCGATTACGATGCGCTCTTTCCGGCGCACAACGGTTACCTGCTCGACCCGGATCGCTACCTGAACGATTTTATCGCGCTGGACGGCGAGATTCTGGACGACACCGCCAAGAAAGCGCCGGACACCGCGGGGTTCAACTTTCCGGCGGACGCGGTGGCCAGCGGCTCGGTGTTTGGCATATTCGGTAAACAGGTCAGGGTGTTCCACGGCGCAGCCTCAATTGTGTACCGCGACGACCCGTAATGCAAACCGGCCGAAAGACGGAAGAAACAAATCGTTTTCATGCAGGCAAAAGCCTGTTGAAATACATCAAAAATGGAGGAGAAAACCGAATGAAGAAAATCGTAGCTCTGATTCTGGTTCTTGCCATGGGCCTTTCAATGGTCGCTTGCAAGGCGCAGGCACCGGCCGCAAGCACCGAACCCGCCGCCACCGAGGCCGCCGCCGCGGAAGCAGCCACCGCACCCGAGGAGCCCGCCGCTCCCGAAACCAAGCCTGCAACCGCAGGCGTCTGCTGGTATAACTTTGCCGATACGTTCATCTCCAGCGCGCGTCAAACGCTGGAAGACGCGGCTGCCGCCAGCGGCTGGCTGACCCTCTCCTCTGCGGATAGCGCGTTCGACGTGCCGACGCAGGCCAACAACGTGAACCTCTTCCTCACGCAGGACGTGGACTACCTGCTCGTCAACAACCTGGACACTGCAGGCACCGCCAACCTGATTCAGCAGGCAAAGGACGCCGGCAAGACGATCATCTTCCTCAACACGAATACGCCGACGGACGAAGAGTTTGCCATGTATGACAACGTTTGGTTCATCTCCTCGCTGGCGGATCAGTCCGGCACGATCATGGGCAACTACGCCACGAAGTACTGGCAGGAGCATCCTGAAGCGGATCGCAACGGCAACGGCATGCTGGACTACGTGATGCTGATTGGTTTCGAATGGCACTACGACTCCCTTGCGCGCCGCGACTACTCGATCAAGGCCATTGAAGACGCCGGCATCAAGACCAACAAGGTCTACGAAGCGGTTTGCAACTACAGCCGCGCGGACGCAATGAACACGATGCAGTCCATTTTGACCTCCAATGCGGACGACGTGGAAGCCGTCTTTGCGGCGAACGACGACATGGCTCTCGGCGCAATCGAAGCCATGAAGGCAGCCGGTTGGTTCGACGACGACGGCCCGAAAATCCCGGTTTGCAGCGTAGACGCAACTGCGGTTGGCTGCGAAGCCCTCACCGAAGGCACGCTGCTTGGCACCGCGCTGAACAACCCGGTTACGCTGGGCAGCCTGGCCTATCGGCTCATGTTCTGCCTGCAGAACGGGCTCGAAGTGAACGCGGAGAACCTCAACTATGACGCGGGCTTCAAGGTAGAAGGCCACCGCATCTGGATTGACTACATCCCGATCGACGCGAGCAACGTTGCGGACGCATCGTACTAACGCCGTCACCCTCCGCCGGCGGCCCGGTACAAAGGCCGCCGGCTCTTCTTGTATTCAACCGCTCTTTGGGGCAAAATGAAGCAAGAGGAACCGTACGGAAAACAGCAAGAAAGAATGGTACCCGGCCATTCCTTTCGAAGTGGAACAAGGAGAATAGCATGGACCAAAACAACATGGTTCTGGAAATGCGGAACATCAGCAAGCAATTCCCCGGCGTCAAAGCGCTGGACGGCGTGTCCCTCGCGGTGCGCGCAGGCAGCGTGCACGCGGTCATGGGCGAAAACGGCGCCGGAAAATCGACGCTGATGAAATGCGCCTTTGGCATATACCAGCCGGACGAAGGCGAAGTGTTTGTCAACGGCGCGCCCGTTCACTTTGCCGACACGCGCGACGCAATCGACGCGGGCATTTCGATGATTCACCAGGAGTTGCAGGTGGTTCGCAGCCGAAACGTGATGGAAAACGTTTGGCTCGGCCGAATTCCCTACAAGCGCACGCTGGGAGTCAAATGGGTCGATTACAAAACGATGTACAAGAACACGTTGGAAATCTTTCAGGGGCTGGGGATTGAGATTGACCCCAAGGCAAATCTTTCGCGCCTCTCCGTTTCGTATTGCCAGCTCATTGAGATCGTTCGCGCGGTTTCGAGCGACGCGAAGGTCATCATTATGGACGAGCCGACCTCGTCGCTTTCCGAGAACGAAGCGGAACTGTTATTTCGAATTATCCGCCAACTCACGGCAAAAGGCGTTGCAATTATTTATATCTCCCACAAGATCGAAGAGATTTTGCAGATTTCCGACGAGGTCACCATCATGCGCGACGGCACGAAGGTTGGCACCTGGCCGGCCAGCGAGCTCGACAACCGCACGATCATCAATCGCATGGTCGGCCGCGAAATGACGAACCGTTTCCCGGCGCGGGACTACGTGCGCGGGGATGTGCACCTCGAGATCAAGAATCTAACCTCCGCCGACCCGAAATCCTTTCAGGATGTCAGCTTCTCCGTTCGCAAGGGCGAAATCTTCGGCATCGGCGGTTTGGT
>OFJB01001180.1_pt1 | contig 10731 bp, 7 predicted proteins | sample 1775081 | NCBI WGS metagenome assembly OFJB01 (sample SAMN08195771, study PRJEB24354) | sludge metagenome | isolation source: initial sludge from phenol fed wastewater aerobic bioreactor | place: India: Nagpur | collected 2016-06-05 | reverse complement strand
GCAGTTTCTCCGCGAGCATCTGCGCCTGACCGGCACCCATGTCGGCTGCGACACCTCGCAATGCGGCGCCTGCGTCGTGCATGTCGACGGCAAGGCGGTGAAGTCCTGCACCACGCTCGCGGTGATGGCGGACGGCGGCAGCGTCACCGAGCGGCACCTGATGCTCGCGCTCGCGCGGCAACTCATTTCGCTTGGCAAAGCAAGTCTGCCGAACGGAGCGACGGAGCTGGAGCGAATGCTCGCGGAATATGATTTGGTCGGTACGCTCAAGAAAGATTGCATACCCAAGGTATTTATCGACGCAACGGACGAGTGCCCGACGCTCGGCGAGTTTGTGCGCTTTTCCGCCAAGGTTGACGGCATACTCGCGTATGCGTATCTGGGCGACGTAACGGCGAGCGTCACGGGCGACAAGAAGGCTCAAAAGTTTGAGGATGACTATCTGGACGAACTGTTTGAGGTGATTTATGACGCGGGCATCCGCGCGGTCACGTACATGCCAACGCGGAACTCGCAAGCCCAGCTCGACCGCCTACGCGCGCTCTGCGAGCGCTACGGCATGCTGCAAATCAGCGGCGAGGACATCAACTCCCCCCGTCAGAAGTTCGTCATTGAGAAGATGAAGGAAGAGCAGTTTTCGAATTTAATCGAGAGTACCTGGCAGCTGATCCGTCACGAGAACGGAGAAAGAGAGTAAGCAACAATGAAGACGAGAGCGGTGCGCCTCTATGGCGCGCATGATATCCGGCTGGAGGAGTTTGAGCTCAGCCCCGTCGGGGACAATGGCGTAAGATGCAAGGTCATTTCGGATAGCCTCTGCATGTCCTCCTACAAGGCGCTGGAGCAGGGCGCGGCGCATAAGCGCGTGCCAAACGACGTGGCCACGAACCCAACGATCATTGGCCACGAGTTCTGCGGCGTCATCGACGAGGTAGGCAAACATTGGGCGCATAAGTTCAAAAAGGGCGACGGCTTCGTCATTCAGCCCGCACACTCCTACAAAGGTTCGCTGAACGCGCCGGGGTATTCCTATCCCGAGTGCGGCGGGGACGCGACGTATGTCAACATCCCCTGGGAAACGCTGGAGATGGACTGCCTCCTGCCGTACAAGAGCGACGTATTTTTCTACGGTTCGCTCGCGGAACCCATGAGCTGCATCATTGGCACGTTCCACGCGATGTACCACACGCGGGATGGCGAATACGTCCACGACATGGGCATTCGCGAGGGCGGCAAGATGGCGCTACTTGCGGGCGTTGGCCCCATGGGGCTCGGCGCAATCGACTACGCGCTGCACTGCGACCGAAAGCCCGGCCTGCTCGTCGTCACGGACATTGACGACGCGAGGCTACAGCGCGCGGCGAGCATCTACACCGTGGAACACGCAAAAAGCTGCGGCGTAGAGCTGCACTACGTGAACACCGGCAAGGTGGAAAAACCCGTCGAAGCGCTCCGTGCGCTCTCCGGCGAGGCGGGCTACGACGACGTGATCTGTTTTGCGCCGGTGCGCCCGGTGGTGGAACAAAGCGGCGCGATTCTCGCCGTGGACGGCTGCCTGAACTTCTTTGCCGGCCCTGCGGATACGCAGTTTTCCGCCATGCTGAACTTCTACGACGTGCACTACAACCGCACGCATCTTGCCGCAACGAGCCATGGCAACACGGACGACATGCGCGAGGCAATCTCCCTGATGAACGCGGGAAGACTGAACCCCGCGGCGATGGTCACGCACATTGGCGGCCTGGACTGTGTCGTGGAAACCACGGCGAACCTGCCGAAGATTCCCGGCGGTAAGAAGCTGATCTATACGCAGATTGACCTGCCGCTGACCGCGCTGGCCGACTTTGCGGAGCGGGGCAAAACGGAGCCGATGTTTGCACGGCTGGACGAGCTGGTGAAAGCCAACAACGGGCTTTGGAACGCGGAGGCGGAACGCTACCTGCTGCAAAATCGATAGTTATTTTAAATACAAAACACAACGGACAAGACTGTGCCGTTGTGTTTTTATATTGCGCTGCGTGGAAGGTAAATGGAGAAAAGTATATAGAAAGCCACCCGCAAAGCGGGTGGTGCGAGAAAACGGAGTAGCGTCTCCCTGCTATTTTTCTTTGCTAAATTGTTCTTTATACTGGGAGGGCGTAAATCCGCAGTAGCTCTTAAAGCACTTGCTGAAGTAGAATGGATCGACGAAACCCGTTCGCTCCGCAACCTCTTTCACGGTCAGATTCGTGTCCATGAGCAGCCCTTTGGCAATCTGCACACGGTATTCAATTAAATAGCGAATGGGCGGTTTGCCGGTGTACTCGCGAAAGATTTTGGTTAGATACGACGCGGAGAAGCTAAAGTCCGCGGCGATCTGCGAAAAGTTGATCTCCCCGGCGTAGTTCAGGCGCAGATACTGCACAATGCTCTCAACAATCTGCTCGGCGGAAGCGTTCCGCGCCGTGTTGAGCAGGGACTGCTCGGAGAGCAGCGCGTCCTTTGCGCGGCGGATCGTCTTGGCAAGCTCAGCCTTGTTGAGTGGCTTGAGCAGGTAGTCAAACGCGTCGGACTGAATGGCGGATTTCGCGTACTCAAACTCGCCGTAGCCGCTGATGAGCACGCATTTGACCGTTGGATCGACCTGACGGACACGCTCAATGAGCGAAAGTCCGTCCAACAGCGGCATCTTGATGTCGGTAAACAAGAGGTGCGGGTGGTGCAGCAGCGTCGCGTCAAACGCGGACTGCCCGTCGTAACACACGGCGCAAATCTCAAAAGACGGGTCGCACTTTGTAATGTTGTTTGCAATGTTCTGCGCAATCAGCTTTTCGTCATCCGCAACGACGGCGCGAAAGGTCGAGGGATTCATGAACAACGCCCTCCAATCGTAATGCTGGCGCCGCCGTCCTCCTTGTTTTTAAGCTGGAAGACGACGTCCTTGCCGTAGAGAATCTTGAATCGAAGATAGATGTTGAGCAGCCCCATGCCCTTGATTTCAAGCGAGGGCAACAGCCCGGTTTCGTCGATTTCGCGAATTTTCTGCGTGATCAGCTGGATCGATTCCTTTGTGAATCCCGGCCCGTTGTCGGTTGCGGTGATGGTGTAGCCGTCGCCGCAGCGCTGCCCGGATACGCGGATGTGATAGGGCGGGAGCATCGTCGTGCAGTAGCGCAGGGAGTTTTCGACGAGCGGCTGAATGCAGAGTTTCGGCACGGGAATCGTGCGCATGTCGTCGGGAAAATCGAACGAATAAAACAGGTCGTTGCTGTATCGAATGGCCATGCAGCGCAGGAAATTATCCGTGTATTCGATCTCGCTGGAGAGCGGAACCGTCGTCTCCGTGTCCGAGGAGATATAGCGTAGAATGTTGGACATGGACTGGCACATGACGACGATTTCGTCGTTCATGTTACCGTCCGCCATGCTCTGGATCGTCTGCAGAGAGTTGAATAAAAAGTGCGGGTTCATCTGCGACTGCAGCGCGAGCATCTTGGATTGCATCTCCTGATTCTTCAGTAAAAGCTGCTTATTCAGGCTGTCGACCAGCTCGTGCTGCAGCTCTAGAAAGCTGTCGTAGAGCACGTTGAGCTCAATGTTTTTCGTCTTGAGCGGGATGCGCGGCATGTAGCCGCTCAGGTCGGTCAGGCGAATCTGCCCGTAGATCTGCTCAATGGGAACGGTGATTCGGTTTGCCGCAAGATAGGCCAAAAGAATCGCGAGCGCAAGCGAAACGAGCGTGAGCAGGGTCACGCCGCGGATGTACGAATTCACCGGCATAAACAGTGAGTTCTGGTCGATGTAGATCGCGATGCGAATGCCGCTCGCGAGTTCGGCGTAGGTCGCATACCCGCGAAAATCCCCCTCGGAAACCGCGGTAAACGTGGAGGGCATATTGAGGGATTGAATGGTTCCGGCAATGCCGGAGACCGCTTCCGACTCCAGCGGCAGTATGACCTCTCCGTCGTCCGCCAGCACCAGAATCTGCTCGCCGTAAACGCTCTGGTAGTCGATTGCCTGGGCGAGCACACGGCGCACGGAGTCCTTCACCTCGATGAACCCCTGCACGTTGTTGTAGCGGTCGTAATACTCACGCGCGAGCGAGAAGAAACGCTTTCCGTAAGGGTCGGTCGTATACCGCGCCAGCAAGGGGTCGTACCCGCCAAAGGAAACCACGCTGCGGCAGTTTCGCTCCCGCGCTTCCTCATACCAGGACATACCCTGTACGGGGCGGTTGTAGATGTTCGAATAGACGCCCGCGGCAATCAGCGTGTCCACCGTGGTGAAGATATTCACCTGATCGACGGGGCGGTTTGGGCCAATCGTCGTGGAGATCAAGTCATAAAGGCTTTTGGTCTGTGCGGTGTCGTTTTGGTTTGCGAGGTATTGGCTGTAGGAATCCTTAATCAGGTAGGAGTACGCAATATCGGTGGAGATCATGTTCATCTGGTCGATTTCGCGCTGCGTCGCGTCCGCAACGGAAACGCAGTTCTGGTTGAGCGCGGCAAACGTGCGCGAGTTGATCTTTCGCGATTCCTGCGTGATGAGATAAACGGACAACGCAAGAAACGGGATCAATATGATCGCCGAAAACACGGTAATGAGGTTCATTTTAATCGTGTTGCGCAACATGGCCTGCTCCGTATTTGGTTAGTAAAAAATACACATCAATCCCAAACGAAATGTACATTCCAAGTGAAAAGGCGTTTGAATATAATTTGATTACACTTCGTGGGGATTATAGCTTGGCTCTCGAAATTTTGTCAACCGAAATTCAAACGCATACCCAAAGCAACAAATCGAAGAGGAACTGTCCACTATCAACTGTCAATTGAAGATTGAAGGAGGAGATCGTATGAAAAAAACACTTGCTCTCTTGCTGACTGTTCTGATGCTGCTCCCGCTGGCGGCCTGTGCGCAACCCGCGCCGGCGGCCGAAGAAGCGCCCGCGGCAGCCGCAACCGAGGCACCCGCGGCAACCGAAGCCCCCGCCAAGCAGGACGTTACCTTAACGTTCATGGCGAGCCAGGACTGGGTGCAGGACGCGGAACTTGCATTGGCGGAAAAGTTTACCCAGGAAACGGGCATTAAGGTCGACTACCAGATCGTTCCGTCCGACCAGTACCCGAACCTGCTGCAGACCAAGCTCAACTCCGGCGAGTGCACGGATATCTTCTGCTCGCAGGCAGGCCGCTTCGACATCGTAACCACGCTGAACGTGGCCAAGAATGCCGTCGATCTGAGCGCGGAAGCCTGGGTTCCCACGATGGAAGCAACCGCCGCCGCCGAAGTGACCGCGGATGGCAAGGTCTATGGCCAGCCGATGCAGGACACCTCCGCCGTTTGGGCGATTGCTTACAACAAAAAGATTTTCACGGATCTCGGTCTGGCGATTCCGAAAAACTGGGCAGAATTCACCGCGGTTTGCGATGCGGTTCTGGCCAGCGGCGTGACCCCGATTTACGAACCGGTCTCCGACGGCTGGCACCAGGTGCTCTGGTTTGCCGAGCTGGGTGCGGCCTACGATAAGGCGGAGCCGGGTCTCGTCGACGCACTCAACGCCAACACGAAGAAGTTCGTGGACAGCGCCATCATGAAGACCGCGATCGATCAGATCAAAGAGATGGCGGACAAGGGATATTGGGGCGACAACTACATGGCGGACATCTATGCCGACCAACCTGCAAAGATGGCCTCCGGCGACTTCGCCATGACGCTTGCCAACCAGGGCTTGCCGCAGCAGGTCGCCGACCTGAATGCGGGGCTGACGGCGGACGACATCGGATTCTTCGTGATGCCCATCGCCGACAACCAGATGCTCAACGTTAACCCGGTCGGCCCGACGCGTTTCGTTTACTCGGGTTCCAAGAACATTGACGCGGCGAAGCAGTACCTCGCGTTCCTGGCCCAGCCGGAGAACCTGCAGTACATGGTGGACAACGTAGCCAAGTTCCAAAGCCTGCCCTTCAGCGGCATTACGCCGAAGTATGCCGGCACCGTCAAGGAATTCTACGACATGTATTCCGAGATGGGCACCGTGCTCCAGACCTCGGTCAAGTACGTGAACCCGCAGTGGATGGAGATTGGCAAGGAGATCGTCAGCGTGATTCAGGGAACCGAAGACGATATGACCATGCTGGGCAACATCGACAAAAACCGCGCGGATCAGGCAACGGCAGCACAGGACGCAGCCTGGTAAATAAATAAACCCACGTAAGCCGGAGGGGAAGCAGGCGAACCGTCTGCTTCCCCTTTTTTCGAAAATCGGAAATTCGTAAATTTGAGGATAACCCATGCACAACGACTTACTTTGGTCCGCCGCGCCCGCAAAAAACTGGCTCCAGTCCTTTCCGCTGGGTAACGGGCACATTGGCTGCATGATTGGCGGCGACCCGCTTTGCAGTACGTTGAGTCTCAACGACGACACGCTCTGGAGCGGATATCCGCGCGATTATACCAAGCCGGATTTTGCGCAGCATTTGCAACAGGCGCGCGAACGGCTGCTGGAAAACAAGCGGGAGGAAGCGGAAGAAATCATTGAGACGCACCTGACCAATCGCTTTACGCAGGCCTATCTGCCGCTGGGTGACCTTGTTTTCAGCACCTCGCGTGCGGACATTCGGGACTACCACCGCGCGCTGGATTTGGGAAGCGGAATTGCGACGGAGCAATATTTACGCGATGGAACGCAGGTAACCAGCGAAACATTTGTCAGTTACCCGGACGATGTTCTCGTCCACACGATTATGTCCGAAGGGGCGATTGACTACGAAATCCAATTTTCCAGCCCGCTGCGACACGGCGTACGGTATGACGCCGATGGATTGACGCTGACTGGGCGCGCGCCGAGCGACCTGATCATTGGCGACGTCGGGCACTTTTCCAGCCCGGTCAATCAGCTTACCTACGACGAGCCGGAGCGTGGTATGCGCTTTGCCGCGCGTGTGGAGCTTGTTACGGACGGTTCGGTGTGCGCAGGCGAACAAGGGTTATCGGTTCGCGACGCGCGGCAAGTAACGCTGGTTGTTTGCAGCGCGACGAGCTTTTTAAAGGGAGATGCATATCAAACCTACGCAGAGCAGACGGCGCAGAACGCAGCGCAGAGCGATTATAAAACGCTCCGCGAGGCGCATGTGCGCGACCACGCGGCGCTCTACGACCGCGTGCAGCTGGAGCTTGGCGAGCACGAGGATTCGACCTCGCTGGAGGAGCGGCTAATCCGCATGCGTGCCGGTCAGGCAAGCGACTCCGATTTGAGCTTGCTGTTCCAATACGGCCGATATCTGCTGATTGCCTCCTCGCGTCGCGGAACGCAGGCGGCAAATTTGCAGGGCATTTGGAATCACGATCCGATTCCGCCGTGGTGGAGCGGTTACACGCTGAACATCAATCTACAAATGAACTACTGGCTGGCGGATCGCACCAATCTCGGCGAGTGTTTCGAGCCGTTTGTTGCCTTCACCAAACGGCTCTGCGAGGCGGGAAAGGAAACCGCGAAGAGGGACTATGGTGCGGAGGGTTCCGTGGCGCATCATCAGTCCGACCTATGGGCGCATTCGACGCCGGTTGGACTCGACCGTCTGCGCATTCCGATGAGCGCGCGCTGGATGATGTGGAACATGGCGCTTCCGTGGTTGTCGCTTCAGCTCTATGACCACTATCAATATCAACACGACGAACGCTTTTTGCGCGAGGATCTGGTCCCCGTGATGCGCGAAACGTCGCGGTTTTTGCACAGTACGTTTTCGCGCGTGGCGGGGCGGCTGTGCAACCTGCCCACGACGTCTCCGGAAAACATGTATCTTAACGCAGCGGGGCGCGCGCTGGCGGTCTGCAAAATGAGCGCAATCGACATTGGCATTGCCAAGGAATTCGCGCTGGCCTATGCCGAGGTTTGCCGTCGAAACAACGAACCGGAGGACGCGGCGTACTGGGCGCAGTTCTCGCATGACGTGCTGAACTATTCCGTTTCCGGCAGCGGCGAGCTGAACGAGTGGGACGAGGCGTTTGAGCAGACCGAGCCCGGACATCGGCATTTTTCCATGCTCTTTGGCGTGTACCCCGGCAGCGGTTTGCTCGGCAGTGAGTTTGAGCCCGCCGCGCGAAAGGCGCTTCAAGAGCGGCTGGAACACGGCAGCGGGCAGACCGGCTGGAGCGCGGTTTGGGCGGCGCTGTTGCTCGCCCGATTTGGCGAAGGGGACGCGGCATACAATGTGTTACGAAAGCTGCTGCGGGAGAACATTCACGACAACTTCTTTGGCGCGCACCCGCCGAACCTGTTTCAAATCGACGCGAACTTCGGCTTCTCCGCGGCGGTATGTGAGCTGCTGCTTCGGGAAACGGGCGGTATCGTCTGCCTGCTGCCCGCGTTGCCTACGGCACTGCCCTGCGGCAGCCTGCGGGGCATTCGAATTCACGGCGGGCATACGCTGTCGTTTGGTTGGAAGGATTCCGCCGTCGAGTGGATCGAGTTGGAGGCGGCGCGAACCGAGACGATCCGGCTGGTTGTACCGGGCGTTACGGATTGTGAAACGGGCGCCTCCGATGGCAGCGCGTTGAACATCGAACTGCGCAAGCAAGAAACCATCCGCCTGTCCGGCAAGGCGGCAACGCACCGGTAGAAATCGGGAGTTTGGTAAAAAAACTACATGGGATAGCGTCGTATCCTACATTCCAAGCGCGGGTGCGTTTCGGTATATTTACGGTATCGGCGGAAGTCTGGTTCCGCTTGCGATTCGCCCTCGCTGGAAATCCGTCTGGAGGCCCGCATGACAAAAAACAGGCATTACCCAACCTACTTTCTCTTTGGCACCTTGCTGCTGTATGTGGTGCTGTATTTGCTGCCGGGCATCCTCGGCATCGGTTATTCCTTTACGGATTGGACGGCCTATTCCGATCAGGTGCATTTTCTCGGCTACGACCACATGTTCGACAATTACGTCAAGGCATTTTCGGACGCGAAGTACTTTGGCTACCTCGGAAACACCGTACTCTTTACGCTTGTGACCACGATTGTGAAAAACGGTGTTGGCCTTGCGCTTGCCGTGCTGCTCACAAAGCAGGTCAAGCTGCTCAACTTCCACCGCGCGGTGCTCTATATTCCCGCGGTGCTCAGCGCGCTGATTGTCGGCATGATTTTTAAGTCCATCCTAAATCCCGCGCAAGGGCTGCTCAACAGCACGCTGAAAATCTTCGGGATCAAGGGGCTCAAGTGGTTGACCGACCCAAAGATTGCATTCTGGTCGGTCATGGGCGTCGACATCTGGAAGGGCATGGGGTATATCATGACAATCTTCATTGCGGGGATTCTGTCGATTTCTCCAACCTACTACGAGGCGGCGCAGATTGACGGCGCGAGCGGCTGGCAGCAGTTTCGCGCCATTACGCTGCCCATGCTGGCGCCGACCATGACGGTGACTACCGTGCTCAACGTCATATACGGGCTAAGGGTGTTCGACATGGTCTACGCGCTGACCAACGGCGGGCCGGGCTACGCAACCGAGGTGATCTACACCGGCATCTATAAGGAGTTTGGCTTCGGGCGCTACGCGATGGGCACCACGCTGTCCTCAATTATGTTTGTCTTTATGGCGCTGATCGGCTTTTTCCTGATTCGCGCAATGAATCGAAACGAGGTGGAAGAATAATGGCGGCAAAGAAACGATTCGGGCGCATCGGCGTAAACGTGCTTGCCTGGGCGCTGTCCATCCTGCTGATTACGCCGCTCGTGCTGATTTTGATCAACTCGTTCAAAACCAGCCAGGAAGCGGCGCAGATGAGCCTAAAGCTGCCAAGCGTGCTGCAACTGGAGAACTTCAAAACGGTCATCGAGCGCGGCAAGCTGGGCATTACCTTTCTCAACAGCCTGACCTACTCGGTCTTTAGCGTGCTACTCTGCACGCTGACCTCCGCGATGGCGGCGTTTGTGCTCTCCCGCAACCGGAGCAAGGCCAATAAGATCGTCTATTTTTTAATCGTGCTTGGCATGGCGATGCCGATCAACTTTATTGCACTGATGAAGGTCATGCAGACGCTCGACATCATCAACAAGCGCATCGGCATCATACTGCTCTACGCTGCAATTCAAACGCCGTTTAACGTGTTTTTGATCTACAGTTTCGTCGGCAAGATTCCAAAGGACATCGACGAGGCGGCGATTATTGACGGCTGCTCGCCGCTGCAGCTGTTCTTTTCGATCATTGTGCCGCTCATCAAGCCCGTGCTGGTCACGGTCATGGTCCTCACCTTCCTAAACACCTGGAATGAATACATTCTGCCGCTCTACTTCCTCGGCAGTTCCGACAAATGGCCGATGACGCTTGCGGTGTATAACTTCTTTGGCATGTATTTTAGAGACTGGAACCTCGTCTGCGCGGACATTGTGCTAACCAGCCTGCCGGTCATCGTCGTCTACCTGCTGGGACAGAAATACATCGTGTCCGGTATGACGGCGGGTGCGGTTAAGGGATAATTCGCAGAACCTCACGCGGCGCGACAACGAGAACCAAAGGAGCATTAGTAAACGATGAACGAACAGACCGGCGCCGAACGCTGGCGGTTTCAAACGATCAAACCAAACATTCTGCGCTGCACCTATGGCGGAGCTTTGGCAAACAACCGATATTCGCTGGTGCTCGATGAAGCGCTTGCCGCGAAAAGCGAAGGCGACGGCGCCAGCGACATCAAGTGCGAGCAAACAGAACACGCAATTACAGTGCGGTTTTTAAACGGCGCGGAGCTGGCGATTGTGGA
>OFJB01001177.1_pt1 | contig 10777 bp, 11 predicted proteins | sample 1775081 | NCBI WGS metagenome assembly OFJB01 (sample SAMN08195771, study PRJEB24354) | sludge metagenome | isolation source: initial sludge from phenol fed wastewater aerobic bioreactor | place: India: Nagpur | collected 2016-06-05 | reverse complement strand
CGCGGACCCGCGCCTTCGCAAGCTCTCCTTCACCGGATCCACCGAGGTCGGCCGCAAGCTCATCGCCCAGGCCGCGGACGGCATCCTGCGGGTGTCGATGGAGCTCGGCGGCAACGCCCCGTTCGTGGTGTTCGAGGACGCCGACCTCGACAAGGCGCTGGACGGCGCGATGCTGGCCAAGTTCCGCAACATCGGACAGGCGTGCACCGCCGCCAACCGGTTCATCGTGCACGAATCGATCGCTGCCGAGTTCGAGCGCTACCTGCGTCGCCGTGGGGCGGACGACCCCAAGCAGCCCTGACGGAGGCGGTCAGGGGCTCGCCTAGGGTGGCCGCATGGACCTTCGCATCTTCACCGAACCCCAGCAGGGCGCCACGTACGACCAGCTCCTGACCGTGGCGCTGACCGCCGAGAGGCTCGGCTACGGCGCCTTCTTCCGGTCCGACCATTACGTCGTCATGGGCGACTACACCGATGGGCTTCCCGGCCCGACCGACGCCTGGATCACGCTCGCGGGCCTGGCTCGCGACACGTCGACGATCCGGCTGGGCACACTGCTGACGGCTGCGACCTTCCGGCTGCCTGGACCGCTGGCGATCAGCGTCGCGCAGGTCGACCAGATGAGTGCCGGACGCGTGGAGCTCGGCCTGGGAGCGGGATGGTTCGACCGCGAGCACGCGGCGTACGGCATCGCGTTCCCGCCCGTCGCCGACCGTTTCGACATCCTCGCGGAGCAGCTGGAGATCGTCACCGGGCTGTGGGCGACGCCGCTCGGCCAGACGTACACGTTCCACGGCAGCCACTACGACCTCGTCGACTCCCCCGCCCTGCCGAAGCCCGTCGGCGGCTCGGTGCCGATCATCGTCGGCGGTCACGGGAAGACCCGGACGCCGGCGTTGGCGGCGCGCTTCGCCACCGAGTTCAACGTCCCGTTCGCACCGCTCGCCGACACGGTCACGCAGTACGGCCGGGTCCGGGCGGCCTGCGAGGCCGCCGGGCGCGACGCATCGGAGCTCGTGTACTCAGCCGCCCAGATCGTCATCTGCGGGCGCGACGAGGCGGAGATCGCGCGACGTGCGGCCGCGGTCGGCCGCGAGGTCGCTGAGCTACGCGAGAACGGGCTCGCCGGCACCCCGGACGAGGTCGTCGAGAAGCTGCGCGCCTACGCGGACGGCGGTGCGCAGCGGATGTACCTGCAGATCCTCGACCTGGCCGACCTCGAGCACCTCGAGCTCGTGGCGGCGGAGGTCATGCCGCACGTGTGAGGCTGCGCGGTACCGGTCGCTACCGCAGTGACCGGTACAGCGCGATCGAGGCGTCCGTCGACGGGTCGAACGTCGCCGGCTGCTCTCCGGTGAGGTCGGCGAGGATGCCCATGGCGACCTTCTTGCCGAGCTCGACGCCCCACTGGTCGAACGAGTCGATCCCCCACACCGCGCCCTGGACGAACACGCTGTGCTCGTACAGGGCGACGAGGGCGCCCAGCGCGAACGGCGTCAGCCGCTCGACCATGAGCACGCTCACCGGACGGTTGCCCGGCATGACCTTGTGCGGGACCAGCGCCGCCGGCGTGCCGTCGGCCGCAACCTCGTCCGCGGTCCGCCCGCGGGCCAGGACGGCGGCCTGGGCCAGTGCGTTGGCGACGAGCATGTCCTGCTGCTCGCCGACCGGGGTCTCGGCGCGCGCGACGACGACGAGGTCGCAGGCGACCGTGCTCGTGCCCTGGTGGAGCAGCTGGTAGAACGAGTGCTGCCCGTTCGTCCCCGGCTCGCCCCAGAAGATCGCGCCCGTCGGGTAGTCCACCGGAGCGCCGTCCAGTCGAACCGACTTCCCGTTGCTCTCCATCGTGAGCTGCTGCAGGTACGCGGGGAAGCGCGCGAGGTACTGCGAGTAGGGCAGGACGGCCGTCGTCGGGATGTCGAGGAAGTCGCGGTTCCACACCGCGACGAGGCCCATGAGCAACGGCAGGTTGTCCTCGGCCGGGGCCGACGCGAAGTGCTCGTCCATCGCGTGGAAGCCCGCCAGCAGCTGTGCGAATCCGCCCGCGCCGATCGCGATCATCGTGCTCAGGCCGATCGACGAGTCCATCGAGTACCGGCCACCGACCCAGTCCCAGAACCCGAACATGTTCGCCGTGTCGATGCCGAACTCCGACACCTTCTCGGCGTTGGTGGAGACCGCGACGAAGTGCCGCGCGACGGCGTCCTCCCCCAGGGCGTCGACGATCCACGCGCGCGCGGCGTGCGCGTTGGTCATCGTCTCCAGGGTCGTGAACGTCTTGGACGCGACGACGACGAGCGTGCGGGCGGGGTCGAGGGCGCGGAGCGTCTCGGCAATGTCGGTCGGATCGACGTTCGAGACGAACCGGCAGTCGATCGACCGGTCCGCGAACGCGGCGAGCGCCACGTGCGCCATCGCCGGGCCCAGGTCCGAGCCGCCGATGCCGATGTTGACCACGGCGCTGATGCGCTCGCCGCTCGCCCCGCGCCACGACCCGTCGCGCACCGCCGTCGCGAACGCGCCCATCCGGTCGAGCACGTCATGCACGTCGGCCACGACGTCGACACCGTCGACGACCAGGTCGGCGGTGCGCGGCAGGCGCAGCGCGGTGTGCAGCACGGCACGGTCCTCGGTCACGTTGATGTGGACGCCGCGCAGCATCGCGTCGCGGCGGGCAGCGACGCCCCGCTCGTCGGCCAGCTGCAGGAGCGCCGCGCGCACCTCGTCCGTGACCCGCTGTCGTGACAGGTCGAGGTGGACGCCGGCCGCCTGGCGCGTGTAGTCCGCGGATCGAGCCGGGTCCGCGTCGACGAGATCGCGGATGGTCGTGCCCTCCAGTGCGCCCGCGAGCTCGGTGAGCCGCGCCCACGCGTCGGTGCGGGTGGGGTCGTCCTCCGGCAGCTGAGTCGTCATGGGCCTACCCTTCCACTACCACCCCGCCACCGCCCACCGAGGAGACCCACGTGTCCGACACCACCCGCCCCGACCGCGTGACCCTCGGCATGGTCGGCCTCGGCCGCATGGGCGCCAACCTCGTTCGGCGCGCGATGGCGGACGGGCATTCGTGCGTCGTGTACGACCCCCAGGCGCAGGCCGTCGCGGACCTGGCCGCCGAGGGCGCGACCGGGACGTCCTCCCTCGCCGACCTCGTGGCCGCACTCCCGGCGCCGCGGGCCGTGTGGGTCATGGTCCCGGCCGGTCACATCACCGACGCGGTCGTCACCGAGCTGATCGGCCTGCTGGAGCCCGGCGACTGCCTCATCGACGGGGGCAACTCGTACTACCGCGACGACATCCGACGTGGACAGGCCGCTGCCGCCAAGGGGCTGGACTACCTGGACGTCGGGACCTCCGGCGGCGTGTGGGGCCGCGAGCGCGGCTACTGCCTCATGATCGGCGGGGCGGACGCCTCCGTCGACCGGCTGACGCCCCTGTGGGACACGATCGCCCCGGGCGTCGACGCGGCCGAGCGCACCCCGGGCCGCGACGGGGACCCGAGCCCGGCCGAGCGCGGGTGGCTGCACTGCGGCCCCAGCGGCGCCGGGCATTTCGTGAAGATGGTGCACAACGGGATCGAGTACGGGCTGATGGCCGCCTACGCGGAGGGGCTCAACGTTCTCAAGCACGCGAACGCCGGTACGGTCCAGCGCGACGCGGACGCGGAGACGGCGCCGCTGAGCGACCCGGAGTTCTACCAGTACGACCTGGACATCCCCGAGATCGCCGAGGTGTGGCGACGCGGCAGCGTCGTCGGGTCCTGGCTGCTCGACCTGACCGCCCTCGCCCTGTACCGGTCGCCGTCGCTCGACGAGTTCGGCGGTCGGGTCTCGGACTCCGGCGAGGGTCGCTGGACCGCGATGGCCGCCATCGAGGAGGGCGTGCCGACCCCGGTCCTCTCCGCCGCCCTCTTCGAGCGGTTCGAGTCCCAGGGCAACGCCCTCTTCGCCGACAAGCTGCTCAGCGCGATGCGCAAGGAGTTCGGCGGCCACGACGAGAAGAAGGGCTGACCGGGCTCCTACAGCCGGACACCCAGGAGCGCGTCGACCAGGTCGCGCACCAGGGCGGGCGACGCGGGATCGTCGCCCTGGCCGCTCGCCGCTGCGCGCGCCCAGGCGTCGACCGCGTCGAGAGCCTCGGGCGTGCGCAGGTCGCCGGCCATCGCTTCGCGGACCTTCCCGAGCACCGTCGAGCCGTCCGGGCCGGCCGCCGCCGAGACCCCGGCCCGCCACAGCGCCAGCCGCTCGATCGCTCCGGCCAGGCCCTGGTCGGTCCACGCCCAGTCCGAGCGGTAGTGGTGCGCCAGGAGCGCGAGCCGGATCGCCATCGGGTCCGTGCCGTCGTGGCGCAGCGCCGAGACGAAGACCAGGTTCCCGCGCGACTTGGACATCTTGTGGCCCTGCCACGAGACCATCGCCGAGTGCACGTAGTGCCGGGCGAAGGGGTGCTCGGCGCGCAGGACCTGTGCCTCGGCCGCGCTCATCTCGTGATGCGGGAACACCAGGTCGCTGCCGCCGCCCTGCACGTCGATCGCCATGCCGACGTGGTCCAGCGCGATGGCCGCGCACTCGATGTGCCAGCCGGGCCGCCCATGACCCAGGGCCGTGTCCCACGAGGGCTCGTCCGGCCGGGCCGCCTGCCACACGAGGCAGTCGAGCGGGTCCTCCTTGCCGGGCCGGTCGGGGTCGCCGCCCCGCTCGGCGAATATCTCGCGCATCGTCGCGTCGGACAGCCGGGACACCCGGCCGAACGAGTCGTCGCTGCGGACCCGGAAGTACAGGTCGTCGTCGACGGCGTACACGGCACCGCGCTCCTGCAGCGTCTGGACGTGGGCGGCCACGGACGGGATCGACTCGACGGCGCCGATGTAGTCACGGGGCGGCAGAACGTTGAGGGCGGCCATGTCCTCGCGGAACAGGGCGGTCTCACGCTCGGCGATCTCCTGCCAGTCCTGGCCGGTCTGCACCGCCCGCTCCAGCAGGGGGTCGTCGATGTCGGTGACGTTCTGCACGTAGTGCACGTCGTGCCCCGCGTCGCGCCACGCCCGGTTCACGAGGTCGAACGTCACGTAGGTGAACGCATGGCCCATGTGGGTCGCGTCGTAGGGCGTGATCCCGCACACGTACATGCGCGCGACCGGGCCCGGCGCGGTCGGCAGCACGGCCTGCTGCGCCGTGTCGAACAGGCGCAGGGGCGCCCCGGCTCCCGGCAGCGCAGGGACAGGGGCGGCGGTCCAGGACTTCACCAGCGCAGCCTAGGACCGGGCCCTCAGAACACCGGCCACGGGACCGCCGGCCAGCGCCCGCCGGGGATCGGGAACGTGCCGTCGCGCAGCAGCTCCCGCACCCGGTCGCGCAGCGCCCCCCGCTCGTCGTCGGCCAGCCAACGGTCGACGGGGTCGTAGTGGTCGCCGAGGAGCTCGTGCAGCCCCGACACGTCCGCCAGAAGGTCGTCGGGGACCGCGCTCCCAGCCCAGCCCCACAGCACGGTGCGCAGCTTGTCCTCGGACGCGAAGGCCACACCGTGGTCGATGGCCCAGTAGGCGCCGGTCCCGTCGGCGAGGACGTGCCCGCCCTTGCGATCGGCGTTGTTGACGACGGCGTCGAAGACGGCGATCCGCTGGAGGGCACGGTCATCCGCGTGCACGAGGACCACCGGGTGCCCGGCGCCGTCCTCGGCCTCCAGCACGACCCGCCAGCCCGCCGGGACCGCCCGAGGACGCACGACGTCGACCGGCCGGGCTCCCTCGTCCTCCTCGATCCACAGCTGGCACATGCCCGCGCCCGCCGGCCCGTCCTCCCTCCAGGCGGTGGGCGGCACGAGGTGCCAGCCGATCGCGTCGGACAGGGCGTACGCGGCGAGCTCCCGGCGTGACAGCGTCGATTCCGGGAAGTCCCACAGCGGCCGCTCGCCGGACACCGGCTTGTAGACGCAGCGCACCGGACCGGCGGCGGTCTCGACGAGGCAGCGCAGCGTCGCGTTCGCGGCCCCGTGCAGCCGGCCTTCGACCTCGAGCCGACCGTGGGCGAGGTCCCGCAGGATCGGACCGGTCCCGGCAGCGCGCACTAGCCCCGCCGGCGGTAGCCGTTGGCGCGCGGGCAGATGTGCCCACTGGGATCCAGCGGGCCGTTGCAGAACGGGCACTCGGGCCGGCCGGCCGCCACCACCCGCTCCGCGCGCGCGGCGAACGCGCGGGCGTACGCCGGCGTGAGCCAGACCCGGAGGGTGTCCGGACCGACCGGGTCGTCGTCGCCGATCTCGGGTACCTGGGCGTCCTCCTCGGCCACGGCGTGGGCCTCCACGACGATCCGAGCACTCGCCTCGTCCCAGCCCAGCGCCATCGCGCCGACCCGGAACTCCTCGACCAGCGGCAGGTCCAGCGGCGCCGAGTCGGCCAGGTCGGCGGGGGCGCTCGTCGGAACGGTGGCGCCGGTCGACGCGACCTGCTCGAGCAGATCACCGATCCGCTCGGCCAGCGCCGAGGCCTGGGCCTTCTCCAGCGCCACGCTCGTCACCTCGACCCCCTGGCGCGCCTGGAGGTAGAAGGTCCGCTCGCCCGGGAGGCCCACCGTGCCCACCACGAATCGGTCCGGGCGGTCGTAGTCGAAGACAGTCCGGCTCATGCGCCCGCTCTCCCGCCGACGACGGCGTCGCTGGTACGCCGCCTCGACTTCTTCTTGGGCGACGGGGCGAGCCGGGAGAGGTCGCCGCCGACGTCGTTCGTCCGCTCGACGAACGGCCGCATCGACGTGTACTGCACGACGCTGACCGAGCACGGGTCGACGTGCAGCCGCTGGAACTGGTCCAGGTGCATCCCGAGCGCGTCCGCCAGGACGGACTTGATGATGTCGCCGTGGCTGACCACCGCGTAGATCGCGTCCGGCCCGAGCCGGTCGTTCCACTCGCGGATCGCGGACACGGCGCGGTGCTGCATCTGCGGCATCGACTCCCCGTCGGCTCCGGGGAAGACGACCGAGCTCGGGTGCGCCTGGACGACCCGCCACAGCGGGTCCTTCGCGAGCTCCTTGAGCGGCCGGCCGGTCCAGTCCCCGTAGCGGCACTCCCCCACGCGCTCGTCGAGATGGACGGGCACGTCGCGGTCGCCCAGCATCAGCCGCGTGGTCTGGACCGTCCGGTCCAGCGGGGAGGTGACGACGGCCGTCAGGGGCAGGGCCGCGAGCCGCTCCCGCAGGGCCCGCGCCTGGCCGATGCCCGTCTCGTCGAGCTCCACGCCGGGCGTCCAGCCGGCGAGCATGCCGGAAGCGTTGGCGGACGTCCGCCCATGGCGGACCAGCACGACCGTCGGCACGCCTGCCAGCGTAGATCGTGCCTTCGGGTGCAGCACACTGTGCCCATGATCCGCGGCATGGGCCTGTTCGGACCCGGCGGGGTGAGCGATGTCGACGACGTGCGCAGCGGGCAGCAGCCCGGCGACGGCCACCCCGAGCCGAAGCTGCGCGACCTCTTCGCCCGCTGCTCGGCGAGTCCGGACGACTTCGTCTGGCTGGGGCTGTTCGAGCCGACCCGGGACGAGCTGGAGATGGTGGCCCGGGTCTTCGGCCTGTCTCGGCTGCACGTCGAGGACTGCGCCAACGACCAGCAGCGCGCGAAGTTCGAGCTCGACGAGGACGGCTACGGACTGGCCGTGCTCAAGACGCTCGACTACGTCGACGCGACGTCGGACGTCCACACGGGCCAGCTCTCGGTGTTCGTCGGCCCGCAGTACGTGGTGACCGTGCGCTTCGGCCAGATCGGCGACCTGCGGACGATCCAGCGTCGGGTCGCCGCAGACGACCGGCTCCGACACCACGGGCCCCGTGCGGTGCTGTACGCGATCCTCGACAGCGCCGTCGACACGTACGTCCGCGTGTCCGACTCCGTCAGCGACGACGTCTCCGACCTGGAGGCGGAGGTCTTCGCCACCCAGCCGGAGGCGTCGACGACGAACGCGATCTACCGGCTCAAGCGGGAGAACGTCGAGATCCGCCGCGCGGTCGCCCCCCTCGTCGGCTGGGCCCACCAGGCGACGGACGAGCGGGTGTCCTGGGTCGCTGAGACGCTCGCCCCGGACTTCCGCGACATCGGCGACCACGTCCTGCGCACGATGGACACCGTCGAGTCGACGGACAACCTCCTCATGGCGATGCTGATGGCGTCCACGTCGCTGCAGGACCTCCAGCAGAACCGCGACATGCGCAAGATCTCGGCCTGGGTCGCGATCGCGGCGGTGCCCACGGCCATCGCGGCGATCTACGGGATGAACTTCGACGACATGCCCGAGCTGCACTGGAAGTTCGGATACGCCGCGGTGCTCGCGTTCATGGCGGGCGGGTGCTTCTTCCTCTACCGGCTGTTCAAGCGCTCCGGCTGGCTCTAGGACTGCAGGACACCGAGGGCCAGCAGCAGCAGGACGAGCAACCCGAGTGCGAGCCGGTATATGACGAAGGGCAGGAACGTCTTCGTCGTCAGCCAGCGCATCAGCCAGGCGATGACGGCCAGGCCCACTCCGAACGCGACGATCGTCGCCAGCAGGGTCGGCCCCCAGGCGACCGTGGCGTCGTCGCCGATCTTGCGCGCCTCGTAGAGGCCGGAGCCGATGACGGCGGGCACGGCGAGGAGGAACGCGTACCGGGTCGCCGCCCGCCGGGTGTAGCCGAGCGCGAGGCCCGCGGAGATCGATGCGCCGGACCGGGAGACGCCGGGGATCAGCGCGAGCGACTGCGCGAAGCCGTAGATGATGCCGTCGCGGACGGTCATCTCGGTCTCGTCCTTGCGCCGCGACCCGAGCGCGTCCGCGACGCCCAGCACGATGCCGAACACGATGAGCATCGCCGCCGTCAGGTAGAGGTTCCGCGCGATCGTCTCGATCTGGTCGGAGAACAGGTAGCCGAGCACCACGATCGGGACCGTGCCGACGATGACGAGCCACCCCAGCCGCGCGGACGGGTCCGATCGGGCCTCCTTGTCCCGGATCGACCGCCACCACGCGCGGATGATCTCGACGATCTCCGTGCGGAAGTAGATGATCACCGCGATCTCGGTGCCGATCTGGGTCACGGCCGTGAACGCCGCTCCCGGGTCCCCCCAGCCGAACAACTGGGACACGATCAGGACGTGGGCGTTCGACGAGATCGGGAGGAACTCCGTGAGGCCCTGGACGATGCCGAGGACGATGGCTTCGAACCAGCTCACTACGACGCCAGGCCGGAGGAGTCGAGCAGCTCGGCCATGGTCCGGATCGTCGCGAGCCGCTCCTCCAGGCTCGCGGCGTAGGTCGCGACGGAGAGCGTCGTGACGCCGGCGTCGGCGTACGCGTGCAGGCGCTCGCGGATGCGGTCCGGCGGGCCGATCAGGCTCGTCGCGTCGATGAACTCCTGCGGGACGGCCGCCATGGCCGACTGGTGCTCGCGGGCCAGGTACAGGCGCTGAACCTCGTCCGCGGCCTCGCCGTAGCCCATCCGGTGGGCGAGCTGGTTGTAGAAGTTCTTGTCCTTGCTGCCCATGCCGCCGACGTAGAGCGCGGTGTAGAACCGCAGCGGGTCGGCACAGGCGGCCAGGTCGTCGCCGATGACGACCGGCACCGTGGGCACGACGTCGAACCCGGTGAGGTCCTTCCCCACGGACTCGCGCCCGGCCCGCAGCGGGGCCATCAGGTCGCCGGCGTGCTCGGGCGAGAAGAAGATCGCCAGCCAGCCGTCGGCGATCTCCCCGGTGAGCTCGAGGTTCTTCGGCCCGATCGCGGCGAGGTAGACCGGGATCTGCTCGCGGACCGGGTGCACGGTCAGGCTCAGGGCCTCGCCCGGCCCGTCCGGCAGCGGCAGCGTGAAGAAGTCGCCGTCGTCGGCGACCTTCTTGCGGGACAGGGCCAGTCGCACGATGTCGACGTACTCACGGGTGCGGGCCAGCGGCCGGTCGAACCGGACCCCGTGCCACCCCTCGGAGACCTGGGGGCCGGAGACGCCGAGGCCGAGCCGGAACCGCCCGCCCGACAGGGTGTCGAGGGTCGCGGCGGTCATCGCCGTCATGGCGGGGGTCCGTGCCGGGATCTGGAAGACGGCCGAGCCGACGTCGATGTTCTCCGTCTGGGCGGCGATCCAGGTCAGGACGGTGGCGGCGTCGGACCCGTAGGCCTCCGCCGCCCACACGACCGAGTAGCCGAGGTGGTCGGCCTCGCGGGCGAGCACCAGGTTGTCGGCGTCGTTTCCGGCGCCCCAGTATCCGAGATTCAGTCCCAGTCGCACCGCGCGAGCGTACTGCGCGCGCCGCTCGTCGAGTCGTCCTGTTCTGCCGACGCCCTCGGGTAGGTTGCCGCGCATGGAACAGCGTCCGCTCGGCCGGTGCGGCCTGTGGGTCGGCCGGCTCGCGCTGGGGACCGGCACCTGGACGCGCGGAACCGACGAGTACGAGGCGCGGGACCTGCTCGCGGCGTTCCTCGACGCGGGCGGGACCCTGGTCGACACCGCTGACGGGTACGCCGACGGCGGGGCCGAATCGCTGCTCGGCGAGCTCCTGGAGGAGTTCGAGGTCCGCGACCAGGTGGTCCTGTCGACCAAGGCCGGCGCGGTGCCCGGGACGCAGCGGCGCGTCGACACCTCGCGCGCGCATCTGCTCCGCACCTCGATGATCGACGGCCTGCGCAAGGCCGCCGAAATCGCATGACCCCCGCGACCTATGATTATGGCCGCGCGGGGGTGATCGGGATCGGCACGCCGCAGGCCAACCCCACGGTCGAGGCGGAGATGCGCGTGCTGATGCCCCCCGCGGTGCTGGTCGCGGTCAC
>OFJB01001175.1_pt1 | contig 10785 bp, 10 predicted proteins | sample 1775081 | NCBI WGS metagenome assembly OFJB01 (sample SAMN08195771, study PRJEB24354) | sludge metagenome | isolation source: initial sludge from phenol fed wastewater aerobic bioreactor | place: India: Nagpur | collected 2016-06-05 | reverse complement strand
TCCTTGGCCTCGAACAGCAGGATTTCCTGGTCGGGCAGCTGCAGGCCGGCCTCGTCGGGCACCACGTGCCAGCGGCGGAAGGTCTCGTAGTCGCCGGTCTCCCGGTCGATGGCCACGCGCAGATCGACGTCGCCCTCGTACAGCTTCTTGGCGGCCTGGGCCAGCGCGGCCTCGACCGCGCCGAACACGACGTCATGCTCGACGTTCTTCTCGCGCGAAATCGCCTCGACCAGCATCAACAGTTCGCGGTTCATGGTGTCACCTGTTTCAATACTCTCAAAGGAACAGCGGGTGGCGCTTATTCCTGTTTTGCCTCAACCGAATCACCCTTGGGCTTTCGACCCTTGAAATCGACCACCGGCGCCAGACGCGCCGAGGCCAGCTCGTCCAGCGCGAAGTCCAGCGCCTGCTCGGGCGCCGCCTCGCGCTTCTTGCTCACGCGCACGCCCGGCTTGACCGCCGGCTCGTCACGCCACACGATGCGCCAGCCCTCGCCTTCGCCGCGCTGCAGCGTGCCGCGAAACTTCTTGCGGTTGGCGGCCACCTGGCCGGCCGCGGCCGCGCCGATGGGCGCCTTCAGCACCAAATCGACCACCTCGCCCGCAAAGCGCTCGAAGTCCTGCGCGTGGCGCAGCGGCCGGTCGATGCCGGGCGAGGACACTTCCAGGCGCTGGTAGTCCACGCCCTCGACCTCCAGCACGTACTGCAGCTGGCGCGTCACGCGCTCGCAATCGTCCACCGACACCAGGCGCTCGACCTGCTCCGCGGCCCATGGCCAGTCGATCGTCACCCGCAGCAGCCCCCCGGCCGAGCGTTCCAGCTCGACCAGCTCATATCCCAATGAGCGCACGGTGTCTTCGATCGTCGGTTGCAGTGCCACGTGTGTGATCGGTGAAGCCTGCGGCCGCGCCGCGCCATTTCGGCACCCGGCGCTGGCGTTCAGGCATAAAAAATGGGCGGGTGCAAGGCCGCCCATGTGGTCGTCAATCCATGGAATTTTAGCACGACAGCGCCCGCGTGACAACGGCCCGCGCCCAGCCTGGCCAGACGGGGCCGGCGGCCGATATGCTTGCGCCCATGTCCTCCCCCGCACCGCCCGGCACCTGCGCGCGCCCCGACAGCCCATGGGCCGTGGGGCTGATTTTCCTGTGCCTGGGGCTGACATCGTTCGGCGGGCCGGTGGCGCACCTGGGCTACTTTCGCCAGGAATTCGTGGTGCGCCGCCGCTGGCTGGACGAAGCCGCCTACGCCGAGCTGGTGGCGCTGTGCCAGTTCTTGCCCGGCCCGGCCAGCAGCCAGGTCGGCCTGGCGCTGGGATTGCGGCGCGCGGGCTACCCCGGCGCGCTGGCGGCCTGGTGCGGCTTCACGCTGCCGTCGGCGCTGGCGCTGGTGCTGCTGGCGCTCGGCCTGACGCACTGGAACATGGCGCACCCAGGGGCCCAGGGCGCCCTGCACGGCCTCAAGGTGGTGGCGGTGGCGGTGGTGGCGCAAGCCACGTGGGGCATGGCGCGGCAGCTGTGCCCCGACGGCCGGCGCCGCGTGCTGGCGGTGCTGGTCGCGGCCACCGCGCTGGCCTGGCCCACGCCCTGGACGCAGGTGGGCGCGATGGCCCTGGCGGCTGCCTTGGGCGCCGCGGGCGCGTTGCGGCTGCCGCCCGGGCCGGCCACGCCCCAGCAGGGCGCGCCGGCGGCGCGCTCCCTGCGCGCTGGCGCCGCCTGGCTGGCGCTGTTCTTCGCCCTGCTGCTGGGCCTGCCGCTGCTGACGGCGCTGGCGCACGGCAGCGCGCATGCCGTGCTGCTGCTGGTGGACGCCTTCTACCGCGCCGGCTCGCTGGTGTTCGGCGGCGGTCACGTGGTGCTGCCGCTGCTGCAGGCGGAGGTGGTGCCGCCGGGCTGGGTGAGCGAAGACACCTTCCTGGCCGGCTACGGGGCGGCGCAGGCCGTGCCGGGGCCGCTGTTCACGTTTGCCGCCTTTCTGGGCGCCGCCCGCACGGTGGCGCCCCAGGGCTGGCTGGGTGGCGCCATCGCGCTGGCGGCCATTTTTGCGCCGGCCTTCCTGCTGCTGGCCGGCGCGCTGCCGTTCTGGGAGCGCCTGCGCCACAGCGGGCGGGCGCGCCGCGCGCTGGCCGCCGTCAACGCCGCGGTGGTGGGCGTGCTGCTGGCGGCGCTGATCGACCCGGTGGCGCGCTACGGGCTGCGCGGCGCGGCGGATGCCGCGCTGGCGGCCGTGGCCCTGCTGGCGCTGATGCGCTGGCGCGCACCGCCCTGGCTGGTGGTGCTGGGGTGTGCGCTGGCCGGGGCGGCGATGGCGCTGGTTTGAACCTGGAAACGGCCGCTCAGGCCGCCGCCAGCAGCTTTTGCGTGTAGGGGTGCCGCGGCGCGCCCAGCACCTGCGCGGCGGCGCCGGACTCGACCACCACGCCGTCCTTGAGCACGATCACCTCGTGCGCCATGGCGCGCACCACGGCCACGTCGTGCGTGATCAGCAGGTAAGCCAGCCGCCGCTCACGCTGCAGCGCCTGCAGCAGGGCCAGCACCTGCTTCTGGATGGTGACGTCGAGCGCGCTGGTGGGTTCGTCCAGCACCAGCAGCTCGGGCCCGACGATCAGCGCCCGCGCCAGGGCGATGCGCTGGCGCTGGCCGCCCGAGAACTCGTGCGGGTAGCGCGCCAGCAAGCCGGCAAAGCGCTCCCCGCCCAGGCCGACGTCCGCCAGGGCCTGGTGCACGCGCGCGACGCGCTCGGCCTCGGGCAGCTCGCGCTGGTGCACGCGCAGGCCCTCGCCGACGATCTCCTGCACCGTCATGCGCGGCGACAGGGACGAGAACGGGTCCTGGAAGACCACCTGCACGGCCCGGCGCAGCGGCCGGTCGGGCCCCGCCCGGTGCTGCCAGGGCCGGCCCGCCACCCGGATGTCGCCACCCACCTGCCGGCGCGCCAGCAGGCCCAGGGCCGCCTGCGCCAGGGTGGACTTGCCCGAGCCCGACTCGCCGATCACGCCCAGCGTGCGGCCGGGCGGCAGGCTGAAGTCGGCGCCCTGCAGCGCGACGAATTCGCCCTTCTTGAACCAGCCGCAAATGCCCGGCAGCGGCGTCGGGTAGACCACGCGCAGCCCCCGCGCGGCCAGCACCGGCGTGGCGCCCGGCGCTGCGGGGCTCTCGTCGACGTCGCGCTCGGGCCGGCTGGCCAGCAGCTGCTGCGTGTACGCATGGCGCGGCGCGGCAAGGAGCGCCGCCGTGGCGCCCTGCTCCACCAGGCGGCCGTGCTGCATCACCGCCACGCGGTCGGCAAAGCGGCGCACCAGGTTCAGATCGTGCGTGATCAGCAGCACCGCCATGCCGGTCTCGCGCTGCAGCTCGCCCAGCAAGGCCAGGATTTGCCCGCGCAGGCTGACGTCCAGCGCGGTGGTGGGCTCGTCGGCCAGCAGCAGCCGGGGCTGGCAAGCCAGCGCCATGGCGATCATGGCGCGCTGGCGCTGGCCGCCCGATAGTTGGTGCGGGTAGGCGCCGGCGCGCCGCGCGGGCTCGGGGATGCCGGTCCTTGCTAACAAATCAGTAGCTGCTTGCGCGGATTGGGCGGGCGTCAGGGCCCGTTTCAGCCGCAAGACCTCGGCGATCTGCTCGCCCACCGTCATCAGCGGGTTGAGCGCCGTCATCGGCTCCTGAAAGATCATCGCGATGTCGTCGCCGCGCAGGCCGCGCAGCTCGCGCTCGGGCAGGCCCAGCAGATCGCGCCGGCCCTGCGCGGTCTCGAACAGAGCCTGCCCCTGGGTGCGCGCGCCGTGCAGCAGGCCCAGCAGCGCCAGCGCCGTGACCGACTTGCCCGAACCCGACTCGCCCACCAAAGCCAGCCGCTCGCCCGGCGCGAGTGCGAAGTCCACGCCGTCGACCACGGTCTTGGGGCCGAAGGCAACCCGCAGGCCGCGCACGTCCAGCAGCGGCGGCGTCATGCCTGCGCTCCTATCGATTCGATAGCTGGCCGCGCTTGCTGCATCCGGGCTACAACCCCATTGGGCTTGAAATTCATGCCTCCCCCTTGCGCGGGTCCAGCGCGTCGCGCAGCGCCTCGCCCATGAAAGTGAGCAACAACAGGGTGAGCACCAGCACGCCGAAGGTGGAGATCGAGATCCACCACGCGTCGATGTTGTTCTTGCCCTGGCTCAGCAGCTCGCCCAGGCTGGGCGTGCCCGGCGGCACGCCCAGGCCCAGGAAATCCAGCGAGGTCAGCGCCAGGATGGCCGCGCTCATGCGAAACGGCAGAAACGTGACCACCGGCACCATGCTGTTGGGCAGGATGTGGCGCCAGATGATCTGCGCGTTGGGCACGCCCAGCGCACGCGCGCTCTTGACGTAGTCGAGCTGGCGGTTGCGCAAAAATTCGGCACGCACGTAGTCGGACAGGCCCATCCAGCCGAACAGGCTGAGCAGCACCAGCAGCAGGCCGATGCTGGGCGCCAGGATGGCGCTGAAGATGATGAGCAGGTACAGCTCGGGCATGGAGCCCCACACCTCGATGAAGCGCTGCAAGGCCAGGTCGGTCTTGCCGCCGAAAAAGCCCTGCACCGCGCCCGCCGCAATGCCCAGCGCGGTACCCACCGCCGTCAAGGCCAAACCAAACAGCACGCAGACGCGAAAGCCGTAGATCAGTTGCGCCAGCAGGTCGCGCCCGCGGTCGTCGGTGCCCAGCCAGTTGGCGCGGCTGGGCGGCGCCGGATTGGGCGCCTGGGCAAAGTAATTGATGGTGTGCGCGCCGTAGGGGTTGGGCGGGTAGACGGCCCAGTTACCGGGCTTGGCCAACTGCGCGCGGATGAAGGGGTCGAGGTAGTCGGTCTCGGTCTCGAAGTCGCCGCCGAACACCTTCTCGGGGTAGGCCTTGAGCAGTGAAAAGTAGAACTGCCCGTCGTAGCGCACCACCAGCGGCTTGTCGTTGGAGATCACCTCGGCCAGCAGGCTCAGGCCCACCAGCACGCCAAACAGCACCAGGCTGACGAAGCCCAGCCGGTTGCGCCGAAAGCGCCGCCAGGCGCGGCGGGCTGGCGATGGACTGGGCGCCGGCGTTTCAACCATGCAGGTCTTGCGCCAGCAGGTTGACGAAAGGCTCGCGGCTCTTGAAGCGGTAGGCACCAAAGTCGCGCTCGTCGGTGCTCAGGATGCGCCCGTGGCCCAGGTGCTCGGCCAGCAGCACCAGCGAGGCGTCGGCCAGGTCCATCGGCAGGTTGGCGTAGCGGGCCATCAGCTGCGCCAGGCGCTCGGTTTGCGGCGCCGGCCACTGCCACACGGCCACGCCGCCGGCGGCCACGTCCAGCAGCAGGGCCTGGGCCGCGTCGGTGCCGATCCAGCGCGTGAGCAGGTGCGTGGCCTCGGTCAGCACCGGCCAGGTGGTGATCCAGCCTTCGGCCTGGGTGTCCAGTGCCCGCACCGAGCGCCCGTGCCAGGCATCGCCGGCGTCGGCTAGGGCGTAGAAGAACCCGGCGTCGGCAATGATCATGCGCGGCCCTTGGGTGCTTTGGGCGCCGGCCACGGCGGGGTGGCCTCATGCACCGCAGGCGCCCGCCCCTGGTGCTTGTCGGCCCAGGCCTCGGCCAGGCGATCCTTGTAGCGGCTGGCCACGTCGCTGCGGCCGCTGCGCCCCTGCCCCACAAAGGCGGCAAAGTGGCTCAGGCCGCCGCGCTGGGCACGCAGCTGGTCGTAGTAGTGCTGCACGCTGGTGCGCAGCACCTCGCTCACGCCCAGGCCGGTGGCCTGAGCCAGGTACATCAGCTGCTGCTCCGCGTCGCCGTCGAACCGTGCATTCACGCGCATGATGACGAACTCCTTAGAGCCTGTTTATGACCTTTTCATGGTGCCCGTTGCCCCGCAAAGGCAGTGGCTGCAAGGCGCAAACCGCAGACGGGCTGGTGGCCCGGCGAGGATTTGCAACGCCGCAGACGCTGCCTTTGCGGGGCAACCCTTCGGGCAAGGCAGCAAAAAGCCGCACTCGTCGTTGCGCACCTTGTCCAGGCCACCAGCATGGCCTGCGGCGCGCGCCTCGATTGCGGCTTTTTGCTGCCTTGCGGACACCATGAAAAGGCCATGAGCAGGCTCTGGGTCAATCGCCGGGCCATTCGAACCGCGCCGCGCCCGGAGCCTCGGGCGCCGGCGCCGGCTCGATCGCTGGCGTGGGCCCGGGCTCGGCCGCCTGGCCCTGCCGCCACCAGGGCTGCACGCGCTCGGCGTGCGCCGGCTGCACCGCCTCGCCCAGGCGCGGCATCACCAGCTGCGCGCCCGCGCGCGGCGCCAGCTCCAGCAGGCGTTCGGCCGGCTGGTCCCAGTCGTGCAGGGCCAGCGCGAAGGTGCCCCAGTGCACCGGCAGCAGGGGCGGGTGGCCCAGCAGGGCCAGCGCCTGCAGGGCGTGGTCGGGGCCCAGGTGCATGTCGCCCCAGGCGGGGTAGTACGCGCCCACCTCCAGCAGCGCCAGGTCGAACGGCCCCAGGCGCGCGCGGATGGCCGCGTATTCGCCCGACAGGCCGGTGTCGCCGCTGAAGAACACCGCGTGGCGCGGCCCGCGCACCACCATCGACGACCACAGCGTGCTGTTGCGCGTCTTCATGGTGCGGCCGCTGAAGTGCTGCGACGGCGCGGCGGTGATGGTGAGGCCGGTGTTGGGCACCGTCCAGCTGTCCCACCAGTCCAGCTCGTGGATGCGCCCGGGCGCGATGCCCCAGGCCTGCAGGTGCGCGCCCACGCCCAGCGCGGTGACGAAGGGCACGCCGGTGCGCGCCAGCGCCCGGATGGTGGGGTAGTCCAGGTGGTCGTAGTGGTCGTGCGAGATGACGATGGCATCCACCGCCGGCAGCTCGCGCAGCGCCACCGGCACCGGCTGAAAGCGCCTGGGCCCGACGCCGATCAGCGGCGAGGCGCGCGGGCCCCACACCGGGTCGGTCAGCACGCGCCAGCCGTCCACTTCGAGCAGCACGGTGGAGTGGCCCAGCCAGGTCGCGCGCAGGCCGCTTTGCGGCGCGTGCAGCCAGACGGCGCGCGGATCGAGCGCGGGCAGGGGCGCGCGCGGCACGCGCCGCCCGCCGGGCCACAGCAGATCGCGCAGCGAGGGCATGGGCACGTTCGCGTCGCGCAGGCCGGCGGCAATGGGATATTGGTTGCGAAAACCCTCGCCCTGCCACAACGGCGAGGCGTGCATGCGCTCCAGGCGCGCGCCGTGGGCGAGATGTCCGAAGGATTTCATGCAGGGCGATGGCGTCGGTCCGATGCGTCCATCATGAACCCATTGACGCGCCGTTGCCCGAGCCGCCGCGCCACCCGCATTCACGCGCTGCGGGTGCGGGCTTGGCCGGCGCCGTCAGCGGCCGGCGGGGCGATGCGGCCCAATGCGCATCAGGCCGTCACACACCATGCCCTGGAACCCGCCATGCCCACCGCCGAATCCACTTTTCCCGACTTCTTTGCCGACGCACCGCAGCTGACGCTGCGCGACCCGCTGGCCGAGTTCCTGGGCGCCGCGCGCGGCGGCCTCATGACCTACCGCTACGTCGACGCCGTGCGCCTGGCCGGCCACTCGTGCCCCACGGTGGCCGGCGCCTGGCTGATGACGCTGCACGGCCTGCGCGCGCTGTACGGCGACGACACGCCGGTGCGCGGCGAGATCGATGTCTTCATGCGCGACGGCCGCGAGGACGGCGCCAACGGCGTCATCGCCACCGTGGTGCAGCTCGTCACCGGCGCGGCGCCCGAAACCGGCTTTCACGGCATCGGCGGGCGCTTCGGGCGCCATCAGCTGCTGCGCTTCGACCAGCCGGTGCAAGGCACGCTGGGCCTGCGCCGCCAGGACACAGGCCGCGCCGTGCAGGTCGAGCTGGACGCCTCCGTCGTGCCCTGGACCGACGAGATGCGCGCCCTGCTGCCGCGCGCCGCCGCCGGCCGCGCCAGCGCCGACGAGCTGGCGCGCTTCGGCACCCTGTGGCAGGGCCGCGTGCGCCAGATGCTGGTCGAGCACGCCAATGATCCGCAACTGGTTCGCGTCGCGGCCTGGGATGCGGCCGTGCCGGCCTGACGGAAGCCCTGAGCCAAGCCCCGCCGATACACTGGGGCCATGCAAATCTACATGGTCGGCGGTGCGGTGCGCGACCGGCTGCTGGGCCTGCCGGTGCAGGACCGCGACTGGGTGGTGGTGGGCGCCACGCCGGAGGAAATGGTGGCGCGCGGCTTTGTCCCCGTGGGGCGGGACTTTCCGGTTTTTCTGCATCCCGACACGCACGAGGAATACGCGCTGGCGCGCACCGAGCGCAAGAGCGGGCGCGGCTATCGCGGCTTCGTGGTGCACGCCAGCCCCGACGTGACGCTGCAAGAAGATTTGGCGCGGCGCGACTTGACTATCAATTCAATAGCTGCTTGCGCAGATTGGGCGGGCGCTGCGGGCCAATTTGATTTAGAAGACGGCCTGATCGACCCCTACGGCGGCCAGCGCGACCTGCGCGCGCGCGTGCTGCGCCACGTCACCGCCGCCTTTGCCGAAGACCCGGTGCGCATCCTGCGCGTGGCGCGCTTTGCCGCGCGCTTTCACGACTTCGCCATCGCACCCGAGACCCTGGCCCTGATGCACCAGATGGTGGCCGCGGGCGAGGCCGACCACCTGGTGCCCGAGCGCGTGTGGCAGGAGCTGGCGCGCGGCCTGATGGAATCGCACCCGGCGCGCATGTTCGAGGTGCTGCGCCAGTGCGGCGCGCTGGCCGTGGTGCTGCCTGAGCTGGAGCGCCTGTGGGGCGTGCCGCAAACGGCCAGCCACCACCCCGAGGTGGACACCGGCGTGCATGTGATGCTGGTGCTGCAGATGGCCGCGCGCCTGCAGGCGCCGCTGCCCGTGCGCTGGGCCTGCCTGATGCACGACCTGGGCAAGGGCACCACGCCGGCCGAGCTGCTGCCCCGGCACCTGGGGCACGAACAGCGCAGCAGCGGCCTGCTCAAGGCCGTCGGCCAGCGCCTGCGCGTGCCCGGCGAGTGCACCGAACTGGCCGACGTGGTGGCGCGCGAGCACGGCAACATCCACCGCAGCGCCGGCCTGAACGCCGCCGCGCTGCTGCGCCTGCTCGAGCGCTGCGACGCGCTGCGCAAGCCCGAGCGCTTTGCCGACGTGCTGTTGGCCTGCGAGTGCGACGCGCGCGGGCGCCAGGGACTGCAGGATGTGGCCTACCCGCCGCGCCCGCGTCTGCTGGCCGCACTGGCGACTGCGCAGGCAGTGAATACGGGCGCCGTGGCTCAGGCGGCGCAGCGAGATGGCGCACGGGGTGAGGCGATCGGCAAGGCGATCGCGCGTGCTCGCACGCAGGCACTGCAAGAGCAGACCGCAGATGGATCGTATTCGTTGCAATAAAGCAATAAATTATTGTAAATATCGTGACGTAATTCAATGAGCGTAGTGCAATTGGCGACCCCCAACAAACGCTCAAACAAAACGGAGGTGCCAATTGACTACACGAATTCCTTTCCTTTCCCGATGCGCCAGGCTGGGCCTGGCCGGCCTGCTGGCCTTGTGCGGCACGGCGAGTTTCGCGCAGTGGAATTTCTCTGCCTGCGCCGCCACCGGCGCCACCGGGCCCACCCAGGCGGCGTGCGACACGGCCTATGGCGCCACCAACCTGGCCGGCGCCGTCACGGTGGCGGGCGGCATTCAGTCGTGGACCGTGCCGACCTCCGGCGTCTACCGCATCACCGCCGTGGGCGGCCAGGGCGCGGCGGGCGCACCCGCTCATGCGGGCGGGCGTGGCGCCGAGCTGAGTGGTGACTTCACCCTGAGCGCCGGCACCACGCTGCGCATCGCCGTGGGCCAGCAGGGGCTGGGGCAGGGCAGCAACAGCAACGGCGGCGGCGGCGGCGGCAGTTTTGTGGTGAGCAGCGCCGACAGCCCCATGCTGGTGGCTGGCGGCGGTGGAGGCACCCGAACGGGAGCGACCCGGGACGGGTGCGATGCATCGTTGACGGAGTACGGCATCGTCGGAAGCGGTGACCAGAGCACCAGCACATGTACCCCGCACACCACCGGCCTGCGGCAGGGCGGTGTGATAACGAGTTCGGACGACTATGGCTCGGCGGGCGCTGGCTTTGACACCAACGGACAAAATGACGGAAGTGTGGGAACCGGCGGCAAATCCTGGCTCAATGGGTTGGGCGGTGGTGCCAAGGTGGGTTCTTGCGGCGGCGTCAACGCCCAAGGCGGCTTTGGTGGCGGCGGGGCTGGCAACGGGTGCTGGGGCGGCGGCGGCGGCGGCGGCTATTCCGGTGGCGACGGCGGCTGGATTGCCGGCGGCGGCGGTTCGTACAACGTAGGCGCCAAGGCTGCGGCCGCGGTATCGACGGCGTCGGGCGATGGCCGGGTGGTCATTGCCTTGGTGTCGGCGGCTGCCGTGGCCCCTGTGCCCACCGCTTCAAGCGTCGGGCTGATCGCGCTGGCTCTGCTGTTGGGCGTGGCCGGCATGCGCCGCGTCCGCAGCGGGCGCGAAAGCTGAGCATCGCCGTCGCGGCGGCTTGCTTCGTGCGCCGAGGCGCCGCCGCTTCAGCTTGAGCGGGGCCGCTTCTTGCCTACTGAGCTGGGCTTGGCCGCCTTGGCCGCGCTGCCGGCCCGCGCGCGCAGCGCCGAGTCCAGCGCGCGCTGCGCCCAGGGCGCCATCAGCGCGGGTGATTCCATGGCGGGTGCCGGCGCGCTGTAGTAGCCCATCGAGCGTGGCACGCCCTTCATCGCATAGGTGAAGCGCCGGCAGCCCTGCGCCTCGAAGTCGGCCCGCGCCTGCGCGTCGGCCTT
>OFJB01001174.1_pt1 | contig 10787 bp, 11 predicted proteins | sample 1775081 | NCBI WGS metagenome assembly OFJB01 (sample SAMN08195771, study PRJEB24354) | sludge metagenome | isolation source: initial sludge from phenol fed wastewater aerobic bioreactor | place: India: Nagpur | collected 2016-06-05 | reverse complement strand
CAGCACGGGGTTTGCCGGCGTCGCCGGCGCGCGCGCAGCCGGCCTGCGTACGGCCTGGCTGAATCGCGACGGCGCCGCCGCGACCGAAGCGGAAGTCGGGCCCGACGATCACCGTCCGCGCGCGCAGCCCCCGCACGAGCACCCGCTCCGCGAAGAGTTCGGCGCCCATCGCGAGCAGCTCGTCGTCGAAGGGCACCACCACGCATGCCGCGATGCCGGCGTCGGCGAGGCCCCGGACAGGCCCCGCGCAATGAGGAGGCCGCCGCGCCCATTCATCAATAGCCCGGCGCCGCTATCTGCCATGAACGGGGTTGATATCGGCCGGGATGCCGGCCGGCATCATCCGCGGCAGGCACGCCGCGTTCAGCTGCCTCGGCGCGCCGTCAGCCATTGCGTCGACGGCAGGGCATGGTCGACGATGCGCACCTCGCCAATGCTGCCGAAGAAGCCGTCGGCGCGGGCGCCATCCCATGAACCGGCGCCGATCACCCAGGGCATGTTGGCGGCCAGCGCCGCCAGCCCCGGCGCGTCGGCGACGTTGCGCAGCACCGGCGCGCCCTCGACGTACAGAATGGTTTCGTGCGTGGTGTCGTCGTTGACGATGGCCACGTGCATCCACTTGTCGGCAATGATTTCGCCAGACCAGTTGGCCTTCGCGCCGCGCGCGCCGTTGACCTCGGGCACCACTTCCCACTGCACTTCGCGCAGGCTGGAAATGGCGAACAGCAAGGGCGGGGATTCGGGGTCGCCGCCGTTGAAACCGGCCAGATCGCCGCGCTTGCCGTCGCGCGTCATGATGTTCATCCAGGCATGCTTCTGCGCGCTCCAGTCGCGGTCGATCTTGATGAAGGCTTCCACCGTGTAGCCATTGGGCACCGTCTCGGCGTTCAGCGGCGCCGTGGTGGCGCTGGTGAAGTAGCTCATGCGAGCGGTGTTCTTGTCGGTGTTCAGGAACCGTACCGAACCGGGCGCGGCCGACAGGTAGTGGTGGTCGTTGGACCACACCATGTCCGCGAGCTGCGCGCCGGCCACGCCATCGATGTTCAAGGGTGCGCGGCTGACGGGATTCAAGCCGGCGCGATCCTGGATCACCTGGCCCACCGGCACCGGCTGGCCGTCGGTGCCGCCGAAAAAGCGCCAGTGCGCCAGGGTGCCCGGCACCTGCGGATAGTCGTCGCTGTCGGCAGCGGGCTTCTGCACCGTGGCGGCGGGCTCGGCGTAGTTGGCCAGGATCAAGGCGCGGGCCTGGTCGAGCAGCGGGGGATGCGAGGGCGCGGCGGCCTTGAACGTCTTGTTGAAGCCGCTGAAGCGCCTGGCAAAATCCATCTTGATGGTGAACTGCTCGTTGGCCCCGGTCAGCACCGCCTGGTCGAAGGCGTTGAGCGTGGCCTTTGGCTTTTGCGGCACCCACGGCGAGAACGACAGCACGCGGATCTCGTTGTTGCTCAGGTCGAATTCGTACAGGCGCATCAAGCCATTGCCGCCCTGGTAGGCCATTTGGTAGTCCACCACCATTTCCTCGACCGCGTTGCCGAAGGCGTTGGTCTTGGTCAGGCGCGCCGCGCCATGATAGTGGCCATTGAGCGTCATGAAGATCTGGTCGTTGTCGCGGATCAGTTTGTCCCACAGCATCAGGCCGTAGGGCACCTCCAGGGGGCTGACGCCGTCCTTGTCGATGTTGAGCAGTTGGTGATTGACCAGGATCACCGGCAGCGTCGGATGGGCGCGGATGACCTGGTTGGCCCAGTCCAGCCCGGCATCGGAGATGCGCCACGACAGCGACAGCACCATGAATGCCTGGCCCTCGGCCTGGAACACGTGATACTCATGGAAACCGCTGGGATCGCGGCCGCCGAAGGTGGCCTGCTGGCGCGCGCGGTCGGTGCCGAACGTCTTCAGATACGGCTCGTTCGCCAGGGTGCGCTGCGCGTCGGTGGCGCTGGCCTGGCTGCTGGCGTCGACGTAATCGCGGTCCAGGATCACGTCATGATTGCCGGCCAGGATGGAGTAGGGCACCTTGGCGTCTTCCAGGATCCGCATGGCCGCGCTGGCCACCGTCCACTGGTCGGGTTTGCCTTGCTGGTCGACCACATCGCCCAGGTGGATCAGGAAAGGAATGTCCAGCGCCTTGGCGTGGTCGGCAACCCACTGCGTCTGGGCCTTGTAGGGCTCGCTACCGTACTTGCGCATGAACTGCTGGTTCTCGGCATCGGTGGCGTAGCGCGAGTAGAACTGGGTGTCCGGCAGCACCGCCACGGCGAAGCTGGAGATGTTCACCGGTTGCGGCGGCGCGGCCGTATTGGCCGCCGCTGTGTCCTCGTCGTCGCTGGCGCAGGCCGAAAGCAGCAGCGAGCCGCCGACCGGCAGCAGGGTGGCGCCAAAGCCGGCTTTCAGCAGGCTGCGCCGGCGCGGGCCGCGAGGGCGCTGACGACGCTGTCGACCAGCCGGGATGCGGACGGCGTCGACGGTCCGGTGTCCGCGGCGTCGAGGATGCGCTGCGCCTCGCCCAGCCCGGCCGACGCCTCGCCGACGGAGATGCGCTCCTTCGCCTGGAGCAGCCCGGTCGTGACCCGCGACAGCAGGCTCAGTCCCAGGACGCCGACGACGATCCCGGACAGCACGAGCGTCGTCACGGTGACCCGCAGCCACAGCGAGCGGCTCCACAATCGACGCAACGCGCGCGGGACGGCCAGAAGGACGCCCGACACGGTGATGCGGTTCATGTGCGACGTGCGTGCGTCCGGCCTAGGCCGGACCCGCCTTGTAGCCCACGCCGCGCACGGTCAGCACGATCTCGGGGCGCTCCGGATCGCGCTCGACCTTCGCCCGCAGGCGCTGGACGTGCACATTGACCAGCCGCGTGTCGGCGGCGTGCCGGTAGCCCCAGACCTCCTGCAGCAGCACCTCGCGCGTGAACACCTGGCCCGGCTTGCGGGCCAGGCACGTGAGCAGGTCGAACTCCAGCGGCGTCAACGACAGCACCTCGCCGTTGCGGCGCACGGTGTGGCCGGTGACGTCGATCTCCAGGTCGCCGACGATCAGCGTCGAGGCGGGCGCGTCGTCGTTGCGCCGGATCCGCGCCCGGATCCGGGCGACGAGCTCCTTGGGCTTGAACGGCTTGACGATGTAGTCGTCCGCACCGGACTCCAGCCCGACGACGACATCGACCGTGTCGGACTTGGCCGTGAGCATGACGATCGGCGTGCCGGACTCGGCCCGGATCGACCGGCACACGTCGATGCCGTCGCGTCCGGGCAGCATGAGGTCCAGCAGCACCAGGTCGGGCTTGGAGTCGCGGAACGCGCCGAGGGCCTCCGCTCCGTCGCCGCAGAACACCGGGTCGAAGCCCTCGCCGCGCAGAACGATGCCGAGCATCTCCGCGAGCGCCGCGTCGTCGTCGACGACGAGGACGCGACCGCGGGAGGACCCTCCAGGGCTGACCGTCATATGCCTATGGTGACACCTGAGGCAGCCCGACGAGGAGTACCAGGGCTCCTGGGGCGTTCACGAGACCGTGGGCGATCATCGACGCGCCGGTTGATCCGGTCTTGTGCCGGACCCAGCCGAGGAGCAGCCCCGACGGCAGGAGCACGAGGAACCGCGTCGGCTCCAGGTGGAAGGCGGCGAACACGACCGCGGTGACCACGATCGTCCAGACCGGCCCCAGGCCCCGCTTGCGCAGGGCCCCGAAGAACAGCCCCCGGAAGAACAGCTCTTCCACGATGGGCCCGCCGACCATGACGCAGAGCGCGAACAGGGTCAGCTCGAGGCGACCGGTCTGGTCGGCGAGCTCGGTCGCGACCTCGCCGGCAGCGGACTGGAGGTCCGGCACGAACAACGTCGTGACCAGCGCGGCGAGGGCGGCGAGGATCACCGCGGCCCAGCCCGCGAGGACGCCCCAGCCGACGTCGCTCCAGCGCAGGCGCAGCCCGAGGTCGATCCGCGGCCCGTTGCCGCGCAGCCGGGTCACCAGCAGCGGCCAGCCGCCCATCGCCAGCCATGGGAGCGTGAGGCCCAGGAGGATCTGGACGCCGAGGGGCGCGTCGACCCACAGCAGGAGGCCCCCGGCGACGAGGCCGATGACGAAGGTCGCGATGCCGGCCCAGGTGACGTCCCACAGCCCCCAGCGCGGCGATCGCAGCTCCTCGCCGCGCGCGACGGCCTCGGTGACGGTGACCGGACAGCCCGGGTAGTCCGCCGGCGGGTGGGTCGCGCTCACCCGCCCACCTTCCCACGACCGATCGATCAAGATGGGGCGGTGACCGCCGTGAGCCGCTGGCCGACGACCCGTACCGTCGCGACTGCGGTCTCCGGGATCGGCGCGACGGTCGTCGTGCTGGCCGTCGTCGGTATCGCCGCACGCGGTCCGCGCCCGTCCCGGCTCGTCGACGGTGCCCTGCGCGCGTGGGCGCGATGCTGGCTGCGACCAGCGGGAGCGCGGCTGGAGGTCGCGGGCCGGGAGAACCTGGACGCCCGGGTCGCCTACCTCGTCGTGTCGAACCACCAGTCGAACCTCGACCCGATAGCGCACCTCGCGGCGCTGCCGATCCCGTTGCGGTTCCTGGCGATGCGGGGGGTGTTCGCGCTGCCGGCCGTCGGTGCGGCGCTGCGTCGGCTCGGCATGATCGAGGTCGACCGCTCGGACCCCGACGGCCGGGCGATCGCGGACGGCACGGCCCGAGCCCTGGCGGCCGGCGCCAGCGTGCTCGTCTACCCCGAGGGCGGCACCTCCGGCGACGGCACCGTCGGCCCGTTCCGCAGCGGGGCGTTCCGGCTCGCGATCGCGAACCGGGTGCCGATCGTCCCGGTCGCGACCTACGGCACCCGGGACGTGTGGCCGACGGACCGCAATGTCATCAGCGCCGGGGTCGTCCGCATCGTCGTGGGCGCGCCGATCGCGACGTCCGGGATGACCGACGCGGACGTCATCGGGCTGCGCGACCGGGTCCGAGCGTGGGTCGCCGCGCAGGACTCGCTGCGCGACTGAGCTGCCGCGCAAGCCGGGGACAAACGACGCGACACGCCTGATGTCTCGGGCGTGTCGCGTCGTTTGTCCCGCGAAGCGGGAGAAAGGGTGGGCGGGTCAGTAGCGGTAGTGGTCCGCCTTGAAGGGGCCGGCCACGTCGACGCCGAGGTACTCCGCCTGCGGCTTCGTCAGCTCGGTGAGCTCGACGCCCAGCGCGTCCAGGTGCAGCCGGGCGACCTTCTCGTCGAGGTGCTTGGGCAGCGTGTAGACGCCCAGCGGGTACTCGTCGAGCTTGGTGAACAGCTCGATATGCGCCAGGACCTGGTTGGTGAACGAGTTCGACATGACGAACGAGGGGTGCCCCGTCGCGTTGCCGAGGTTCAGCAGCCGGCCCTCGGAGAGCACGATGATCGTGTGGCCGTCGGCGAACGTCCACTCGTCGACCTGGGGCTTGATCGTCTTGCGGACGACGCCCGGAAGCGCGGCGAGGCCGGCCATGTCGATCTCGTTGTCGAAGTGCCCGATGTTGCCGACGATCGCCTGGTGCTTCATCGCGGCCATGTGCGCCGCCGTGACGACGTCGAAGCAGCCGGTCGCCGTGATGACGATGTCCGCCTGGCCGACCACGTCGTCGAGCCGCGCGACCTGGTACCCGTCCATCGCCGCCTGCAGCGCGCAGATCGGGTCGATCTCGGTCACGATCACGCGAGCGCCCTGGCCGCGCAGCGACTCCGCGCAGCCCTTGCCGACGTCGCCGTACCCGCAGACGACGGCGACCTTGCCGCCGATCAGCACGTCGGTCGCGCGGTTGATGCCGTCGATGAGCGAGTGCCGGCAGCCGTACTTGTTGTCGAACTTGCTCTTGGTGACCGAGTCGTTGACGTTGATCGCCGGGAAGAGCAGCGTGCCGGCGCGCATCATCTCGTAGAGCCGGTGGACGCCGGTCGTCGTCTCCTCGGTGACGCCCTTGATGCCGGCCGAGATGCGGGTCCAGCGCTGCGGATCCTCCGTCAGCGAGCGACGAAGCGTCTCGAGCACGACGGCGTACTCCTCCGACGTGGTCTCGTCCGGCAGCGGTACGACACCGGCCGCCTCGAACTCACGACCCTTGTGCACGAGCAGCGTGGCGTCGCCACCGTCGTCGAGGATCATGTTCGGGCCCTCGCCGTCCGGCCACAGCAGCACCTGCTCGGTGCACCACCAGTACTCCGGCAGGGTCTCGCCCTTCCAGGCGTAGACCGGGACGCCCTGCGGGTCGTCGACCGTTCCGGTCGGGCCGACGACGACGGCCGCTGCCGCGTGGTCCTGGGTCGAGAAGATGTTGCACGAGACCCAGCGCACCTGCGCGCCGAGCGCGACGAGGGTCTCGATCAGCACGGCGGTCTGGACCGTCATGTGCAGCGAACCGGTGATGCGGGCGCCGGCCAGCGGCTTCGACGCGCCGTACTCGGCACGCATCGCCATCAGGCCGGGCATCTCGTGCTCGGCGAGCCGGATCTCGTCACGGCCGAACGCGGCGAGCGAGAGAGCGGCGCCCTTGAAGTCAGGGGTGCCGTCAGGCTTGGACACGGACATGCGGAACTCCTCGGAAACGGTCGGCGGCGCGAACGGCACGAGGCTTCGATGGTTCGCCATGATGGTTCGACGGCAGCCAGGGCTCCGGGCCATCGAGACCGGCCCATTGTGCCAGACGCGCGCCCCTCAGGGCGACGAGCGGTAGAGGTCCGGCTCCAGGAAGATGTAGCGCGCGGTCGGCACCGCCGTGCGGACCGCGAGCTCCGCGTCGTCGATGTCCTGGGCGATGTCGCGCGCCGTGTCGATATGAGCCACGGCGATCTTCGCCGCGACGAGCAGCTCGTCCGGGCCGACGTGCAGCGTGCGCAGGTGGATGACCCGCTCGACGCCGTCGGATCCCTCCAGAGCCGCGCGGATCGCGGCGACCTCCTCGGGCAGGGCGCTCTCCCCGACCAGCATGTCGGTCATCTCGATCGCGAGGAAGATCGCGATGACCACCAGCAGCGTGCCGACGGCGGCAGCACCGACGGCGTCCCAGCGCCCGTCGCCGGTGAGCACCGACATGCCGACGCCGAACAGGGCGAAGCACAGGCCGGTGAGCGCGCCCGCGTCCTCGAGCAGGATGACGGGAAGCTCGGGCTGGCGGGCGTCGCGCACGAACCGCAGAAGGGACCGCTTGCCCCGCGAGTGGTTCGCCTCCTTCAACGCCGTGCGGAAGGAGAAGCCCTCGAGCGCGATCGCGACGAACAGGACCAGGACGGCGATCCACCAGTCCGACAAGGGCTCCGGGTGCTGCCACTTGTGCCAGCCCTCGTAGAGCGAGAACAGGCCGCCGACCAGGAACAGGACGATCGCGACGACGAACCCGTAGACGTACCGCCGACGGCCGTAGCCGAAGTTGTGCTCGTCGTCGGCGCTCTTCTTCGCCCGCTTGTTGCCGATCAGGAGCAGGACCTGGTTGCCGGAGTCGGCGACGGAGTGGATCGCCTCGGACAGCATCGACGACGAGCCCGTGAACGCGAACGCCACGAACTTCGCGACCGCGATCCCCAGGTTCGCCAGAAGGGCGGCGATGACCGCCCGGATCCCGCCTTCGGTGCTCACGTGCGCCCCTACCGCTCGGTGGACTGGATGACGGCGACCAGCCCGTCGGCCTCGACGAAGCTGTCGGGATCGGTCGCCGAGATGACCGCCGCGGTCCCGCGTCGAAGCGACACCTCGCCGAACTCGGACTCGACGCGGGCACTGCCCTCGATCAGGAGGACGATGCGGTACGCGCCCTCGGGGATCCGCTCCCGGCCGCTGCGCAGCACGCGGACCACGAACGGCGCGTCGACCGGCCAGATCAGGTCGCCGTGCCGGGTCGGGAGCACCTGCGGCTGCGCGTCGAAGTCCAGTGCCGCGATCGCCTGGTCGACGAAGACCGGCTTCCCGGTCAGGCCGAGCCGGATCACGTTGTCCGACGAGGTCATGACCTCCAGGCCGGTGCCACGGATATAGCTGTGCGGCAGCCCCGCCGGGACGTAGGTCGCCTCTCCCGCCGTCAGTCGCACGCACGCGAGCAGGACCGTGACGAGGGCCCCGGGGTCCTGGGCGTAGTGGGCAGCGACCGTGGCATAGGCGTCGATGTCGAGGGCGGGCAGTCCGGCTGCGCGCGCCGCCGTCGGGAGCTCGGCGATGGCGTCCGGGGTCGAGGCCTCGCGCAACGCGCGGATCGCCGCTGCCCGGTCCCCCGCCTGCACCGCGGCCCGCGCCGCCTCGCACCGGGGAAGGCCGGCCAGCACGTCGGCGACCTCCCCCAGCGGGCGCCAGCCGCAGAACGCCTCGAAGTCGTCGAGGGCGACGATGAGCTCGGTCTTCTCGAACGGGTCACTGAGCACCCGCGGCACGGTCGGGTCGGCCTGCGCGGCCCAGCCGGCCTCCGCATCGGCTCGCGAGGGATGGACCTGCACCGACAGCGGACGAGCGGCGGCGAGGAGCTTGACGAGCAGCGGGATCGCCGCGATGTCGAAGTGGTCCGCCAGGAGCTCTCCGGTCGGCACGCCGGCGGTGTCGATCAACGGCGACGGCCCGCCCGGGTGCACCCCGTACCAGAGCTCGGCCTGCGGACCGCCGGTCGCGGCGCTCCAGTCCTGGAGGCCGTCGACGATGCCCCAGTCGTAGTCCTTGATGGCGCCGCGGACGATCAGCACGGAGCGCCGGCCTCGGGCGGGGTCGCCTGGTCCAGCAGGAGGACGGGGATCCCGTCCGTCACGTCGTACGAGCGGCCGCATGCGGTGCACACCAGCCGGCCGGCTGCCTCGTCGACCGACAGCGCGCCGTGGTCGTCGGCCGGACAGGCGAGGACCGACAGCAGCTCGGGCGCGAGCCCGAGCGGAGCGCCGCTCACTGCCCGCCCCGCATCATGGCCAGGACGTCGTCGCGGATCGCCGACATCTGCTCGACGTCGGCCGCCTCGACGTTCAGCCGCAGAAGCGGCTCGGTGTTGCTCGGGCGGACGTTGAACCACCAGGTGTCCGCGGCGATCGTCAGGCCGTCGAGCGTGTCGACCTCGATGCCCGGTCGAGATTCGTACTCCGCCCGGATCGCCGCGGTCACGCCGGCCTGGTCGGCGACCTCCGTGTTGATCTCGCCGCTGGCCACGTAGCGCTGGTAAGGCGCCAGCAGGCTCGACATCGTCGTGCCGTCCGGCGCCCCGCCGAGTGCCGCGATCGCGTGCAGCGCCGCGAGCATCCCGGAGTCGGCGCGCCAGAAGTCGCGGAAGTAGAAGTGACCGGAGTGCTCGCCGCCGAAGACCGCTCCCGTCTCGGCCATCGTCGCCTTGATGAACGAGTGCCCGACGCGGGTGCGGACGGGCTTGCCCCCGAGCTCGGTGACCAGCTCCGGCACCGCGCGGGACGTGATGAGATTGTGGATGATCGTGGAGCCGGGGTGCTTGGCGAGCTCGCGCGCCGCGATCAGGCCGGTCAGCGCCGACGGGTCGACCGTCGCGCCGGTCTCGTCGACGAGGAAGCACCGGTCGGCGTCGCCGTCGAAGGCCAGGCCGAGGTCGGCATGGTGCTCGACCACCGCTGCCTGCAGGTCGCGGAGGTTCTCCGGGTCGATCGGGTTGGCCTCGTGGTTGGGGAACGTGCCGTCCAGCTCGAAGTACAGCGGCTCGACGGTCAACGGCAACGGCGGGAGACCGGCCGCGTCACCGAGCACCGCCGGTGCCGTGTACCCGCCCATGCCGTTGCCCGCGTCGACGACCAGTCGCAGCGGGCGGATCGCCGAGACGTCCACGAGCTGGCGGAGGAATGCGGCGTAGTCGGCCAGCAGGTCCTGCTCACGGACCTCGCCCAGGGGACCATCGAACGCCGGCACGCCGGACTCGACCATCTCTCGGATCTCCCGCAGGCCGCTGTCCTGTCCGACCGGTGCGGCGCCCGGACGGCACAGCTTGATGCCGTTGTACTGCGCGGGATTGTGACTGGCCGTGAACATCGCCCCGGGCAGGTTCAGGTGTCCGGAGGCGAAGTAGAGACCGTCGGTGCTGGCCAGGCCGATCAGGACGACGTCGCAGCCCTGCTCGCGCACGCCCTCGGCGAACGACGCCACGAGCGAGGGTCCGGACGGTCGCATGTCGTGCGCGACGACGACCGCCCCCGGGCCGCCGTCACGAGCCGCCGCGCCGACGACCCGCACGAAGGCGGCACCGACAGCGTGCGCGAGATCCTCGTCGAGCTGGTCGGGGTAGGTGCCGCGGACGTCGTATGCCTTGATGATCGCGTCGAGGTTGCGCACCGGGAAAGGCTACCGTCCGGCCGCGGACCCCTCCGGCGGAGCCGGGAGGCCGTGGGTCGCCGTGGGTCAGCGGGAGCGGTCGTCGGTCGGCGTCTCGAAGAACCGCAGGGGGTCGTCGTCGTCCTCGGGCTCGGGCTCGGCGGCCGCCAGCACCCGCAGGTGGCCCTTGCGGGCGATCTCGACCGACCCCGACGGCAGAGCGTCCGGGTCGTTGTCGCCCGGCACGAACCTCGGCCGCGCCGCCTCGCGGACGGCGTTGGCGAGCGCCTCCAGGTCGTCGCTGGTCGGCCGGAGCGCGTTCGGGTCCGGGGTGATGCGCACGATCTCCCAGCCACGGGGGGCGGTCAGCCGCTCGCTGTGCATCGCGCACAGGTCGTAGCAGTGCGGCTCGGCGTACGTCGCGAGCGGACCGAGGACCGCCGTCGAGTCCGCGTAGACGTACGTCAGGGTCGCGACAGCCGGGGCGTTGCACGACGGCTTGGAGCAGCGACGACGACTCACGAGGGCAACCTAGTGCGCGTGC
>OFJB01001171.1_pt1 | contig 10802 bp, 10 predicted proteins | sample 1775081 | NCBI WGS metagenome assembly OFJB01 (sample SAMN08195771, study PRJEB24354) | sludge metagenome | isolation source: initial sludge from phenol fed wastewater aerobic bioreactor | place: India: Nagpur | collected 2016-06-05 | reverse complement strand
CGTCGGTCACGTAGGTGCCGACGACCCAGCCGCGCATCGTGAGGAACAGGCAGCTCGCGCCGAGTGCTGCGCCGACGAGCGCGGCGACCGAGGCCCCGGTGGACAGCGCCGACATCACGGCCGTGCCGAGGACGGCCACCGTGACGACGGACAGGACGGAGAGCGCAGCAACCCGCCACGGTCCGCGGCCGGTGACCCGCGACCGGCGCACCTGACGGAACGCGCCGTCCACCGGGCCGGACGGCTGCTCGGGCCACAGGAAGCCGAAGATGGGCTTGCGCTGCTGGCTCATGGCCTGATTGTGCCGACGCGGCCGACGGACGTCACGTCGCCAGTCCGGCGGCGCGCAGGACGGCCGCCACGACGGCCGCGACCAGCACGACCACGATGAACGGGGCGCGCAGCAGCAGCGCGACGATCGCGGCCAGGAGACCGGCCAGTCGCGCGTCGACCACGAGCGTCTGGCCAACGGCGAAGGTCTGCACGGCGACCAGTGCGGCGAGCAGCGCCACGGGCAGAAGGCCCGCCACGCGACGCACCGCGGCGCGCTCGAGCAACGACCGGGGCAGGAAGAAGCCGACGAGCTTCTCGACGTAGGTGCCGAGCGAGCCCAGCAGCACGGCGGCCCAGATCATCGTGACCGCCCGGTGAGCCACGCGGCCACGAGAGCGACCAGTCCGGCCGCGAGCACCGGCAGACCGGGTCGCAGCACGGGGGTGAGGAGCAGGGCGACGGCTGCCCCGGCCACGGCGACGGCGCGCGTCGTCCGGTCCACCAGGCGGGGCCACAGCAGGGCGACGAACCCCGCCGGAATGGCCGCGTCGAGCCCGAGGGTCGCCGGATCGTCCAATGCGGCGGCCCCCAGGGCCCCGGCGGCCGTGCCGATGTTCCACAGCACGTAGACGGAGAGCCCGGTGCTCCAGAACGCACGCCGCGCGGTGACCGCGTGCGAGGTGTGCGTGAGCGCGGTCGCCGCCGACTCGTCGATCGTGAGCTGCGCGCCCACGAGCCGTCGCCAGCCGCGCAACTGGAGGATCGGCGCCAGGCTGAGGGCGTAGAGACCGTTGCGGGCGCCCAGCAGCCATGCCGTCAGGACCGCCGCGACCGCTCCGCCCCCGGCGCCCAGTACGCCGACGAGGGCGAACTGCGATGCCCCGGTGAACATGAGGATCGACAACGACTGCGCCTGCCACGCGGAGAGCCCGCTCGCCACGGCGATCGCACCGAACGACAGGCCGTACGCGCCGGTCGCCAGTCCGATGCTCAGGGCGGTCGCGTGGACCGACCGTGGCGTCGCCGCTGCGCTGCCCTGCGCGTCCCGTTCGTCGGCCACTCCGCGACGCTACCGGCCGCGGAGTCGGTCGATGCGGGCTCCGGCTGTGCCAGGCTGTGGGCGTGACGGGGGCGGCGCAGGTGATAGGCGCGTGGCGCCGCACGCCGGCGCGCTCGGCCCGGCAGGTGGTCGTCCGTGGCGCGACCTCGCTCGCCATCGTGTGGGAGGCCTTGTGGATCGCGGCCGCCCCTGCCCTGTGGCCGTGGCGGCAGACGAGCCCGGAGCAAGTGCTCGCACTGTGGGCTGTCGTCCTCACCTGGGCCGTCCTGCTCGCCACCCAGGTCGTCGGCAGCCGGACGCTGCGCCGCGGTGCGCGCGGGGCGAACGTCATCGCGCTCGCCGCCGCGGCCACGCTGGCCCTGGTCGGGCTCGACGCACCGGCCGCCAGTTGGAGCGTCGCGTCGAACCTCACGGTCCTGTGCGTCGGCAGCGCCGGGATGCTGCTGTCCGGACGGGTTGCGGGCGCTGCGGCGACGGTCGTCGTCGCTGTCGAGACCTCCGTGGCGCTGGCGGTCGGGTCGCACGTGACCGACCTGCTGTATCCCGCCTTCGCGTTCGTCGTCGCGGTGTCTTCGATCTCCTCGCGGGCCGCCCTGGTGCGGGAGGCCGAGGTCGCGGACGAGGCCGCCGCCGCCTCCGCGCGGGTGGAAGCCGATCGGCGCGTGCACGAAGGGGTCGAGGCGGCGATGCGGCAGCAGGAGCGTGCGCTGCATGCGACCGTCCTGAACACCTTGACGGCGATCGAGCGTGGGGGCCTGACGACCAGCGTGCGCCTGCGGCTTGCCGATCGCTGCCGAGAGGCAGCGGGCGTGCTGCGCGACCTTCAGCACCAGTCGACGCAGTCGACCGGGGAGGCCGCGCAGACGTTCGACCTCGACATCGACCTCGCCGTCGCGGACCTGCGCGCGACGGGGACGCGGGTGGAGGTCGACGTCGACCCGATGACGGAGGTGCCGGCCAACGTCCTCGTCTCCCTGCGCGGCGCGGTCCAGGAGGCGCTGTCCAACATCGGCCGGCACGCGGGTGCGACGAGCTGCTCGGTCCGTGGACGGGTGGTGAGCATGAACGGGGTCATGCGGGTCCACGTGGAGGTGGACGACGACGGGATCGGCTTCTCGCCGCGTGAGGAGAGCACCCGGTACGGCAGCGCCGAGGGCATCGCGCGTCCGATGGCGGAGGTCGGGGGGACTGCCACGCTCGACTCGGCGCCGGGCCGCGGTACGCGGGTGTCGCTTCGCTGGAGCGGTGCGCCGACCGCGGCGGCCGGGCGCGCCTACTGGCCGTCCGCGTCGATGCTCGCCGTACCCGTCCTGTCGGCGTTCGGCCTGTTCTCGTGCGCTGCCGCACTGAGCACTCTGCACCTGGTCGCGCGACCTGGCGTCGATCTCCTGGCGCTCGTGCTCCTGCTCGTGGTCTACGCGATGGTCATGCTGCGGTCGCGCCGCGGGACGCTCCCGGCGTGGCTGGTCATCGTGACGGTGCTCGGTGCGTCGCTGGCGTTCGTCCTGCAGCAACGGTCGGGCGCGACAGGGTCCGGGACATGGGCGGACTGGGTGTCGGTCAGCGTCGCCATCGTGTTCTTCGTCGTCGCGGGCGTCGGCCCCCGTTGGGCATGGGCGGTCGTCGTCGTCGCCTGGCTGGTTCTGCAAGGCGACGTGCTGGTGGAGCTGGTGAGCGCCGGGACCGCTGTGCTCGTGGCCGGCGCGCTGTTCGGACGAAGCGTGCGTCGCAATGCGGCAACGGTCGAGCGCGCTCGCGCGGTCGAGCGCGCACAGGGCGTCGCCCTCGCCGTGGCCGAGGCCAGCCTGCGCCGACTGCAGGTGCGCTACGCGGCCCTCGCGGAGTCCGATGTCGTCGAGCTGCTGGACGCGATCGCGACGGGCGACCTGTCACCGGACGACCCGCAGGTGCGCCGGCGGGCTGCGGTCGACGAGCGGTTCATCCGGAGTCTGATCCGGATCGATCCGAGTGCAGACCCGCTACGGGCCGTCATCTCCGAGGTCGTGCGGGCCGCCCGGGCGGCGGGCCTGCCGCTGGCCTGCGACGTCGGCGACGCTCCCGTGCGCGCATCGACGGACCTTTCCGCGCTACGGTCGTCGTTGCTGGCAGCGGTGACGTTGTCCAGCAGCAACGGGGAGGCGCGCCTGACCGCTCGCCGCGAGGGTGACGACGTGGTCGTGCGGCTCTTCGCGGACGTGGCCGACGGCGCACAGGACGCGGCCGCGGATCTGCCCGTGCCGGGAGTCGCGGTCGAGCCGCTGACCGCGGAGGGTCAGGCGATGCTGTGGGAGTGGCGTGCTCCTGCGGTGCCCGTACCTGCTGCGACCAGCTGACTGGGAGGACGCGTGAGCACCGACGCGGGATTGGTGCGTCTGGCGATCGTCGACGACCACGAGCTGATCCGAGACGGGTTGTGCGCTCTGCTCGAACGTGAGCACCAGGAGCGGGTCGTCGTGGTCTACAGCGGCGACTCGGTGGCCGATGCGGCTGCCAGTGCGGCCGACGTGACATTGCTGGACATCGAGCTGGGACCGGGCTCGGAGGGCGTGGCGGCGAACACCGCGACCTTGCACGACAGCGGATCGGCGGTGCTGGTTTTCAGCGCGCACGACGAGCCGGTGCAGATCCGCGACGCGATGCGCGCGGGTGCTCTCGGCTTCGTCCCCAAGCGGGTCTCCTACAGCCAGCTGATCGAGGCGCTGGACACGGTCTCGCGGGACGAGCTCTACCTGTCGGTCGACCTCGCATCGATGCTCGCGTCGGCGGCGGACACGCCGGACCTCAGCGCGCGCGAGCTCGACGCCCTTCGGCTGTACGCCTCCGGACTGAAGCTCTCCGCCGTAGCGCGGAGGATGGCGATCTCGCCGCACACCGCCAAGGAGTACCTCGACCGGGTGCGCCAGAAGTACCAGCAGGTCGGCCGGCCGGCCCGTACCCGTACGGAGCTGTACGTGGCGGCCACGCGCGACGGCCTGCTTCCCGACGCTCCCGGCTGATCGAGCGACCCGTCGACGACCGCACCCGTCCCCTGTGTGGGGGACGGCCGCCGCTCGCCGTGTGCACCTCTCGGACGCGACGATGCCCTGGCCGGTACGGCGCGGCCAGGCTCGGCGGGTGCGGGGGACCCGCCGTAGCCCGGCCGCCGTGCGTCCGCCGGGTCGCGCCCGTGCGGCGTCAGGACGCGGTGAGGGCGGTGACCATGCGCGCTTCGCGAAGCACGACGTCGGTCCCGTCCGCCGCCACCGCGACGAGCAGGTCGCGATACGCCCCGTCCGGGGCCCAGCCGGCCGAGGACAGGAAGGACCGCCGCGTCTCGTCCGCGATGGCACCCCACACGACGATCTCGTCGGCACCGAGCTGGCGCGCGTGATCGGCTACCGCCGCCAGCAGGCGCGAGCCATGCCCACGCCGCTGCGCCGCGGGAGCGACGTCGAGGCCGCCCATCTCCCACGTGGCGGCGCCGGCGTCCGGGTCGTCGGCCGGTCCGGCCGTGGCGTACCCGACGGCGCGATCGGCCTCGACCGCCACGAGCACGCGATGCCGTGGGGTGGGCGGCTGCAGGACTGCATGGGACCAGACGGCGGCCAGGTCCGCGACGTCGAGGGCGGCGAGCACGTGCGACGGGAGGACGTCGGCGAACCGCTCGCGCCAGGACGCGATCTGCACCGAGGCGATGTCGTCGACGTCACTCGTGCGGGCGAGGCGGACGCCGACGGGGGATCCGGAGCCGGACTCGGCGGCAGTCATGGAGGGCACGCCGCCATTGTGTCGTCGTGCGGCCCTAGGGTGACGGACGTGACGAGCGAACCGGGGAATGTCTCCTTCCGCAGTGACGTGACCGTCGAGCTGGTGCGAGCCAGCGCGGGCGACGCCGACGTGATCTTCGCGGCCCGGGTGTCGACCGCGGGGGAGCAGACGCTCGCCGACGTCGACGCCGACCCGCAGCGCTCCGCGGGCCTCATCAACTACCTGATGCGCGATCGTCACGGCAGCCCATTCGAGCACAACTCGATGACCTTCTTCGTCCGGGCGCCGATCTTTGTCTGGCGCGAGCACATGCGGCACCGCATCGCCAGCTACAACGAGGAGTCCGGCCGCTACCGCGAGCTGGAGCCGGTGTTCTACGTCCCGGCGCGCGAACGGGCGCTCGTCCAGGTCGGAAAGGCGGGGGCGTACGAGTTCCTTCCGGGAACAGACGAGCAGCACGAGCTGGTGGACCAGGCCATGCGGGCGTCGTGCGCCCAGGCGTACGACGCCTACCGCGAGATGCTCGCGGCGGGGATCGCCCGTGAGGTCGCGCGCATGGTCCTGCCGGTGTCGATCTATTCCAGTGCCTACGTGACCCTGAACGCCCGCTCCCTGATGAACTTCCTGTCGCTGCGACGCCGTGTGGAGGGCTCGCACTTCCCGTCGTACCCGCAGCGGGAGATCGAGCTGGTGGCGGAGCGGTACGAAGAGGAGTGGGCGCGGCTCATGCCGCTGACGCACGAGGCGTTCGTCCGCAACGGGCGGGTAGCGCCGTAGCGAGGAGTGAGGCCGGGCCCCGGTAGCCTGGGGCCATGCCTGGACCTACCTCGACGAAGGCCCCGTTCGGGGTGCTGCTCACGGCGATGGTGACGCCGTTCCACGCGGATGGCTCGCTCGACCTCGACGGTGCCCAGCGACTGGCGGCACACCTGGTCGACGACCTGCGCCATGACGGTCTGGTCATCAACGGCACGACGGGCGAGTCCGCGACGAAGACGGACGCCGAGGACCTGGCTGTGCTGCGGGCCGTGATCGAGGCGGTCGGCGACCGGGCGACGGTCGTGGCAGGCGTGGGGACGAACGACACCGCGCACTCGGTGGAAGCGGCTCGACAGGCGGCTCAGGTCGGGGCGCACGGGGTCATGGCGGTCACGCCGTACTACAACCGGCCCCCGCAGGAGGGCTTGGTCCGGCACTTCCACGCGATCGCGGACGCGACCGACCTGCCGATGCTCACCTACGACATCCCGAAGCGCACCGGTACCGCGATCGAGCTCGAGACGATGCTTCGGATCGCCGAGCATCCGCGGATCGTCGCCAACAAGGACGCGAAGGGCGACCTGGACTTCTCGCAGTGGGGGATCGCGACGACGGGCCTGGCCTGGTACTCCGGCGACGACATCTTGAACCTGCCCCTGCTGTCGGTGGGGGCCGTCGGGATGATCTCGGTGGTCGGGCACCTGGTGGGAGACCGGCTTAAGGAGATGGCCGAGGCGTTGTGGGCGGGGCGCACCGCCGAGGCCGCGGAGATCAACGCGGCGCTGCTGCCCGTCTACACCGGGTGCTTCCGCACGCAGGGCGTGATCTTGACCAAGGCGGCCCTGGCGATGCAGGGGCTCCCGGCCGGCCCGGTCCGGCTGCCGCTGGTCGATGCGACGGAGGCCCAGCGGGAGCAGCTCCGCGCGGATCTGGCGCTCGGCGGGGTGCGGGGCTTCCCCGTATGAGCCACGCCAAGCTCGCAGCGCCCCCTGCCCTCGCGGACGGCGCACTGCGCATCGTCGCGCTCGGGGGCCTGGGTGAGATCGGCCGCAACATGACCGTGTTCGAGTACGACGGGCAACTGCTGATCGTCGACTGCGGCGTGCTGTTCCCCGAGGACGACCAGCCGGGGGTCGACCTGATCCTGCCCGACTTCGGGCCGATCGAGGACCGGCTGGACGACGTCGTCGCCGTCATCCTCACCCACGGGCATGAGGACCACATCGGGGCCCTGCCGTACCTGCTGCGCCTGCGCGCCGACCTGCCCGTCGTCGGATCGCGACTGACGCTGGCGTTCGTCGAGGCGAAGCTGCGCGAGCACCGGCTCTCGCCGGCCGTTCAGGTCGTGGCCGACCGCGAACAGGTTGCGCTGGGTCCGTTCGCGGTGGAGTTCCTCGCGGTGAACCACTCGATCCCCGACGCCATGGCGGTGGCGATCCGCACGCCGGCGGGACTGGTGCTGCACACGGGCGACTTCAAGATGGACCAGCTGCCGCTCGACTCGCGGATCACCGATCTCAACGGGTTCGCCCGCCTCGGCGACGAAGGCGTCGACGTCCTCCTGGTCGACAGCACCAACGCCGAGGTGCCCGGCTTCGTGACCAGCGAGCGCGACATCATGCCCGTGCTCGACGCCGTGTTCCTGCGGGCCGAGGGGCGCGTCATCGTCGCTTCGTTCGCGTCGCACGTGCACCGGATCCAGCAGATCATCGACATGGCGGCACTGCACGGTCGCAAGGTCGCCTTCGTCGGGCGATCCATGGTCCGCAACATGGGGATCGCGCGTGACCTCGGATACCTGCGGATCCCCGGCGGTGTGCTGGTGGCGGCCGACGACCTGCCGAGCCTGCCGGACGACGAGGCCGTGCTCATCTGCACGGGCTCGCAGGGCGAGCCGATGGCGGTCCTGTCTCGGATCGCGAACCGGGACCACCCGATCAGCGTCGGCGACGGAGACACCATCGTCCTCGCCTCGTCGCTCATCCCCGGCAACGAGAACGCGGTGAACCGGGTCGTCAACGGCCTTGCGCGCCTGGGAGCACACGTGGTGCACAAGGGCAACGCTCTCGTGCACGTGTCGGGTCACGCGGCGGCCGGCGAGCTTCGCTACGTCTACAACATCGTCAAGCCGCGCAATGTGCTGCCCGTGCACGGTGAGTGGCGCCATCTTCGGGCCAACGCGGAGATCGCGGCGAGCGTCGGGATCTCGCCGGACCGGATCGTGCAGGCGGAGGATGGCACGGTGCTCGATCTCGTCGACGGCGTCCTGTCCGTGGTCGGTCAGGTGCCCGTCGGCTATGTGTACGTGGACGGGTCGAGCGTCGGCGACGTCACCGAGACGGCCCTGAAGGATCGGCGGGTGCTGGGGGAAGAGGGCTTCATCTCGATCTTCGTCGCTGTCGACATCGTGGACGAGAAGATCGTGGCGGGCCCGGAGATCCACGCCCGCGGGTTCGGCGACGCGGTCCTGGAGCCCCTGCGCGAACAGGTGGTGCGCGCGATGGAGGCCGCGCTCGCCGACGGCCTGGACGACACGCACGACCTGCAGCAACGGATCCGCCGCGCCGCCGGCAAGTGGGTGAACTCGACGCATCGTCGACGGCCCATGATCGTGCCGGTCGTGATCGAGGCGTAGGGGCTCGCGACCGGGAGCAGCGCTCCGCGCGTGAAACGCTTGCAGGAAACGTCGCTTCTGTTGCATCGGCCGTCACAAGCGCACTAGAACTGTGTCGTGGACTCGCTGCGGCACGCATCGGCCCGCGGGCGAGCCACATTGAGGTCGGACCGCGCCGCCGCGGCGTACTGGCGCGGCGTCCGCGACGAGCATGGCTGCCTGGTCGATCTCGAGCTCGTCGACGCGTCGGAAGGCTTCGTGCGCTGGCTGGAGCTGACGCGGGAGACGACGGTCGGACGCCGGTACACCGAGCTGATCCCGACGGGAATCCACGACCGGTTGGCTGCCTACCTGCGGGCGCTGCAGGAAGGCGAGTTGGCCAGGCTCGCGTTCCGACGTCACCACACCGGCACCAGACCCGTCGATGTCGAGGTCCTGGCCGTCCCGGTCTGTGACGACGAGCTGTTCTCCGTGCTGCTGGACGTGACGGACACCCGTCAGCGGGTCGAGGCCCTCGACCACGAGCGTCTTCAGGCCGTCGAGGAGCGCGACCTGCTGCGCACCGCGCTGGACGCCAGTCCGGACGCCGTCGCGATCTGCCGTCTCGGCGCCCTCGACACGGACGACCTGCCGACCGTCGTCGTGGAGTACGTCAATGAGCCGCGCACCGGTCGACGGGCCATCTCCCGCAGGCATGGGTCGGCACGGATGTCCGCGAGTGGTTCGGACGGATCGGACAGGAGGAGCTCGGGCGGCAGATCGCCGAGTCGGCGGTGGACCACCTTCCGCGTCGGCTCCGGGTGGACGCCAGCGCGGAGGGGGGATGGGCCGGGCCGGTCGACGCCGTGGTCACGCCGGTCGGCTCGGACCGCCTGATCGCTAGCTGGCGGCCGGTCGACGGACGTACAGCACCACCGGTCATACAGACGGCGGTCGCCTCCACGGACCCGCTCACCGGACTGCTGACCCGTGGCGAGTTCCGTCGTCGTGCGGCGCAGTGGCTCCGGTCGGCCGATCCGGTGTCCGGCCTGGTGGTCGCCGTCGACATCGACGACTTCGGCCGGCTGAACGACATCGTCGGACCGAGGAAGGCGGACCAGGCGCTGGCGGAGTTCGGAGCCGAGATCCACCGGATGGAGCCGTGGGCCGTCCTGGGGGCGCGGATCGGCAGCGACGAGGTGCTCGCGTTGGTTCCGGGGCCGGTCGACGTCGAGCGGATCGACCTCCTCCAGGCGCAGCTCGCGCGGATCCTGGCGAGCATCGCGAGCCGGCTCTCGTTGCCGCCGCTCTCCGTCAGCGCCGGTATCCGGATCCTCGACCGCGACGTCACCGTCGAGGAGATCCTGCGCGACTGCGACACGGCTGTCCGTCACGCTCAGCGCAACGGCGGCGCGCGGGTGACGGTGTTCGACGAGGAGGTGCGACACAGCCTTCTCCTGGACTACCTATGGGCCGAGGACATCCGGAACGCGTTGGTCGCGGGAGACTTCGTGTTCGCGTACCAGCCGATCGTCGAGGTCGCGACCGGCGTCTCGGGCGGCGTCGAGGCACTGCTGCGCTGGAACCACCCGGAGTTCGGCCTGCTGCCCCCGGACCGGTTCATTCCGATCGCCGAGGCGACGGGGACGATCGTTGACCTGGGTGGGTGGGCGATCGACCACGGGGTGGCGCGGCTCGCGCAGATCGCGAGCGGGGGCTACGTGGGCATCAACGTGTCCGGGGTCCAGTTGCTGCAGACCGACGTGCCGGCCCTCGTCGCGGCCGCGCTCGAACGCCATCGGGTGGACCCGGGTCGGTTCGTCGTGGAGATCACGGAGTCGGCGATCCTGCCGGAGTCGGTCCGCATCCGCGGGCAGCTGGCCGAGATCCGGACGATGGGCGTGAAGGTCGCGGTCGACGACTTCGGGTCCGGCTACTCCTCGATCGCCTACCTGGACTGGATCCCGGCCGACGTCGTCAAGCTCGACCGTCGCTTCCTGCTGGGGGACCTCGACACGCGGCGACTGTCGCTCCTCACGGCCACCGTCGGCCTGGTCCGGTCGGTGGGGGCGCTCGCCCTGGTCGAAGGCGTCGAGACACAGGAGCAGCTCGAGATCGTCCGGGCTGCCGGCGCGGACCTGGCCCAGGGCTACTTCTTCGGCCGGCCGCAGCTCGGCGAACGCGTGTGACTACCGTGACTGGTGGGGTCTGAGCACTACGCTCGGCCCATGGCTTCCCCACGCACCTCCGCGCGCCCGAAGGCGGGCGCGAGCCGCACCAGGTCGACGGCCAAGCGGCCGGCGACGCCTCGCCGGCCGGCGGCGGCCCCCCTGCGGCCCGGGCCGATCCCGCGTCTGGTGACGGCCCTCG
>OFJB01001169.1_pt1 | contig 10813 bp, 11 predicted proteins | sample 1775081 | NCBI WGS metagenome assembly OFJB01 (sample SAMN08195771, study PRJEB24354) | sludge metagenome | isolation source: initial sludge from phenol fed wastewater aerobic bioreactor | place: India: Nagpur | collected 2016-06-05 | reverse complement strand
CAAAGGAATCTGCCCTCTTCATTACGATTATCGTACTTTCGAGAAGAAGGACCCTCGGTTCCTTTGTAACTTATTACTATCTTCTCCTCCTCTGTACGTGGTTTTCGACGCTGTCAATCGCCCGGCCGAAGGCGCTCAACCGCACCGGCGTGCCGCCTTCGGTCGAGATGCGATAGATGTCGGTGTTGCCGCCGACTGCCATCGAAAAGAGGATCTGCCGGCCATCGGGCGACCAGCGCGGTGCGAAGGTCGCGTTGCGGCTTTCGGTCACCAGCTTCTGCGTGCCCCCATTGACGTCATAGATGAAGACGCGGACGCGGTCGTTCAGATAGCTGACATAGACGATCTTCTTGTAATCGGGCGAGAAGCGCGGAGACAGCGCCAGCGCCTGGCCGTTGGTGATGAAGCGGTGATTACCGCCGTCCGAATCCATGATCGCAAGGCGCTTGATCCGGTTCCCCTTGGGGCCGCTCTCGGCGATATAGGCGACGCGGCTGTCGAAGAAGGGCGATTCCCCGGACAGACGCGAATAGATGGCGTCGGCGCATTTGTGCGCGGCGCGGCGCCAGTCGCCCGGCTGGATTTCGAAACCCTGTCGCACCAGCTCGCTGCCGAGCTGAGTGTCGTAGAGATAGCAGCCGACGACGAAGCCGCCGGTGCTGTTCGTCTGGACGAAGCCATGGACGACATTTTCGGCGTTGCGCGCCTGCCAGTCGGCGAAACGCGGCGCGCGCACTTCCGCCATGCTGATCGCGCGAACGCTGCCGGGGCCGAGCGGCGCGTAAAGCCCGCTGCGTTCAAGGTCGGCGGCGATCACATCGGCGATCTGCCGCCCCAGATTGTCGGTGCGCAGCCCGGCGACGGTGGTGACGGCAGGCGTGGCGAAAGCGGGAACCGCGATGACCGTGCGGTCTTGGGACAGCGTGCCTTCGATCGTTTCGCGCGGTTCGGTGGGGATCGCAGGGGCGGGTGTGGGCGATGCGACCTGCGCCAACGCCGGGGCGACGGACAGCATGAGCGCGAGCGGGAGGGCGATGGAGCGAAGCGGCATCTCTCTTACCTCTTGATGAAATCGAGCGTGTAATTCTGCCAGAAGCTGTAATTTTCCTCGGGCAGGTCGAAGGGGGCGGCGAGTTCGATGGCACGCTTGGCGCATTCCTGATGCCGCTGGACCTGGAATTTGTTGCTGTCGTTCTGGCCGCTCGTCTCGACGCTGGCAAATCCGGCGAGCGCCCCCGACTGGGTCAGGCGGAATTTGACCACGGTCTTGAGTTGATCGACATCGACGCCGCTGATGCGGCATCCGTTCCAGCGCGGGCCGACGGCGGCCTTGATGCTGACGTCGATCGAGCGCTTGACCTCGGCCGCCGTCGCGGCGGCCGGTGCGCCCTTGTGCTGCGCGCGCTCCTGCGCGCGGCGCTCGCGGTACAGCACGTAGGCGCGCGCCACCTCGTGGTGGCTGCCGCGCATCAGGGCCAGCTCGACCTGGTCCTGCACATCCTCGATGTGGAAGGTGCCGCCCGCCGGGCGCGAGCGCATCAGCGCGCGCACCACGGTCTGGGTCAGCTCGTCAACCAGCTCGCGGACGCTGGCCGAGGCCGCGCCCTGCGTGCCGTGCACGGCCAGGAAGGCCTTCATCATCGCCACGGCGATCTTGGCCGGCTCGAAGCGCACGACGGCGCCGTTGCGCCGCATGATCTGGTAGTGGGTCAGGGGATCGGCGGTGGTGGCCGCCGGCTCGATGGGGGCAGCGGGCGTGGCGGGCGCCACGGCGGGCGCAGTGCTGCGGACAGTTTGCATGCGAATCTCTCGAAAGGTGCGAATGGGGGCTGGCGGCTCGAAGCGCGCGTCGGGCGCGGGCGTTCTTCTGTTTTTTTGCTTCGGGTGGACACACTATATCTAGTGTTGAATCAAAGTTCAACACACAACCTATGGTGTATTCGAATTTTTGAACGCGCAGCAGCGACTCCGCCCACGATGGCGAGCCCGCGCCGGTGCGCGCCGTCAGGTCAAGATGCCATTGGGATAAAAAGCCGGCGGCCACCGCAGCGCGCGCCGCAGCGCGTGCCAGTCGAAGCCGGGGCCCGGGTCGAACTTGCGGCCCGGTGCGATGTGCTCGTGGCCGACGATGGCGTCGATGGGGTAGTGCCGACGCAGGTCGCGGCACAGGCTCGCCAGGCTCGCATATTGCGCAGGCTCGAACGCGCCGCCTTCCAGGCCTTCCAGCTCGATGCCCACCGAGTAGTCGTTGCAATTGGTGCGCCCGCGATGGACGGAAACTCCGGCGTGCCAGGCGCGCGCGTCCGCACTGACGAACTGCCACAGCCGGCCATCACGGCGGATGAAGAAGTGCGCCGACACCTGCAGGCCACGAATGCTCCGGAAGTAAGGGTGCGCATCCCAGTCCAGGGTGTTGGTGAACAGGGCCTGGACATGGTCGCCGCCGAATTCGCCGGGCGGCAGGCTGATCGAATGCACCACGATCAGCGAGATCGATGTGCCCTCGGGCCGCGGCCCCCAGTTGGGCGATGGCTGGGCCTGCGCCGGTGCGTACCAGCCCCGCTGCCAGCGGGCGGCGGCATCAGCGCGGCGTTTGGTCACGGGCGCCATCGCCATCGCCGTCGGCAGACGCAAGACCCAGGCGCCGCAGGCGCCAGTGCAGCTGGCGCGGACTGAGGCCGAGGTGCTGCGCCGCCGTTGCCAGGTGCCAGTCCGATGCATGCAGGGTCTGCGTCAGCAGCTGGCGCTCCTGGTCGTCCAGCCACGCAGCCAGGCCTTGGACCTGCGGCTGGGACGGCGCGCTCGGCGTCAGTGTGCCCGCATGCGACAGCGGGGCCGCCTGCGAATGCAGGGTGCTGTGCTGCAGGTCGCCCAGCGCCGCGCCCAGGGGAGCCAGCTCCCCCAGGTTGGAGTCGCGCGCGCCGCCCAGGGCCACCGCGCGATACAGCAGGTTTTCGAGCTCGCGCACGTTGCCCGCCAGGGGCGCCTCCATGATGGCGGCGAGCTGCTCGGGCGCCAGCTCGATCGCCGGCACGCCAGACTCCTGCGCGATGCGCGCCAGCAGTACCTGGCACAGCGCGGCGATGTCCTCGCGCCGCTCGCGCAGCGGCGGAATGGCGATCTCGATCACGTTCAGGCGATAGAACAGGTCTTGCCGAAAGGTGCCGCCATGCACGGCCGCTGCCAGGTTCCTGTGCGTGGCGCTGACGATGCGCACGTCCACCGGCTCTTCCTGCGTGGCGCCCAGCGGGCGCACGCAACGCTCCTGGATGGCGCGCAGCAGCTTGGCCTGCATGGCCAGGGGCAGATCGCCGATCTCGTCCAGAAACAGGGTGCCACCAGCCGCAGCCTGGAAAAAACCCTCGCGGTCCTGGGTGGCGCCGGTGTAGGAGCCCTTGCGCGCACCAAAGAATTCGGCTTCCAGCAGGTTGTCCGGAATGGCGCCGCAGTTGACCGGAACGAACGGCCCCGCATGACGATGGCTGCAGGCATGCACGGCGCGGGCCACCAGCTCCTTGCCGGTGCCGGACTCGCCATGCACCAGCACCGGCGCCATGCTGCGCGCCACCTTGGCCACGCGGCGCTTGACCTGCCGCATGGCCGCCGATTCGCCAGCAAGGCGGGCCAGCGCTTGCTGGCCGGGCTCGGCGTCATCCGGCTGGGCCGCGGCGGGTGGAGCGTCGGCCGCCTGCAGCGGCGTCGACGCCGTCACCAGCTCGGGCGCCTGCAGCGCCGACTGCACGACGGCGCGAAACTGCCGCAGGTCGACCGGCTTGGTCAGATAGTCGAACGCCCCGCTCTTGAGCGCCTCGACCGCGTTCTCGGGCGACCCGTAGGCGGTGATCATGATGCAGCGCTCGCGCCGCTGGCCGGCCGCCAGGTAGCGCAACAGGCCCAGGCCATCGCCGTCGGGCAGGCGCATGTCGGTGATGACGGCGTCGAAGCTCTGCTCGGCCAGCAGTTGGCGCGCCTGCACCAGGGTACCCGCGGTCTGAACCTGGTGACCCTCGCGCAACAGGGTCAGCTCGTACAGCGTGCACAGGTCGGGCTCGTCGTCCACCACCAGGATGCGCGCCGGCGCCGCGCGTTGCAAGACTGCGCTCATGAAAAACTGGACTCCCCGAAGCTGGAGTTGGAAAAGCTCCCCGGCGCGCGGCGCATCTGGACGCCGAACTCGTTGCCCTCCACCGGCTGCCCCGACCGCTCGCGCACCGTGCGCCGATGGGCCAGCACGGCGCCATGACGCTCGCACAGCTCGCGGCAGATGAACAGGCCCAGGCCGCTGGAACGACTCTCGGACGACGAAAACGGCTCGAACAGATGGCGCTGCACGGTGGGGTCAAGCGGCGCGCCGTCGCTCCACACGCGCAGCAGCACCGGACCATGGCGGATCGCCTGCGTGTTCACCTGGATGGCGCCGGGCTGCGCACTGGCATAGCGCGCGGCGTTGTCCAACAGATTGACCAGCAGGCGGCGCAGGTGCTCGCGCGCAAAGTGGACCGTCAGCTCGGGGGCCCGCAGCTGCAGCTCGAGACGGGCGCCGGCGCCGTGCTGCGCGGCCCACTCGGCACAAAAGGCCTGCGTTTCGTCGTTCAGCGACAGGCCTTCGGTCTCGTCGGCCAAGCCCGGTGCACGGGCCACGTCCAGCACATCGTCCACGATGTGGGCCAGCCGCCCGGTGTTTTGCCGGATCATGTCCGTCAGGCGCTGCTGCGCGGGCTCGGCCAACTCCTCGGCCAGCAGGGCATTGGCCTGGCTGATGGCCGCCAGCGGGTTGCGAAACTCGTGCGCCACGGCGGCCGACATGCGGCCCATGGCCGCCAGCTTCTCGGTGCGCAACTGCGCCTGCATGCCGCGCAGGTCCTGCAGGAACACCACGCACAGCCGCGCCTCGTGCTCGCCGCCCAGGGAGGGCGTGCGCTCGGTACGCACCTTGAGCTGGCTGGCGGCCTGGTCCTCGTGATGCAGGATGATCTCGGTGCCCTCCACGGCGTGGCCCTCGAACGCCAGCCGCACCAGATCGGCCAGCTGCACCCAGGCGGGATGATCGGTCAGGCGAAACACGCGCGGCGTGACCTCCAGGTCCGAGCCCAGCATCACGCGCGCCGCCGGATTGGCCGCGTGCACGGTGTGGCCGGCATCGACCACCAGCACGCCGTCGGCCAGCGTCTCGATCACCAGGTTGTTGACCAGCGACTGCATGCGCACCTCGGCGCGGCTGCGCGCCGTGAGCTGCTGCTCGCGCGCCAGGCGCAGCGCGAGGGTGTTGGTCAACCAGGCCAGCGCCAGCAGGCCGCAGCCCATCAGGCCGGCCTGGGCCACATTGGCCGTGCTGTCCCACAGGCTGGCGCGCGCGCCGATCACCGCATCGCCCAGCATCAGCAGCGCCGCGAGCGCCGCCGTGCCCAGGGCCAGGGCGCGCGTGCCCAGGATGGCGGCCATCAGCACCGGCAGCGCCAGCAGGGGGGTGTAGCGGATGCCGGCAATTTCCTGCGTCATCAACACCGCCACGTAGACCAGGTCGGCACCCGCGGTGTAGAACCACTGGCCATCGAACGAACGCCCCGGCCCTTGCGGCGCGGCCAGCCAGCGCTCCAGCGCCGTCAGCAGCGCATAGGCGGCGGTGAGCGCGAAGACCCAGTTCGGCACCGGCTGCGACAGGGCGCTGGCGCTCGACTGCAGCGCCAGCAGGGCCAGCGCCAGCAGCAGGCGCGCCGACATGAAGGCCTTCCACAGGCGCAGAAAGCCACTGCGGTCGGCGGCCGCGGGTCCGGGCCAGGCGGCGGCAGCGGGGGTGGGCCCGAGGGTCGAACGCGCGCCAGCCTCGAACCAGCCCGAGCGCGGCCAGCCTGAATCCACGCGCCGCGCGCCCACGGTCGCCGGCGGGCGCGACGACGCCCATTCAGCCATCTTCGGTCTCCCGCCGGTGGGCGGCGCAGCAATAGCTGCCCTTGCGGCCCGTCACCGCGCTGGACTGCGGCACGTGCACGCCGCAACGGGCGCAGGCCACCATGGCTTGCACGGCGCCGCCAGGCCGCGCCGGCGGCGGGGGAGGGGCGCTCAGGCGGCTGCCGCGCCGCCACAGCCACACGCCAAACAGCACCACCAGCAATACCACCAGCAGCTTCATGGCGTGCGGCCCAGCAGCACTTCCATCACGAAGCGCGAACCCACGTAGCCCAGCAGCAGCAGCGCCGCGCCGACGTTGAGCATGCGCACCGCGCGCCGGCCACGCCAGCCCAGGCGCCAGTGGCCCAGCAGCAGCGCCGCAAACACGATCCACGACAGCAAGGTGAAAACATTCTTGTGCGTCCAGCGCCAGCCCACATGCGCCGGGCCGTAGAGCTGCTCGCCAAACAGCAGGCCGGCCACCAGGGTCAGCGTCAGCAGCACGAAGCCGGCGCCGATGAAGCGGAACATCAGGCGTTCGAGTGTCAGCAGGGGCACGCCGGCGTCCTGCCCGGGCGCCGCCTGGCGCATCTGCCGCTCGGCGCGGGTCATCAGCCAGCCGTGCGCCACCGCCGCCGCAAACAGGCCATAGGCCGACAGCCCCAGCGCCGAATGCAGGCCCAGCAGCGGCGAGGAGGTGGCCGGCAGGCGTGCGCCCGGAAACAGCAGCGCCAGCACGATGGCCAGGGTGCCGAAGCCGGCCAGGGCCCAGCGCGCGGGCATGCGGGGGTAGAGTCGGCGCTCGATGACATAGACCGTGAGCGCCAGCCACACCGTGATGGACAGCGACTGGGCAAAACCAAAGCGCGGCGGATGCGTGAGCTGCACCCAGACCAGCTGTGCGCCATGCAGGATCCAGGCCAGCGTCAGCACGCGCCGCGCACTGACGGCACCGATCGCCCGCGCCGCCAGCGCCGGCACCGCATAGGCCGCAGCCGCCGCCAAGCCCAGCAACCACGCGACGGAGGAGGCACTGGCTAAAATCATGGCCACAGTTTAGCGGCTTGCCTGTGGTCGGCCGGCCGCAGCAACGCCGCTTTTTGGTCCCACCTTCCGCCCGCGCGCCCGCGGCGCGCCCTTCGCATGGCCTCCACCCTCACCGACAAACTCTCCGGCCTGGTCAAGAAGATCAGCGGCCAGGCGCGCATCACCGAATCCAACGTGCAGGACATGCTGCGCGAGGTGCGCATGGCCCTGCTGGAGGCCGACGTGGCGCTGCCCGTGGTGCGCGACTTCATTGCCCGCGTGAAAGACAAGGCCCTGGGCCAGGAGGTGCTGGGCAGCCTCAAGCCCGGCCAGGCCCTGGTGGGCATCGTCAACCGCGAGCTGGCCGCCACCATGGGCGAGGGCGTGGCCGACCTCAACCTGGCCGCCCAGCCGCCGGCCGTGGTGCTGATGGCCGGCCTGCAGGGCGCCGGCAAGACCACCACCACCGCCAAGCTGGCGCGCCACCTGATCCAAAAGCGCAAGAAGAAGGTGCTGACGGTGTCGGGCGACGTCTATCGGCCCGCGGCCATCGAGCAGCTCAAGACCGTGACCGAGCAGGCCGGCGCCGACTGGTTCCCGTCCAGCCCCGACCAGAAGCCCGTGGACATCGCCCGCGCCGCGCTGGACCACGCGCGCAAGCACTTCTACGACGTGCTGCTGGTCGACACCGCCGGGCGCCTGGCGATCGACGAGGCGCTGATGGCCGAGATCAAGGCCCTGCACGCGGCTTTGAGCCCGGTCGAGACCCTGTTCGTGGTCGACGCCATGCAGGGCCAGGACGCGGCCAACACCGCGCGCGCCTTCAAGGAGGCGCTGCCGCTCACCGGCATCGTGCTGACCAAGATGGACGGCGACTCGCGCGGCGGCGCGGCGCTGTCGGTGCGGCAGATCACCGGCGCGCCGATCAAGTTTGCCGGCGTCAGCGAAAAGATCGACGGCCTGGAGGTGTTCGACGCCGAACGCCACGCCGGCCGCATCCTGGGCATGGGCGACGTGCTGGCCCTGGTCGAGCAAGTCACCGCCAACGTCGACATCGAGGCCGCCAGAAAGCTGGCCGACAAGGTCAAGAGCGGCAGCGGCTTCGACCTGCAGGATTTTCTGGGCCAGCTGCAGCAGATGAAGCAGATGGGAGGCCTGTCCAGCCTGATGGACAAGCTGCCCACGCAGATGGCGGCCAAGGCCAGCGAGGCCGATCTGACCCGCGCCGAGAAGGACGTGCGCCGCAAGGAAGGCATCATCAACAGCATGACGCCCGCCGAGCGCCGCAAACCCGAGTTGCTCAAGGCCAGCCGCAAGCGCCGCATCGCCGCCGGCGCGGGCGTGCAGGTGCAGGAAGTCAACCGCCTGCTGAAGGAATTCGAGCAGATGCAGGGCATGATGAAGCAGATGAAGGGCGGCGGCCTGATGAAGATGATGCGCCGCATGAGCGGCATGAAGGGCATGGGTGGCCTGATGGGCGGCGGCATGCCCCCGCTGCCGCCGGGCCTGGGCGGGCCGGGCGGCAAGCCGCCGTTTTGAGCGCGCCGCGCAATTCGAACCCAAACCGGCTTTTACGCAAAGTGGTAGCGCGCCCCAAGCTATATTAAATATAGCGATTCTTTCGCCACAAGCGCCGGTCGGCCTACAGGTACTGAGCCTTGAAGGCCTCGCTCGGCTCGATCGGCGTGATGACGTCGATCAGCACGCCGTTGGGATCCTGCGTGATGAAGTGGCGCTGGCCGAAGTCCTCGCTGCGCAGGGGCAGCAACTCGGGCAGGCCGGCGGCCATCAGGCGGGCATGCTCGGCGTCCACGTCGGCCACCTCGAAATTCAGCAGCAGACCGCCCGCCGTGCCGTGGCGTGCCGGCGCCGGCAAGGTGGCATGGCCGCGCTGCAGCACGGCCAGGTTCACCGTCGGCTCGGCCGTTGACTGCAGGTGCACGTACCAGGCGCTTTCAAAGCGCGGCTCGAAGCCGAAATGGCGTTGGTAGAACTGCGCCGTCTCGGCCACCCGGTCGGTGATCAGCACGGGGTAGAACTGGCTGGGTTTCATGTCGATTTCCTCGAGTTGAAGTTTTACATACAATCTGCATGCATCTTCAATTTAACATACAGGCTGCACGCATGCAAGACGATTCCGGCTCCGTTCGCCCGCCCGTGCGTCCCAACCGCGAACGCACCCAAGCCACGCAGGCCGCGCTGCTTGCCGCCGCACGCGCCTTGTTCGTGCGCAAGGGCTATGCCGACACCGGAACGCCCGAAATCGTGGCGGTGGCGCAGGTCACGCGCGGCGCGCTCTACCACCACTTCGCCGACAAGGCGGCGCTGTTTCTGGCGGTGGCGCGGCAGGCGGCCGACGAGGTGGCCCACGAGATCGAGCGCGGCAGCACCGCCGCGCACACGCCGCTGCAGGCCCTCATCGACGGCGCCGAGGCCTACTTTGCCGCCATGGCGCAGGCCGGCCGCGCCCGCCTGCTGCTGCTCGATGCCCCCGCCGTGCTGGACCCGGCGCAATTGCTGGAACTGAGCGAACGCGCTGGCGCGCGCGCGCTGGAGGCCGGTGTCCGCGCCGCCTGGCCGGCCGGCCGGCCGCTGGACGCCGCCACCGGCCGCGCGCTGACCGACCTGCTCTCGGCCGCCTTTGACCGGGCCGCGCTGGCGCAGGCGCGTGGCGAGCCGGCCGGGGCGCATCGGCGCGCCATCGAACTGCTGCTGGCGCGCCTGGTGGGGCGGGATGAGGCGCCGACCCGCCCCTCGCCCAAACGCCGGATCAATAGCAAAATGGCCCAACACCCCGCATCCACCAAGCGCAATCAGCTATGACATCATGAGCAACCCGATCCGGCCCCGGCACCGCTCCGAGCCCGCCGCGCTGCGCGTGCTGATGGTCTGCATGGGCAACATCTGCCGCAGCCCGACGGCGCAGGGTGTGCTCGAGAAGCTGGTCCGCGACGCGGGCTGGGCCGACCGCATCCAGGTCGATTCGGCCGGCACGCACGACCATCACGTCGGCCGCGCGCCCGACGAGCGCGCGCAGGCGCATGCACGACGCCGCGGCGTCGACCTGAGCGCGCAGCGTGCGCGCCAGCTCACGGCGCGCGACTTCGACGCGTTCGACTGGGTTCTGGTGATGGACGCCGCCAACGAACGCGCCGCGCGCACCCTCTGCCCGCCGGCCCAGGCGCACAAGCTGCGGCGCCTGACCGACTTCTGCACCCGCCACGATGTGACCGAGGTGCCCGATCCCTACTACGGCGGCGCGGCCGGCTTCGAGGCCGTGCTCGACCTGGTCCAGGACGCCTGCGCCGGCCTGCTGCGCACGCTGGCGCCCGGGGCGCCGAGCGCCGGGGTGCCACCAAGGTGACGGCCCGGCGCACCGCCTGGCCGTATGCTGGGCAACGTCTCCCCTTCAGCGCCCGCCGCACCCCACCATGACCCCAAGCGCCTCCATCCCGCCCGCCGACGGATGCATCGACACGCAAGTCGTCGACGAGCACATCCTGCTGATCGGCATCAACCGCCCGGCCAAGCGCAACGGCTGGACGCCGGCCATGTTCCGGCAGCTGGCCGAGGCCTACACCCGCCTGGACGACGAGCCCGCCCTGCGCGTGGGCGTGCTGCACGCCTTTGGCGATCACTTCACCGCCGGCTTGGACCTGCCGGTGGTCGCCAAATATCTGCAAAGCGGCGAGCGGCTCACCCCCGCCGGCCTGGTGGAGCCCTACGACTACGGCATGCCAGGCTACCGCCGCCGGCAGAAGCCGATGGTCGCGGCCGTCAAAGGCATTTGCTACACGGTGGGCATCGAGCTGATGCTGGGTGCCGACATCGTGGTGGCGGCCGACGACTGCCGCTTCTCGCAGATGGAGGTGCAGCGCTGCATCATGGCCACCGGCGG
>OFJB01001168.1_pt1 | contig 10818 bp, 10 predicted proteins | sample 1775081 | NCBI WGS metagenome assembly OFJB01 (sample SAMN08195771, study PRJEB24354) | sludge metagenome | isolation source: initial sludge from phenol fed wastewater aerobic bioreactor | place: India: Nagpur | collected 2016-06-05 | reverse complement strand
AGCTCGGGCCCGGGGGAACGGTCATCACCGACGAGAAGATCGTCCACCGCGGGAGCCTCTACCGGACATGGATCAAGCAGGGTCGGAACTCCGTCGTCGTGATCACCGACGGGAAGCAGACCTGCAAGCGCCCCGTAACGAAGTCCGCCCGCAACTCGTACGCCGGCGACGTTCGCTCGCGATGGGTCTGCGTGAAGGGCTCGGACAAGCTGACGACCAGCGAGATCGCCGCGGTGACCCCACTGGGCGTGGCATCGCTGCTGGACTCGACCACGGCGGGGGCGGCGCAGTTCACCCCGACGGCCGTGCCCACCGGTGGTGTCCAGGTCGTGCTCAGCGCGAACGGAAACCCGGTCGGCTCCTACACCGTTGCGGGACCCGCAGGGGGCCCGTTCACCCTGTCCGTGACCGCGGGCACCGGCGCCTCGGCCTACCAGACCGTCGCCTTCACGACGACAGCCGGCGCGACGCAGAAGATCCCCGCCCTGGCCAAGCTCAAGCGCTGACAGCCGGCCACCTTGACGTTTCAGGCCTCAAACCGCGCGGATTGGGCCTGAAAGGACAAGATCGGCGACGCCACGCGGCGAGCGCTCAGTCCACGAGGTCGGGGCGGTTCGCGCGCGTGCGCGTGGCGGACTGCTCCGCCCGCCACGCGGCGATCTGGCCGTGGTGCCCACTGAGCAGCACCTCCGGGACGTCGAGGTCACGCCACGTCGGGGGCTTCGTGAACACCGGACCCTCGACCAGCCGCTCCATGGACCCCGGCGCGAAGGAGTCGTCCACGACGCTCTGCGCGTTCCCGAGTACGCCCGGCACCAGACGCACGGTCGCCTCGACCATCGCCAGCACCGCGGCCTCTCCCCCGGCGAGCACGTAGTCGCCGAGCGACACCTCGCGGACCGCGGACCAGTCCGCGCGCTGGGCGTAGTGGTCGGCGACCCGCGCGTCGATCCCCTCGTAGCGCCCGCACGCGAACACCAGCCACGGATCGTCCGCCCAACGGTGCGCCGTCTCCTGGACGAACGGGGTGCCGGACGGCGTCGGGATGACGAGCGCCGGGCGCTGGCCGACATCGGCGGCCGATGCGGCGATCGCGTCGAGGGCCTCTCCCCACGGCACCGGGCTCATGACCATCCCCGGTCCGCCGCCGTACGGCGTGTCGTCGACGGTCCGGTGGCGGTCGGAGGTGAACGCCCGCAGGTCGTGCACCCGCACGTCGACCAGCCCGGAGTCGATTGCCTTGCCCACGAGCGACAGGCGCAGCGGCTCGAGGTAGGCGGGGAAGATCGTGACGACGTCGATCCGCATCATCGGCGCCCGGTGCCGCTCACGTCGCCTCCGACTCCTCGATCGCGTCCGGCGGGTCCAGCAGGCCTGGCGGGGGCGTCAGCACGACGCGACGGGCCGCGAGGTCGACCGTGGGCACGATCGCCCGGACGAACGGCACGAGGACGTCCGGCGTGCCGTCGGCCGCGCCGGACAGGCGTACCGACAGCAGGTCCTGGGCCGGCAGATGGACCACCTCGGTCACCTCGCCGACGGTCTCGTCGTCGATGACGGCCGCGCAGCCCACGAGCTGGGAGTCGTAGAACTCCTCCGGGTCGTCCGGCCGTTCGTCGGCGGACCGCTCGACCTCCAGGATCGACCCCCGCAGCCCCTCCGCCGCGTCACGGTCGTCGACGCCGTCGAACGACAGCAGCAGCCGGCCGGAGTGCCAGTGGGCGCGGTGGACCACGAGGATCCGGTCGGTCCCCTGGATCGACAGGACGGCGCCGTCCGCGAAGCGCTGGTCGGGCTCATCGGTGCGCGGCTCGACGGTGACCTCGCCGCGGATACCGTGCGGTCGCCTGATACGACCGACGACGACGCGCACGAGGCCTAGCGCCCGATCTCGGAGCGCACGACGACTACCGCTCGACGACGTCGAGGAAGTCGATGCGCACACCCCGGTCGTCGTTCAGCGCCGTCACGACCGTGCGCAGGGCGGTCGCGGTGCGACCGCCCCGGCCGATCACGCGGCCCATGTCGTCCGGGTGGACGCGTACGTCGAGGGAACGGCCGCGACGGCCGTTCCGCTCGCGCACGTCGACGTCCTCAGGGTGATCGACGATCCCGCGGACCAGGTGGCCGAGTGCCTCGTCGAGCATCAGGCCTCGTCCGCAGCGTCGGCGACAGCCTCCTCGGCGACCGCGTCAGCGACCTCGGCGAGCTCGACGGCCTCGACCGCAGCCTCGGCAGCCTCCTGGGCGGCTTCCGCAGCGGCCTCCGCCACGACCTCGGCGGCGACCGCCTCGGCCACGGCCTCCTCCGCGACGGCCTCAGCGACCTCCGCGACCACGACCGCCTCGGCGGCAGCCTCGAGCTTCGGCTTCGCCTTGGCCGACGGCTCGGCAGCGGCCGCCTGCACGGCGGCCTCGTAGGCCAGCACCTTGCTCGGCTTCGGCTCGGCGACCTGGAGCGTGCCCTCGGCGCCCGGCAGGCCCTTGAACTTCTGCCAGTCGCCCGTCACCTTGAGGATGGCGGCGACGGCCTCGGTCGGCTGCGCGCCGACGCCCAGCCAGTACTGCACGCGATCGGAGTCGACCTTGATGACGCTCGGGTTGTCCATCGGCTGGTAGATGCCCAGCTCCTCGATCGCCCGGCCGTTGCGCGCGGTGCGCGAGTCGGCGACGACGATGCGGTACTGCGGGGCATGGATCTTGCCCAGGCGCTTCAGCTTGATCTTGACGGCCACGGGTGTTGCTTCTCCTGTTGGGGTGGTCGGTATGCACCCGAGCATCCACGTGGGGTGCGGTCTCGAGGCAAGCCTGCGGGTTGTCGGCCCGGCGTGGGTAGAGGGCCCACCGGTCGCGACACGTGCGGAGACATTGTGCCAGACGCGCAGGGTCCGCCGAACCCCGGCCGCCGCCGCACACCCGAGCCGCCGCCGAGGGCCACCACAGGCCGGGAGCGCTACTTCAGCAGGTCACGCAGCTCGGGCGGGAGCGAGCCCATGTCGAACGGCGTGTCCACGGGCGCATCGGCGGACTCGACCGGCTCGATCGGACCGGCCGCCCGCTTCGCCGGGTTCCCGCTGCGCTTGGACCCCTTGGCCGGGCGGCTGGCCTTGGCCATCTTCCCCTTCGACTTCTTGCTCCCGCCGAAACCGGGCATTCCCGGCATCGCCGGCATCCCCGGCATGCCGCCGCCCTTGCCCATCTGACGCATCATCTTCTGCGCCTGACCGAACCGCTCGACGAGGTTGTTCACGTCGCTGACCTGCGTGCCCGAACCGCGGGCGATCCGCGACCGCCGCGATCCGTTGAGGATCTTTGGGTCGGCACGCTCGGCCGGCGTCATCGACTGGATGATCGCGGCGACGCGGTCGAGCTCGCGGTCGTCGAGCTGGTCCAGCTGCGACTTGACCTCTCCCATGCCCGGAAGCATCCCCAGGATCTTCCCCAGGGAGCCCATCTTCTTGACCGCCTGCATCTGCTCGAGGAAGTCGTCGAGGGTGAAGTCCTGGCCGGACGACACCTTGCGCGCCATCCGCTCGGCCTGCTCGGCGTCGAACGCCTTCTCGGCCTGCTCGATGAGCGTGAGCACGTCGCCCATGTCGAGGATGCGGGACGCCATGCGGTCGGGGTGGAACACCTCGAAGTCGGTCAACTTCTCGCCGACCGAGGCATAGATGATCGGTCGCTGCGTGATCGACACGATCGACAGTGCCGCGCCACCGCGCGCGTCGCCGTCGAGCTTGGTCAGCACGACCGAGTCGAAGCCGACGCCGGACTGGAACTCCTCCGCCGTGCGGACGGCGTCCTGGCCGATCATCGCGTCGACGACCAGCAGCACGTCGTCCGGGCGTGCGGCATCGCGCACGTCGCGCAGCTGCTGCATCAGGTCGGCGTCGACGGCCAGCCGGCCGGCGGTGTCGACGATGACGACGTCGTGCTGCTTGGTCTCGGCGAACTCGCGGGCCGCCCGTGTCACAACGACCGGGTCGCCGACGCCGTTGCCCGGCTCGGGGGCGAACACGGCGACGCCGGCGCGCTCACCGACGACCTTCAGCTGGTCGACCGCGTTGGGACGCTGGAGGTCGGCAGCGACCAGCAGCGGCGCGTGGCCCTCCCCCCGGAGCTTGAGCGCGAGTTTGCCGGCCAGAGTCGTCTTGCCGGCGCCCTGCAGGCCGGCCAGGAGGATGACCGTGGGACCTGTCTTCGCGAACTCCAGCCGGGCCGTCTGCCCCCCGAGGACCGCCACGAGCTCCTCGTGCACGATCTTGACGACCTGCTGGGCCGGGTTCAGCGCCCCCGAGACCTCGACGGAGAGGGCGCGCTCCTTGACCGTCGCGCAGAACGTCCGCACGACGGGCAGCGCGACGTCCGCGTCGAGCAGCGCCATGCGGATCTCGCGCACCGTCGCATCGACGTCGGCTTCGGACAGCCGACCCTTGCCGCGCAGGCCCTTGAAGGTGGCAGCGAGGCGGTCGGAGAGGGTCGCGAACACGTGGTCAGCGTAGTCAGCCGCTACTGCAAGGCGGACAGGACCGTCACGCGCAGCGCGGCGGTCCGCGCCTCGTTCAACGGCTGCCCGTCGCGGTCGGTGACGAAGAAGACGTCGACCGCGTCGGCGCCGAGCGTCGACACCTTGGCCCCCACGATCGTCGCGTCCGCCGCCGCCACGGCCTTGGCGACCCGGTGCAGCAAGCCGGGCGCGTCATGGGCGCGCACCTCGACGAGCGTCGTGCCCTTGGTCCCGCCCGACTGGACGAGGACGATCGGCTCGGGGTACTGCGAGAGCGGCCGCTTGGCATGTTCCGCGTCGCGCTTGGCCAGCCGGCCGGCGACGTCGTACGTCCCGTCGACCGCACGCCGGATGTCCTCGCTGAGCTGCTCGATCGCCGGCGGGTCGCCGAACGCCGGACGGACGATCCACTCCTGGACCGCCCGGTCGTCGACCGTGGTCACCCGGGCCGACAGGACATTGAGGCGGTTGAGCGACAGGACGCCGGCCACGAGGGCGAGCAGGCCGATGCGGTCGGGTGCCGCAACGGTCACGACCGCGGTCGCGTCCCGCTGCTCCATCAGCACCCATACCCCGGACTGCGCCAGCGCGACCTCCTGCTGCTCGGTGAGCTCGGGCGGCTCGGGCAGCGGCTTGCCCGCCAGCTGCGCACGCGTGCGCTCTGCGAGGTCGTTGATCAGGCCGAAGCGCCATTCCGAGCACACCGCCGGTCCGGTGGCCAGTGAGTCCGCCACGGTCAGCTCGTGCAGCAGGTCCAAGGTGTCGGCGTCGCGGACGACGGCCGCGAAGTCCTCGATCGTCTGCGGGTCGTCGAGATCTCGACGTGTCGCCACGTCACCCATCAGCAAGTGGTGCCGCACGAGCGTGACGATGACGTCGCGGTCCGCGGGGCTGAAACCCATGAGCGTCGCGAGCTCGCCGGCGATCTGCGCTCCGACGACGCTGTGGTCCCCCCCGCGGGCCTTGCCGATGTCATGCAGCAACGCACCGACCAGCAGCAGGTCGGGGCGGTCGACGTTGCGGGTCAGGGCGCTGGCCTGGACCGCGGTCTCGACGAGGTGACGGTCGACGGTGAACCGGTGGAGCGCGTTGCGCTGCGGGGCGGACCGGACGACGTCCCAGCCGGGGATGAGCCGACCCACGACCCCGACCTGGTCGAGCGACTCCCAGACCCCGACCATGCTCGGTCCGGAGCCCAGGAGCGAGACGAACGACTCCCGGACGGCACGCGACCACGGCGCGGCGGGCTCCACCGCCTCGGCGGCGAGCCGCTCGACGGTGTGAGGCGACAGCGGCATCCCGGCCTGGGCGGCAGCGGCAGCGGCCCGCAGAAGCAGGCCCTCGTCGGTCCCCGGACGGGCGTCGAGCGCGAGCACGACCTCACCGTCCTGCATGACGACGCCCTCCGCGAGCGGGAGCCGGTGCGCCGTCCGTCGGCGCAGCGGCCGGAACCCCAACCGCTGCCGATTGCGGGTCAGCCGGTCGACGCGGTGCCAGGTCACGTCGCTGGCGTAGGCGATGCTGCGGGCGCTGTCGTACACCGCGCGCAGCAGGGCGTCGGCGTCCGGGACGCCGACGAGCTCGAGGGCGACGGTGGGCTGCTCCTGCATCACCAGCCGGTCGGCCGTCCGGCCGGAGACGCGGTGCAGCGCGTCGCGCACGTCGAGCAGGAAGCCGACGGCGTCCGACCAGCCCGCGTGCGGGACGTCGGTCACCCATGACGCCGCGATGCCCTTGAGGATCGTCGCGTCGCGCAAGCCGCCGTACGACTCCTTGAGGTCGGGCTCCAGCAGCTGGCTCGCCTCACCGAACCGGCGACGACGGTCGATGACCATCTCGTGCAGGGCCGGCAGGCGGCGGTCGGCCATGGCCCGCCAGTCCGACAGCACGGCCGACTGCAGTTGTTCCGCGAGCGACGCGTCGCCCGCGACGACGCGAGCGTCGAGCAGGCCGAGGACCACCTTGATGTCCTCGCTGGCGAGCCGACGCGCCTCGCTGACCGTTCGCACGCTGTGGTCCAGGCGCAGGCCCGAGTCCCAGATCGGGTACCACAGCGCCTCGGCGACCTTCGCCGCCTCTGCGGCGCCTGACCGGTGCAGGAGAAGGAGGTCGATGTCGCTGCCCGCGGTGAGCTCGGCCCGGCCGTACCCGCCGACGGCGACGAGGCAGAACGGCTCGCGCGCCGAAGCGGTGGCGTCGGCGAACCCGCTGGACAGCCACTCGTCCGTGAGGGTCGTCAACGCAGCGCGTCGCCCCGGGCCCGAGAGCCCGGGGCGACGCACCAGTTCGTCCCTCGCGGACGCGAACAGCGTTGCGTCCACGTCCGGCACCTCCTAGAGGGCTTCTGATCCGCGCTCGCCGGTGCGCACCCGGACGATCGTCTCGACCGGGATCACCCACACCTTCCCGTCGCCGATCTTCCCAGTGCTCGCGCCGGACACGATCGCGTCGACCACCTCGTCGGCCGCCTCGTCCTCGACGACGACCTCGATCCGCACCTTCGGCACCAGGTCGACGGTGTACTCCGCCCCGCGGTAGACCTCGGTGTGGCCCTTCTGCCGGCCGTATCCCGAGGCCTCGGTGACGGTGAGGCCGTGCACGCCGCGTCCCTCGAGGGCGCTCTTCACGTCCTCCAGCTTGAACGGCTTGATGATGGCGGTGACGAGCTTCACTTATGCCTCCTCGGAGTGACGGACCGCGGCCGCACCGACACCGGCGAACGACCCGGCACCAGTGTCGCCGAACTCGTACGCGGACTCTGCATGCAGGGCCAGGTCGATGCCGCCGTACTCCTGGTCCTGCGTGATGCGGATGCCCATCGTGGCCTTGATGATCAGGCCCAGGATGCCCGCGACGATCAGCGAGTAGAACAGCACGGCGAACGCGCCGACCGCCTGCTTGCCGAGCTGGTCGAGTCCACCGCCGTAGAACAGGCCGTTGACCGCCGCCGGAGCGTCGGCCGTCGCCACGAGCCCGATCATCAGGGTGCCGATGATTCCACCGACGAGGTGCACACCCACCACGTCGAGGGAGTCGTCGTACTTCAGCTTGTACTTCAGGCTGATCGCCAGGGCGCACACGACGCCCGCGACGACGCCGATGATGATCGCGCCGACCGGGCTGACCGCCGAGCACGACGGGGTGATCGCGACCAGGCCCGCGACGACGCCGGACGCCGCGCCGAGCGACGTCGCATGACCGTCGCGGATCTTCTCCACGACGAGCCAGGCGATGGCCGCCGCACACGTCGCCACGAAGGTGTTGACGAACACGACCGCGGACGTGTTGTTGGCGGCCAGGGCCGAGCCGGCGTTGAAGCCGAACCAGCCGAACCACAGCAGACCGGCGCCGATCATGACCAGCGGCAGGTTGCTGGGCTTCATCGGAGTCTTGGGCCAGCCCAGGCGCCGGCCGAGGACGATGGCGAGCGCCAGGCCCGCCGCGCCCGCGTTGATGTGAACCGCCGTTCCTCCGGCGAAGTCGATCACGCCGAGCTGGAAGATCCAGCCGCCCGACGCCCACACCCAGTGCGCGACCGGGAAGTAGACCAGCGTCGCCCACAGCGCCGAGAACACCATCCAGGCCGAGAACTTCATGCGGTCTGCGACCGAGCCGGCGATCAGGCCGACCGTGATGCAGGCGAACATCGCCTGGAAGGCGACGAACGCCATGACCGGGAGCGACGCCTCCGGGTTGTCGGCCATCAGGCCGTTCAGGAATGCGAACTCACTGAAGCTGCCGAGAAGAGGCGAGCTCTCCGGATCGCCACCGAAGGCGACCGAGTAGCCGTAAGCCACCCACAGCACCCCGACGATGAAGAGCGCACCCATCACCATCATCAGCATGTTCAGGACGGTCTTCGACCGGAGCATGCCTCCGTAGAAGAAGGCCAGTCCGGGAATCATGATGAGCACCAGCGCGGCGCTTGCAAGCACCCACGCGGTGTCACCCGAGTTCAAAGCGGAATCCATGCGAGTTCTCCCTCCGACGGCGACACTCACCTCGCGAGGGTGACCTTCGTGGAGGCAGGTTTCCGTCGCCACGCCCGAGGGTTTCCGCGCTGTGTCGCAGACCGGGCTCGGGTTAACAGCGCGTTACACGCGAGGGGCGGATGTTCACCTGCGACGAAGCCGCGACACTCCCGCGACGCGGGGCTCGCTGGCGCTCACTCCTCGATCAGCGCGGGCCCATGCGCGCTGACCCTGCGGGGCTCGCTGGCGCTCACTCCTCGATCAGCGCGGTCACGAACACGTCGGGGTCGAACGGCGCGAGGTCGTCGGGTCCCTCCCCCAGGCCGACCAGCTTGACCGGGACGCCGAGGTCTCGCTGCACCGCGACGACGATCCCGCCGCGAGCGGTGCCGTCCAGCTTGGTCAGCACGATTCCCGTGACGTCGACGACCTCGGCGAACACGCGCGCCTGCACGAGCCCGTTCTGTCCGGTCGTGGCGTCCAGCACCAGCAGCACCTCGTCCACCGGGGACTGCTTCTCCACGACGCGCTTGACCTTGCCGAGCTCGTCCATCAGGCCGGTCTTCGTGTGCAGCCGGCCGGCCGTGTCGATGATGACGGTGTCCACGTCGGCTGCCGCGCCCGTCGAAACGGCATCGAAGGCCACGGCCGCCGGGTCCCCGCCCTCAGGTCCGCGCACAACCGCCGCCCCGACGCGGTCGCCCCATGTCTGGAGCTGGTCGGCCGCAGCGGCACGGAACGTGTCCGCCGCGCCGAGCACCACCGTCTGGTCGTTCGCGACCGCCAGGCGGGCCAGCTTCCCGGTGGTGGTCGTCTTCCCCGTGCCGTTGACCCCGACCACCAGGACGACGCCGGGACGGCCGTCGACCCGCTCGGCACGGACGCGACGGTCCATCGTCGGATCGACGAGGGCGAGCAGCTCCTCGTGCAGCATCCGGCGGACCGCAGCCGGGTCCGACGATCCCTCGACGCGCACCCGGGTCTTCAGCCGGTCCACCAGCTCGGTGGTGGGACCGACGCCGAGATCGGCGCCCAGCAGCGTCTCCTCGACCTGGTCCCAGGTGTCGTCGTCCAGGCCGTCGCGGCTGAGCAGCGCGAGCAGGCCCTTGCCGAGCACGTTCTGCGACCGGGCGAGCCGGGCCCGCAGGCGCTGCAGGCGACCCGCGGCCGGTTCGGGCACCTCGACGACCAGCAGGCCCTCGAGCTCGTCGTCCGACGGCGGCGCCTCGTCCGGCGCCTCGTCCAGCGCCTCGACCGCACCCGGGTCGGCCAGCGGCTCGCCGACCTCCAGCACGTCGACCGTGCGGCGGGGGGTGTCACGGGGTACCGAGTCGTCGTCGCCGACGCCGGGGGCGTAGTCGATGCCCGGACGCGGAGCCGAGCCGACCGATCGTCTGTCCGAGCCGCGGCGGGCCACGAGGCCGACGACCAGAACGCCGACCACGACGAGAACGACGATGCCGATGACGTAGAGCAGGACGCTGTCCATGGCGGGCATCCTTCCATGCGTCGAAGTGCGCTCCACGGCGCTGGCGTTCGGGCAGGATGCCCCGATGCTGCCCCGCGCTCTCCTGTGGGCCTACGCCGTCGTCTCGGTCGCGGAGGTCGCCGCGACGCTGGCGGGCTCGCGCCCCGCCGTGTACGCGACGAAGCCACTGCTGATGCTGCTGCTGGTGGCCTGGGTCGTCGCCGACGCCCGATGCCGGAGCTTCGCGTGGCCCGGCCCCCTCCGCCTGCTCGTCGTCGGAGCGGGGTTCGCCTGGGCGGGAGACGTCTTCCTCATGGTCGACGGCGACGGCTGGTTCGTCGCGGGCATCGCCGCGTTCGCCGTCATGCAGGCCTGCTACCTCGCGGCCTTCGTCCGGGTTCCGGGTCCGGGGCTGGTCCGTGCCTGGTGGATCGCCGCCATCCCCTACGTCCTGGTATGGCTGGCGATCAACGTGCTCGTCTGGCCGGGTGCCGGCTCCCTGCGGGTGCCGGTCGTCGTCTACAGCGCGATCGCGATCGCGATGGCGCTGGCAGCGCTCGACCTGGTGCTCCGCGTCCCGCGCCGCCTGGGCTGGCGGGTCGCCCGCGGGGCGGGGCTCTTCGTCGCGTCGGACGCCCTGATCGCCCTGACGGCGTTCGGTCCGCTCTCCGCGAGCCGCGCGTGGGACGCCGTCATCATGACGACGTACGTCCTGGCGCAGGCGATGATCGTGACGGGCTTCACCCGGGCGATGCGCGACTGACCTCGGCTGCGCCTAGAGCCGTTCCTCCGCCTGCTTGCAGGACAGGGCGTTACCGGGACGGATCGCTGCCGACCGGGGCGGGCATCGCCGGACCGGGAATCCACATCCTT
>OFJB01001167.1_pt1 | contig 10819 bp, 11 predicted proteins | sample 1775081 | NCBI WGS metagenome assembly OFJB01 (sample SAMN08195771, study PRJEB24354) | sludge metagenome | isolation source: initial sludge from phenol fed wastewater aerobic bioreactor | place: India: Nagpur | collected 2016-06-05 | reverse complement strand
AAGCTGTTGTCATCGGTATAATAGGTTTCGCGCAGCACGCGGACGCGGACGCTCAGCGTGTTTTCCAGTTCCTTGGCTTCAAGGATGGCGGTTTCCCGCTCGGTGCGCGGGAAACGAGCGTGGAGCATCCAGCCTCGGCCTTCGAGGACGTATACCTCGTAATGGACGATGATCATGGTGGCTGGTTACCCCAATCCTCCCCGGCCAATCTTTCCTTGTAACAGGCCAAGAGTGACGGCTTCCCTGAAAGACTGCTCTACCCGCTTCGCCGGTTGAAGTCCATGAAAAAGCAGAAAAGGCCGTCCCTGCGGACGGCCTTGACCTTGCGGCGGAACGGGAAACGGCGGCCCGGGGGCCGCCGCACCTTACGACTTGATGCCGAAGCTGGCGAAGCGCTTGTTGAACTTCGCGATCTGGCCGCCGGTATCCACCATGCGGTGAACGCCGGTCCAGGCCGGATGGGACTTCGGGTCGATGTCCAGACGCATGCTGTCGCCGGACTTGCCCCAGGTCGACTTGGTCTTGAACTCGGTGCCGTCCGTCATGACCACGTTGATCTCGTGGTAATCCGGATGAATGTCGTTCTTCATGGCGTACTGCTCCGCAAATCGAAGGCGCCTCTATACAGAAAAGCGCCGGTCCATGCAAGCATGGGTTTCGTGTTTTTTTCGGCGGCATGGAAAAACGGGCGCGATGGCCGCGCCCTCACATGTGGTTGCCGCCCTCAGGGGGGAGCAGAAGGGGGGGCGGCCCAGGGTCCGGGTCCCCCCTCCGCCCGCCACCAGACCGGCGAAATGCGCCATGTCGACCATGAAGATCGCGCCGACTTCATCGGCGATGGCGCGGAAGGCGGCGAAATCGATGCGGCGCGGATAGCCCGAGCCGCCGGCGACGATCAGCTTCGGCTTGTTGGCGAGCGCGAGCGAGCGCACCTCGTCCATGTCGATGAGGTGCGTGTCGGGCGTGACCTTGTAGGGCACCGGCTTGAACCACTTGCCCGACTGGTTGACCGGCGAGCCGTGGGTGAGGTGACCGCCGCAGGCGAGGTCGAGACCCATGAAGGTGTCGCCGGGCTGCAGGAAGGTGAAGAACACCGCCTGATTGGCCTGGGCGCCGGAATGGGGCTGGACGTTGGCGTATTCGGCGCCGAACAGCAGCTTGGCCCGCTCGATGGCGAGGCTCTCGGCCACGTCGACCCATTCGCAACCGCCGTAGTAGCGCTTACCCGGGTACCCTTCCGCATATTTGTTGGTCATCACCGAGCCTTGCGCCTCCAACACCGCCTTGGAGACGATGTTCTCGGAGGCGATCAGCTCGATCTCGTCCTGCTGGCGGGCGAGTTCGTCGACGATCGACTGGAACAGCGCCGGATCGCTCGAGGCCAAGCCCTGGGTGAAGAACCCGGGAAAGAGGGGGGCGGTGGTCTGGGTCATGCGGGGCACCTCGTCGGGTCTTCGCCGGCTTCGCCGGCTCGTTCGCGCGCCCGATAGCACGAAACGGGCGCCAGATCTTCCCCCTCGATCGGTTTCGAGGCGGAAAACGAAAGAGCCCGGCGGGGCCGGGCTCGATTTCATGTCGCTCGGGGCGCGCGCGCCCCGCCGGGGGCGCTCACTCCTGAGCGACCAACATACCGACGCCGTCCTTGTTGTAGATGTCGTCGCGGAAGTGGATCACGCCGGCGGTGGTCGCCCAGGCGGTGATGTAGTTGATGTAGACCGGCACCGGGGTCTTCAGCTTGGCGTCGAGACGCTGGCCGTTGTTCAGCGCCTCGGCGACGGCGTCCGGCGTCCAGCCGGGGGTGTCGCGCAAGAGCCAGGTCACCAGACCCTGGATGTTCTGGATGCGCATGCAGCCCGACGAATAGAAGCGGTTGTTGTCGCCGAACAGATCCTTGAACGGCGTGTCGTGCATGTACACGTCGTCCTTGTTCGGGAAGGTCACCTTGACCGTCGACATGGCGTTGTCGCCGCCGGGATCCTGGCGGAACGAATACTGGGTGGCCTGCACCGAGTTCCAGTCGACCGCCTCGGGCGGCACTTCCTGACCACGGCCGTCGAAGATGCGGATGTGGTTCTTGGTCAGGTAATCCGGCTCGGTCTGCATCTTGGGGATCAGATCCTTGCGGATGATCGAGACCGGCACGTGCCAATAGGGATGGAAGTTGATCTCGCGGACCGCCGAGGTGAGGGTCGGGGTCTGGCGATCGATCTTGCCGACGACGGCGTTGTGACGCTCGACGACGCGGCCCTGCTCGACCATCTCCAGCTCGGCGGCCGGGACGTTCATGAAGATGTAGCGGTCGCCGAGGAAGCCGGACATGGCGCGGATGCGGACGAGGTTCATCTCGAGCTGGGCGAGACGGGTCTCGACCGGCACGTTCATCACCTCCATCACGGTATCGTCGACGATGCCGTCGGGGCGCAGGCCGTGGCGCACCTGGAAGCGGCGCACGGCGGCGTCGACGTAAGAGTCGAACGTGTCGTAATAGCCCATGCGGGCCTGATCGGCGGGCATGTCGCCGGAGGCGACGAGGCGCTCGCGAAGCCGCGGCACGGCCTCGGACCGGCTGCCGACCTTGAGGCGCGACGACGACTTGACCTTGGGCCAGCCGCCGCGGGCCTGCTGTTCCTGCAGGCGCGGGATCGCCGCCTCGATGGCGGTGACGGTGTCGGCGGAGAGCAGCGGCGTGTCGGACTTGATGCGCTCGGCCTGAGCGGCATTGGTGCCGGCATCGAACTTCTGCTGCCATTCGCGCACCGCCTGCGAACGGGTCAGCGCCTCGAGCGGGCTCTCGCTCTGTTGGGCGAAGGCGGCCGTGGGCACGAAGGCCGCGCCCGCGAGACCGGCGAGAAGCGCGCGGCGGGTCGGTCGAGAGGCTTTCGGAGCAGAGTGGCGATGCACCGCGTCGATCTCCATCGTTGGGGCGTACCTGGACGCCGTTGGCTGCCGACGATCTCGCGCGATGCCCGGGATCGGGACGTCGCGGAGGAGACATCGACCGGGCCCGCCCTCGGCGGCTTCGTGCGAGGATCCCCGTCCCGCCACCGACCCTTCGGCGGCGAGGGGTGTCCCCGTGACTCGGCGGTCGATACCGCCTCGTCCTCTACCCGTGTTCGGCTCTTGGTTACTCATTGCAATATGGCCGAAACATGTCGCCGTCGAGCCGGCATCGCGCGAGAAAAACTCGGCGGCGCGCAGTGTTGCAGCAAATCCGCGAAGCGGCGACGCGCGATCACGCCCGCCCCGGTCTCCATCTCGCGAGGACGTGAACGGCGAGGCCGATCACCAGCGCCCAGAAGGCGGAGCCGACGCCGTGCCACGACAGGCCGGAGGCGGCGACGAGGAAGGTCAGAAGCGCCGGGATTCGATCCTCCTCGCGGTCGAGCGCCGCCTTGGTCGAACCGCCGAAGGCACCGACCAGGGCGAGGCCGGCGGCGGCCTCGATCAGTTGCGGCGAGGAACGCATGACGAGCGCCACCGCCACCACCGCGACCACGCCCAGCGCCATGTGGCCGAGCCCGCCGATCGCCGCGACGATCCAGCGGCGCGAGCGGTCGGGGCCGGCCTCGTCGCCGGCGGCGAGCGCCGCCGTCAGCGCGGCGAGATTGACCACGGGCATGCCGAGGGGGGCGAGCAGCGCCGACAGCGCGCCGGTGGCGATCAGCAGCGGGCGGAACGGCGGGTGATAGCCGAAGGTGCCGATCACCGCGTAGCCGGGGATGTTCTGCGAGGCCATGGTGACCAGGAACAGCGGCAGGGCGATCGAGATCGTCGTCTCGAGATCGAACACGGGCGCGACGAAGACGAGCTTCGGCCATGCGAAGGCGAGGCCGGAGAAGGCCCCCTCGCCGCCGAGCCCCATGAAGGCGAGCGCCAGCGCCGCCGCCGCCGGGGCCGCCCACAGGCGGGCGAAGCGCATCAGCACCACCCAGGTGGCGACGATGGCGCCGATCGCCAGCGGCATCTCGGTCAGCGCGGTGAAGGGCAGCAGGCAGAACTTGAGGAGCACGCCGGCGAGCATCGCATTGGCGATCGGCTTCGGGATCGCGCCGACGAGGCGGCCGAGCGGCTCGAAGAGGCCGGAGGCGGCGACCAGCAGGCCCGTCGTGACGAAGGCGCCGACGGCGGCGGGGAACCCGCCGGACCCGACCCCGACGGTGGCGAGCAGCACCATGCCGGGCGTCGACCAGGCGATCGAGATCGGCATCCGCGTCCACCGGCTGAGGCCGATCGCCAACACGCCGAGCGCGATCGCCAGCCCGACCATGGCCGAGACGATCTCCGCCTCGTTCGCGCCGACGGCGGCGAGGCCGCGAATGACGATAGCGCCGGAGGAGGCGTAACCGACCAGGGTGACGAGCAGGCCGGTCAGGATCTCATGGGGGTGGACGAGTTTCTGCAAGGCGAGGATCCGGTCGCGAGGGCGGGTCCACACGAGACCCGGACGCGGCCCGAAAGACAAGTGCCCGTGGCGACGGGCAGACCGGCGCAACCGCCGTCACGCACGGGTGGTCGCGGAACGCGCGGCCGGCCCGAACGAACGACGGGAAGGCCCGAACGAGGAGAAGGCCCGGACGGAGAACCGTCCGGGCCTTCAGGGTCTGCCATCCGGAGCGAGTGATGCTCGAAGTCGATAGTGGATCCGGTCGATCCCGAAGCGCCCTCGAAGTCGAGCCTGCCCGACTTCGATTTCTTCTTGCGTTCGAAGCGCCTCGTCTCAGAGACGATAGAGGATCTGGTCGGTCCAGAAGCGCTCGAGACGCTGGAGCGACTTGTTGATCGTCTGGAACTCGCCGGGGCCGATGCCGCCGACCTGTTCGATCGAACGCAGCTGGCGGTCGTAGAGGCGATCGACGACGTCGGCGATCTCGCGGCCCTTCTCGGTCAGCGACACGCGGACCGAGCGACGGTCGACGCGGGAGCGCTCGTGACGGACGTAGCCGCCCTCGACCAGCTTCTTGAGATTGTAGGAGACGTTCGAACCGAGATAGTAGCCGCGGGTGCGCAGCTCGCCGGCGGTCAGCTCGGCGCCGCCGATGTTGAACAGCAGGAGCGCCTGGACGGCGTTGACGTCGTCACGGCCGACGCGGTCGAACTCGTCCTTGATGACGTCGAGCAGGCGACGATGGAGGCGTTCCACCAGAGTCAGCGCTTCGAGGTAGAGCGGCCGAATGGCCTCCTGTTCCTCGGTACGGGGCGCGAGAGCCGCCGCCTTCTTGAGAGTGTTCATGGGTTGATGCCTCACTCAGCTCGTTTGTTCTTTGGGCTCTTCTGGCCTCTTCATGAGCTGAAATGTACCGAACCGAGTCTAAAATCGCCTTAAATTGCATCATGAACTTTTGGTAAAACCCCACCTCCGAATGTCTTGCTGAACATCTTCTGAATCGGTCCGACAGTATTCGATTCAGATTCGATCAACCGAAGACTCCAAGACTTCGGAAAGGACGTTCATGGAGACTCCGGAAAGGACGTTCAGCGGCCGTCGGCCGGCATCGCGAGACGTGCCGCGCCCTCGCCGCGCGCGCCCGCGACGGCGAGCCAGAAGCGCTCGAGGACGAAGAGCCGCGCCGGCGACAGGGCGCCGGCGGCGGAGCGCACGCCGACGAGCCGGGTGCGGCCGGGATGGTCCTCGTCGGGGCCGAAGGCGCAGTCGAGGAAGCCGCCGCGCGCATGGGCGCCCTGCCCGACCCGGTATTGGAGATGGAGCGTCGGCAGGTCGGCGCGCAGGGGCTCGACCGAGACGATCTCGATCGGCCCGCGCGAGGCGGCCTCGCTCGCCGGGACCACCGCGACGCAGGTGGCCCGTTCCGCCTCGTCGACACGCCCGCAGGCGGTCATCGCCGCGCCGAGGAGACAGAGCCCCGTCAGGGCCGGGATCCGGCCCGCCGCGATCACGCCCCCGCCTTCAACATCTCGGCGACGAAGGGGGCGAAATAGGTGAGCACGCCGTCGGCGCCGGCGCGCTTGAAGGCGATCAGGCTCTCCATCATGGCGCGGTCGCGATCGATCCAGCCGTTGGCGGCGGCCGCCTCGATCATCGCGTATTCGCCCGAGACCTGATAGGCGAAGGTCGGCAGACCGAAGGTCGTCTTCAGTCGCGCCAAGATGTCGAGATAGGGCATGCCCGGTTTGACCATGATCATGTCGGCGCCCTCGTCGATGTCGAGGGCGGCCTCGCGGATCGCCTCGTCGCTGTTGGCCGGGTCCATGTGATAGGTGCGCTTGTCGCCTTTCAGCGTCTTGGCCGTGCCGATGGCGTCTCGGAAGGGGCCGTAGAAAGCGGAGGCGTATTTGGCCGAATAGGCCATGATCTGGACATGGGTGAAGCCGTGGGCGTCGAGGCCGCGACGAATCGCGCCGATGCGGCCGTCCATCATGTCGGAGGGCGCGATCATGTCGGCGCCGGACTCGGCCTGGACCAGCGCCTGGGCGACGAGGCGGGCGACGGTGGCGTCGTTGACGATCTCCTCGCCCTCGAGCAGGCCGTCGTGGCCGTGGCTCGTATAGGGATCGAGCGCGACGTCGGTGATGAGGCCGATCTCCGGCACCTCGGCCTTGATGGCGCGGCAGGCGCGGCAGATCAGGTTCTCCGGATTGAGCGCCTCGGAGCCGTGGTCGTCGCGCAGGTCCGGATCGGTGTTGGGGAAGAGCGCGAGCGCGGGGATGCCGAGCTTCGCCGCCCGCTCCGCCGCGCGCACCGCGAGATCGACCGAGAAACGCTCGACGCCGGGCATGGACTTGACCGGCTCGGTGACGCCGTTGCCGTCGACCACGAAGAGCGGCCAGATCAGATCGTCGACCGAGAGCCGAGTCTCGCGCACCATGCGGCGCGACCAGTCGGTGCGGCGGTTGCGACGCATGCGCCGGCCGGAGAGAATCGCGTCCATGTCGGCGGCGGCGTATCCGGCGTTGAGATGCTTCTCGCTCATCCTCGGTCCCCGATCGGCGGGACCCGTGGACGGCCCGCGGTCCCTTTCAACCGCGGCCTCTTATCACGGACGCACCCGGAGGTCATCCCGCTGCATCCGTGAGAAAGCCGTCAGAGGGACATTCAGCGCGACGATCCGGAAGAGAACGCGCCGGTCTTCGCCGGTGGTCGTCCCTCGGTTCACATGCGCGAGAGCCCCCGGACCTTGCATTGCTGCTCCGCCACTCCCATGGCCATGGACCACTGCCCGATGAAGCCGAACATGCCGCCCAAGCCCTTCTTCGCCAACTCGGTTTCGGCGCGCGTACGATCACCGGCGAGAACGTAGCCGGCAATCTGCCACCCCTCGTCTCCCATGATCTCTTTCACCTTGCCGGCGGCGCATTCGCAATCGGACGACGACGCCCGGGTCACGGCCTGGCATTTGGTCACGAACGTGTCCTTCACCTGATCACATCCCGAAAGAGCGAGGACCAAACCGAAGGCGGCGAGAAACGAGCGCGGCGAAATGGAACGAACGGCGTTGCACATCATGAGGCCCTTTGCGTGTGAGACCGTGACGTGAACAACCAACAGAATCTCATTCCGACCGTAAGATCGTACAAATACTCTCTATACGCGTATTGTTTGATTTATGCACTATATGCAACATTGGTGCGTGCGAGCCGATGATCGCCCTCCCCTCACCGGGGTCCGTCGAGCCGTTCCACCACGTAGTCGAGCGCCTCGAGCGCGGCGATGATCTCCTGGGCATGGGCCCCGTCGCGGGTCTCGAAGACGACGTCGAGGGTGGCACCCTTGGCCGGGACCTTCAGCATGGTGCGGTGATGCTCGACCTCGAGCACGTTGCCGCCCATGCGGCCGAGCACGGTGGTGATCTCGCCGAGCACGCCGGGGCGGTCGGGGATGATCATGCGGATGCCGACGATCTTCTCCTCGCGGGCGAGTTCGCGCACCATGATCGAGGAGAGGATGCGCGGGTCGATGTTGCCGCCGGTCAGGATCAGCCCGACCTTGCGGGAGCGGAACCGTTCCGGCGCGGCGAGGAGCGCCGCGAGGCCGGCGCCGGCCGCACCTTCGGCCATGGTCTTCTGGAGCGTCAGGTAGAGGTTGACGGCGCGCTCGATGTCGCTCTCCTCGACCAGGATCAGATCGTCCATCAGCCGGCGCGCCAGTTCGAGCGTCATCCGCCCGGCCCGCTTCACGGCGATGCCCTCGGCGAGGGTCGTGCCGCCGGCATGGACCGGCAGGTCGCGCAGCTCGGCCCACATCGAGGGATAGAGCCGGGTCTCGACGCCGACCACCTCGATCCGAGGCTTCACCCCCTTGGCGGCGATGGCGATGCCGCCGGCGAGGCCACCACCGCCGACCGGGGTGACGATCACGTCGAGTTCGGGGACGTCGGCGACCATTTCGAGCGCGACGGTGCCCTGGCCACGAATGACGTCGAAATCGTCGTAGGGATGCACGAAGGTGAGGTGATCGCGCTCGGCGAGGCGGGCGGCCTCGATCTCGGCCTCGGCCACGGTCTCGCCGGACAGCACGACATGGGCGCCGAAGCCACGCGTCGCGGTGACCTTCACGTGCGGCGTGGTCACCGGCATGACGATGGTCGAGGGGATGCGCAGGCGCGTGGCGTGATAGGCGACCGCCTGGGCGTGATTGCCGGCGGACATGGCGATGACGCCGGCCGCGCGCTCCTCGGGGGTCAGCGACAGCAGCTTGGTGAGGGCGCCACGCTCCTTGAAGGCGTTGGTGACCTGGAGGTTTTCGTATTTCACCCAGACCTCGGCGCCGGTCAGGGCACTGAGGCGCGGCGCCGGCAGGAACGGCGTGCGCATCACCGCCCCCTCGATCGTCTTCGCGGCGGCGCGGACGTCGTCGAGCGTGGGCAGGCGGGGTTCGAACGCGGTCATGGCAGCGGCCTCGATGAGTGCGAGGCCGATGGGTTTAACCGATGGCGCGGGGATTGGCGAGCGCGAGCGCGCGCCTCAATCGCCGCGACCGAGCACGATCGACAGGTTGAGACCGCCGAAGGCGAAGGAGTTCTTGATCGCCACGTCGATCTTCGCCGGGCGCGGCCCCTCGGTCACCGCGTCGACCGGGCAATCGGGATCGGGCTCGAGGAAATTGAGGGTCGGCGGCAGGATGCCCCGGTTCAACGCCGCGAGCGTGGCGATGGTCTCGATGGCGCCGGCCGCGCCCATGGCGTGACCGACCTGCGACTTAGTCGCCGAGATCGGGATCGGCGCGGCCCGGCCGGCGAAGACCTCGAGCACGGCGGCGGATTCGCACTTGTCGTTGAAGGCGGTGCCGGTGCCGTGGGCGTTGACGTAGCCGACCGCCTCGGGGGCGATGCCGGCATCGGCGAGGCCGGCGCGGATCGCCGCCTTCATGCCCTCGGGATCGGGCGCGACGATGTCGCCGGCGTCCGACGACATGCCGGCGCCGAGCCAGCGGCCGAGGACGCGCGCCTTGCGGGCCTTGGCGCGGCCGGCGCGCTCGAGCACGATCATGCCGGCGCCCTCGCCCATGATCAGTCCCTTGCGGCCGAGCGAGAAGGGCCGGCAGGTGTCGGAGGAGACGACGCGCAGCGCTTCCCAGGCCTTGAGCAGGCCGAGTTCGAAGCAGCTGTCGGTGCCGCCGACCACCGCGACGTCGATGATGCCGGCGCGGATCAGGCCCTCGCCGACGAGCATCGCATGGCCGGCGGAGGCGCAGGCCGAGGTGACGCCGAAGACCGGCCCCTTGGCGCAGAGTTCCCGGGCGACGCGGCTCGCCGGCGCCGACCCCATGATCTGCGGAATGGTGAAGGGCGAGGGGCGGAGCTCGTCGATGAAGATCTTGCGGAAGGCGCGCGCGGTCGCGTCGATGCCGGTGTTGGCGGTGCCGATCACCACGCCGACGCGCGCCGGCTCGGGCGGGTTCTCGTCGAGGCCGGCTTCCTTCCAGGCCTGACGCGCCGCCACCGCCGCCATCTGGGTGTAGCGATCGATGTGGCCCTGGGTCTGCTTGTCGAAATGGGCGGAGGGGTCGAAGTCGCGGACCGGCGCGCCGTTGGTGAACTTGAGGCCGGGCGCGATGTCGGAAATGTCTCCGATGCCACAAGCCCCCGAGAGCAGCGCGGCTTCGAAATCCGCGATCGTCGAACCGAGCGCGGAGACGACTCCGCGTCCGGTGATTTCCGTCTTCGGGGAGGACATGGAACGGTCCCTTCTCGGCCAGACACCCTCACTGTGACGAGATCGTCACAGTATTCGGTGAGGCGGGTAGCACGGATGGGGCGTCCTGTTAACCCATACCGACGGCGTGTATCCTGATCGTTTCCCCGGATCAGGCGCTCTTGCCGCCCCTCAGGAACTCGAACAGCGCCGAAAAGTCGCGGCCGGCGTTGCCCTGATCGACGAAGAGACGATAGAGCTGCGCCGCCTCGGCGCCGAGCGGGGTCGCCTGACCGGCGGCGGAAGCGACGTCCTGGGAGAGCTTCAGGTCCTTCAGCATCATCGCCGCGGCGAAGCCGGGGGTGTAGCCGCGATTGGCGGGGCTCGTCGGCACCGGACCCGGCACCGGGCAATAGGTGGTCAGGGACCAGCACTGACCGGACGAGGTGGAGGCGATGTCGAACAGCTTCTGCGCGTCGAGGCCGAGCTTCTCGGCGAGCGCGAAGCCCTCGCACACCGCGACAATCGATTCGGGGCCGACACCGAGTTCGATCAATCGGCGCGCCAGCCGATTCGCAGCGCGGTCCAACTCGCCGAACGACAATCGGTCATCCCCGAAAACCACCGCGGTCGATTCACTTGCGGTTCGCACTCGCGCATCGAACAAGGACATGAGTGTCGAGTCCCCGTCGACTATCACCCCCGGGCGCTGCCAAGAAGCCAAGACTAC
>OFJB01001166.1_pt1 | contig 10819 bp, 12 predicted proteins | sample 1775081 | NCBI WGS metagenome assembly OFJB01 (sample SAMN08195771, study PRJEB24354) | sludge metagenome | isolation source: initial sludge from phenol fed wastewater aerobic bioreactor | place: India: Nagpur | collected 2016-06-05 | reverse complement strand
GACCCCGCGCGCCGTGCGGGCAACGAGTTCCTGTTCCAGATGCAGGCGATGCAGAACGTCGAGGTGCTCAACGAGATCAAGGCGACCAAGATCGTCGTGACGTGCCCTCACTGCCTGAACGCCCTCAAGCGCGAATACCCGCAGCTGGGCGGGAACTACGAGGTCGTGCACCACACGCAGCTGCTGAACGACCTGGTGAAGGCCGGACGGCTCACGCCGGTCGCGCCGGTCGCGGAGAAGGTCACGTACCACGACCCGTGCTACCTGGGCCGGCACAACAACGTGTACGTGCCGCCGCGCGAGCTCGTCGACGCGACGGGTGCGACGCGGGTGGAGATGGAGCGCCACGGCGACAAGTCCTTCTGCTGCGGCGCTGGCGGCGCCCGCATGTGGATGGAGGAGAAGATCGGGACGCGGGTCAACCAGAACCGCGGGGATGAGGCCATCGGTACCGGCGCGACGAAGGTCGCTGTGGCCTGCCCGTTCTGCTCGGTCATGCTCAACGACGCCGTCGTGAGCCGTCAGTCCGAGGGCCAGGCCACCGGCGTCGAGGTCGTCGACGTCGCGACTCTGTTGCTGAGCGCCGCGAAGTCCTAGCCTTCGGCCATGAGCCGTTCCGATCCGTGGCCCGCCGGAACGCCCTGCTGGGCGGACATCGGCGTACCGGACCTCGACGAGGCGCGCGCGTTCTACGCGGCCGTCGCCGGGTGGGAGATCCCGCCGGGAATGCCGGAATGGGGCGGGTACACCCTCGCGACCCATGACGGCGCCGCGGCGGCCGGCCTGGGGCCGCTCATGGCCGAGGGTCAGCCCGTCGCCTGGACGCTGTACCTCGCCAGTGACGACGTCGACCGGACGGCGGAGCAGATCGTCGCCGCCGGGGGCACGGTGGTGCTGCCGCCGGACCAGGTCGGCTCCTTCGGACGCATGTGCATCGCCGCCGACCCGACGGGCGCCGTCTTCGGGGTGTGGCAGGCGGGCGAGATGGTCGGGTTCGACGCGCCCGGCGAGGTCGGCGGCTGGGTGTGGTGCGACCTGCGCAGCACCGACCCGGCCGCGGCTCAGGACTTCTACGCGTCGGTCTTCGGGTACGTCTACACGCCACTGGAGATGGCCGGCCCGGACTACCGGGTCTTCTCGCTCACCGGCGAGGCCGGAGGCGAGCTCGGCGGGATGGGGTCGATGATGGGCGCGCCGGAGGGCACGCCCTCGCACTGGCTGGTCTACGTGGCCGTGGCCGACCTTGACACCGCGCTCGCGGAGGTCGCGTCGCGCGGGGGCACGTCGCTGGCGGAGCCCTTCGACTCGCCGTACGGGCGCATGGGTCCGATCCTCGACCCGTGGGGCGCCCCGCTCTGGCTCATGCAGGCCGCCTGACCCTCAGCCCTCGACCGGGCGGAAGCCGGCGCACATGACCCGCAGCCAGGTAATCCGGCCGGCGTCCACGCTCAGGTAGGCCTGCTGGTCGACCACGTGCAGGCCATCGCCGTTGCGGACCCGCAGCCGGTACCCGACGCGCTGCCGGTCGGCGAACGCGTCGGTCTCCACCTGCTCGATGGCTTCGATGCGGTCGTTCTCGTCGAACCACTGATGGATCGCGTCGAGGACGTCCGCCACCGAGGCGGCCTCCCAGATGCGCCCGGGGGTCATGCCCCGGAAGTCCAGGTCCGGGTCGAGCAGGGCACGGAGCGCCTCGTCGTCCTTGTCCGCGATCGCCTGGACGAGCGCGCGTCCCGCCGGGCTGGTGGCCGGATCATCCGCTGCGGTCATGGTCGCCTCCGTCGAGCTGGTCGAACGCGTGCGGGAGCACCGGGGCGAGCGCGGCCAGGCCGTCCCGCGCCCCACCCAAGGACCCGGGCAGGTTGACGATCAGCGTGCGGCCGGCGACGCCCGCCGTGCCGCGGGACATGACCGCGGACGGGACGCCGTGCGCGACCCCGTACGCCCGGACCGCCTCGGCGAGCCCCGGCGAGACGCGATCGATCACCTGGGCGGTCATCTCCGGCGTGAGGTCCGTCGGGGCGTGCCCGGTGCCGCCCGTCGTGAGCACGAGCACGGCGCCGGCAGCAACGGCGGCGCGCAGGGCGTCCAGCACCGGCTCGCCGTCGGAGACCACGACGGGCTCGGGAACCTCCAGGCCCATCGCGCGCAGGCCCGCGACCAGTGCCGGCCCCGAGGTGTCCTCGGCGGTGCCCGCGGCACATCGGGTCGACACCGTGACGACCCGGGCGGTGCGGGTCACGGCTCGCGCACCCAGTCGCCGGACCGGCCACCGGTCTTGGTCAGCAGTACGACCTCGGCGATTGCGGCGGACCGGTCGACGCCCTTCACCATGTCGATCAGGGCGAGCCCGGCGACGGCCGCGCCGGTGAGGGCCTCCATCTCGACGCCCGTGCGGTCGGCTGTCCGCGTCGTCACCACGACGGCGACCTCGTCGTCGCGGACCTCGACGTCGACGTCGACGCCGTGGAGCGCGATCGGATGGCAGAGGGGGATGAGCTCCGGGGTGCGCTTGGTCGCCGAGATCGCCGCGATCCGCGCGACGGCGAGTGCGTCGCCCTTCGGCAGGGTGCCGTCGCGCAGCAGGGAGACGACGTGCGGGCCGATGCTCACCCGGCACCGGGCGGTCGCCGTGCGGACGGTGACGTCCTTGGCCGAGACATCGACCATGCGCGCGTGGCCCGCGTCGTCGAGGTGCGTGAGTCGGTCTGCCATGCGACGAACCCTAGGCCCGGCGCGGGAGGCTGCCTATGCTCGCACGGTGTCCGCGTCGGTCGAGGTCCACCTGTTCGCGGCGGCGAAGGCCGCCGTCGGACTTCCGACGGTCACGGCGGAACCGGGTCCGCTGGCGGTGGTCCTGGACGGACTGTCCGCTCAGTACCCGGCGTTCGCGCAGGTGCGGCCGCGGTGCTCGTTCCTGGTGGACGGGCTGACGGCCGGCCCGGCCACGGCGGTCCCGCCCGGGGGCCGGGTCGACGTGCTCCCCCCGTTCGCCGGCGGCTAGACCCGCCGACGCGCCCACCCCCGAACCGCCGAGACGACTCAGATGGTTGGGATAACGGACATTTTCGGCCCGAAATCAACCATCTGAGTCGTGTCGCGGGTTGGGGGGATCAGCCGCCGATGGCGCTCATCGGTCGCGTGGGATGGATGAAGGTCGGGTCGTCGATCCCGTGGCCGGCCCGCTTCGACGTGACGGACAGCGCGAGCGCGTCGACGATCCGTGCACGGCGCTCGGACCCCGAGAGCGCGGGGTCGCGCAGGATGGCCCGCACGTCGGTCTCGTCGCGGGAGAACAGGCAGTTGAGGAGCTGGCCGTCCGCGGTGAGGCGCAGGCGGTCGCAGGCGGCGCAGAAGGGCCGCGTCACGCTGCCGACGATGCCCACCGTGGCCGGGCCGCCGTCGACGACGAACTCCTCGGCCGGTGCCGAGCCGCGCCCGTCCGCCGGGACGAGGTCGAACGCCGACGACAGCAGAGTGAGGATCTCCTCCGCGGTGACCATCTGCGCGCGCGACCACACGCCCGACGGGTCCAGCGGCATCTGCTCGATGAATCGCAACTGCCAACCGTGCGCGATCGCGTGCCGCAGCAGCGGGACGGCCTCGTCGTCGTTCACGCCGCGCATCAGGACGGCGTTGACCTTGACCGGCCGCAGGCCGGCCGCGATGGCCGCTTCGATCCCAGCGAGCACGTCAGCGTGCCGGTCGCGGAACGTCAGGCGGGCGAACCGCTCCGCATCCATCGTGTCGAGGCTGATGTTGACGCGTTCCAGGCCGGCGGCGGCGAGCGGCGCGGCGAGATCGACGAGCCGAAGGCCGTTGGTGGTCAACGAGATCCGGGGAGAACGCGAGAGGGTGGCGATGCGCTCGACGATCGTCGCGATGTCCGGTCGCAGCGTCGGCTCGCCCCCGGTCAGCCGCACGCTGGTGATCCCGCGCTCGACCGCCACGTCGACGACCTCGACCAGCTCGTCCACCGACAACAGGTGGTCGCCGGGCAGCCACGCCGCGAAGTCCGCGGGCATGCAGTACGTGCAGCGCAGGTTGCACCTGTCGGTGACGGACACCCGCAGGTCGCGGTGCGCGCGGCCGAACGTGTCGACCAGCGGCTCCCGGAGCGCGTCGCTCATGCGCAGTTCACCCACTCGTCGGTGCCGTCGGTGAAGCGCTGGTGCTTCCACACGGGAAGCCGCTCCTTCACCCGATCGACGAGCATGGCGCACGCGGCGAAGGCCGGTCCGCGGTGCGCCGACGCGACAGCCGCACCGAGGGCGACATCGCCGACGGCCAGCGGCCCGATCCGGTGAGTGACCGCGAGCACCACGTCGTGCTCGGCCGCGATCTCCGCGGCGACCTCCGCCAAGACGGCCTGCGCGCTCGGGTGCCCCTCGTACTCCAGCGACGCGACGGCGCGCCCGTGGTCGTGGTCGCGAACGACGCCCGCGAACGAGACGACGCCGCCGCACCCGGGGTCTCCTACCAGGGCGGCCAGTGCGTCGACGTCGATCCGCGCCTGCGTAACGTCGGCGCGGCGGACCCGCGGGAGCACGGCGTTACCGCCCACCGGCGTCGACGAGCGCCGCGCGGCGTCGTCGCACGACCTCGGCACGCAGGTCCGGGTCGTCCATCACGATCGCGACGGTCGGGCAGTCCTGCGGTCCCGAGTGCGCCTCCGGGTGGCACAGCGTGCAGGGCTGGCCGGGGCGCAGCGGGCACTGGGCCGTGGCCCTGTGTACCGCGTCCATACCGGCCTCCGGGTGTCTGGGACTCTCACGATGGTAGACGCCCGACGCCGGTAGCCGACCGTATCCATCCCGTGACCTCCGGACTGGGCAACACCGAACGGTGGCGCTCTAGGGTCTGTCCATGGGGAGCAGCCCCCGCCCGCGTGCGCCCGGCGCGGGCGGACGCCCGTCGGGCAGGTGGCTGCCGTGGGTCGCGGCAGCGGTCGCCGCCGTCGTCGGGCTCGTCCTGACCGTGGTCGCAACGACCGCGACGGTTCAGCGCATCGACGACGCGACCCGGACCGCGGCCGAGCAGTCTGCTGCCGCGACCGCGGAGTCCCTCACGACGGCCCTGTGGCCGATGGAAGCGTTCAACCAGGCGGTTCGCGCCTACGTGGTCGCGGACCCGCCACGACCCGGCGATGCGGAAGCCTCTGCCTTCATGTCGCGCCTGTTCGAGCGCTGGCGCGGCTTCCGCAGCGCGGCCCTGGCGCCGGGGAACACCGTGAGCACAATCGTTCCGCTCGAGGGCAATGAGTCGGTCATCGGTCTGCGCTATCCGGACGTGCCCGCGCAATGGACGGACATCGCGCGGGCGATCGACGGTCGGATCTCGGTGTTCAGCGGACCCTTCGACCTCGTGCAGGGCGGACAGGGCCTGGCGTACCGCACGCCGATCTTCCTCTCGGACGGCAGCTACTGGGGCCTGGTCAGCTCCGTGATCGACGTAGAGCGTCTGCTCGGCTCGGACGTTGCCGGCGGACCCGGGCATGCCGTGATCCGCGACCTGGACCGAGGCGACCGTCTCATCGTCGGCGACGACTCGGTCGACCCGGACGCCGCGGTGTATGCCCCGGTCGATGCGTTCGGCCGCCACTGGGAGGTTGGCGTCGCGGCCGCCTCCCCCGATCGCTCACCTGCGGCGGTCGTGGCCCTGGTGGGCGTGTTGGTCACCGCGGTCGTGGCCGCTCTGGTGTTCCTCCTGGCCAGTTCGCGCCTGCGGTCACACCGCTTGCTGCTGCTCCTGGAAGGCGTGACGGCACAGGCCCCTGGGATGTTGTTCCAGTACCGCGAGATCCATGACGGCCCTCCGGTCGTGGACTTCGCCAGCCCGGGTCTGGCTCCGCTGGTCGGCGACGTGGGGACCGGACCTGAGGCCTACGCGACGCTGCTGCACCTGATCCACCCCGATGACCTCCCCCGTCTCGTGGACGCGCAGCGGCGTGCAGTGGAGGAGGAGCGCCCGTGGACGGAGAGCTTCCGGCTCCTCCTGCCGGACGGGCGGATCCGCTGGATGCGCACTTCGGCCCGTCCCGAGCGTGAGCCGAACGGGGACGTCGTGTGGTCGGGCTGGTCGGGTGACGTGACCGAGGAGATGACCGAGCAGGACTCGCTGCGGCTGAGCGCCAGCCTGTTCGCCGCGACGCGCGACGGCGTGGTCGTGCTGGACGCGGACGGCCGCGTGGCGGACGTCAACGCCGGTCTGACGAGCATGACGGGATACACGCCCGACGACGTCGTGGGCCGTCCGTTCGAGGACTACCTGCGGGGGGCGATGGCCGAGGAGTCCATCGGGCAGTTCTGGTCGCAGCTGGACCGGCGCGGGTACTGGCGTTGCTAGATCACGGGCCGGCACCGGGACAAGCGGATCCGGACCGGCACGGCGTCCGCGACCGCGGTGCGCGACGAGTCCGGACGGATCAGCCACTACCTGATCGTCCTCGACGACATCAACATCGCGCGTGACGACGGCGTCACCGGGTTGCCCGGCGCGCGGACGCTGGACGACGAAGTCCGCGCGGCGATGGCGGCGGCCGACGAGTCCGGTGGCCGGGTCGCCCTGGTCATCGTGGCGCTGGACCAGTTCCGGCAGGTCAATGAGTCCTTCGGCCATCGGATCGGGGACGCGGTGCTACGGGCCGTCGGCCAGCGACTGCGGGCCGTGGTGCCGTCCGCCGGGGTGGTCGTGCGGCTTCGCGGAGACGAGTTCGCCGTGCTGGTGCCCGCGGTCGACGACGTGTCGGTGGTGGACCGGACCGCGCACGCGTGCCTGAACGCGGTCGCCGAGCCGATCGAGATCGATCGGCTGGTGATCCGGGTGAGCGCCCGCGCGGGCGTGAGCGTCTATCCCGACGATCCGGGTGGACCGACCGAGCTCGCGGCGCAGGCCAACCAGGCCATGCGGTCCGCCAAGGCCGGGGACGTGTCCCGCGTCGTCTCCTTCTCGCCCCGGATGTTCGAGGAGGCGAGGGCGAGAACGCAGCTCGTCGAGGACCTGATCCGCGCGCTTCGCGATCCGGCTTCCGGCGGCCCGTCCGGGGAGTTCTCCCTCGTTCTGCAGCCGGTGGTCGACCTGCTGACGGGGGAGGTGCACAAAGCGGAAGCCCTGATCCGATGGGACCATCCCCGGCGCGGCCGCGTCCGGCCCGACGAGTTCATCCCGGTCGCCGAGGAGACCGGTCTCATCACCGACCTCGGCGACCGGGTCTTCGCGGCCGCCGTCCGCGCCGCTACGGCCTTGCGCGCCGTCGACCCGGGCTTCCGTGTCGGGTTCAACCTGTCGCCGGTCGAACTGCGCGAGGGAAGCGACCGGCACGCCCGTCGCGTGCAGACCCTTGCCTCGTCGGCCCTCCCGGGCGACGCGCTCGTGGCCGAGATCACCGAGGGCGCCCTGCTGTCGCAGAACCCGACGGTGGAGGCCAACCTCGACCGGTACCGCAGTGCCGGCGTCCACTTCGCGATCGACGACTTCGGCACCGGGTACTCGTCGTTGGCCTACCTGCGCGACCTCGACGTCAGCTACCTGAAGATCGACCGGACCTTCGTCGACCGGATGCAGCCCGAGGGAAGCGACCTGGCGCTCGTCCGCGCGATCATCGCGATGGCGCACACGATGCACATCGAGGTGATCGCCGAGGGCGTCGAGACCGAGCCGCAGGAGCGGTTGCTGGCCGAAGCCGCGTGCGACTTCGCCCAGGGGTTCGGGATCGCCCGCCCGATGCCGATCGAGGAGCTGCTCACGTGGCTGGGGTCCCGGGGCGACCGGGGTGCCGGTCCCGCCGTGACGGTGCCCTAGACCGAGCTGCGACCGGCGGCGGTCACGCGCACCGGCGGCACCTGGATCCAGGGGAACCGGATCCAGCGGTCGGTGGAGCGCCAGGCGAGCTCGGGGGCGTACGTCGTGTGCGGCTTCTCGTACAGCACCGCGACGCGCACGTCGGCGTCCGCCGGGAGGAGTGCCCGGATGAAGTGCAGGGTCGCCCCGGTGTCGGCGACGTCGTCGGCGACGAGGACGCGCCGTCCGCCGAGGTCGCCGAGGTGGGGCTGGTCGCCGACGAGCACGGGCTCGGGAAGCGTCTCGCCCGCGTCGGTGTAGAACTCGACGTTGACGTGGCGGACGTCCTTGATGTCGAGCGCGTAGGCCAGGCCGGCGGCGACGAACAGGCCGCCGCGGACGACGCCGAGGATCGCGTCGGGGATCCAGTCGTCGTCGACGACCTGCTGCGCGAGCCAGCGGATACCGACGCCGAAGTCGGAGTAGGTGAGGATCTCCAGCTCCGACTCGGGCGGCTGCACGTCAGACCTGGCTGCGGTGGAAGTTCGCGAACGAGCGGCTCGGGGTCGGGCCGCGCTGGCCCTGGTACCGCGACCCGTAGACGGCCGAGCCGTACGGGTGCTCGGCCGGGCTCGACAGCCGGAACAGGCACAGCTGGCCGATCTTCATGCCGGGGTACAGCATGATCGGCAGGTTCGCGACGTTCGAGAGTTCGAGCGTGACGTGCCCGGAGAACCCGGGGTCGATGAAGCCGGCGGTCGAGTGGGTCAGCAGGCCGAGGCGCCCCAGCGACGACTTGCCCTCCAGCCGGCCCGCGATGTCGTCGGGCAAGGTCACGGCCTCGTAGGTCGATCCGAGGACGAACTCGCCGGGGTGCAGGACGAACGGCTCATCGCCCTCCGGCTCGAGCAGCCGCGTGAGGTCGGGCTGCTCGATGCTCGGGTCGATGTGCGGGTAGCGGTGGTTCTCGAACACGCGGAACCAGCGGTCCAGGCGTACGTCGACGCTCGACGGCTGGATCATCTCGGGCGTGTAGGGATCGAGGGCGACCCGGCCCGAGGCCAGCTCCGCCTTGATGTCGCGGTCGGAGAGAAGCACGGGGCGAGGCTACCGGTCCGCGCTACCGTGCGCCCGTGGCCTTCCACGCCAACGATCCCGACCGCGTTGCGCTGCGGCGAGGCATCCGGGCGGCGATCGCGCTGCCCGTCGCGCTGGCCGTCGCGAAGCTCGGGCTGGACGACACTGCCGGAAGCCTGTTCGCGGTGCTGGGCACGATCGGGCTGCTGGTGAGCGCGGACTTCGCCGGTCGGACCCGCCAGCGGCTGGCGGCGTACGCGACGACCGGCATCGTCGGCTCGGTCGTGCTCGCCATCGGCTGGGCGGCTTCGGGCAGCACCGCAGTGGCTGTCGTCGTCACGTTCGTCGTCGCGTTCGCGCTGGGGATCACCGCGTTCCTGCGGGGCAGCGTGGCCGTCGGAACCCCGGCGATCATGCTCGTGTTCGTCGTCTCGATCACGGTCGACGCGGCGCCCGGGACTCTGGGGCAGTACCAGCTGGGCTGGTGGTCCGCCGTCGTGATCTGCACGATCACCGCCCTGCTCGTGCTGCCGCGTGACAGCCAGGCGGGACTTCGGCGGCTGCTCGCGGACGCGTTCGAGGCGGCCGCGACCGCGGTCCGGGCGACCTGGGGCGCCGACACGTCGGCGTCGGGAGCGGCGGCCGTCGCGACCTTCGGCGAGCGGATGGATGCGCTCGACGCGGTGTACGGCGGGCGGCGGCCCCGGCTCCCGGGCCTGACCGCGCACGACCAGGCGCTCGAGCTGCTCGGGTCGCAGCTGGACAACGTCCGCCTGCTGCTCGGCGAGGCGACCGGCGCTCGGCCGGCCGACCTGCCGGTGGAGCACGATCTCCTGGGCCTGGAGGTCTCCCGATCCCTGGGCGTCCTGGCGACGGCGATGCGCGACGGAACGACCCTGCCCTCGGGGGAGCCGATCGACGCGGCCCGCGGTGCCCTGCGCGACCGGCTCGGGTCGTGGGTGGCGCAGGCCTCGGTGGCCGGCGCGACGCCGACGCAGGTCGCGCACCAGCTGTCGGAGCAGAACCCGCTGCGCATGTGCGCCGTCCTGGTGGAGCAGATGACACAGGTCGCCCGCGTCGCCAACCAGGGGGAGCTCGAGACGCTGGAACGTCAGCCGCCGGTCCCGGTCCGTGACTGGCGGCGCGTGCTGCGGTCGCAGCTGGACCTGCGGTCGCCATGGACCCACAACGCCCTGCGGACGGCCTTGGGGCTGACGATCGCGGTGCTCGTCGTCGACCTCGTCGGGGTCGAGCACGGCTTCTGGGTCCTGCTCGGCACCATCTCCGTGCTGCGGTTCGACGCGTCGAGCACGCGCAAGCTCGCGTGGCGCGCGATTCCGGCCACGGCGGTGGGAGCGCTGGCCGGTGTGCTCGCGCTGTTCGCCTTCAGCGACGCGCCCGGTGGCCTGTGGTTCCTCCTGCCGTTCATGGTCTTCCTCGCCGCCTGGTCCGGTGCGGCGCTGGGGTTCGCGGCGGGTCAGGCGACGTTCACCGCGCTCGTGCTCGTCGCACTCGGTGTCATCGACTGGCCGGTCCCGCCCGGCCTGGCGCTCGTGCGGCTGGAGGACGTCGCGATCGGGGTGGGCGTCGCGCTGGTCGTGGCGGTCCTCCTGTGGCCGCGCGGTGCGGCCGGCGAGCTGCGGCGGCGACTGGCGGAGGCGACCAGTCTGTCCGGCGCCTACCTGGGGCGTGCGCTCGGTGCGTTCGCGACGCCCGACGACGGACTGGCGCAGGCGCGCTTGGCCGCCATCTTGTCGGTCGACCGCGCCGTCGAGACGATCCAGCTCGCACAGGCGCAGCGCGGCGGTCCGACGGGCCTGGCCGAGTGGACGACGCGCGCCAGCTCGACATACGTGATCGTCACGTCCGGCCGCGTGATCGCCTCGCTCGCCCCCGCCTTCACGGCCCTGTCGGCGCCGCCGGTGCTGATGTCCGCCCTCGCGGCGACGCGCGAGGCCCGTGA
>OFJB01001165.1_pt1 | contig 10842 bp, 10 predicted proteins | sample 1775081 | NCBI WGS metagenome assembly OFJB01 (sample SAMN08195771, study PRJEB24354) | sludge metagenome | isolation source: initial sludge from phenol fed wastewater aerobic bioreactor | place: India: Nagpur | collected 2016-06-05 | reverse complement strand
GGGTTTCCTGCAGCGCGTCGCGCAGCCGGCGCACGGAACGGCAGGCCTCCAGCGTCTTGTGGATGGTGGCTTCCAGATCGGCGAAGTCGATGGGTTTGATGATGAAGTCGAAGGCGCCGCGGTTCATCGCCGCGCGGACATTGCCGAGATCGCCGTAGGCCGACACCATCACCGCCCGGATGTCGGCATTCACCTGCGGCAGATGGTCCAGCAGCGTCAGCCCGTCCATGCCCGGCATGTTGATGTCGCTCAGCACCATGTCGATGTCGGGGCGGGCGCGCAGGGTCTCCAGCGCCTCCTTCCCGTCATGGGCGAACAGGAATTCCAGTTCGCCGGCACGTACGGCGCGGCGGAAACGCTGCATGATCAGCGTCTGGACGTCCCGCTCGTCGTCGACAACACGCTCGCCTCGCCGGCGCTCTGCCGTCCCTTTGCCCACGGCGCCGACGTCATCGTCCATTCGGCGACCAAGTTCCTCGGCGGCCACGGCAATTCGATGGGCGGCGTGATCGTCGACGGCGGCACCTTCGACTGGCTCGCCTCGGGCAAGTATCCGATGCTGTCGGAGCCGCGCCCCGAGTACCAGAACATGGTGATCGGCCAGGTGTTCGGCGGCATCTCCTTCGCCATCGCGGTCCGGGTTCTGGGCCTGCGCGACATCGGGCCGGCGATCTCGCCGTTCAACTCGTTCCAGATCCTGACCGGCATCGAGACGCTGCCGCTGCGGATGGAGAAACACTCCGCCAACGCGCTCGCCGTCGCCACCTGGCTGAAGGGTCGGCCGGACGTGTCGTGGGTGAGCTACGCCGGCCTCGCCGACGATCCCTATCACGCGCTCGCCCAGAAATACGTGCCTAAGGGCGCCGGCGCGGTCTTCACCTTCGGGCTGAAGGGCGGCTACGAGGCGGGCGTCAAGCTCGTCTCCGGCGTGAAGCTGATCAGCCATCTCGCCAACATCGGCGACACCCGCTCGCTGATCATCCACCCGGCCTCGACCACCCACCGCCAGCTCTCCGACGCGCAGAAGATCGCCGCCGGCGCCGGGCCGGACGTGGTGCGTCTGTCGATCGGCATCGAGGACGTCGCCGACATCATCGCCGACATCGAGCAGGCGCTGGCCGGCTGAGGCCGCCGTCGCCGGGATCGAAACGACGAAACGAAAGGCCGGCGGGGAGCGATCCTCGCCGGCCTTTCGAATCTTCGACGGGATCGCGGGTGCGCCGCGCCCTCCATGGCGCCTCGCGCCGTCACAAGCCTTCGTGGGCGAGGAGCGTCGCCTCCATCCGCCCGGGCGCGAAGACCGAGACGGCATGGACCACCGCCGCCGTCAGCACCAGCATGGCGGTCGCCTGATGGATCAGGGCGAGGGCGAAGGGCACGTGCATCAGGAGCGTGGCGATGCCGACCATGATCTGGAACAGCACCACGAAGCCGAGCGCGAAGGCGGAGACCCGGGCGGTCGCCGTGCGGGCGGTGACGACGATGGTGACGAACTGGGTGAGCACCAGCGCGAAGAGCACATAGGCGCTCATGCGGTGGAGGAACTGGATGCTGGCGTGGTTCTCGATCAGATCGAGCCACAGCGGCGTGATGGTGAAGGCGTCGGGCGGCAGGAGATGGCCGTTCATCAGCGGCCAGCTGTCGTAGACGAGGCCGGCGTGATTGCCCGAGACCAGGGCGCCGAGGAAGATCTGCACGAAGACCCAGCCGAGCACCGCCGCCGCGCCGATGCGGCGGATCGGCGAGGGACGCGGCGCGCGCCCGCGCGAGGAGAGCGTCAGCGCCGTCCACAGAACGGCGGCGAAGATCATGGTGGCGAGCGTCAGATGCACGGCGAGACGCAGCGGCGCCACGTCGACGCGGTTGACGAGACCGGAGGAGACCATCCACCAGCCGATCACCCCCTGGAGGCCACCGAGCGCGAAGAGGACCAGATAGCGCGGCAGATGGGCGCGCGGGATGCGGCCGGTCAGCCAGAAGAAGACCAGGGGCAGCGCGAAGACCACGCCGATCAGCCGGCCGAGCAGGCGGTGCGACCATTCCCACCAATAGATCGACCGGAATTCCTCGAGGCTCATGCCGGCGTTCATCAGGCGATATTGCGGGATCTCGCGATAGCGCTCGAAGGCGGCGACCCAATCGGCATGGGAGAGCGGCGGCAGGGCGCCGAGCAGCGGCGCCCATTCGGTGATCGAAAGACCCGATTCGGTCAGGCGGGTGATGCCGCCGACGACGACCATGGCGAAGATCAGGGCGGCGACGCCGTAGAGCCACAGGCGCACCGGGCGCTCGCTCGTCGCCACACCCGCCCGCGCCTCGCGCACTCGTTCCATCCCCATCGACACCATGCGTCTCTTCACTCCGCGTCCCGATCCGAGATATAGACCGGGACGTGCGCCTCCTCCAGCGCCGGGGCGCCGCAGTCCCGGCCGGAAGGGGCTCGAAGACCAGCGACACGTCGTCGCCGATCCGCCGGAGCCGTCCGCGGGATCGGCGACCCGGCGAAAGGGCCGATCATGACCTCTCCCGCGCGGCGTTTCGCCGGCTCCCTCATTCTGGTGATCTTCCTGCTGGTCTACGTCTTCTTCGCGACGGCGGTCGGCGACGTGGTGGTCGCCTCCAAATCGGGCTGGGTCCAGTTCGCCTATTTCGTCGTCGCCGGTCTCGCCTGGGTGCCCGTCGCCGGGCTGATCGTGCGGTGGATGTATCGCCCGATCGGGCGACCGAAGGCGTGACGCCTCAGGCGGCGTCGGCCCAGGCCGCCGTCTCGTCGCCGTCGGCGTGGACTTCGGGGCTCGCCTCCTCGAGCGGCGGATCGATCAGACACACCGCCTTGCCGGCCATCAACAGCGCATCGAGGGCCCGCAGCACGCGCGGATCGTCGCGGTCGTCCTCGGCGAGGACGATCACGTCGGCGCCGATCAGCAGGGTGGCGAGGCCCTCCCCCGCTTCCAGACGGCCGACGTCGACGACCACGTCGGCCCAGGTCGCGGCGAGCGCGTCGAGAATGCCGGCGACGCCCTCGTCGCCGAAGGTCGCGGGCTCCAACGGCTCGGCGCCGGCGGGCACGACCCAGCCGCCGCAGTCGTGATCGTGATGGATCGCCTCGGAGAAGGCGGCGCGGCCGGCGAGGAGGTCGGAGAAGCCGGCGTTCTCGCTCTCCGGCTCGGGAACCGTCGCGGCGAGATCGACCAGACAGGCCGAGGCCTGAGCGACGGCGGCGTTCGCCCACAGGAGCCGCGCGGCGGCATGGGCGCGGGCGGCGTCGGTGACCGAGGTGACGACGATGCGGCGGCCGCGCGGGATCTCCGCCTCGATCTGATCCCACAGATCGGCGATGCGCTCGTCGGTCGCCTCGGCATAGAGCGCGGCGCGGCGCGGCGCGTCCGCGTCGACCGGGCGCGACGGCGGGATGACGACGGGGTCCTCGACGCGGGTCTCGATCGGGGCCGGGATCTCGGGGATCGGCTCGACGCGGTCGCGACGGCGCGCGGGCGCGGCGCCGAAGACGGCGGCGAGGATCGCCGCGAGGCCGGCGCCGAAGAGGGCGGCGAGGCCGGCGGCGGCGATCGGCCGCGTGTTCGACGGAGTTTCGATCACGTCCGGAGCGCCGACGAGGTTCGCCGTGACGGCGGCCTGACCGAGCGCCTCGAGATAGGCGGCGTCGCGACGGGCGAGCGCCTCGGCGAGCGCAGCGCGCAGGCGCGGCAGATCGGCGGCGGCCGGCACCGGCGCCGCTTCGGGGATCGAGCCTGTGGTCGCCGTCTCCCGTTCGGCGATGCGGCGGTCGATCGCGGCGAGCGCGGCCTTCTGGGCGGCGACGGCGCGGGGCAGTTCGGCGCGGATCTCGCGACGCAGGTCGGCGAGCCGTTCGGTCGCCTCCTTCAGCAGCGGATGGTTCTCGAGATAGACGACCGACAGTTCGGCGATGCGCGAGCGCAGCAGGCCGCGCCGTTCGCGCAGCCGCCGCAGTCCGTCGGTCAACCCGGCGTCGACGGCGCGATCGGCGCCCTTGTCACCGGCATCCGCGAATTCCTCGAGCCGCTTCAGCACGGTCTCGCCCTCGGCGCGCTCGGCGCGGGCGGCGTCCGCTTCGGGGTCCGCGACGGGGGCGGCGGCGACGGGCGCCGGCATCGTCTCCGCCTCGGCGAGACGGCGGCGGGCCTCCGCCACCTCGGCGCCGCGGCGGCGCTCGGCCTCCGCCTCGGCGCGGCCGCGCGACTCGGCGAGGCCGGCGGCGTAGTCGTGCCAGACGGTGGCGAGGAGGTGCTCGCCGGAGTCGCGATCGGTGGTAGCGAGACGCAGGGCGATCAGGCGGGAACGGTCGACCCGCTCCACGGTCAGCGCGGCGCGCAGGGCGGCGAGACGCCGGTCCTCGCGGTCGAGCCCGTCGCCGTCGCGGCCGGCGTCGCCGAAGACGTCGAGCGGATGTCGCGGATCGGCGGCGGCGCCGGCGACCACCCGGCGCAACAGGCCGGACGACCCGAGCAGGCCGATCTGGGTGGCGATCAACCGATCGTCGCGGGCGGCGCGTCCGCTCTCCGAGGCGGTCTCGCCGGGTGTGGCGATCGGCTCGATCAGGATCCGCGCCTCCATCACCAGGGGATCGGCGCGCCACACGGCGAGGCCGCCGACCAGAACGGCGGCAGCGAGCGCGGCGAGCGCGATGCGTCCGCGCGCGGCGCGAAGCGCGTCGCGCAGCACGGCGAGATCGATGGTCGTGTCGGCGGTCGTAGGCTCTCGGCGAAGCACCATGAAGGTTTCTCCTCGCCCGCCATGGTGAGCCGCGAGGGTTAGCATCTCGTTAACCATGATCGCGACGACGGCGCCCTGAAATTCCGAGGGCCACGCTTCAAGCTTCATTAACCATATCGCACCACTCTGCCGATCATGACGGGTGCGAAGGGTTCGAAGATGTCGTCTCGATTGGTTCAGGTGTTGCTCGTGGCGGGCCTCCTCGCGGGGTGCTCGAACTACGTGCGTCCGAGCCCGGCCTTCCACGACGTGCTCAATCAGCCCTACACGTTCGACGCCGGCGATCGGCTGCGCATCACCGTGTTCGATCAGGCCGCGTTGACCAACGTCTATACGGTGGATGCCAGCGGCAACATCTCGGTGCCGCTGATCGGCGGCGTGCCGGCGCGTGGGCGCAAGGCGGTCGAACTCGAGCGCGACATCGCGATGCGGCTGCGCAACGGCGGTTATCTGCGCAGCCCCGACGTCTCCGTCGACATCGACCAGTATCGCCCCTTCTTCATCATGGGCGAGGTCAAGAACGCCGGCCAATATCCTTACGTCGCCGGCATGACGGCGCAGACGGCGGTGGCGATCGCCGGCGGCTACACCGCCCGCGCCGATCAGCGCACCCTCGACGTCACCCGCCAGATCAACGGCGAGGTTCTGGTCGGGCGCGTGCCGGGAACCGATCCGATCCGTCCCGGCGACACGATCTACGTGCGCGAGCGCTTCTTCTGATACCGGCGTCTCGACTTTTCGCGAACCTGGTCGCACATTTTTAAACTTAACGAAAATCCTCTGCGATTTCAGAGTCTTCGACCTATCGTCATCAACGCGACCTTCACTTTCCCCGGGCAATCTTCTCGACGACCCGAGAACGGGTCCTCGCGACGGCGTGGCCGATGGGCGAGCGTCGACGGCGGGGACGCCGCGACGCGCCCCATGCGTTCGCGACGGGACGGATACCCGGAGACGGACATGAAGCAGATCGATCCGAAGACCCTCTATCGCCAGAGCGTCGACATCGCCGCGCTCGGCGAAGGACCGGCCGATTTCGAGGCGGTCCCGGAAACGCCGAGGGCCGACACCTCGCTCTCCCAGCAGGCGCGCGACTTCGCGGCTCTGTTCTCCGATCGACCGATCGCGCGCCGTCTGCTCGCCGGATCGGTGCGCACGGCCGACTTCGTCGCCCTGGTCGGGCTCGGCCTGACGACCCTGACGATGGCCGGCGCCTTCGACGCGCCGCGGATCGACCGTCTCGAGGCGATGACGGTGCCGATCGGCGCGGCGCTGGCGGTGCTCTTCGTGCAGGCCGTCGACGGCTATCAGATCTCCTCGTTCCGCGACTACGCGATGCAGCTCGGACGGGTCATCGCGGCCTGGGCGATGCTGTTCGCCGGCGGCGCGGCGCTCGCCTTCTTCACCGGCCGGGTCGACGCCGCCGAGGGGGCGATGGTCGCCCGGTGGTTCATCGGCGGGATCGGCTGGTTCGTGCTGTCACGCTTCGTGATCACCCATCTGGTGCGCAACTGGACGCGCGACGGGCGGCTGGAGCGGCGCGCGGTGATCGTCGGCGGCGGCAAGCTGGCCGAGGAGCTGATTCGCGGCCTCGAGGCACAGCCCGGCAACGACATCCGCATCTGCGGCATCTTCGACGATCGCGACGACGAACGCTCGCCGGCGATGGTCGAGGGCTATCCCAAGCTCGGCACCGTCCCGGAACTGGTCGAGTTCGGCCGGATCATCAAGCTCGACATGCTGATCGTGGCGCTGCCGGTCTCGGCCGCCGTCCGCGTCCAGCAGCTCCTGCGCAAACTGTGGGTGCTGCCGGTCGACATCCGCCTCTCGGCCCATGCCGACAAGCTCAAGTTCCGGCCGCGCAACTATTCCTACGAGGGCTCGCTGCCGTTCATCGACGTGGTCGACAAGCCGCTCGCCGACTGGGACGCGGTCACCAAGCGGATCTTCGATCTGGTGGTCGGGTCGATCGCGCTGGTGGTCCTCTCGCCGATCATGATCGGCGCGGCGATCGCGGTGAAGGCGACCAGCAAGGGGCCGATCTTCTTCCGCCAGAAGCGATTCGGCTTCAACAACGAGGTCGTCTCGGTGTGGAAGTTCCGTTCGATGTACGTCGACAAGTGCGATCACGACGTCAAGCAGGCCGTGACCAAGGGCGATCCGCGCGTCACCCCGGTCGGGCGCTTCATCCGCAAGGCCTCGATCGACGAGTTGCCGCAGCTCTTCAACGTGCTGATGGGCGAGCTGAGCCTCGTCGGTCCGCGCCCGCACGCCGTCAACGCCCAGACCGAGAACCATCTCTGGGACACCGTGGTCGACGGCTATTTCGCCCGCCACAAGGTCAAGCCCGGGGTCACCGGCTGGGCGCAGATCAACGGCTGGCGCGGCGAGATCGACACGCCCGAGAAGATCCGCAAGCGCGTCGAGCACGACATCTACTACATCGAGAACTGGTCGATCCTGTTCGACCTCAAGATCCTCGCGCTGACCCCGTTCCGGCTGTTCGACACCCGAAACGCCTATTGAACTCTCGCGCGCGGCAGGCTCCTCGCCACGCGCACCGTCGCCCCCGGCCCGGCTCACACGACCGACCGGGGGCGTTTTCGTCTCGCCTCAGGCGCGGCGGATCTGGTCGGCGCCGAGCACCGCCAGGACGACGCCGGCGATACGGTCGATCCACTGGCGCACCCGGTGGCCGAGCGCATGGCGCAGGCCCGAGACGCCGATCACGATGCCGATCCACCAGCCGAGCGACCCGGTGACGACGCCCGCGACGGTGGCGAGGGCGGCGGCCGGATCGAAGCCGGAGGTCGGGGCGAGCGCGGTGAAGACGGCGGCGAACATGACGATCGTCGGCGGATTGGTCAGCGTCAGCGCGACCGAGCCGAGGAAGGCGGCGCGGATCGAGCCGCCGGCGCGGTCCTCGGCGACCTTGCCGTCGTCCTTGGTGAAGAAGGTCTTCAGGCCGAGCCAGATCAGGAAGAGGCCGGCGGCGAGGTGGAGCTGGGCGAGGAGGAGGAGCTCTACAACGACCCCGCCTACGTGAAGGAGCTCAGCCTCGCCCTCCTCTGCCTGGACGAGAAGAGCCTCAAGCTCCTCCTCAAGGACGCGGAGGACAAGCTCCTCGCGACGGCCATGCAGGGCATGGAGCCCTCAGCCCACGAGCGGATCCTCGCCCTCCTGCCCAAGAAGACCCAGCGCCGCGTCCTGGACGCCATCGACGCCTCCATCCTCCTCCCCAGGCGGGAGATCGAGGAGGCGGGGCGCAGCCTTTCCCTCCTCGTCCTCGCCCGGGCGGAGATCTCGCCCGGCGCGCCGGGCGACTGCCTGGAGCGTTTCGCCCGCGTCCGGGACTGGACGGCCCTGCGCCAGGCCGCGGCCGGAGAGGCCGGGACCGGAGAGGGCGAGGACTCCTCGGGCTTGCTCGTCGTCGAGACCTAGGGAAGCGCGGGGGACGCTCAAGAGCCGGAGGCGGTGCGCTGCCAGGCCCGGCCGCGCGCCGCGGAGCTCAGCGGTGCGGCGAGAAGAAGCGCTCGGCGTCGGCCCAGCGGACGGCGCCCGCGGCGCGGAGGTCGAAGGCGTAGCCCGAATCGATCCAGGCTGAGACCGTCATGAAGACCATGCCCACGACCGCCGTCGCCACGGAGTCCAGGGCCACGTCCTCCCTGATCTCGCCCCGACCGCGGGCCTCGAGGAGGCAGGCCATGGCCGTCTCCTGGTCCCGCCGCCTGAGCTCGGAAAGCCGCCGCTTCAGGTCGGGGTAGCCGCGGAAGATCTGCTCCGCGTGGAGCATCACGTAGGCGAAGTCGCGGGCCGCGGCGAAGACCTCCACCGCCTCCAGGACTCCGGAGCGGAGCCGCGCGACGCCCCGCTCCTCCGTCTGGAAGGAGGCGGCGACGCGGTCGTAGATCCTCTCCACCGTGTCGAAAAGGCCGCGAAAGAGGCCGTCGATGCCCTCGAAGTGGCGGAAGATCGCCGGCTCGGTGATGCCGGCCCGGGAGGCGACGTTCTTGAGAGTCGCGGCCCGGGGGCCATCCTCGCGGATGACCGCGGCGGCCGCCGAGAGCACGGAGGTCTTCGCCTTCGTATAGGGCCAGGCGGGATCGGCGGCGATTATTTCCGGCGTCATATATACATTATATCCAATCGCTCTGGAACGAGGAAGCGGCAATCGGCAAAAAATCTCTAGCGGCGGGGGCCGCGGAGCCAAGCCAGGCGGGTCAGGTTCCGAAGGCAGCCGAAGGCGCAGGCGCTGACCGCCCAGGCCGCGAGGCCCGGCTCCAGCTGGAAGGCGAGGGCCCAGCCCACCTTGCGGCGGAAGGCCGCGGTGAGAAGGGCCGGCGCGACGGCCACGAGGGCTATCCGGAAGGCAACGCCGAAGGCGCAGCGGACCCGCGCGAAGACGATGGGCCCCTTGGCGCCCAGGGCCTCGGCGCGGCCCTTGACCTCCCTGGCCCAGCGGAGGGCCGCCCCGGTCTGGACGGCGAGGGCCAGGAGGTGGACGGCGGCGGCGACGGCGAGGAGGATGAAGAGCCGGCCCAGGGGGAAGGGCCGCGGCGCCTCCCCCTCCAGGATGAGGCGTCCCGCCCCCTCGGCCAGGGCCGGCATGCCGAGGGCCGAGTGGAGGAGGCTGTTCTGCGCCGCCAGGACGACGAGGGCCGCGCGCCGCTCCGGCCATACCACCGCCTGGGCGGAGAAGCCCTCAAGCGAGCCAGAGTGCTCGGCGCGCCTGTCCGGGCCCTCCCCAGCCACGCGCCAGCCGTAGCCGTAGGCGGAGGCGGGCACGAGAGGAGCGAAGAGGCTCGGCACGGCCTTCGCGGAAAGGGGCGGGCGCTTCTTCTTCTCGGGCGCGGCCAGGAAGGCCAGGTACTTGGCCATGTCCTCCGCCGTGGAGACTATGCCGCCCGAGGGGGCGGAAAAGGCGGGCAGGACTTGGCGCCGCGGCAGGGCCGCCCCGAAGAAGGAGCCGCTCCCGTAGGGCAGGGCGCCTGAGACCTTGTCGGGCTCGGCCGAGCTCTTCTCCATGCCGAGGGGCTTGAGGATCCTGGAGACGACGAGGTTCGCGTAGGGCTGGCCCGAGGCCTTCTCGAGGACGAGGCCCAGGGCCTGGTAGTCCGTGTTGAGGTAATGCCGCTCGGCGCCGGGAAGGGCGCGCGCCCTGGCCTCGGCCATGCTCCTCACGGCCGCCTCGAGGTCGGGGGCGGAGGGATGGGCGTCGTCGAAGTCGAGGTCGCTCGCCCCGCTCGTGTGGGAGAGGAGGTGGCGGAGGAGGACGCCGGAGCCGTCCCCGCCCTCGCCGCCCGGAGCGAAGGAGAACCAGGGAAGGTAGGCGTTGACCGGGGCGTCCAGGTCCAGCTTGCCCTCCCTGGCCAGGGAAAGGGCGGCGAGGCCCGTGAAGGACTTGGACAGGGAGCCTATCGCCATCGGCGTGTCGACGGTCAGGGCCTCGCCCTTCCCGTCCGTCCCGAAAGCGTCCAGGTAGAGGACGGAGCCGTCCTTGACGACGGCGACCGCGTAGCCCGAGAAGCCCTGCCGCTTCAGCTCCGTGCGGAAGAAGGCCGCGAGGTCGGTGTAGCGCTCGGGGCCGATGTCCGGCAGATAGAGGAGTAGAAGGGCCGCGGCCAGGATGACCGCGAAGGGGAGGAGCTTCTTCAGGAACTTCATCGGCCTTCAACTATACCATAGGACGATGCTTCCGTCTCGCGGACTTAGGCCGGCGCGGATCCTGGCGGCGCCGACACGGACAACGCGGCCCCCGGCCGGCGCGGACCCTGGCGACGCGGATTCAGGCCGGCGCGGTCCCGGCCGGTCCGGACCTGGAAAGCCCCCTTGCCAGCGGCCGGGAGAGGATGCTATACAGGGGCCCAAGATGCGAAACCACGGCGCCCCTTGCGGGCACTCGGCCCGGCTTGGACCGGAACAGTCATTTTTAGGACCGTCCCTTCGGACGGTCCTTTTTTTATGCCTTTCGTGCCCATCGGCACCCGGGCCCGTCGGCCCAAAGGAGAGTACATGAACGGGAAAAAGGGATTCTGGAAGCTGCTCGGCTTCCGCTACGGCGACGACAGGGACCTGGGAGACGGCCTG
>OFJB01001163.1_pt1 | contig 10848 bp, 17 predicted proteins | sample 1775081 | NCBI WGS metagenome assembly OFJB01 (sample SAMN08195771, study PRJEB24354) | sludge metagenome | isolation source: initial sludge from phenol fed wastewater aerobic bioreactor | place: India: Nagpur | collected 2016-06-05 | reverse complement strand
AACCTCAGACAGGGAATAAACAGAATACGGTTATGCGCTGAAATATTAAATGATGTAAAATTCTAAACGTGATATTGTGAATATAGTTCTGACTCATGAGAAATCAGTAAATTTACATTTACTAGATAAAGAAATAAAATGGCTTAAGAAATTATCATCTGGTCTTAAGACACTTGATGACAGCCAATTTTATTATGGAGATTACGTTCTCCATTCAGACAGTAATTGTGGAACGGTTTGTTGCGCATTCGGTTGGATGCCTAAATTTGTTCCAGAATCTGGAGTTGTATGGGAAATAAGTGATAATATCCATGAAAAACAGCTATCTGTAAATCAATTTCATAAAGAAACGTTTCCTACAATATTTAATTGTACAATATCTGTTACTGACGGCTCTATGAGCATACGTTTCGGTGGATTTTCCCTGTTAAGTTTTATGTTTCTAGGCTATGGTGGTATAGATTTCATATGGGACAATGTGAACTATACGCCAGAAAAAGATGCTATGTATAGTAGGGCTATAGCCACAGAAATCCTAAAGAACGGCAATAAAGAGTGTGAATCTATTAATATAGATTACATAGAACGATTTGGTAATAGAGGGTACAGTTCAAGCCTTGAACAGGTCATTAATAGAATTGATTACGTTGCTAAACTTCTCGAACTTACAGAACCTTGTAGTAAAATAACATAATGATACCATGAAAAATCAAGCAAAATTTTTAAAAATCTCCAATGTAGATGGTGTTGCAAAAGAAGTAAAATGGCTAGAAAAACTAAAAGAGGGTTTACAGACATTACATTCAGATGAATTCTCATATAGAACATTCGTTCAGAAACGTGACCAATCGACTGGTTGTGGTACAGTTTGTTGCGCTTATGGTTGGATGCCTAGGTTTGTTCCAGAGGCTGGTGTGAAGTGGGTGCAGACTGGTGTAAACAATAATATGCTTCGTATGAGCGACCATACCAGTGCTATATTTAAAAACATAAATTACGCAGAAATATCTGTTTATGGTTATACTATATTCGGAGATTCAATATTAAGATTTATGTTCTTCGGTTCAGAATATTTTAGAATACACGGTTTAGTTATTAACTCAAATTCAGAATTCATCACAGATTTATATTATCGAACATACAAAAACAATACTGTATCTTTTGATGAATTCTTCGGGGTAGGTATGGGAGCAAATCTGAACCAAGTTATAAACAGAATAGACTTTTGCATTAAATTTTTAAAATCAATAAGACCATGAGATTTTCAGGAAACGTAGATAAAGCTAAACTTGATATAGAAATAGGATGGCTAGAAAAATTATCATCTGGACTTAAAACCCTAGAGGATAAAGATTTCAAATATGATAGATTTATATCTAAATATGATAGGAAAAACGACTGTGGAACGGTTTGTTGCGCATTCGGTTGGATGCCTAGATTTGTACCTGAGACTGATGTGAAATGGATAAGAGGTTCTTCTACCATGAATGCAAGTACAGACAATACTTTTCAAAATATTTCTAAAGCTAAAATACTTAATGATTCAGACGGCATGAGATTTGATGGCACATCTTTAATCAGGTTCATGTTTTTCGGTTTGGACGCATTTGTATGTTATAATAATATAAATAGCATTAGAAAATCATATGAAATCGATAAAATGAATATTAAAAATTTGTACGATTCATTTTATGAAGAAACAAATATTCCGATACAGGAATATTTTGGTGTCGGTATGAATTCAAACTTGCAACAAGTCATACACAGAATAGAGTTTTGTATTAAGATTCTAAAAACCACCGAATTTGCATGATAATGGGTAATAGAATAACTCTTCTCGGTAATGTGGTTACTTTAACTATTTTCCATGGTGGTCTTGATAGCATTAATTCACATGAATTTAATTATCACAAGATTATGGAAAAAGTTAGCCTGTTATCCATGCATGCTATTATAAACAAAATCTTTGAGTTTAAAGAAGTTGATACCAAGATATCTGGTTCTGATTTAGTATCTTTCGTGTTCCGAGGTAAAACTCTTAAGAAACATGAACAAAATCTATTGGTTAATGTAGTGAATAGAAGAAATGAAACATCTCATGATATTCTTTTCGGTACGTCAGACAATATTAGTCTGCATCAAGCAAAGAATAGGATATGGGTTGTTATAAAAATCTTAGAAGAAGAACTTAAATTATGAGCAACAGTAGAGAATCTAAATGTAAGAAAATAGAACATGAGATAGGGTGGCTAAATAAACTGGTATTTGGTCTAAGGTCTCTAAGGGAATCTGAATTTGATTACAGCGAATATGTGTCTGAAACTAAGAACGAATGCGGTACGGTTTGTTGCGCGTTCGGTTGGATGCCTAAGTTCGTTCCAGAATCTGGGGTAAAGTGGGAAGAAACCTATATCATAAACAACCTTAAAACTTCCATAAATAAATGTCCAGTACAGACATTCGGTGGTATATCGAGATTAAAACTAAAAACTTCAGTATCTATAAATCGCATTGGTATTAAAATCGTTGAATTCATGTTTAATGGTGTAATCGATGATTTTTTACTATCGAAGCTTGATGAAATCTATACCAATCATAGGTTAGGCGTGTCTGGGATGTCTGCCGAAGATAAATTCGGAAAAAGTAATATACATGAAGTTTCCAAGATTCAAGCCATTCGGAGGATAGAAGCTTCCATATTGTTCATAGAAATGGCTATAAAAACTATAAGAGAAAAGAAAATGTATACTGCGATTTCTTATTTCAGTGTGTAAAATCAGTGCTCCATGGAAGAAATAACAAAAGAAATAGGATGGCTGAAGAGCCTATACAAAGGTCTTGAATCTCTAGACGAGATGGATTTTGCCTATGACCAATTCATAACAGAAATAGACCCAGAAACTAAATGCGGTACTGTCTGCTGTGCATTCGGTTGGATGCCTAAATTTGTGCCAGAGTCTGGGCTTGAGTGGAAATATGAAGATAAATTTACACGTCTTAATAGGTCGCCTATGGGATTGTTTAAAAGTATTTCAGCCATAGAATCAGCCAATGATTTAACGGTATATTGTGTATTCGATACTACTAGAACGTTCAGAATAGGACAAGTGCTTATAGAATTTATCTTTGAAGGTAGAACTATAGACAATACCATTGCAAATGAACTTATTGATGTCTATGATTCATATCATAATAATTCTACGAAGTCATCCAGAGATATATTTGGACATGCCTACGAAGTAGACTTAGGTCAAGCCATGACAAGAATATTAGCAATAACACTATTCCTTGAAAAGGCAGTCGCAGAAAACAACATAAAAATTAATACAAATTTTCTATATGGAAAAGTATAACGAAGAACTGAGAGAAGAAATCGGTTGGTTATCTAAACTGGTAGATGGTTTACGTACATTAGATGCTAAAGAATTCAAATTCGAGAGATTTGTTAGTGAATTCAATAAAGAGACAGGTTGTGGAACAGTTTGTTGCGCCTATGGTTGGATGCCTAGATTTGTTCCTGAGTCAGGTGTAAAATGGGCTAGTACAGATATGGAAAAATCACCTTACAGGGCTTTTACAAATATTGGTATGATAGATTATATAATAACTCACCATGACAATATAAATATAAATGGTTCTCAGATTATTGATTTCATGTTTATGGGTAATGATTATTTTGGCACATTGGATTTAATGGTAAAAATACTGAAAGAACATAACAAAGATATGGTAGAAAAGCCATTGATTGAATCGCTTGGTTGTAGGCAATTAACTTTACCACAAGTTATTAACAGAATTCAATCAGTTGTTTGGTTTCTTGAAGATTGTCTGAATAAAAATTATGTCATAAAATATGACCGTGGAATACCATGTTAGAATGAATACCATTTAAATACAAATATCAATTATGAGCAAATATAATTATAGACAAGAATTGATAAAAGAAATTGGTTGGCTAGAAAAGTTATCTCAAGGTCTTAAAGACAATATAACCGAAGCAGAATTTGACTATAAAAAGTACTTATCAGACTATAATAATGGTTGTGGTACAGTTTGTTGTGCTTATGGATGGATGCCGAGACTTGTACCAGAGTCAGGAGTTCAGTGGATTACGAAAACAACTGATGAAAAGGTAAAAGCAACTATTACAAATATTAGTAAGCCCCCATATCATACATTTGAAGCTATATATAATCTTAGGAAGATAGGTGCTGAATCCATTGTTGGCATTTCTCTAATTGACTTTATGTTCATGGGGGTTTCATACCATAAAGATAGAATGATGTACTTTGAAGTATTTAAAAAAATAGAAAATATTAACACAAACCATTCCGATAATAGTTCTGTGGATGATAATTCTTTGGCTAGTCACATTTTTGGGGTAGGGGATAAAGCTAAGTTGCAACAGGTCATAAATAGAATTTCTGCTATAATAAGACTCTTGAAAGATGGTCTTGAAAGCAATGTTACACTTGAATACGTAAAATGGCATTATGGTAAAAATACTGTGTTGAAACACAATGCATAACCATAAGTTTTTTTGTTAGCAACAATTTCGGGGTTGCTATAATAATTGAATGAATACCGTAGTACTATTGCCGTTCAGTGCTACAATTAAATTTGGCGTTTCGCACGTGGTTATGCGAAAAATGCTTCTTTTTCAGATGGGGTCGTTTAATACGACTGAGACCGCGACAGGCTTTCACTCCGAGTAGTAGAAAGTCGATTAAAAACCGTTAAAAGGGCTACCAATTTGTAGATTGGTAGCCCTCGGTGTATATAAATATAATTATTGAAACCAATCTAATTCTCCAGAGTTATTTATATGGTTTTCGAGTTGTCGTTTGCTCGCATAAAACTAAATTATTTTTCATTCGCAGGGCTACCAGATTTTACAGAGTTTGGTAGCCCTAAACGTATTTAAAATATGACTATTGAAACAATGTATGACTATTACTGTTTTTTATGTTTCCAAAATAGCCCACCCCTAAAACGGGTATCCCAGAGGTCAGAAGGCTTCTCTTCGTAAATGTTGAGAAGCCTTCATCGTATTTAATAAGATGCATTGAAACCAGTCTAATGTGTTCAAGTTGTTTCTTTGAGTTCTTGGGCTGCATATAAATGTAGTTATTTTTCATTCTATTTTAAGAGGGCTATCATTTTGGCGAATGATAGCCCTCATTTCTTTTACATGAAATATGATTACTGAAACATTACTATCATTTACCAGTTATTATAGTCTTTTCATTAATTATAGTTTATTATTTGGGTATTCATTATCCGCCAAAAGTTAGAGACCCGCTGAAGGCTTCTTTTCGTAAATGTTAAGAAGCCTTTGGCATATTTAGGGTTGGTAGCCTCAAATTTATTAGGTGAAATATTGCTCGATGAAACTTATGTTATTTATAAAAGTTCTTTCATTGAACAAAAAGAAATAAATTATGGGCAATATCAAATTCAACTTCGAACTCAATAAAGAAATAGATTGGTTAATAAAATTATCAATTGGATTGGGTCATGCAGACATTAAACCAGAACACTTTGGATTTTACAACACAACTTTACTAGGAATAAGAAGTGTGTTTGTGGAAGATACAGACACTAAAGAACTAAACCCAATAGCACAAGTAAGCACTTTTGGATGGATGCCGAAATTTGTACCAGAGTCAGGTGTGAAATGGAACAAAGACAAGAATATCAAAGATGGATGGCATTCTTTAAATTGTCGACCAGAAGATATATTTTCAACAGTTAACAATGGTTTCAACAAAGCTTGTGCACCAGAACTGTACGGATTAAACCTTATCAGGTTCATGTTCTATGCGGATGATGTCAAATGGGTCGATGGCGCTCAAGAATTTTTATTGAACGAGATTAGATTTGGCACTGGTCTAGACAATGTATCATTTGAAGAAGCTTTTGGTAATAAAACCGATATGACCAAGATGCAGGGCTTAAGCAGGGTTTTGGTAGGCACTGAAATTCTACTTAACATACTCCAAAATGGGTATTACAGAAACAGGAATAAGAGAATTAGAATAAAAAATAAGTGGGGTAGGATTAAATGGAGAATATATAAATTTTTTACGTAAAAAACTGCGGGGAAGCCGAAAACCGTACAATTAATAGAGTAGGCAATAATCCACTAAATTTTTATACAAAATGAAAAGAATTCCATTATTACTATTAATTGGATGTTTCTCATTATCAATTTTTTCAACATTGTCATTGGTTTCCTGTTCCGCAGATGAAATCGAAAGCACGACTCCAGTCGCTGATGTTGACGTTACCACCCTGAAAGACTATAAAAAGAGAGGTAACAAAGACTCATTAATTTTTATCTATGACGAAATCACTGACCCTGAACAGCAACCAGACATTGCAGTAGCAAATCATGCTGAATGGTATTGCAGTGGTAAAAAGATTGGCACTACTAACACTTATGGAGGTGTAGTTCTTAAGGACGGCTATTATTACGGGGTAACTTATACTACTGATGGTGTAGGTTCTTTCAAATATTATGCACTTACTTATAGTCAAGTGACCAGTTTTTGCGGTAGTTTCCGTGATGACTTGAAACAAGATTAAATCATATAGAACAATAGGTAATAGGAGAGGTAACGATAAAATCAATAAAATATCGTTACCTCTCTTTTCATTTTCAAAATTTATACAAATGAAACTTCAATTGATTAAAAATGAACTTGATATACTCAAGAAACTCAAAGAAAATATAGGCAGTCTTACAGAGGCGAAATTTACCAACAAATCGCACGTGGCTTCTTTTGACCACGAAAATAATTCTCCAAAAGTAGCAGATTTGTATGGATGGTTACCGATATTAGTACCTGAGACTGGTCTTACATATTCTAGGTTAAAATCCGCTAAAGGTATGATGGCTGTAAAAACATCGTTACATTCTTTCTTCAAAGGCATATGTAAAATCGATAAAATGGTATATAAGAATGATGGTGATATCATAAGCGATTTCTCGAAAATTCTGGATTTCATTTTCTCTATGAAAAGTGATAAAGAATTTATGAGTTATGACAATCAATTTGTTCAATATCTACTTGATGTTTACACAGAAAACATAGGACTACTACCATATCACAACACTAAATCCAAGATGTATCATAACTTTCATCACATTTACGGTGAAGATAGGGGAGTATCTCTACAACAAGCTACTAACAGACTATTGGTAGGATGCATCACTATCGAGAATTCAGTGAACAATTATTACAGATATAGCAAGAGATTTAGTTCTGAAGACTTGATTTATGCTATAAAAACATCATATAACCCAGAAATTGATTTAGAATCCAATATTGTAACATTAAGAGAGAAATTAAGGGACATGATTGATGATAGGGAGAATTTTATTTTTGAATTAAATTCTTTATTAACTGGCAATTCATAAAAATTTTTAAGTTGATTTCTATATGACATATCAATTTTTTCATTTTATTAGAATAATCGGATTTCAATTCATTGTTCTTTTCATTTGTTTTGATGGTCTTCGACCATATTTTAATAGACTCTTTACAATTCTTCCAATTTCATCATATCTCTTTTTTTATTTTATGTTTTTGGATTTACTCCCCCATAAATGGGGGTGTGTTCTCTGGCGATGGTCTTCTACATTTGTTCTCAGATATATGTTTTTAATAACCCATTTTATCTAAAATACTGACAACACTGACATGACATGACACATTAGTTGTCAGTATCAATACCTATATGTCATGTCATGTCAGTCAATATACTATTTTATGAAAACCCTCCGAAATGCCCGTCACGCTTAGTATTTTTTAATATGATATGTTAAAGATATGTTAAAAGCATGACAAACGAAAAGTTTGGCACGATTTTTGCTATTTTTTACTTGAACAATTTAATCAAAATGTAATTTAAAATTTAGAAATCATGAAAAACGTAATTAAAAATTTAGGAGAAGCTACAAGAGAAGAATTCATTGCTATGTTGCAAGTTATCGACGGCAAAAATTATTCTGATGACACTTACAAAGGAAAAAGAGCGAAGACATTACAGGGAATCGTTGAGAGCAATCTTGCCGACACTCCGTCCTTAATCAAAACTCTTGCCGATAAAGGTTTCAGATATTTTCCAGTTGAAACAGCCGTTGTTAAAAAAGACAGCAACAAAAGCACTGCTTCAAAAATCTCTGAAATGACTCCAGAGCAAATTATCAGTACTCTTACACCAAATCAGGAAGAGGTTCTGGATGATATGATGTCAAACTATGACACTGAGAAAAATGAAGTTCTTGCAAAGGCTTTCATGCCAGAAGGTAGAGAAGCTTTCAGAATTGGAGGTGTGTTAACTACTCTCATCGAGAAAGGTATCTTCACTAAAAACGGGTCTGGAAAAAACAAGAAATTTGTTTTCAATAACAAGTTTGAATCTGCTTTACAAGGAAGATATTAATATCCAGTTTTATCATGGATATTAAGAAAAATCCCAGTAATATAATAAGGCACTTGCAAGTTAGATTTTGCAAGTGCCTTTAATATACAAAATCTCAAAAACCTAACCCATATACACAATGGCTGAACCTCAAAAATCATCGTTACGAAAAACATATGGTCTATTCATAGTAGTTATTGATAAGACTGCCCAAGGTAAAGTCTTGGAAACTCAGGAAATGGTTGTGGATTATTTGAATACCAACAATCTATCACTGGAATCTGGTAGAGAACATCTAACTGAGAATTTTTTATCCGAATTAAAATACTAGACCATGGCACATTTCAGAATTAAAGCAGAAATTATATACCCAAATGAACACGGTACTTATACGTTAAAAATAGACACTGAAACATATGGTGTTGTATTGCACACAGTTCCTAACATAGACGAGGTCATTCAGTATTGTAACACTCATGATATTCTTGTAACCAATGCTCAGGAATTTGATTTAAATTTACAAGTTGCACTGTTCTATTCGGTTAAAGATGTTAAACTAGTTGTTGTTGATGACAATAAGTGGAAAATAATGAGCCAAGACGGACTTCATATCTTTGGAGCAAAACCAGAATCTGTGATTAGGATGATGAACAATTTTTTCTTCAGGGATACTACTATTGATAAAAAATCAAATCCACTCTTTAGGAAGTTACTATATTGCTAGACAACTTTCAAGTTAATTCTTGGAATAAGATATGTGAATTTTTTAAAAATGTTCTTCTCGGTTATCGAGAGCATATATCTTAACAATTAATTTTAAGTTTAGTAACATAATTTTTTCTCATGAAATAGGGGAGTACTTCTTCAATAATTAACGAGAAAAATCGTTTAATAACTCTCAACCTTATCGCTGTTCAGCTACCAAGAAATTTGGTTTCAAAATTAAATTGTTGCATATCTTTCAGATAATATATGTTAAACAATTTTTTATATTAGATACCGTCACATATTTCATATTTTGATGCACAGATTAAACTTGTAAAACCATTTGCACAAATAAACGTTTCTAAAATAAACGTTCTATTAAATAAAAAGGTATAAATGAATGTAGAAAACTTAAAATTAATGTCCGATTTCATAAAAGACATTGACCCCAAATTATTTGATATCAGAACAAGCCGTATGGATACATCTTATGGTGTAGTCCGTAATGCTATTGCGCATTGTGCTATTCATTTTATGGAATCAAATCCAGAAGCTGATATAGAAGAACCTCACACATATTATAAGTGGGCAAAGGATTTTACGGGTTTGTCATTATATTCTTTAGAGTGGAAGTGGTGTTTCTCGGCTAATTGGTCACACTCTAGAAATAATCCTATTGATACCAGTCAAAGAATAAATTACCTCTTAGCATTCGGTTTACCTCGTGATTGGTTTTCTCAAATGAACGGTTTAACAGAAGTGATTTATAATAAAATATGCCTATGAAAGATTTGCCAAAAGAATCTGTATGTGGTTGCCAAAAATGCGTAAATATGTGTTGGAGTTCTCCATGTTTTCCAACCCCTGATGATGCATTAAAATTGATTGAAGCAGGACATAAAGATAAACTTAGTGTTACATGTTATGTGAGTCAAGATACATTAGAATATGCAACTGTCATATCACCGATAGGACTTGACTGGGGACATGCACAAGCTAGAAAATGTGTATTTTTAGATAGTAATAATCTCTGTACCTTACATGAATGCGGTCTTAAGCCTACGGAGGGCAAAATACTAGATTGTAGTGTTGATAATTATTCAGAAGTTAGATTGAAGATAGTAGATACTTGGAACACAGATAAAGGTAAAGAAGTGATTAAAATGCTTTTGCCAGAAAATCATGATTCTAGTATTGATGAATTGATGAAGTTAAGATTCAGAATAATGGGTATAAAAGATAGATTTGCTACTGTCTAAAATATATCTTTTGGTATTTCTTGAATCACAAAATAGCATATTTTTAATTTCTGATATTTTCTGTGGTATTTAAATGACTTCAAGATATTGTAATTAGAGAAATATATCTCACGAGATTAAAATATGACATATGACATGACAGATATATGACATATGACATGACACAGAACTCTGGCACGATTTTTGCAATTATTTAAGTGAACACATTTTAACACATTTGATGATATGGCATTAATAGAAAGTTTTCAGATAGATGATACAAAAATAGTGAGTTTCTTATTTCACAGTTTTTCGGGTATGGTGGGAGAGAGTATTGAATACACTACAGCAAGTTTAGTTGATTTTAAAAGCAACACAGTAGAAGAAATCCCTTATGAAAGATTGAGAGAAATCTATAGAACAAATTCCAGAGATTTGGACACCACCAACAGAATTAAGTTTTAGAGTGCTATGA
>OFJB01001161.1_pt1 | contig 10858 bp, 8 predicted proteins | sample 1775081 | NCBI WGS metagenome assembly OFJB01 (sample SAMN08195771, study PRJEB24354) | sludge metagenome | isolation source: initial sludge from phenol fed wastewater aerobic bioreactor | place: India: Nagpur | collected 2016-06-05 | reverse complement strand
AGCCGCCCCTCGATGCCCGGCAGCGCAAACAGCGGCAGGAACACCAGCACGATGATGGCCGTGGCATACAGGATGCCGGAGCGCACTTCCATCGACGCGAGCTTGACCACCTCGATGGGGTGCAGGCGGTGGTGGGGGTGTTTGGCGCGGTCCATCTTCAGGCGGCGCAGCACGTTTTCCACATCGACCACCGCGTCGTCCACCAGGCCGCCAATGGCAATGGCCAGACCGCCCAGCGTCATGGTGTTGATCGACAAGCCGAAATACTTGAACACCAGCGCCGTGATGAAGATGGACACCGGGATGGCCGTGAGCGCAATCACCGTGGGCCTGAGCGTGCCGAGGAACACGAACAAAATCACCGCCACAAACACCGAGGCGCCCATGAGCTTGCCCTGCAGCGTGGTGACCGACGCCTCAATGAAACTCGCCTGGCGGAAGGTGACGCGCGGTGCCTCCATGCCTGCGGGCAGCGAGTTCTTCAGGTCCGCCAGCGCGGCCTCGATGCTGCGGGTGAGGCCGATGGTGTCGGCCGTGGGCTGCTTCTGGATGCCCAGGATGACGGCGCCCTGCCCTTCAAAGCCCGCGTCGCCGCGCTTCGTAGCAGCGGCAAAGGTTGCATCGGCCACCTGGCGCAGCAGCACGCTCTGGCCGTTTTTGGCGGTGAGGGCCAGGTTCTGCAGGTCTTCGAGCCGCGAGGTGCGGCCCAGGTGGCGGATGAGGTATTCGCGCCCGCCCAGCTCCAAAAACCCGCCCGAGGTGTTGGCCGCAAAGCCCTTGAGCGCGCCCGTGAGCTGGTCGTGCGTGATGCCCAGCGCCGCCATGCGCGCCGTGTCGGGCAGCACCTGGAACTGGCGCACCTCACCCCCGATGGGGATCACCTGCGCCACGCCGGGGATGGCCATGAGGCGCGGGCGCAGCACCCAGTCGGCGTACTCGCGCACGGCCATAGGCGTGGTCTTGCCCGCGTCGATGGGGATGGCCACCTGCATGATCTCGCCCATGATGGAGCTGATGGGCCCCATGCGCGGCGTGATGCCGCTGGGCAGGCCTTCTTCCATGGACGACAGGCGCTCCGACACCATCTGGCGCGCCCGGTAAATCTCGGTGCTCCAGTCGAAGGTGACGTAGATGAACGACAGGCCCGCGCTGGAGGTGGAGCGCACGCTCTCCACGCCGGGCAGGCCGTTCATCGTGGTCTCCAGCGGGAAGGTGATGAGCTGCTCCACCTCTTCGGCGGCCATGCCGCCCGCCTCGGTCATGAGGGTGACGGTGGGTTTGTTGAGGTCAGGGAACACGTCCACCGGCGTGCGCGAGAGCGTGAAGGCGCCATAGGCCATGAGCACGGCGGCAGCGATGAGCACCAGCAGCCGGTTGACCAGGCTGTTTTCTAGAAGCCACTTGAACATCGTGACTCCTTAGCGGACCTGGTTGATGAGCGTGGCGCCCTGCGTGGCCACGCGGTCGCCGGGCTGCAGGCCCGAGGTGACGGCCACCGTGGTGCCATCGAGCGGCACCGCCGTGACCACCCTTGGCGCAAAACGTTCGGGCGCTTCTTTGACCCACACGATGGTCTGGTTGGCCGGGTTGCGCAGCAGCGCGGCAGCGGGCACCTGCACGCCATCGACCTTGTCGGTGGACTGCACGAACACGCGCACGGGTTGGCCCAGGGCCAGGGTGCCCAGTGCGGCCGCATCGCCCGCAAACTGCAGCGGCTGCGCCTGGTCGCGCAGGCTGCGCGCCGCGCCCACAAAGCGCAGCGGCACGCGCTGCCCGCCCACCGCCAGCGTGGCACCGGCCACGCCCTGCGCCTGGGCCGGGTCGTAGGCCAGGGCCTCGATGCGCAGGCGCGATGGGTCTACCACCTCAAACACCAGTTCCCGCGCATCCACCACTTGGCCCGCCACGGCGTTGGCCGAGGCGATGACGCCCGACACCGGGGCCACCAGCGCATCGCGCGTGGCCAGGCCCGCGCCCACGGCGCCCAGGCGCTGGGTGAGGCTGTGCAGCTCGCTCTCGGCGGCCTCGATGTCTTTGCGCGGCACGGTGTCGGCCAGCTCGGTCAGGCGCGCCACGCGCCGTGCGGCCAGGTCGCGGGCGGCGCGCAGCTCGGCCTGCTGGGCCAGTTGGTTGGAGCGCTCGATGGCGCCCGCCGTGGGCACCACATAGGCCAGCACCTCGCCCTTGCGCACGGCCTGGCCCACGCCAGGCAGGCCCTTGGGCCCGGCCTCCAGCCGCCCGGCCAGCACGGCCTGCACCTTGCCACCCGCGTTGGGGTCCATCACCACGGTGCCTGCCAGTTCAAAGGCCTTGGCGTGTTGCCCGGTGGCTGCCACCAGAGTGCGCACGCCCAGTTGGCGCTGTGCGGGCTTGGGCAGAAACACGCTGCCATCGGGCTGGCGGCTGGGGCCGTTGCCGGTGGGCGCGGGTGGCGCGTCGCCATGGTCGTGGCCGGGGCCTGCCAGGGCTGGCAGGGGTGCGCTGAGCGCGGCGGCCATCAGCAAAGCCAGCAAAGAGGGCATGGGGTGGAAACGCTTCATGCGGCACCTCCCACGCGCTGGGTGTTGCCTATGCGGGCAACACGGCCCCGGCGCAAACCCCACACGGCGACCAGCGCCAGCAGCACGGCGGCCACGGCCCCTGCGATCAGCGCGGTGCGGCGGGCCAGCCCTGCCGGTGCGGCATCGGGGTGGGCGGCGGGGTGCAGGTCGATCTCGCCTGCGAGCAGATCGGTGTCAGTGCCTGCGGCCACGGTGGCGGTGACGGGGCTCACGCCCTCGGCCAGCGGGGCTGCCAGGGTGGCCTGGAACTCGCCCTCAGCCACGCGGGTGACGGGCACGCTGGTGCCCGCAATGTCCAGCTCCAGCCGGGCGTCTTTCACGGGGCTGTTGTCGCCCGCGTGGTCCAGGTAGAGCGCGATTTTTCGCCCGTCGAGCACGCCCACCAGTTCAAACAGGTCGGAGGTGGCGGCAAAACGCGACAGGGCTGTGCCCGCTGCGGCTGCGGGGGCTTCGCCATGGTCGTGGCCGGGGCCTGCCAGCGCGGTCGGTGGTAACAAACCCAGCAATAGGCCCAGCAGCAGGGCCAGGGGGGAGAAAGCGGAAAAGAGTTTCATGGTGTTCTTCAAAAGTGGTGAGAGCCCCAAGGGCGCTATTGCGGCAGCAGGCCCAGGGCCTGGCGCAGGGTGGAGATGGCGGCGGCGGCGTCGATGCGGGCGCGGGCGAGTTGGCGTTCGGCCTGGGCGGCCTCCAGTTCTACGCGCAGGCGCGTGGGGCCGTCGGCTTCGCCCAGGCGGAAGGCCTTGTCGATAAAGCCGCGTGTACCCTGCGCCAGCGCCGCGTGGCGTGCCAGGGCATCGCGCTGGGCCTGGGTGGCCTTCACGCGGGCCACAGCGGCGGCGATGTCGGCGGCCAGCCGGTCGCGCTCGGTGGCGGCGCGTGCCTCGGCGGCCAGGGCTTCGGCGCGGGCGGTGGCCTGCTTGGCCTGCGCCCGGTCGCCCCCGCCCAGGGGCACGCGCAGGCCCACGGTGAAGGTCTGCTGGTAGCGGTCGCCCGCCTGCTCGCGCCCCCGCGTGGCGGCCACCGTCAGCTCGGGGTTGGCGCGGGTCTGCACGGCGGCCAGGTCGGCGGCGCGGCGGGCCACCTCGGCCTGATCCTGCCAGTCGGCTGCTGCGGGGTGCTGGGCAGCGGCTGCGGTGGCGTCGGGCACGGGGGGCTCGGGCTCTGCTGCGTCGGCCAGCGCTAAGTCCGGCACGACCTTGATGCCCCAAGCTGCCAGCGACGCCTGCGCTGCGTCGCGCGCGCCCTGGGCCTCGGCCAGGGCAGCTTCGGCCTGGGCCACGGCGCTGTCGGCCTGGGCCTGGTCGGCGCGTGTCAGGTCGCCTGCGCTCACGCGGCGGGCCACATCGGAGGCCAGGTGTTGGGCGTTCAACAGCCGGTCTTGCGCCAGCGCCCAGTCGGCCTGCGCGCGCTGTGCGGTCCACCAAGCTTCGCGCACAGTGGCGGCCAGTTGCAGCTGCGCGGCCCGCTGGCGGCTGCCCAGCGCCTGCAGTTCAGCGTCGGCCAGAGCTGCCTTGCGGACGCGCTCGCCAGGCAGCCACAACGGCAGGGCCAAGCCCACCTCGGCTTCGCGGCTGCCCTGGTTACTGCCGGGGCGGTCGGCTTTGGTGGACAGCTCCAGCGCCAGGGGCTCGGCCGTCCAGGCCGCTGCTGCGCTGCGTGTGGCCTGTGCGGCCTCGCGCCTCAAGGCGGCTGACTGCGCGTCAGGCTGTCGTTGCCAGGCCTGCTCAAACAGGGCCTGGAGCGTGAGCGGCGCTGTGCCGGAGTGAGAGGTCTGGGCATTTGCGGCACTGCCCAGCAGTGCCCAGCCCAGCGCCATCACCACCAGCGCGGCGATGGGCTTGTGTTGTCGTTGTTTCGTTGATTGCATCCGATTCCTCTGCAATGGCCGGAGGGCCACAGGTTGAAATCGGCGAGGCGCGATGGGAGGAAGAGCCGATCAGCAGCACACGCAGGCGTCAGCGCGCGCGTCGCGACTGCCCCGCAAGGCAGGTCTCGATCCACATCCAAATGAAAACGGGACAGCCCGGAGCCCCCGCCTCGCCGCTCAGGCGAGGACGAGCCAGTTGGGACGTTCGGGGCGTGAAAGGGGGGCTGGAGGCCAGGCTGGTGCCGCCTGGGCCGGCGGGCGGGCTGCAGCCACTACGATGGCGTGGTCACCGAGACTGTGCGCGAGACCGCTACCCGCGCCATGGCAGGCGTGACAGTCCATGTCCGCCGGGGTGGCTGTGGACGTCTTGGCGGGATGGGCAGGAGATTCATCGGCCACGTGATCGTGCACATGGTGGCCAAAGTGCGAGGCCTGCGGTGCCGCTTCGTGCCCGCAATAGGGCGAAGCAGCCGCCCAGATGGACTGGAGCGGCATGAACACCAACAGGAAGATCAACAGCAAGCGGCGCATGGACGGCCGGATTCTAGGGAGGTTTGTAGAACCCCTACAAACACAGCGGATCGCCCGGACCGATTCAAAGGACTTTGTAGGATGGAAGGCCTACAGGCCGCACCACCTGCAGGGACGAGGGCAGCATCCGCTCCCTCGCCCCCTGCGGCATCAAGCAGCAACTGCCTCGGGCTGCGCAGCCTGCGCCTTGGTGCCTTCAGCCACCACGGGCATGCGGATCAGGTGGTCAAAGGCGCTCAGCGCTGCCTTGGAGCCATCGCCCGCTGCAATCACGATCTGCTTGACAGGCCCGGTGGTGCAATCGCCCGCCGCAAACACGCCGGGGATGTTGGTGCGGCCGTGCGAGTCGACGATGATTTCGCCGAAGCGCGACAGCTCCACCGTACCTTTGAGCCATTCGGTATTGGGCACCAGGCCGATCTGCACGAACACGCCCTCCAGCGCTACTGTGTGCTCCACGTTGGTTGCGCGGTCCTTGTACTTGAGGCCATTGACCTTGCCATCGGCACCGGTGATTTCGGTGGTCTGCGCGTTGGTGTGAATGGTCACGTTGGGCAGGCTCTTGAGCTTGTTGACCAGCACGGCGTCGGCCTTGAGCTGGTCGGCAAATTCGATGAGCGTGACGTGGGCCACCACGCCAGCGAGGTCGATAGCCGCTTCCACACCGCTGTTACCGCCGCCGATCACCGACACGCGCTTGCCCTTGAACAGCGGGCCATCGCAGTGCGGGCAGTAGGCCACGCCCTTGTTCTTGTACTCGGCTTCGCCAGGCACGTTCACGTTGCGCCAGCGGGCGCCGGTGGACAGGATCACCGTCTTGGCCTTGAGCGAGCCGCCGTTGGCCAGCTGCACTTCGATCAGGCTGCCGGGCTGCGCTGCGGGGATGAGCTTGTCGGCACGCTGCAGGTTCATGATGTCCACGCCATAGGCACGGGTGTGGGCCTCCAGCGCGGCGGCGAACTTGGGGCCGTCGGTTTCGAGCACCGAGATGTAGTTCTCGATGGCCAGCGTGTCATTCACCTGGCCGCCAAAGCGCTCAGCAGCCACGCCGGTGCGGATGCCCTTGCGGGCGGCGTACACGGCGGCTGCGGCACCTGCAGGGCCACCACCGACGATGAGCACGTCGTACGGGTCCTTGGCGCTAAGCTTGGCGGCTTCGCGGGCGGCAGAGCCGGTGTCGAGCTTGGCGACGATCTCTTCGATGGTCATCCGGCCCGAGCCGAACACCTGGCCGTTCAGGAACACCATGGGCACGGCCATGATTTCGCGCTCGGTCACTTCCTGCTGGAAGGCGCCGCCTTCGATGACGGTGGTCTTGATCTTCGGGTTGACGACGGCCATGAGCGACAGTGCCTGCACCACGTCCGGGCAGTTGTGGCAGGTCAGGCTCATGTAGACCTCGAAGTTGAAGTCTCCGTCCAGGGCCTTGATGGAATCAATCACGTCCTGCTCGACCCTGGGTGGGTGACCACCCGTCCACAGCAGGGCCAGCACCAGCGAGGTGAACTCGTGGCCCAGCGGCAGCCCGGCAAAGCGCAGGCTGTTGGTGGCGCCCATGCGCTGCAGGCTGAAGGATGGCTTGCGCGCATCGTTGCCGTCGGTGCGCAGGGTGATCTTGTCGCTGCGCAGGGACTGGATGGTCGTCAGCAGCTCGCGCATCTCGCGCGCCGTCTCGCTGTCGTCCAGGGAAGCCACCAGCTCAAACGGCTGCTGCACGCGCTCCAGGTAGGCGGCGAGTTGGGTCTTGAGTTGTTCGTCGAGCATGGTGGTGTCCTTTGAAATTCGAGTTGTGGTGTCTGGGAGGGTGACGCCAAAAAGGCTGCAGTTCAAGCCTGCTTGTCAACGTCCGGGCGTAAAAAAGCCGGACGGCATGGCGCGATGGCGCCATGACGCTGTCCGGCTTTGGGGGAGCCGTGGATTAGATCTTGCCGACCAGGTCCAGCGAAGGCGTCAGGGTCTTGGCGCCTTCCTTCCACTTGGCGGGGCAGACTTGGCCAGGGTTGGCGGCGGTGAACTGGGCAGCCTTGAGCTTGCGCAGGGTTTCCGACACGTCACGGGCGATTTCGTTGGAGTGAATTTCCATGGTCTTGATCAGGCCATCGGGGTTGATCACGAACGTGCCACGCAGTGCCAGACCTTCTTCAGGAATGTGCACGCCGAAAGCGTTGGTCAGCTGGTGCGTTGGGTCGCCGACCAGCGGGAACTTGGCCTTGCCCACGGCGTCGGAGGTTTCATGCCACACCTTGTGCGAGAAGTGGGTGTCGGTGGTCACGATGTAAACCTCGGCACCGGCCTTTTGGAATTCAGCGTAGTTGTCGGCAGCGTCTTCGATTTCGGTGGGGCAGTTGAAGGTGAACGCCGCAGGCATGAAGATTAGCACGGACCACTTGCCCTTGAGGGACTGCTCGGTCACTTCGATGAATTCACCCTTGCCGCCACGGTTGACGAAAGCGGTGGTCTTGAAGGGCTGAACTTGCGTATTGATCAGGGACATTGCTGTTTCCTTAGTGGTTGGTTGACTGAACAGGACTGAAGTTTAGGCAATTCCAAGCCATCAATCCAATTAATTGATTACATTGAATCAATTGCTAATTACTATACAATGCCCACTGTGGCCTCTCCATGACAACCCTGGTACTCCCCGGGGAACACAGCCTGTGAACGCGAACGCCTCTCAGCATCACACGCAGCCCGCACGCCACAGCTAGGGCTTGCCCGGCACCCAGGATATTGTGGTGAAAGACGGCTATCGCGCTTGACCAAAGGCGGCACCTATAGCTCACTAATTCATAGCAACGTCCTGATTCACAGGCTCCAGACACTGCTGATTTGTTCCGTGAAAGGCTCTAAACCCCGGCAGTTGTGGCGCTTGCCCCGCTTTACCTGCGCAACACCCTGAGCCTGCACCTGCTGATGCCGCCGGATGCGGGCGTGATCCGCCCTGCTCTCGCTTTCGCTCGTACGGGAGCGGCGCGGTGGTGCGGTGGCCGATGCGCTCAGAGCCGCTGGAGTCAGTACTCTGAGAGAGCCGCGTGTTGGGGCCGACCTCACGGGTTAGTTGTTGCTGGCAAGCCCACCGATCGCCTTGTTTACATCCACGCTCAGGATGCGCGGGTCGCGTTGGGCAAACAGCTTTTCAAGTTGGTGCTTGGTAACGACAAGGTGCACCAGCCCCATGTGCGCATCAACCTCTGATAGCACCGGCAATGCCCCCACACCGGCGGCTTTGAGAATCTCGCCTAACGCGCGCGTGTTGGCATCCATCTGGTAAAGGCGCGCCTTGGGACTTTGGCGAGGCAAGTGCGTGTAAGTCACACCACCTCGCAATAGGATATGGATTTCCGCACGGCCTTCACGCGCCGCGACCCGCACAGCGTCCTCATGCCAGATGGCCGAGGGCTGGCGCACAAAGCCACGCGGCCGCACCGCCCGCACATGCACGCTTTCCACCAGTCCAAAAAACGCCACCCGATCAATTTTGGCCTGCACCACAGGCGCGAGTTGGGGGTTCTGGCTCCGATCGATGCCCTGGATGTGCTGCGCAAACGGTTCGGCAAGCAGGCGATCCAACACTTCGTTCACTTCCGAGGGGCCGTCAAAGCGGGTGCTGCCATCGGGTAGCAGGGTATACGGCGGTTCCTCAGTGGCCAGCACCAAGTCAACCTCTACGGTGGGCGATGTAATGAGCGCGTCGTCGATAGCCTCAAAGCTACCATCCCTCGCCCGTTCACGTCCCCAGCTTCTGGCCGTCGAATCCATGGAAAACTTTTCGGCCGACGCGGTGCATGAAAGCATGGCGATGCCCGCCGAGTCGGTGAAAAACCCAATCCACCCGAATCCACGGTTCGTGCGGCCCGTGGGGAAAGCGGAATCGCCTAGTTCCGCATACAGCCGGTCGGCCAGGGCCTGCAGCCGCAATGTCTGTTCTTCCGACCGAGTGCGCCAGGCGTTGCGATCCAAAGTCACCAAGACACGAACCCAACCCGTACGCTGAACTTGCTGCTGCAGCGTTGCGAGTTCATGGGGATGAATCTCCGCGGAAGTGGATTGAAAAGCCACTGCCACCAAGGCCAATAACAGGCTTGCGCCGCGCACCCACATGCGGGCCACGCCAACTGGAGGCAAGTGGAGGGAGGGGATTGGCTGTGCCATGGTGTGCTCTGAAGTTGCGCCGCGCGCTCAGCGCCGCATACGTTGAATGACGTTGCAGCTTGCAAATGGGCCACATTTGCCCCGCCGCGACAACCATTTTTTGGCCATTGGGTGCGGGCATACAGGTGGGCACCATGCGTCTGCCTGAACGCGAACACATCTCAACATCAAACGCAGCCATTGCATAAGCGCAGGGGTTTGCCTTGCGTGGGTTGATGCAGGTCACGACAATGCGTGACGCATCAATTTACCAACCAGAACAAGGAGTCCCCATGAAAGGTGACGCACAGGTCATTGGCCATCTGCAGGCCCAGCTCAAGAACGAACTCACCGCCATCAACCAGTACTTCCTGCACTACCGCATGCTCAAGCACTGGGGCTTCGACAAGCTGGCGAAGAAGGAGTATTCGGAATCCATCGGCGAGATGAAACATGCCGACTGGCTGATGGACCGCATCTTCACGCTGGACGGCCTGCCCAACCTGCAGGACCTGGCCAAGATTCAGGTCGGCGAAGACGTGCCAGAGATCCTGGCCTGCGACCTGCGCGCCGAACAAGGCGCCCAAGCCACCATCAAGGATGGGATCGCCCACTGCGAAAGCGTGCGTGACTATGTATCGCGCGACCTACTGCAAAAGATCCTGGACGACACCGAGGAGCACATCGACTTCCTCGAAACCCAGATCGACCTGATCGGCAAGGTGGGCCTCCAGAACTACCTGCAGTCGCAGATGGGCGATGTGGAGTGAGGCCACGGATCGCCAGATCGGTTCACGAAAGTGGGCAGAAAAATCAAAACGGGCTTTGGCCCGTTTTTTTGTGCCTGCGCGCTGCAGCTTTGAGAATATTTCTCCCGGATAGCAATGCCCCCTGCGATCACGGGTTGTTGCAAGTGCACATCAACGGAAGAAAATTCCCGCAACACAAATGCGAATGCTTCTCAACAAAAGTAGAATATCAGCCTACCACCAGCGGCCGGGTTCAGTGACACCCTGATTCCCGAGCCCGCCAGCAAGCCAGTCAGCCCGGCTCCAGCCGCCCGTTGCAGCCAGCGTTTGTGCGTTTTGTACCCACACACCTGTCTTGAGCTCTTTGCCGATGCTGCACCGTACGACCCGCCCCTGCCTTGCGGGGCCCTTGCCCGCATACACCCCCGGATCTCCCCGGGCCCTGCCATGAAGGCCACCCGCGTCAATGGACGCTACCGGCTGGCCATCACCTCCCGCGCCGTGGCGGCGATAGGGGGCGGCTACGCGCTGGCGGCAGGCTTATCGGCGGCGCTGTCGCTCCTGCTTGCGCAATGTATGCCCCGCGTGGAGGCTGTGCTCACGGCCACCATGCTCTCGTGGGTGGTGTATGCCGCCGCCGCAGGCTGGGCTTTTTACACACGCACCGCCTGGGGCGCCTGGGGTGGCACGCTGCTGCCCGCACTGGTGCTGGGCGCCTGCGCCACGGCACCGCATTGGATGAAGGCAGCGGCATGACCAGCAGCACACTCCCCTCCCGTCCCCCGTCAGAACGTGCCCCTGCACCCACCGTGGCCAACACTGCGTCTGAAGCAGCACGCTCAGCCAAGAAGCCCAAGGCGCCCAGCGACCGCGAAGGATTCCGACAGGCCATGTCTTGGCTGCACACCTGGGCGGGGCTGATCCTGGGCTGGCTGCTGTTTACGATCTTCCTCACCGGCACGCTGTCGTTCTTCAAGAACGAGTTCAACCTGTGGATGCGCCCCGAGATGCATGGCCTG
>OFJB01001159.1_pt1 | contig 10871 bp, 11 predicted proteins | sample 1775081 | NCBI WGS metagenome assembly OFJB01 (sample SAMN08195771, study PRJEB24354) | sludge metagenome | isolation source: initial sludge from phenol fed wastewater aerobic bioreactor | place: India: Nagpur | collected 2016-06-05 | reverse complement strand
ATAAGCAGACTACCGCGACTCAAGTCTTTCTCGCCCTTGTCCGCCTCCCACATGAGCCCGCATGTGACCCCGCTTCGATCAACGCCGGTACGCCCAAGCACAGCGCCCCCCTCATCATCCCCAAAGAAGATGAGAAGACACTCGCCGCGATCAATGCGGCGATCGACGCCGCGATCAAGGACGGCGTTTCCAAGTTCGGTGGAAAGATCCCGAACCGCGCGGCGCTGAAGCTCCCTCTTCGCGACGGCGATACCGAGCGCGATGACGAAGCCTACAAGGGCAGCTATTTCGTCAACGCCAACAGCACGACCGCTCCGCAGATTGTTGACCGTACTGTTCAGCCCATCCTCGACCGCGGGGAGGTTTACTCCGGTTGCTACGCGAGGGTGTCGATCAACTTCTATGCGTTCAATACGAACGGAAATCGCGGCGTCGCCTGCGGCCTTGGCAACATTCAGAAGGTTAAAGACGGCGATCCGCTGAGCGGCAAGACCTCGGCAGTGGATGATTTCGCTACCGAACTCGACGATGACTTCCTGTCCTAAAGAAGGGAGCGCACATGACGCAAATGCAGGAAATCATGCTCGCCGTGTGCTTCGGTTCGGTAATCGGCGCCTTCCTCGGCAATTTGATCTCCATCATCGTATATGCGGCGAGCGGGTGCGGACAAATGAAACGCAGGCGTAAAACCGCGCAGGAAGCTGCCGAAAAATCGGAGTGACGACGCGGGGCGGCGGTGATTAACTCGCTGCCGCCCCTCTCCGCTGAAAGGAGCCGATATGCGGAACTTGAGTATAGACATTGAAACCTACAGCGGCGCAAATCTCAGTAAATGCGGCGTGTACCGATACAGCGAGGAGAGCGATTTCACCGTTCTTCTGTTCGGATACAGCGTTGATGGCTCCGATGTTCAGGTGGTCGACCTTGCTTGCGGCGAGAAACTGCCGGATGAGATTCGTGCTGCGCTGACGGATGCCAGTGTTACCAAATGGGCGTTCAACGCGCAGTTTGAGCGCGTCTGCCTTTCACGGTTTCTCGGAATGCCGACAGGCTGCTATCTCGACCCGGGATCATGGCGCTGCACGATGGTTTGGGCGGCGACGCTCGGACTTCCGCTTTCGCTGGAGGGCGTGGGCGCTGTCCTGGGGCTGGAGAAGCAGAAGTTGAAGGAAGGCAAAGACCTCATTCGGTTCTTTAGTGCTCCTGGAAAAGCGAAGGATGGTACGCCCTTCCGCCGGATGCCGCAGGACGCGCCGGAGAAGTGGTCGCGGTACAAAGCGTACAACCTGCGTGATGTGGAAACCGAGATGGGTATACAAGCGCAGTTGATCAAATTTCCGGTATCCGACGCCGAATGGCGCAACTACCATCTCGACCAGCGAATCAACGACCGGGGCGTCATGCTCGACAGAACGCTGGTTTCGCAGGCGATCCGCTGCGATGAACAGTTCAAGCTGTCGCATCTTGAGCAGGCACGGTCCGTTACCGGGCTTGAAAATCCCAACTCCCCGGCGCAGCTAAAAGCGTGGCTTGCTGAAAACGGTGTGGAAGCAGAATCGATCTCCAAGGAAGCCGTTGCCCGGATGCTGGAAGGAGCGGACGGCGAAGTCGAGCTGGCGCTTCTACTTCGACAGGAACTCGCCAAGAGCAGCGTCAAAAAGTATGCGGCGATGGAAACCGCTATCGGATCGGATGACCGCGCCCGCGGACTGATTCAGTTCTACGGCGCGAACCGGACCGGCAGATATGCAGGGCGGCTTGTTCAGGTGCAAAATCTGCCGCAGAATCATCTGCCCGATTTGAGTCAGGCTCGTTCGCTCATCCGCGACGGCCATTATGAAGCGGTCGGTCTGCTGTACGATTCCGTGCCGCTGGTGCTGTCCGAACTGATCCGAACCGCCTTTATCCCGCGACCGGGCTGCCGGTTCTATGTTGCCGATTTCGCGGCAATTGAAGCGCGTGTCATCGCATGGATCGCCGGAGAACAATGGCGGCAGCGAGTGTTTGAAAGCGGCGGCGATATCTACTGCGCGTCGGCGTCGCAAATGTTCCGCGTGCCGGTCGAAAAGAACGGCGTTAACGGGCATTTACGGCAAAAAGGCAAGATCGCAGAACTCGCTCTTGGATATGGCGGCTCGGTCGGCGCGCTCAAAGCGATGGGCGCTCTGAACATGGGCGTGCCGGAAGAGGAGCTAAAGCCACTGGTCGATGCGTGGCGACAGTCAAACCCCGCAATCGTCAGGCTGTGGTGGGATGTCGATAAAGCTGCTTCGACATGCGTCCGTGAACGAACGCAAGCGGAAACACACGGCGTTCGCTTCGCCTACCAAGGTGGAATCCTGTTCATTACGCTGCCATCCGGCAGGCGGCTCGCGTATGTCAAACCGCGAATGGGCGTCAACCGCTTTGGCGCCGAGTCTGTCACCTACGAGGGTGTGGGCGAACAGAAAAAGTGGCTTCGTCTGGAAAGCTACGGCCCGAAATTCGTAGAGAACATCATACAAGCAACGGCAAGGGACATCCTTGCGGAAGCTATGCTGCGACTCGACGAAGCCGGATACCGAATCGTGATGCACATACATGATGAGGTCGTCATTGAAGCCCCGGGAACCGCTTCGCTGGAGAAAATCTGCAAAATGATGGGACGCACTCCGGCCTGGGCTGACGGGCTGCTTCTTCGAGCGGACGGATTTGTGTGCGACTTTTACAAGAAAGACTGAGGTGAAACAAATGGGAGTAAACAAATTCAACGCGGAGGGCTATTTCGACCCCACGGCATATGAAGCTCTTACCGCGATAGAGAAGGAAGCGAAACAGAACGCCGCGTTTCGCCCGGTGGTGTATATATGCTCGCCGCTATCCGGCGATATATCGGGCAATCAGGAGAAGGCGCGGCGGTACTGCAGGTTCGCGGTCGACAGTGGTTATATCCCGCTGGCTCCGCATCTGTTCTTTCCGCAGTTTATGCGGGAGGACTCGCAGGCGGAACGCGATCTCGCGCTGTTCATGGACATCGTACTGCTGTCCAAATGCGCCGAGCTGTGGGTATTTGGAAGCACGATCTCAAAAGGCATGGGCATGGAGATCGAGAAGGCAAAGCGTAAAGGGCAGTACATTCGCTACTTTACCGATGATTGTAAGGAGGTACAAACGAAATGAATGAATTGATCCCGATCCGGTATGAAAACGAGAAACCCACCGTCAGCGGGCGGGAGCTTCACACCGCGCTCGAAATAGGCTCGGAATACGCGAAATGGTTTGAAAGGATGTGCGAATTCGGCTTTAACGAAGGGAAAGACTATTCGTCATTTTTGACGAATAGGTCTGACGGGCTTCCTGGCAAACCCAAGACCGACCACGCGGTCACCATCCCTATGGCGAAGGAGATTTGCATGCTCCAGCGCACCGCCAAGGGCAAGCAATGCCGCGAGTATTTTATCAGCTGCGAGGAAGCGTGGAACTCGCCGGACAAGATCATGGAGCGCGCGCTGCAGATCGCGCACCGGCGCGCCATCGAAGCGGAGCGTCGCATCTTCGGTTTACTGGAGGAAAAGGAAACGCTCGAAATCGCGCTGAATGAGTCGATCCAGTTTTACACTGTGGCGAAATATAACGGCGCGTTCAAAAAGGGCTGGACGTTGGCGCAGTGCCAGTTGATCGGCAAACAACTCTCGGCGTATTGCCACGCGCGCGCCATACAGATTCGAAAATGTGAAACCAACGATGAACGCTTTGGAACGGTGAACAGCTATCCCATTTCTGCCTGGGAGGCTTTCATGGAGGTGGGATTATATGCGTAATTTACCAGTTGCATATGGCAATAGCTGCTTTGCCAAGACATGGCCGAATAAAACGATCCCCTTTGATGAGCTCTGCGCGCGGTTGGAACAGACCATCCGCACGACGGAATCCGTGGAGGAATACCAGAAGATGCCGAAAGCAGAGCGCGATCGCATCAAAGATAAGGGCGGGTTCGTCGGAGGTCAGCTGCGCGACAATCGTCGCAAGCGTGAAAACGTGACTTGCCGTTCCATGTTAACTCTGGACTGCGACCATGCTGATGCTGGATTCATTGCCCGCTTTCTCTCAGGCTGCAAGCACGCCGCCTGCCTATACACGACACATGGCCATACGCCGGAAGCGCCGCGCGTCCGCGTCATCGTACCCATGACCCGAGACGTCACCCCGGATGAGTTCGTCGCCATTTCACGTTACTTCGCCGATGAATGGGGCATCGACCAGTTCGACGAGTGCTCGTATCGTCCGCACCAGCTCATGTATTGGCCGACCACCCCGGCTAACGGCGAATATGTGTTTCAGCGCGTCGACGGCGCGTGGCTCGACCCGGATGTCTATCTCGCGGCGCACCCGAACTGGAAAGACTGTTCCTTGCTACCGACCTCTTCCCGTGAGAGCGCTGTTCGTGAAGGCAGCAAGAAGCCGCAAGAGGATCCGTTCGAAAAGCGCGGCGTTGTCGGGGCGTTCTGCCGTGCCTATACCATCGAGGAAGCCATGGAAACGTTTCTTCCGGACGTCTATGAACCCAGCGTCATGGACGGGAGATTCGACTATATCCCCGCCGACAGTAGCGCGGGCGTTGTCGTCTATGACGGGAAGTTCGCGTACAGTCACCATGCCACCGACCCGGCATGCGGAAGGCTGCTGAACGCTTTTGACCTCGTCCGGCTCCATCGATTTCGTGACCTCGACGATAAATGCCCGCTCGATACGCCCATCGGTAAGTTGCCGTCGTTCTCCGCTATGAGCGAGTTCGCAATAAAGGACGAGCGCGTCAAGAGCGTATTCGCGGAGGAGCGCAAAGCGCAGGCGGAACAAGAGTTCGCTGACGAAGACTGGGAAAACGCACTCGAACTTGAAAAGAACGGTCGCGTCAAGGATACCCTCGATAATATCGTGCTGATCCTTGACAACGACCCTAAGCTTGCGGTCATAGGGTACAACGAACTGAAAAGCACAATCGACTTCCTCGCTCGACCTGCATGGCAGCCGATCAAATATCCGACCTGGACGGACAATGACACGTCGCAGCTACGAGTGTATTTGAGCGAAACCTATGGTATTTATTCACCCAACAAAACAACGGACGCGCTCAACATGGTGGCGGCGAAGCGCAAGCACCACCCCATCCGCGACTACCTGAACGGTCTACCCGCGTGGGACGGCGAGGTGCGGCTCGACACGCTGCTTGTCGACTACCTCGGAGCGGAGGATACGGCGTATGTTCGTGCGATCACCAGAAAAACGCTGGTCGCGGCGGTCGCACGGGTGTTCGTACCCGGTATAAAGTTCGACTCCGTACTCGTCATGGACGGCCCACAGGAAAAAGGCAAAAGTACGCTGTTCAATCGGCTGGCCGGCGACGCCTGGTTCAACGACGGTCTTACGTTGACCGATATGCAGGACAAAACCGGCGCGGAAAAGCTGCAGGGCTACTGGATCATGGAAATCGGAGAACTGACGGGCATGAGAAAATCGGACATCGACAGCGTGAAGTCCTTCATCTCGCGCCGTGACGATAAGTACCGTGCCAGCTATGGCCGTGTCGTCGAGAGTCACCCGCGGCAATCCATCATCGTTGCCACCGTCAACGGCACAGGCGGCTTCCTTCGCGACCCCACAGGGAACCGCCGATTTTGGCCAGTGAATACACCGGGCGGCACAACGCGCCACGCGTGGGATTTGACAGAAACGGACGTCGTGCAGATTTGGGCGGAAGCAATGGTGCGCTGGAAAGAGGGCGAACGGCTTTTCCTCGAAGGCGATGTGAAGCTGGAAGCCAACGCCATGCAAAACGCCGCGCTTGAAACCGACGAACGCGAAGGCATGGTGCGCGAGTATCTTGAGCGGCTATTGCCCGAAAGCTGGGAGGATTACGACCTATACGCGCGACGCTCGTTCCTGTCGGGCGGCGAGTTCGGCGCGACGGAAAAGGGCGTCAAGCGTCGCAGATATGTCAGCACCATGGAAATATGGGCGGAGTGTTTCGGTAAAGACCCGTCCTCGATTCGCAAAATTGACAGCTACGAACTCGGTGTAGTGCTTCGAAAGCTGGGTTGGGTATCCTGCGAAACGCGCAAGCGTATTCCGTTGTATGGTCAACAGCGCATGTGGGAGTGTGACAAACAAAAATGAAAGCACAAACACGAGTAAACAGAAAACCAGTAACCGTGGGGATTTCTACGGTTTCTGATGACAAGTGTGACTATGACTACTATATAAAACTCATGAACCGCAAAGGGGTAAGTAGTCAAGCTGTACACCCGCGTAGGGATATTAATAGAAATCCTGTCCGCGTCGTCACCTTGTCTCAATCATGGGAGGTCGATCATGCGTGAAAAAACGTTAGAAGCGCTGCTGGTACAGGCCGTCAAATCGATGGGCGGTCTCGCGCCCAAGTTTGTCAGCCCCGGTTTCGATGGAATGCCCGACCGTATCGTCCTTCTGCCGCATAGCAAAATGGCGTTTGTCGAGGTCAAAGCACATGGAAAGAAACCGCGCCCTCTGCAGGTAAGGCGAAAGAGCCAGTTAGAATCACTCGGTTTTTCGGTGTACTGCCTGGACGACGCGGCGCAGATTGGAGGGATGCTCGATGAAATACAGTCCGTATGAATACCAATCGTATGCCACCAACTTCATTCTGACACATCCCGTAGCAGCGGTGTTCCTCGATATGGGCCTTGGCAAGAGCGTCGTCACCCTCACCGCTATTTTCGACCTCTGCCTTGACAGCTTCCTCGTCAGAAAAGTGCTGGTGATCGCGCCGTTGCGCGTCGCAAGGGACACATGGCCCGAAGAGATCCTGAAATGGGATCACCTTCATGGGTTGACCTACTCCATCGCGCTCGGTACGGAAATGGAACGCAAAGCGGCGCTCATGCAACGCGCCAGCGTGTTCATCATCAACCGCGAGAATGTGCAATGGCTCATTGAGGAAAGCGGACTGCCCTTCGATTTCGACATGGTGGTGATCGACGAACTGTCATCATTCAAGTCATATCAGGCAAAGCGGTTCAGAAGCCTTCTGAAAGTGCGACCAAAAGTGAACCGTATCGTGGGCCTGACGGGAACGCCAAGCGGAAACGGGCTGATGGACTTATGGGCGGAGTTCCGCATCCTCGATATGGGCGTAAGGCTCGGTCGGTTCATCACCCGTTTTCGCACGACGTACTTCATGCCCGACAAACGCAATGGGCAGGTCGTATTCAGCTATAAGCCGCTGCCCGGTGCGGAAGAGGACATCTATCGAAAGATATCGGACATCACAATCTCCATGAGAGCCGCCGACCACTTGAAAATGCCGGAGTGCGTGATGAACGAAGTGAAAGTCAAACTGTCGGATGAAGAACGCGCGGTTTATGACCGCTTCAAACGGGAATTGGTGGTTTCACTCAAGGGCGAGGAGATCGACGCCGGCAACGCCGCCGTTCTAGCGGGTAAACTCTCGCAAATGGCGAATGGCGCGGTATACGGTGAAAACAAGCGAGTATTGCCAATTCACGAGCGTAAACTGGACGCTTTGGAAGACCTGATCGAAGCGGCGAACGGAAAGCCCGTGCTGGTCGCGTACTGGTTCAAACACGACCTTGCGCGAATACAAGAACGGCTGCACAAGCTCCGCATCCCGTTCGCCACGCTGGACACCGCCGAAAGCATTGTTCGCTGGAATCGGGCCGAACTGCCCGTGGCGCTGATCCATCCGGCGTCGGCGGGACACGGCTTGAACTTGCAGGCTGGCGGTTCGACCATCATATGGTTCGGACTGACATGGAGTTTGGAACTGTACCAGCAGACAAACGCGCGTTTATGGCGGCAAGGTCAGAAAGCCGATTCTGTGGTGATATGCCATATGATCGCAAGCGGCACGATCGACGAGCGCATCATGGCCGCGCTTCAGAAAAAGGATAAAACGCAGACCGCCCTTATCGACGCGGTCAAAGCAGATTTGGAGGTAACACATTGATGGATCCATTTGAGAGACTTGCAAACGCCATCATCATACAGGCGGCGGCCGATTACAGACTGGCGCTGAAGCAGCTTCGGCAGAATCCGCTCTTCCAGCCAGCGATCCGAATGAGCTATGAAGTCGAACGATTTTTCCGTTCAGACTGGTTTTCCATTCTGACGCGCATCAACGGGATCGAACTGCTGGCACGGCTCAAAACGGAGGTGGAAATATGACGGCGAGAGACTATTTATCCCAGGCATATCGGCTAGACCAGCGCATCAACAGTAAACTCGAGCAGGTCGAATCTCTGAACGGTCTGGCCACAAAAGTCAGCAGCACGCTAACCGGAATGCCCAAGAATCCCAATCGCACCACTTCCTCTATGGCGGACACCGTAACAAAGATTATCGCCCTACAGGCGGAGATTAATAACGACATCGATCGACTGGTGGATTTGAAGCGGGAAATGGTCGCCGTCATTAAGGCTGTGGCGAACACGGAACGCCAAACGCTGCTGGAACTCCGATACCTCTGCTTCAAAACATGGGAGCAGATTGCGGTGGAGATGGACTACACCGTGCGCAACGTACACCTGCTCCACAAGGAAGCGTTGAAAGCCGTTGTTGTTCCAGCAAGTCTTCACTAAATTTCACTATTTTTCACTATCGGTCATGTGATAGTGTTATGGTAGCGAAACAGAATACGACAGCCACCCGGGAGAAATCCTCGGTGGCTTTTTGTTTGCCTGGAGGAGGCGCCTACATGCCAAAACGACCCAAGCGACCCTGCTCCTACCCCGGCTGCCCCAAGTTAACGGATGGACGGTTCTGTGCTGATCACGAAAAGCAAGCGGCTATCCGCTATGAGAAGTACGGGCGCGATCCTTCTACCCGCCGCAGATACGGCAGAGCATGGAAACGAATCCGTGATCGATACATCGCCGCGCATCTGCTGTGCGAACAGTGCAAGAAGGATGGCCGGCTGACGCCCGCCGAGGAAGTGCACCACATCCTTCCGCTTGCAAACGGGGGTACCCACGACGCGGGAAATCTCATGGCGTTGTGTAAGAGCTGCCATTCCAGCATTACGATCGGCAGCAACAACAAAAAACATCAATAGAGAACGCGAAAGCTACCCCGTGGGGTATATAAATCGCTACAGCTTTCATTTTTGTGCAACGCGGTCGGGTCACGTACAAACTTTCGCGGTTTCAAGAGGTCGAATAGGCCTCTATTTTTAGGAGGAAATGTGCATGCCAAATGGTCACGGCGGATCTCGCCCCGGGTCGGGTCAGAAGAAAAAACCGCTCGCGGATAAGATGCTTGACGGCAACCCCGGCAAGCGGCAATTGCAGGTGATCGAGTTCAAAGCATCTGCTGAGTTGCAAGGACTGCCCATGCCGCAACCACGGGAGATGTTGTCTGCCGTTCAGAAGGACGGCAAGCCGCTCGTTGCCGCAACGATCTACGAGCGCACATGGGCTTGGCTTGACCAGAGGGGATGTGCGAAGATCGTTTCCCCTCAGGTGCTCGAGCGGTATGCCATGAGCGCGGCGCGCTGGATCCAGTGTGAAACTGCAATCACAGAATATGGGTTTTTAGCGAAGCATCCGACAACTGGAAGCGCGATCCAATCGCCCTACGTGGCTATGAGCCAGAACTACATGGCGCAGACAAACCGGCTCTGGTTTGAGATCTTCCAGATCGTCAAGGAGAACTGCGCCGCTGATTATACTGGCGCGAATCCGCAGGATGACGTCATGGAACGCCTGTTGACCGCGCGCAAGGGGAAATAGCATGGATGAAATACAAGAATTCCTTCGTGCTCTGAAATACCACCGACTGACAAGCCAGCAGCGAAAGACGTTGCGTGGGCAGGCGCTCGCGGGGAATCTCTTGGCGGCGCAGGCCGGCTTACGAAAAATTGCATCAAAAGGAGCTCAACATGGTCATTCAAATTCTGCCGGTCGATAAGCTCGTCCCGGCGGATTACAATCCGCGCAAAGACCTCAAACCCGGCGACCCGGAATACGAGAAGCTGAAGCGCTCGATTACAGAATTCGGATACGTGGAGCCGGTGATCTGGAACAAGACTACCGGCCACGTTGTCGGCGGACACCAGCGGCTAAAAGTGCTGATCGATACCGGCGTGACTGAGGTCGAGTGCGTTGTCGTGGAAATGGGCGATGACAAAGAAAAAGCGCTCAACGTAGCATTGAACAAAATCAGCGGCGAATGGGACAAAGATAAACTCGCTCTGCTGATTACAGACTTGCAGGGTGCGGACTTCGATGTTTCGTTGACGGGTTTTGATGCTCCTGAGCTCGATGCGCTGTTCAAAGATGCTCAGCGTGCCGATGTTCATGACGATGATTTCGATGTAGATGCCGCGCTCAAGAAACCGGCAATCACGAAGCCGGGCGATCTGTGGCTGCTCGGCAAACACCGTCTCGTCTGCGGCGATAGTACCAAGCGGGATGTTTTCGACCTGCTCATGGATGGAAAGCAGGCCAACCTCGTGGTCACCGATCCCCCTTACAACGTCAACTATGAAGGCACTGCTGGGAAGATCAAAAACGACAACATGGCAGATTCTGCGTTCTATGAGTTTTTGCTCGCTTCATTTCAGAACATGGAAGCGTGCATGGCGAATGATGCGTCGATCTACGTATTCCATGCAGATACGGAGGGGTTGAACTTCCGCAGGGCGTTCTCGGACGCGGGATTCTATCTCTCCGGTACCTGTATCTGGAAGAAGCAATCGTTGGTGTTCGGCCGGAGTCCGTATCAATGGCGACATGAGCCTGTCTTGTTCGGTTGGAAGAAGAAGGGCAAGCATGAATGGTACGCCGATCGGAAACAGACGACGATCTGGGAGTTCGATAAGCCCAAGCAGAACGCCGACC
>OFJB01001158.1_pt1 | contig 10873 bp, 17 predicted proteins | sample 1775081 | NCBI WGS metagenome assembly OFJB01 (sample SAMN08195771, study PRJEB24354) | sludge metagenome | isolation source: initial sludge from phenol fed wastewater aerobic bioreactor | place: India: Nagpur | collected 2016-06-05 | reverse complement strand
GTCATAGATGTAGTCGTCATCACTGCTCATGCCGGTCGCTATCGCAGGCGAGGACCGGTTTGCCAATCCTCATGTCGAAAGTGAGGTCCGGGCAGGCCAAGCCAGAACGAGCGCAGCGCATGAGAGATTGCGTCCGGCAGGAGAGCCCGCAGGCGCGTGCGGCGTCAGTCCCGATCCTTGTTTGTTGCGCGTCATCCAACCAGCACCCGTGAAGGTCATCCCCTCGGGTTTGTAGGGCGGTCTAAACCGGCGTGCGCCGGCTTCAAGGCCGCGTTCCGCGCCGCGGTGCGGCCACGATCGCCGGTCTCGACAGGTCAGGCCCGCGTCCTGCGCGAGGGCTATCGCCCTGCTGGTCCGCAAACCTCACCTGCTCGCCCCTGGTCGCCCCCGGACCCTGAAGCCGCCGCTGTCCCGCCGGTTTTTCCAGACCGCACCCGAAGGGAAGACCGGCACGGGGCCGGTCCGGGCCTTCGGCGAAGGAAAGGATCACTCACATGACCAAAACCGCACGCACCTCCCGTTCTTCCTCAAAGGTCGTCTCTCTTCGTAAGGGCACTACGCTCGAAATGGTCCGGCTTGCCTGTCCGGACGCCAGCCAGGCCTCCCTGATCGCGGAAAGCTTCGGGCTTCCCATTCTCGATAGCGACGGCATCCGTGACCTCCACGAACGCCTGGTCATCGAGACGGCCGACAGCCTTGGCGAAGGGCTCGGCGAGCGGGCCATGCAGATCCACCTGCAGCGCATCGTCGGCTCCTATGTCGGGTCCGCCCACGGCGCTGGCCAGTTCTACAGCCGGGCAGTGACCGAGGCCCGTGATGCCACGGCCAAGTCGGCCAACGATGCCCGGGACGAAGACCTCGACGGTCCCGTCGGCTTCTCCAGCGCCGCACAGCGCAAGCGCGAGTTCGCGGCCGACATGGGCATCCAGGCCCATGCGCTCAGGATGGCGGCCGAGGGCGTCGTCGCAGCTTACGAACACGTCGTCGGCGAAGCCTGGAAGCCCTTCGAACGGGCCGTCGAGAGCCCCGGCCAGACCGTCGACCGCAAGGCGGCCGAATTGCAGATGGCGGCTCTCGGCTGAGCCGCTCGGGCGGGGCTCCGGCTCCGCCCATCACTACCTTACGCAGACGCGCTTGACGATACATAGGAATCCTATATTAGTTGCATTATGGAAACACCTCGCGTCGCACCGCCGGTGCATGCCCGCATTGTTGAAGGCCTTGAGCGGATCGCTACGGCGCTAAAGTCGGACGACTGGGTCCGTGCGCAGGCCATTGGCGTGAATCCGACACAACTTTCCATTCTTCGGACGCTGGAGGGACGCAATGTCGGCCTCTCGGTGAAAGAGCTCTCCTTCCAGCTCGGCGTTTCCCAACCGACGGTCAGCGATTCCATCCTCGCCCTGGAGCGCAAGGCGCTCATCGAAAAGCGCCCCGACCCGGCCGATGGCCGCGCCGTCCGCATTTTTATCACCGACGCGGGCATGGCTGCGGTTCACACTGCGGAGACGGCGGTCGGCGCAGTTGGACAAGCAACCGCTCTGCTCGATGGCGCGGACCAGGAACAGTTGCTGGTGCAAATCATCGCCGTCATCCGCCAGCTTCAGGAACAGGGTTCCATTCCCATTCAGCGCATGTGCGTGAGCTGCCGGCATTTCCGGCCCTATGCTCATGGGGATGCAGCGCGCCCGCATCATTGTGATTTCGTGGATGCGGCCTTCGGCCAGCAGGATCTCAGGATCGACTGCCGCGACCACGAAACCGCCGATCCTTCCGTCCGGGCTGCCACCTGGGACGGGTTCAAGAGGGATCGGCTCCTCCACCCTCCAGGCGATTAAGAAGGAGACGAAGCAAATGTACCGAACATCTCTCGTAGCAGTAGCGCTGCTCGCGGCGCTATGGGCCATGCCGGGCTACGCCCATGACAACGCCGTAAAGGCAGAACCATCCGAGACTGTCATGGCCTCGTTCGACATCATCGAAACGAGCATCGTCACCCAGGGCGACAATGCGGTCTTCACCACGCGCGTGCGCGGCGAGGCGGGCGTTGACAAGCCGGATGCAATCGGCAAGTTCGAGGGATCGAGCGTCTATGCCTATGTTTGGCCAACCTCGCTCAACAGCGGAGATATCGGGTTCGACGCCGATCAGGGGATCGTGGCGCTGGCCGTCACCTTTCATCCCGACTTCGACGATGCCGCCTATGGCCGAGATAACCGCCACGTCTGGCACCCGCATTGGGTGGTGCTTGGCGAGGACGCCGCCTGTCCCGGGGGTCTCAAGGTCCACGATATCCCCGAAGGCACGACGCCAAAGGTGCCGCCGACCTGGCCCAACGTACCGCTGCTGATCGATAGCCCGGACTATCCGACGAACTTCACCGGTGACACGGTGGCGGTCAGCATTCCAATTGCGCTGATCGGCGGCATTGCCGATGCCTCGTTCGACGGGGTCGCCGCCGGCCTCAAGGTCAATGCCAACCTCCATGCACCGCTCTTGTGCGTCGACAATGTGTTCAAGGTGGCGTCTGGCGATCTGAGCCTGCCGGGCAAGGTCGCGCCCGCCAACTGATCGTCGCCGTCAATGAAAGGGCCGGTTCGCCGACTGCCATCGACGAACCGGCGGTTTCACCCCCCCAGGCATGAAGAGAAGAAACATGACCAGAATTACCCTCGTTGCCCCCGCCGACGCAACCGGATCGGTCGGGCAGACCCTCACTGACATCAAATCCGCCTTTGGCGTCGTGCCGAATATGTTCCGCGCCGTCGCAAACTCACCCGCCGCGCTGGCCAGCATGTGGGGCTCGTTCGGTGCGCTCGGCGGCGGGCGTCTCGGAGCCCGGCTCGGCGAGCAGATTGCCGTCGCCATCGCCGACCGCAACAACTGTAACTATTGCCTCGCCGCGCACACCGTCCTTGGCCAGAGGGCCGGGGCGAGTGCGCAGGAGATGGCTGAGGCGCAAGGCGGCCGCTCGACCGACCCACGCACGCCGCGCTCGTCTTTGCGATCAAAGTGGTCGACGCACGCGCTGACATTGCTGCATCCGATGTCGACGTCTTGCGCGCCGCGGGTTTCGATGACGGCGAAGTGGTCGAGATCATCGCGCATGTCGCGCTCAACCTGTTCACCAACTACGTCAATGTCGCGCTCGACGTGCCCGTCGACTTTCCCGGCGTCAAGCTGACGCGAGCCGCGTGACAAACAGGCCGGGCCCGCTTCTGCGGGTCCGGCCTCATTCCAGAAAGGCCGCGATGTCGATGTCGTCTATTGCTCCCGAACTTGCCGTCAGCACCTGGTTCAACACGCCGGAGCCGCTGACGCTCGAAGCCTTGCGCGGCCGCGTCGTGCTGCTTCACGCCTTCCAGTTGCTGTGCCCTGGCTGCGTGGCGCAATCCATTCCTCAGGTCCAGCGCATCGAACGGGTCTTCGCCAATACCGATCTGAAGGTCGTCGGGCTGCACACCGTCTTCGAGCACCACGAAGCCATGTCGCCTGTGACGCTGGAGGCTTTCCTGCACGAATACCGCATTGCCTCTCCGGTCGGCGTCGACATGGCCGACGGGCAATCCCCCATCCCTGTCACGATGCGGCGCTACGGGTTTCGCGGCACGCCGTCCTCGGTTCTGATCGAACGCGATGGTTCGATCCTGCACCAGACTTTCGGTGTCGACGAGGACCTCGCGGTCGGCGCGAGGATCGCAACGGCGCTGGCTGCCGGACGGTCCTCGCGATGACCGGCATTCCCTTGCAGTCCCTGCTCATCGGCGCTGTCCAACCCCTCGGGTCCCGCGGCATTCCGAGCGGCATCGCCAAGACCTGTGTCGACCAATCGCTGGCGCTGGGCCCGCTCGGGCTTGCCGGTGACGCGCAGGGCGATACCAAACATCATGGTGGGGCCGAAAAGGCCCTCCATCATTATGCGCTCGATCATTATCCGGACTGGGAGGCTGAAATAGGCACGCGCGCAGCGCTCGGAGCGGCGGGCGGCTTCGGCGAAAACCTGTCCACATTGGGGCTGGTGGAGGATGACGTTGCCGTCGGCGACGTCTTCGCGCTCGGCAACGCAATTATCGAGGTCAGCCAGGGACGCCAGCCCTGCTGGAAGCTCAACGAACGCTTCGCGCAGCCGGACATGGCGCGGCGCGTGCAGGCTAGTGGCCGCACTGGCTGGTATTATCGCGTCCTGCAGCCAGGCGAAGTCGCGCCCGACAGCCGGCTCGAACGCATCGATCGTGCCGCACCGACCTGGACCATCAGGCGGATCTGGCGGGTGTTCTACGTCGATACGCTCAATCGCGCCGAACTCGAAGCGCTGGCGGACTTGCCGCAGCTTGCCGAGGGCTGGAGGCGCAATGCACGGCGGCGCCTGGAGACCGGTGCTGTAGAGGACTGGACGTCGAGGCTGACTGGTCGGGAAAGACCGGCCTAACCTGCGCGACAGCGCATGTCTTGCCCAACCGTGCGGTTTTCACATATCGGGCTCCACGGCAACTTGGCCCGAAGCGTGGCAATCTGGTCCGCGTAGATGGCCATCGAGCCGACGGAATGACGCCAGCCATAAATGCCCGCGCCGGCGAGCAACAGCGCCGATCCGCCGATGATCATGTTGCGTCTGTGCATGGTACGATCCCTTCTGAACATGCCAAGCTTACAGCAGCGATGGGACCTGACATCTGACCTCGATCAAGTGCAGGCCGTCAGATAGCATCATAGCCAGCAGTCCAATCCCGCTCTCTTTCGATGGCGTCCTGGCCCGGCCCCGGATCTTCCACGATCAACCCACGGGGGGTCCGCTACGCAAAGCGTGCGGCCGCTTGGCTGCGCCTGCGCGGTGATCGCGCCCGGATGCCGGTCCTTTTGAGGAGCCATCGAGCGGGAATGGCCCGCTCCAAAGATGGAGCCCTCAGATGTCGCACAACCTCGAACTCGCTCAGAAGCACGCCTGGAACCTCGCCCGCACGCTCATGACCACCGTCATCCTCTTCCAGTCCGACGACGAATACGGCGTCCTGCCCGAAGACGAGCTCGAAGATGCCGAGGTCGCAGCTCTCTACGTCTACGATCCCTACAGCGGCGGCCGGTCGGTTCACTGAACCGGCCTTCCCCTTCGATCGAATCGAGGCGGCGCCCAGCGCCGCCTCTTCCCTTTTCGGTCGCCGCTCGCAGCCCCGTCAGGTCCGGGGTTCCTGGCGGAGCAGGCCAGCCGGCGCAACGGCGGTGCCGTCCGCCGCTTCGCTTCGGCCCTGCGGGTGCCCCGACTGCCGTTCTGCTCCACCGGGTCGGACCCCGTGACGGGGCCGCGATCGGCGCGGCCTCCAGACAAGAAGGTCCATGAAAATGAGCAGGAAAGAGAAAACAGAATCCCGCGTCGATCTTTACGCCCGGATCACGGAACGGATCGTCGCCGATCTCGAAAAGGGCGTGCGCCCATGGGTGAGACCCTGGAGCACAGGCCATCTCGCCGGCCGGGTCAGCAGACCGCTGCGCCACAATGGCCAGCCTTATCAGGGCATCAACACGCTGCTGCTGTGGTCGGAGTCCGTCGCCCAGGGGTTTGTCTCGCCCTACTGGATGACGTTCAAGCAGGCGCTCGAACTTGGAGGTCATGTCCGCAAGGGCGAGACGGGAACGACCGTCGTTTATGCTGGCAGCTTCAGCAAGACCGAGACCGACGCCAATGGCGAGGAAGTAGAGCGCGGCATTCCGTTCCTCAAGGCCTATACCGTCTTTTGCGCTGATCAGATCGAGGATCTGCCAGCGCACTACCATGTCCCTGCCGATCCTGCACCGAAGCCCGTCGAGCGGATCGAACATGCTGACCGTTTCTTCGACAATACCCGTGCGGTCGTTCGCTATGGAGGCGACCAGGCCTATTATTCGCCGGCGTCCGACCATGTGCAGCTCCCTCATCCGGAAAGCTTCAGGGATATGGCGTCCTTCGTCGCGATCCGGGCGCACGAGACCCTACATTGGACAGCGGCTCCGCACCGTCTGAACCGCGATCTCAGCCGCTACCACAAGGATCGCTCCGACCGCGCGCGCGAAGAATTATTAGTTGAGGTTGGGAGCTGTCTCCTTTGCGCCGATCTCGGCATCGTGCCCGAGCTGGAGCCAAGGCCGGATCACGCTTCTTATCTTCAAAGCTGGTTGACCGTACTTGGTTCTGACAGGCGGGCGATCTTCACCGCAGCCGCTCACGCGCAGCGAGCCGTTACCTATCTGCACGACCTCCAGCCCGATGCGGCGACCGAGCGGGAGGCGGCGTAATGTTTCATTCCCCCGTCATCGCCGGGGAGGGCGACGAGCCTTCCCCGATCCGCCTGCGCGCGCTTTCGCTCGGCGCCGGCGTCCAATCCACCACGCTCGCCCTGATGGCGGCGCATGGCGAGATCGGACCGATGCCCGATTGCGCGATCTTTGCCGACACAGGCTGGGAGCCTAACGCGGTTTATACCCATCTGAAATGGCTGATGTCGCCGAACCTGCTGCCGTTCCCGGTGCATATCGTCTCAGCGGGCAGTATCCGCGAGCACCTGGTCGCTGCCGGGCAGGGCAATCGCTGGGCGTCGATCCCGGCATTCGCCAAAACCGTCATACCAGTCGGCGCCGAAGTCCCTGTCCTCGACGAGGACGACCAGGGCGAACTGGTCGAGATCGCCACCCGCCGCACCACATCAGAGACGATCTCCATCGGCATGATCCGCCGGCAATGCACAACCGACTACAAAATCGTCCCGATACGCCGCAAAGTGCGCGAACTCGCCGGGCTCACCCGGAAACGCTCACCTCCATTTCCGGTCGTTGAATCCTGGCTCGGCATTTCCACCGACGAGATTATTCGGGCGAAACCCAGCTTCGAGGCCTGGCAGGTCAAACGCTTCCCATTGATCGAGAAGTGCATGAGCAGGCGCGACTGCCTCGCCTGGCTTCAACGGCATGACTATCCGATGCCCCCGAAATCGGCCTGCGTCGGTTGTCCCTTTCACGACAATCGACGCTGGCGTGAAATCCGCGACCACGATGCGGAAGCCTGGAGCGATGCTGTCGAAATCGACCGCTCTCTCAGGAAAGGTCTTCGCGGCATTCGCGGCGAGGTTTTCCTGCACCGCTGCTGTGTTCCGCTCGACGAAGCCGATCTATCGACAGCTGCCGATCACGGCCAGCTCGATCTGTGGCCGAACGAGTGTGAGGGCATGTGCGGTGTTTAATCCCCTGGCACATCAATCGCGGGCAGACGAGGTCCGCAATCCGCTGCTCCGCTTGCCGGCCGCCCATCGGCTGCGAGCGATGCCGCCGGAAATACGCCAGGACCTTGCTGCGCTCCTGCATGAGCTCTCGCTCGATGCGCGGGAGCGCGCCGAACTGAGCTGGCGGCGCAACAAGGCGCCGATGGCGACCTACTGGAAGGCGGTGAGTGTCTATGCCGGCCATCTGCGCCGGGTCATCCGACCCGCCGTAGATTGCCATCGGGATGGAGCATGGCAATGACACCGTCTTTTTTTCCGGCGGTGCGTTTCTGCCAGATCGGCCGTGACGCCCTCAATGACCGCCTCGTTGCATGGGGTCACAAGATGGGTCCGGTCCGTCGCCCCACCGGCGGCTGGTCACATGGGCTTTTCCATGATGACCAGCTGGTTGCCGTGATGGCGACCGACACATTGATCCGGCCGCGTGTCGCCGGCCTCACGCGACGGGAGGCCATCGAACTGTCGCGGCTTTGCGCGGCGCGGCCCGACCTATCCCGTGTTGCGCTGCGCCTCTGGCGTGTCTTCGTCTTTCCTGTGCTGTGCCAGCGTCATGGTTTCCGCTGGGCGCTCAGCTATCAGGATACCCATGCCCATTCGGGCAATCTCTACCGCTTCGATGGCTGGACCAGGCTGGCCACGTCGCGTAGCGGTACGGATTCCCGTTCGGGTCGCAGGGGCCGCAGCAAGGTCATCTGGGGTTGGCGCAATCCAGATGTTGAAACCGCCGAGATGGCCGGACTACCCAGTGTCGCGGGCTCAGCGGTGTCCTCGATGCTCCATCTGCCTGAAGCGGCCCCGTCTGGGGACGGAACATCTGTCGTGACGCGATCACGATTGGAGTGGGACCAGGCTGCTGGCTAGAAATCTGCACTTCGCATCGACGTTGACGAGAGCGACGTCGTGCGGGGCACATATGGTGCACCGGCATGAGCGAGGGGAAGCGGCGTGACTGCGGGAACCGCGTCCAGCCAAGGCATCCCTTTCCACGGTTCCAGGATATGGCAAAGGCGAGCGACCCTTATTCGGGGATCGACTGGCGGCTCCGGCAGACCGTGTTTCGGAAACACCCTGCATCTCGCTCGAACCGATTGAGACGACGGCGGTTGGAAATACCGATGACCTGGCACCGCCACTCGTCTGTTCCTTCTTTCTGTTGGCTCAAGGCCAGCCCATCTGTGGGCTCGATGGGGCATGTCTGACCGGAGACCGGCTTCGCCTCGATCGTCCTCCCGCAACAGCCATCCGCGACTTTCTTCCCCTGGCAGCTGTGCTGCCATTCCTCGCGATCCAAGAAAGCCTCTCCCGGCCGCCCTTCACGTTGTTACGGCCCCTGCGGGGTGCGGTCCGATCGTCCCCGGTCTGGTCGACAGCCATCGAGGCCACGATAGGCGCGGCCCGAAACCGAAAAGGAACACGACAATGGCGACCATCGGCACCTTCACCACCACGGCTTCCGGCTTCACCGGCTCGATCAAGACGCTCTCCCTCAACGTCAAGGCCCGCTTCGAGCGTGTCGAGAACCCCTCCGATAAGGGCCCCCACTTCCGCGTCTATTCGGGTCCGGTTGATCTGGGCGCAGCCTGGCAGAAGCACTCCGAGCAGAGCGGCCGCGACTACCTCTCGGTCAAGCTGGACGATCCGAGCTTCCCCGCACCGATCTACGCCACCCTGATCGAGGTGGAAGGCGAGGAAGGCCTCCAGCTGATCTGGTCCCGGCCGAACCGGGATTGAGACTCCCGCCAGAAGGCCTCGCCACTCCGGCGGGGCTTCTCCCACCCGAAAGTCGATGGAGGAAGTCATGTCAAAACCTGATGAACAGGGCCGCAAACCGCATCCGGATGACTATGCACTCTGGCCGGACGGCTCCTGGGCGCAACTCGAAGACATTTGGCAGGGTGAGTATACGTGGAAGTCGGACGACTATGAGGTCATTCGTTACGACGATACCAGGCGCCTTCGCGAAATCGGCATCCTCAATGATTAGTTTAGTTAGGTCCGGGGTGCCGAAGCCGGAACCGGGCATTGAGCCCGGTTCCGGCTTTTCGGGCGCACAACCGGGAACGGGGGTCTGCTCAGTTCGTCCAAGGGTGCCATGGCGATCCAAAGGCCTCAAGGACGAGCGGTGCCCCCAATTTTCAGCCACAGGCCCCAAGGGGCCCGCGTCAGAAAATCGGCTCCCCCACTCGCCGCCTTCGGCGGTCGCGTTCCGCGCTCCTTGATCCCTCCGGCCCGCCATGACCGCCGGCGTCGTCTTTCACGAAACTCAAGGAGACGACAATGTCGATCGATCAGCACATCGAGGAACTGCGCGCCGAGCTGCGGAATGCCGTCTACGCCGACGAGCGCCGCTGGATCGAGGAAGAGCTGGCGATGGCGCTGGCCGAGCGCGAAGCCATCTGGGCGGAGCAGGAAGGCCTCCTCAATAGCGAGCCGCCCTTCTAGGGCGGCTTCGAGCCCCGGACGCGCCTGGCGGCGTCAGCCGTTGAGCGCGTCCTTCATGGCCTTCGCCGGCGCGAAGGTGAGCTTCTTCGAGGCCGCGATCCTGATCGTCGCCCCCGTCGCCGGGTTGCGGCCCTCGCGCGCCGGCGTCTCCTTCACCTTGAACTTGCCGAAGCCGGGGATGTTCGTCTCGGCGCCGCCTTTCGCCGCCTCGGCGATCTGCCGGAACACGCTGTCGACGATGGCCTTGCCCTGCGCCTTGTTCAGGCTCTGCTCGCCGGCGATCTTGTCCGCAATCTCGGTTGCTGTCGGCATGGAAGAAATCTCCTGTCAGGTTGTTGATCTCTTCCCGTATCGCAATGAGCGTGCGGCGGTGGTAGGGCGAATAGTGCCGCTTCGCCCGGAATTCACCGAAACCGCTGAATTTGCATGGCGTCGCCGCTTTCACGCCGGGTCGCAGTCGCGATATCCCCGCCGGCGCTTGGCGCGCTGAAGGCGCAACGAGGCGGAACTCGCATCGTCTTCACTGTCGAACGTCTCCATCAACGACTGGCCGCTCGTGCCAATGCGGCCCCAGTTGCGGATGACCGATGCTCCGCCGAACAGGGTCGGCTGGATCGCGAGCATGTAGAACCGCCGCATGTTCTGCGACGGGTCGATGCGACGAAGATGAATCGGGCCTGTTCCCTCTTTCTCCATGGCTGAAGTCTCGCTTCCTTCGGAAGGGGCGTCCAACGACTTCTCCGAATCGATCCAGTCAGACCGATTCATGATGCTGATGGTTCGCTTGCATCGGCTCAGATGGCTGTCGCCATATGCTTGCGAAAGAGAAGGTTGGGCGAGGCCCCCTTTTGGGGCACGGCTCTACTCGCGCCCCAGAGGGCGCTCCCGGAGCCCGCAAACGGTCTCCGCGCATCCGCGTGACGATCCTCTCGCGGCGCTGCACCGCCGGCGCGGTACCGGGACAGCCCAAAGCCTGAAAGGACGCGACAGTACCGGCTGGTCGCCGGATGCTCGCGAAATAACAGAGGCTGGCATGAAGGAACCACGGGTGATCTTACACGAAGGCCTCGCGGGCCACCATTCCTTCACGAATAGCAACTCTCGAGGAATGTGGCTGAGTGTCGAAGCGGAAGGCTGGGTCACGACAACGCTTTCCGCAAGGAACGGAGCATCGCTTCGGCGTC
>OFJB01001157.1_pt1 | contig 10874 bp, 9 predicted proteins | sample 1775081 | NCBI WGS metagenome assembly OFJB01 (sample SAMN08195771, study PRJEB24354) | sludge metagenome | isolation source: initial sludge from phenol fed wastewater aerobic bioreactor | place: India: Nagpur | collected 2016-06-05 | reverse complement strand
ACGATGGCCGACACCCCGATGCCCGACAGCGGCGCGTAGCGCGGGTTGGGCAGGGTGGGCGCCAGCGCCAGCCCCTGTGGCACGGTGGGCACGCCGGCGGCGCCGGTGGCGGCCGCGCTGCGCAGCGTGCTCAGCCACTCGCTGTGCTCGGGGCGCACGATCAGCGGTGCGGTGGGGCCCACGGGCACGCCGAAGATCCAGTTGATGCCCACGCGCATCAAGTCGATCCCGATCACCGCGATGATGGTGCCGGTGACCACGGGCGGAAAAAAGCGCAGCATGCGACTGACACCCGGCGCGATGATGATCGAGATGATTCCGGCGCCGATGATGGAGCCGAACAGCAACCGTGCCCCATCGGTGCCGGGGTTGCTGCTGGCGATGGCCACCATGGGGCTGACGGCGGCAAAGGTCACGCCCATCATCACCGGCAGCTTGATGCCGAACCACTGCGTGGCGCCGAAGGCCTGGATCAGCGTGGCCAGGCCGCAGCAGAACAGGTCGGCCGAGATCAGCATGGCCACTTCGTGCGCAGGCAGCTTGAGCGCGCGACCGACGATCAGCGGCACGGCGATCGCGCCGGCGTACATCACCAGCACATGCTGCAGGCCGAGCGCGGTCAGTTTGCCGGTGGGCAGGCGCTCATCGACGGGGTGGGCGAGGGTGCTCATGGATGTCTCCTGGGGTGAATGGATTTGGCGCTGCCGTTTTAGTTGTGTCGGTGGCAGTCGCCGATGGGGCGGACTACAGCAGATCGGCCAGCGTGCGGGCGATGACCTGGGTGGCGCGGCGCAGGTCCTGCAGGTCCACGCGCTCGTCGTTGCGCTTGGCGTGGCTTTCCAGCACGGTGCGCGGACCGGCGCCGTAGATCACGCCGGGAATGCCGCGCTCCACGTACAGGCGCACGTCGGTGTACAGCGGCGTGCCGACGGCGGGCGGCCTGGTGCCGAACACGGCCTCGGCGTTGCGCTGGATGGCCTCCACCAGCGGCTGGTTGCCGGCCAGCGGGGTCATGGCGTTGGCCAGCAGGATGCGCCGCACGTCGGTGCGCACGGCGTCATCGCCCTTCACGCCGCGCCATCGATTGAAGTGACGCGTGGCGCCCTCGATCACCTGGCGGATGCGCGCCTCGACCTTGGCCGGATCTTCCTCCGGGATCATGCGGCGGTCCAGCTTGAGCACCACCTTGCCGGGGATGACGTTGGTGTTGGTGCCGCCCTCGATGCGCCCGATGTTGAGATAGGGGTGCTCGATGCCGGGCACCTTGGACCTGATCTTTTGGTAGGTGGTGTTTTCCGCGTACAGCGCGTTCATGATGAACACCGCCGCCTGCAGCGCGTCCACCCCGGTGTCGGGCACCGCCGCGTGGGCCATCCGTCCCTGCACGGTGACCTCCATTTGCAGACAGCCGTTGTGCGCGGTCACGACCTCATAGCTGAAGCCGGCAGCGATCATCAGGTCGGGCCGTGTCAGGCCCTGCTCCAGCAACCAGCCGGGGCCCAGCAGGCCGCCGAATTCCTCGTCGTAGGTGAAGTGCAGCTCCACCGCGCCCCGCGTCGGCCGTGCCACGGCCTCGAGCGCGCGCACGGCAAACGTGAAGGTGGAAAAGTCGCTCTTGCTCACCGCCGTGGCGCGGCCGTACATCCGGCCGTCCTCGATCTCGGCGCCATAGGGGTCGTGCGCCCAGCCTTCGCCGGGCGGCACCACGTCGCCGTGGGCGTTGAGGGCGATGGTCTTGCCGCCGGCGCCGTAGGGCCGGCGCACGATCAGGTTGGTGATGCTTTGCATGCCGTAGTCCCGCACCTGCTGGGCGGGCACGGGGTGCTGTTCGGCCTCGAAGCCCCAGGCCTTGATCAGTTCGGCGGTGCGGTCGGCATGCGGCGCGTTGTTGCCCGGCGGGGTGTCGGTGGGCACGCGCACCAGCTGCTGCAGGAACTGGACCTGCTCGTCGAAGTGCTGGTCGATCCAGGCGTCGAGCTGGGCGTGGACGGCGGCGGTGTCGGTCATGGTTTTTGAATGAAAAGTGGCTCTGGCGCAAGCGGGACAAGCGCAAGCAGCTATTGGTTTGAAAGCGTGTCGGCGGCCGTGCCGTCGAGCAGGAGCTGCATCGCGCGCACGGCCAGCTCCATGTCCTCGGCGCTGGTCTGCTCGAGCGGGTTGTGGCTGATGCCGGCGTTCTCGCCGCGCACGAACAGCATGGCCTGGGGCATCACCTCGTGCAGCTTCATGGCGTCGTGGCCGGCGCCGCTGGGCAGGCGAAACACCGGCAGGCCCAGCGCTTCGACGGCCGCCTCCCAGCGCCGCTGCCAGGCCGCATCGCTGGGCGCAGCGCTGGCGCGCATGGTTTCCTGAAGCTTGAGCATCACCCCGCGGCGCTCCGCAATGGCGTGCGCCTCGGCCACGATGTCCTGGGCCATGGCGTCGCGCTGGGCGTCGTTGGGCGCGCGCAGGTCCAGGCTGAAGCTGCAGCGGCCGGGCACCACGTTGATCGAGCCGCTGGGCACGGCCAGCATGCCCATGGTGGCCACCGAGTCGCCGTCCCTGGCCGCGCGCTGCTCGGCAAACAGCGCCAGCTCGGCGGCGGCGCAGGCGGCGTCGCGGCGGCGGTTCATCGGCGTGGTGCCGGCGTGGCTGGCCTGGCCGACGTACTCGCCCACGTGGCGCACGCTGGCGTTGATGGAGGTGACGATGCCCAGCGGCAGGTTCAGCTCGTTCAACACCGGGCCCTGCTCGATGTGCACCTCGATGAAGCCCAGGTAGTCGGCCGGGTTGCGCTTCAGCTTGGGAATGTCGGCGATGGACAGGCCGGCGTTTTGCATGGCCTGGCGCATGGTGATGCCGTCCGCATCCTGCTGCTCCAGCCATTCGGGCTTGAAGTCGCCCACCAGCGCGCCCGAGCCCAGGAAGGTGGCCTTGTAGCGCTGGCCTTCCTCCTCGGCAAAGCCCACCACCTCGAAGTGGTAGGGCAGGCGCCGGCCGGCGCGGTGCAGCTCGCGCACGCAGGCAATCGGCACGAAGATGCCCAGGCGCCCGTCGTATTTGCCGCCGTTGCGCACGGTGTCGTAGTGGCTGCCGGTGAGCAGGGTCTTGGGCTGGGCCATGGCCGGATCGGCGTCGTAGCGGCCCACCACGTTGCCGACGGCGTCGATGTGCACGCTGTCGAAGCCCGCATCGCGCATGACCTGGCTGATGCGCTGGGCGCAGGCGCGGTGCGCATCGGTCAGGTAGGTGACGGTGAGCTGGCCGGCTTCGGCGAAACCTGGATCGCTGTGCCGGGCCAACTGCTCGTGCCAGTCCCACACGGCATTGCCCAGCGCGGGCTCGGCGGCGAATTTGTCGGCCAGGCGGATTTCGACGATGCGGTTGATCTGGCGCACGCTTTCTGCGCGCTCGAAGTCGGGATGGCCCGTCAGGCGCCGCTCGAAGGTGTCGATGATCTGCTGCTTGCTCAGGCCCGTGCCGCGCGGGCCGCGCACGCACAGCACGAACGGGAAGCCGAAGCGCGCGCCATAGTCATGGTTGAGCTGGCGGATGTGCTGGAGCTCTTCGGGCGTGCAGGCCGTCAGGCCGGCGCGGGTTTGCTCGCCGGTCGATTCGGTGGTGAGCGTGCCGGCGCTCATGGCCTGGCCGGCCAGCTCGGGGTGCGCGCGGATCAGCGCCAGCTGGGCGTCCACACCCGCTTGGTCCAGGATGCTGGCCATGGCCTGCTTGAGTTGGGCCAGCGACCGATAGGGCCGCGCCTTGACGGCCTGGGCGGCGATCCAGGGCGTGTGTTCGTACAGGCCGTCGAGCAGCTGCTCGGCCTCGGCCGGCGAGGCGCGGTTGAATTGGTCCAGCGTGTAGGGCATGGCTCAGTCCTGGCGGGGGTGGTTGGCGATCCAGTGGCGGGCGATGTCGATGCGCCGGCACACCCAGACGTCGGGGTGGCGCGCGATGTGGTCCAGAAAGCGCTTGAGCGCCGCAAAGCGCCCGGGCCGGCCGACCATGCGGCAGTGCAGGCCGATGCTCAGCATCTTGGGGCGGTCCAGGCCCTGCGGGTCGCCTTCGGCATACAGCGTGTCGAAGCTGTCGCGCATGTAGCGATAGAACGGCTCGGCGTCGCTGTAGCCCTGCGGCAAGCCAAAGCGCATGTCGTTGCAGTCCAGCGTGTAGGGCACGACCAGGTGATTGACCGCGCTGCCGTCGCTTTTGGCCACCTTCATCCAGAACGGCAGGTCGTCGCCGTAGTAGTCGCTGTCGTACAGCAGGCGGCCGTCGTCCACCACCAGGCGGCGCGTGTGGATGCTGTCGCGGCCGGTGTACCAGCCCAGCGGGCGCTCGCCGGTGATCTTCTCGATGATGTCCAGCGCCTCGGCCATGTGCGCGCGCTCGCTGGCCTCGTCCATGCCCTGGTAGTGGATCCACTTGAGGCCGTGGCAGGCGATCTCGTGGCCGCCGTCCCGGAAGGCCCTGGCCATCTCCGGGTAGCGTGCCAGCGCGCTGGCGACGCAAAAGACGGTGAGCGGCAGGCCGCGCTGTGCGAACTCGCGCAGCACGCGCCAGACGCCGGCGCGCGAGCCGTATTCGTAGATGCTCTCCATGCTCAGGTGCCGCTCGGGGTAGGCAGCCGGGTTGAACATTTCGGACAGAAAGGTTTCGCTGGCGGCGTCGCCGTGCAGAACGCAGTTTTCGCCGCCTTCTTCGTAGTTGAGGACGAACTGCACGGCGATGCGCGCGCCACCCGGCCAGCGCGCGTGCGGCACCTCGGCGCCGTAGCCGGCCAGGTCGCGCGGGTAGGCGGCGGTGCTGTCGTAGAGGGTGTGCGTCATGCAGGGCTCCGGGATGTCTTGCGCGCGGCCCGTGGCTGGGCCAGCGCCTTGGTGATGTCGAAGGTCGGGACGGGCTGATCCAGGTTCAGGCCCGCTTCCACGTGGTCCAGGTGGGCGCGCATCAGGCGCACGGCCTGGCTCACGTCGCCGGCGGCAAAGCACTCCACCAAGGCCGCATGCTCGGCCGAGGAGTCGTGCGCGGCGGTGGTGCTCTGGTACATCAGCGTGGCGATGGCGCAGCGCGCCAGCAGATCGCGCAGCACCTGGGCCAGCACCTCATTGCCCAGCAGTTCGGCCATGCGCACGTGAAAGTCGCCCAGCAGCTCGGTGCGGTCGGCCACGTCCTCGCGCGCCACGGCGGCCTGCTCGCGCGCCACGTGCTCGCGCAGCGCCTGGATGTGCGCCGGGGTGGCGGCACGCACGAAGGCGCGCGTCAGTTCCAGCTCCAGCATGCGGCGCACGGCGAACACCTGCCGCGCCTCGGCCACCGAGGGGCTGGCGACAAAGGCGCCGCGGGCCGGCTCGAGCGTGACCAGGCGCTTTTGCGACAGCAGGAACAGGGCCTGGCGCACCAGCGTGCGCGAGACGCCAAAATGATCGGCCAGCGTCTGCTCCACCAGCTTGGCGCCGGGTTGCAGGCGATGCTCGACGATGGCGTCGGTGAGGGCCTGGACGATCAGATCGGTGCTGGAGGCTTCCATGTCGCGGTCAATGATAGACGCCAATTTCAAAATTGTATACACTGCCGTGCACAATTTTCAAGGAGCATCCCCATGGGTTTGAGCACGCACGTCCTGGACACCATGCACGGCACGCCCGCCGCCGGCATGCAGGTCAGCCTGTATGAAGTGCATGGCGGCGAGGCCCGGCTGGTCAAGCGCTTTCGTCTCAACGACGACGGCCGCAACCCCGACGGCCCGCTGTACGACAACGCCAGCCTGCGCGTGGGGACCTACCGCCTGAGCTTCGAGGTGGCCGAGTACTTTCGCGCGCGCGGTGTGGCCTTGCCGCAGCCGCCGTTCCTGGACGTGGTGCCACTGGACTTCGGCATTGCCCGCACCGACCAGCACTACCACGTGCCGCTGCTGGTCAGCCCCTGGAGCTTCTCGACCTACCGGGGTTCGTGACGGGCCAGCCGTGCGCGCAGGCGTGCGGCCCCCAAAGAAAATGGCGCCCTGCTGGCGCCATTTTTTTCTGCGCATGCGCGCGGCGGAGGATCAACCCTGGTGCGGGCGCTTGCCGGGATTCTTCTTGCTGCGCGTGTGCGAGCCGCGCTCCAGGCTGCGCTTTTGGCCCACGGCCAGCTTGCGCACGGCTGCGCCGGGCAGGGGCGGGGTGGCTTTGCGCATGGCTTCGGTGACGATCTGCTTGCCCATGGTGTGATCCTTCCAGGTGGTGTATGTTGGTTGAAAACCCTCTATTTTCACCGATTTCGGGGCTGATCCGGAACGCGGTCGATCGGACGTTGCGTTTTCGTTGAACCAAGGGTAAACCCCCGATTCAATCGAATTGGCAGTTGCACACAAAACTGTATACAATTTTCCTCGGTCGCAGCGGTGCACGGGAAAGCGGGGTCAGGGGCCCGGCAGGTCTCCATGCGCGATCACCTGAAGACGGCTTGCAGCGCCCGCGGTGGCGAGCCCCATCAAGAGGAGACTCACCTTGGAAACCTATCTGCTGGACTGGGCCAACCTGCTGCTGCGCTGGCTGCACGTGATCGTGGCCATCGCCTGGATCGGCTCGTCGTTCTATTTCGTCTTTCTGGACAGCAACCTCGAGCCCCCCAAGGCCGATGACCTGAAGAAAAAAGGCGTGGACGGCGCCATCTGGTCGGTGCACGGCGGCGGGTTCTACAACGCCCACAAGTACATGGTGGCGCCGCAGGGCGGCGCCATCGACAGCAAGCTGCACTGGTTCTACTGGGAAAGCTACTGGACCTGGCTGTCGGGCTTTGCGCTGTTCGTGGTGCTCTACCTGTTCAACGCCAGCATCTTCCTGGTCGACAAAAACGTGTTCGACTGGTCGCCCACGGCGGCCGGCATCACGGCGGTGCTGTTTCTTGTGGGCTTCTGGCTGATCTACGACACCATCTGCCGCGTCTTCGGCTTTCGCAAGAACGGCGACCGCATCGTTGGCGCGCTGATCCTGGTGGTGGTGGCCATTGCGGCCTGGCTGGCCTGCCACCTGTTTGCCGGCCGCGCGGCTTTCCTGATCGTGGGCGCCATGATTGCCACCTCGATGAGCGCCAACGTGTTCTTCTGGATCATCCCCGGCCAGCGCAAGGTGGTGGCCGCCATGACCAGCGGCAAGCCGTACGACCCGGCCGAATTCGCCATCTACGGCAAGCGCGGCAAGCAGCGCAGCGTGCACAACACCTACTTCACGCTGCCGGTCATCATCGCGATGCTGAGCAACCACTACAGCTTCATCTACAGTGCGCCGCACCACTGGTTGGTCTTGTTCCTGCTGATGCTGGCCGGCGCCTTGATCCGGCAGTTCTTCGTCACGCGCCACGCCTGGCACCTGGGCAAGGCAAGTCATCCCTGGCCCTACGCCGCTGTCGGCGTGCTGGTGCTGATCGGCCTGATCGCCTGGATGAAGCCGGCCCCCGAGGCGCCCATGGCCGCCGCTCCCGCCTCGGTGGACTACGCCCAGATCAAGCCCATCCTGGAGCAGCGCTGCTACGTGTGCCACGGCGCGGCCGTGCAACAAAAGGGCCTGCGCTTTGATTCCGAGGAGCAGGCCAAGACCCACGCCCAGCTGATCTACCAGCAGGTGGTGGTGCAAAAGCTGATGCCGCTGAGCAACGCCACCCAGATGACCGAGGCCGAGCGTGGCATGGTCAAGCGCTGGTTCGAGGGCGGCGCCAAATGAGACGCGGCGCCCGTGGGCGCCGCCAGCAGAAAGACGGGGCCTGCGGCCCCGTCTTTCATTTCTTGGTCACCAGGCCGTAGATGAACAGCACGATGATGGCCCCCACCACCGAGGCGATCCAGCCCGCCGGCGTGCCCTGGGCGTACAGGCCGAGGGCCGCACCGCCGTAGCTGGCCACCAGCGAGCCGACGATGCCCAGGATGGTGGTCATGATGATGCCCATGCTCTGGTTGCCGGGCATGATGGCGCGCGCGATCAGGCCGACGATGAAGCCGACGACGATGGTGATGATGATGCTCACGGTGCTTCCTTTCCACCCCGGGGGGTTGTTGTTGATGCCCTGCTACTGTAATCGTCCGCCTCCTGGGCCGGGAAGGGGGCGCCGTCCGCGTCGTGGCGGAATCAGCCGCCAGCGTGGACTTGTTCCGAGCTCGGCGCGGTCGTGAGCGCCTCGATGGCGCTGGCGTGTGCCAGCCAGGCTTCTTCCAGTGCGGCCAGTTCGTCCTGCAGGGCCTTCAGCCGGCGGCCGGCATCGGCCATGTCGGCGGGGGCCAGGCCGGCGGTGCTCAGGCGTGTCTCCAGTTGGGTGCGCTCGCGTTCGATGGCCTGCATGCGCTGCTCGGTTTGCTGCAGCGCGCGCTGATGCGGTCGTGCGCGCTCGGCCTGCTGCTGGCGGCGCTGCGCGTCCTGGCGGCGCTGCTCGGCCGGGTTGAGCGCTGAGCTCGGCCGCCCCGCGGTGGGCGCAGGGGCGCCATGGCCGTCGGAGGCCGGGGCGGCCTGTGCGATTCGCTCGTCCCGGCGACGGCGGTTTTCGTCCTGCAGATGGCGCTGGTAGTCCTCCAGATCACCATCGAAGGGCGCCACGCCGCCACGCGCCACCAGCCAGAACTCGTCGCACACGCTGCGCAGCAAGGCGCGGTCGTGGCTGACCAGCATCACGGTGCCTTCGAATTCGTTCAGCGCCACCGCCAGCGCCTCGCGCGTGGCCAGGTCCAGGTGGTTGGTAGGTTCGTCCAGCAGCAGCAGGTTGGGGCGCTGCCACACGATCATGGCCAGCACCAGGCGCGCCTTTTCGCCGCCGCTGAACTGGCCCACGGGCTGGCCGACCATCTCGCCCGGAAAGTTGAAGCGGCCCAGGAAGTTGCGCAGCTGCTGCTCGCGCGCGGCTTCGCTGTTTTGCTGGCCGGTTTCGCGCGCCAGGCGCACCATGTGCTCCAGCGGCGTGTCCTGCGGGCGCAGCACGTCCAGCTCCTGCTGCGCGAAGTAGCCGATGGACAGGCCCTTGCCTTCGGTCAGTTGGCCGCCCAGCAGCGCCAGCGTGCGCGCGACGGTCTTGACGAAGGTGGACTTGCCCTGGCCATTGGCGCCCAGGATGCCGATGCGCTGGCCGGCCAGCACGGTGCGGTCGACGCCGCGCAGGATCACGCGGGGTGCCGCGGTTTCGGGGTCAAATTGGCCTGTAGCGCCCGTTGGTTCTAGGTTGTTTGCTCCCGTATCAGGAGCATTCGAGGCGTCGTGCGCGGCATAGCCAAACACCCCGTCGCTGACCACTAGCATGGGGTTGGGCAGGTTGGCCGGCTCCAGAAACTCGAACTGGAACTCGGCCTCGGCCAGCACCGGAGCGATTCTTTCCATGCGCTCCAACGCCTTGACGCGGCTTTGCGCCTGGCGCGCCTTGGTGGCCTTGGCCTTGAAGCGGTCGATGAACTTCTGCAGGTGGGCGATCTTGTCCTGCTGCTTGGCGAAGGCGGCCTGCTGCAGCGTGAGTTGCTGCGCGCGCAGCTCTTCGAAGGCGCTGTAGTTGCCGCCGTAGCGCGTGAGGCGTCCGCCCTCGATGTGCAAGGTGACGCGGGTGACGGCGTCCAGGAATTCGCGGTCGTGGCTGATGACGACCAGCGTGCCGTCGTAGCGCGCCAGCCAGCCTTCCAGCCACACCAGCGCATCCAGGTCCAGGTGGTTGGTCGGTTCGTCCAGCAGCAGCAGGTCGCTGGGCGCCATCAGCGCGCGCGCCAGCTGCAGGCGCATGCGCCAGCCGCCCGAGAATCGATTGACCGGCTGCTGCAACTGGCCGGGCAGGAAACCCAGGCCCAGGATCAGGGCCTCGGCGCGTGCGCGCGCATCGTGCGCGCCGGCGTCCTGCAGGTCGGCGTGCGCTTGGGCGATCGCCATGCCGTCACCCGATTGCTCGGCGTGGGCCAGCTGCACGCGCAGGTGTGCCAGGCGCTGGTCGCCCGCCAGCACGAAATCGGTGGCAGCGGCCGATGTTTCGGGCATCTCCTGCGCCACCTGCGACAGCCGCCAGCCGGGCGGCATGAAGAATTCGCCCTGGTCCTCGTGCAGCGCGCCGCTAAACAGGGCCATCAGGGTGGATTTGCCGGCGCCGTTGCGCCCGACCAGGCCGACTTTTTCGCCCGGATGGAGCGTGGTGCTGGCACCTTGCAGCAGAACCTTGGCGCCGCGGCGCAGGGTGACGTCGTTGAGTTGGATCATGAAGTTTGAAAAAGGCCACGCCAGCGCGGTGTGTGGCGCTGGCGTGTGCCGGTGCACGGATGGCCGGTGCGCTCCAGGCGCCGGGCCGCGCCGGCGCTCAGCGCGGCGTGTTCATGTCTCGCCCAGGCGCGAATCGAGCGCACTGCCCAGGCGCGAGTCGCGAAAGCCCGATACCTCGAAGCCGGTGGCACCAAAGCCGGAGGGGCCAAAGCCGCTGGGGCGAACGTCCAGCGTGATGTCGGTGAACGTGGGTTGGTTGCTGGTCGCGTCGTCGATCTGCGCCGAGTTGGCCGAGACGCGCGTGGCCGAATTTTGCAACCGCCACAGCAGGTTGGTCGGCGAGTCGGCAAAGGCCAGCGCGTCCTTGCGGTCAATGCGCTGCTCGTGCACCAGACGCGCCAGGTCGTGCTCGAAGGTTTGCGAGCCTTCGGCAATGGCGTTGTCCATGGCTTCCTTGACGCCGCCGAAATCGCTCTTCTCGATCAGGTCGGCCACCAGCTTGGTGTTGAGCAGCACTTCGACGGCCGGTACGCGGCCGCCGCCCAGCGCCGGAATCAGGCGCTGCGAGACGACGGATTTGAGGGCCGCCGCCAGATCGCCCAGCAGGGTGGGGCGCACCTCCACGGGGTAGAAGCTGAGGATGCGGTTGAGCGCCTGGTAGCTGTTGTTGGCGTGCAGCGTGGCCAGGCACAGGTGGCCCGA
>OFJB01001155.1_pt1 | contig 10890 bp, 8 predicted proteins | sample 1775081 | NCBI WGS metagenome assembly OFJB01 (sample SAMN08195771, study PRJEB24354) | sludge metagenome | isolation source: initial sludge from phenol fed wastewater aerobic bioreactor | place: India: Nagpur | collected 2016-06-05 | reverse complement strand
CGCGTCCTTCGTCCTCGAAAGCCTGATGAACTACGCGCAGGACGCCTCGCTGGTACCGACGCTGATCACCGAGGTGCCGACGGTCGAGAACGGCATGGTGGCGGCCGATTTCAGCAGTGTCACCTATTCGTTGCTGCCGAATGTGGTGTGGAGCGATGGCGAGCCCTTCACCGCCGAGGATGTGAAGTTCACCTGGGAATGGGTGATGAACCCGGACAACGGCTCGATCCACGTCGGCGTCTACGAGCCGATCGCGAGCGTCGAGGTCGTCGACCCACTGACGGCGAAGGTGACCTTCTCCGCGCCGAACCCCTACTGGCCGGAGAGCTTCGCCGGGACCGACAGCGGCTACATCTACCCGAAGCACGTCCTGGAGAACGGCGGACAGGAGGCGAACGACGCCTTCCGCCTGAAGCCGATCGGCACCGGTCCATACGTCGTGGACACCTTCTCGCCCAACGACGCCGCGACGTTCACGGTCAACGAGCACTTCCGCTTTCCGACCAAGCCGTTCTTCAGCCGCGTGATCCTCAAGGGCGGCGGCGATGCGGCCTCGGCGGCGCGGGCGGTTTTCGAAACGGGCGACTATGACTTCGCCTGGAACCTGGCCATCGAACCGGAGCTGATCGAGCAGATGACCGGAGGCGACAGCAAGGGGACGCTGCTGCTCACGCCGGGGTCGAGCATCGAGCAGATCATGATCAACTTCTCGGACCCGAACAAGGAGGTCGATGGCCAGCGATCCGAGATGAACACGCCGCACCCGTACTTCTCCGATGCGGCGGTCCGGCAGGCCTTCGCCCTCTCGATCGACCGGCAGACCATCGCCGACAAGTTCTACCTCGGCGGCGACCAGGAGCCGGCGGTGGCGAACATCCTCTCCGGCATCCCGGCGATCGAGTCGCCGAACACCAGCATCGAGTTCGATACCGACAAGGCCGCCCAGCTTCTGGAGGACGCCGGCTGGACGAAGGATGGCGATGTCCGTAAGAAGGACGGCGTTGAGCTGAAGGTGACCTACACGACGACGGTCAACCAGGTCCGCCAGAAGTCGCAGGCCGTGAACAAGCAGAACCTGGAGAAGGCCGCCTTCAAGGTCGAGCTCCAACAGATCGACGCCGGGATCTTCTTCGACAGCGCGGCCGGCAACGACCAGTCGCGCACGCATTTCTACTGGGACGTGGAGATGCATGCGAACCAGCTGCTCTCGCCGCGCCCGCTGGCCTACGTCTCCTGCTGGTACGCGGGCCCGGACGGTGAGAACATCGCCCAGAAGTCGAACCAGTGGAACGGCACGAACAACGCGCGCTACCGCAGCGCCGACTTCGACGCGCTCTACGACGCCGCGACGAAGGAGACCGACCCCGAGAAGCTGGCCAACCTCTACATCCAGATGAACGACAAGATCGTGGAGGATGTGGCTGCCGTCGCCATCGTGCGGACGGGCATCAAGTGCGGGGCATCGAAGCGGTTGAACGAGGCGAACTTCGCGCTCGGCCCCTTCACGTATCAGTACTGGAACATCGCGAACTGGAACCTGGCCGAAGGGCAGTAAACGATCACGTCATCGCTTCCTCGCCCATACGCAGGAGGCAGGCCACATTGGGCCTGCCGTACGAACGACCGAACTGGCAACGGCGTTCGTACGGCGCACCCAATGTGGTGCGCCCCGATGGTGGACGAGACGCTATCGGCAAGAGTCCCACTGCATATCTGGAAGGGCGTGACGTCACCGAACGCAAGGCGTATCCTCGGGAAAGACCGGTCCGGCCCACACCCCGGAGGAATCGCCTGTGAACACCACCGACCGCGACGAGCGCATCCGCGCCTTCCACACCCAAGCGCTCGCCTTGCTCGACGCCGATAAGGGCGGCAACGGCCACCGCCAGCAGATCGCCGACCTCTTGCAGGAGCTTGCATCAACGCCGGGCATCCTGCCCGATGTCGCGCTCGAACGGCTGCACGATGCGGGTTCGACCGCCACGATCCTGCATCAGGGAGAAGATGGCCGCGGAGCGCTCATGCTGCTCCGGCTTCCCGATACCGCGCCAACGCCGGTCCACAATCACCATACGTGGGGCGTCGCAGCGGTCATCTCCGGGAGAAACCGCTACTGGCGCTGGGAGCGGCACGACGACCAGGGCGATCCGGACCACGCCGATCTGCGCCTCGCCGAGGTCTTCGATCACGGACCGGGTCATGCCGTCCTCTGGGGCGACCCGCCGCACGACTGGCACGCGCAACAGGGCGTGGACGGGGACGCCTACGAGTTCGTCTTCTTCGGACGCAACCCGAACCTGCAACCGCGCGCCTACTTCGACCCGGAGACCGGGGCGATTACCTACGCGATGGCGGCGAATGCAATGGATCAGACAACGACGCCATAGGGGATCGAGCACCTGACAACGGCCCCGGATGATGGGACATCCCATCATCCGGGGCCGTCCGCGTTGTGAAGGCGCTAGATCGGGCAGGCGCCGGACGCGCACTGGAGCGTGGCGAGATCGATATCCTCGACAAGTGGTTCATCCACCTCATCGATCCGGATACCGGCAATGATCGCCGCGAACGCCTCGGCGGAGACCTCCTCCTCCGGCAGGTACTCGTAGCCGAGCTCGCCTTCCGGCTTGCTCGGCAGCACCGAGCAACAGCGCACCTGCGGCTGCTGTGTCCGCACGATGGTCCGGAACTGGTCCAGATCGACCTGGTCGGTGTAGACCTTCAGGGTATAGCTGTCTTGGTTGCTCTGCTCGGCGCCGATCCAGTGCCGCTCCAGCAGCCGCAGCCATTGATACTGCTGCTCCGGCGTCGCTTCCGGTGCCGTCACCAGCGCATCGCCGATCCCGAGGCGCTGCACCAGCGGCACCGTCGGAAAGCCGACCACCGTCATGCCGGGGAAGGTGCGAAGCTCCTTCAGTGGGTAGCCGCGCGCCTCGTACTCGGCCAGCAACGGATCGCTGCCGGTCGTCCAGGCCCCGGTCTCCGGATCGCGGGTGCCCTTGAACTGCACCCAGCGCAGATACTGGCGGCGAGCGGGCAGATGCGCCCCCTCCGTCACGCCGAAGAGCTTGCTGGTCGTCCCCGCCGGCTTCACGGTCGTCACCGTCTTGGGCCGCGCCATACCCAGCTCGTCGGCATAGGCGTTCGCCTCACGCTTGGCCCGGTCGGAGAGGCGGGAGAGCATGTCCCAGAACGGCGCGGACTTCGCCTCGTCCAGAAGGTCCTCGAAGCCGAACCCGAAGCGCTGCCACGCCCACTCGTGGAGTCCGGTCGGGCCGATGCCAATGCGGTTCGTGCGCCGCACTTCCTCGCCGTAGAGCGCGTTCATGCGGTTGGCCCGCACCAGGAAGCGCACACCGAGGCGGACACTCTCCACCACCCGGCGATCCCACTCCCGCGCGATCTCCTCCGGCGCGTGCCCAGGCTCGAACGAGTCGAACGGGGCCGGGCAGGCCAGCAGCGGCGCAAAATCGGCGATCACGCAGTAGCCGCCGGTGACGTGCAGCACGATCTCGCCACACGGATTGGTGGTGACCGGGAACTCGGCGGTGCGAGCCCGCCGGGAGATCTCCGCCAGCAATCCGGCCGCGTGCTCGACCTGGTAGCGATCGCTGCGGAAGTCGCGGCCATCCTCATGAACCGGCTTCTGGCGCGCCGATCCGTCGCGCTGGTCGTTGAGCAGGTCGCCGTTGATGAAGCCGGGCTCGCCATTGATGTAGGCGCAGCGCGTCACCTCATCGAAGACCCGTCGCGCGTGCTGCGTCCAGACATTGTCGTCGTCGGCATCGCCATTCACACGCCGCCAGAAATCGGCATCCACCATCACGGAGTGGTTGGCCGTCCACAGGCCGCCCTCCGACTTGGCGCGGATGAAGCGGAGGATGCCCGGATCGCGCCAGTTCTTGGTCGCCATACGCGCGGCCCGGCGGGCGCCGCCGACCTGCACCTCGACGGAGAGGTAGTGATCGACCAGCAGCGCCTGCTCCCAGAGCTGGAGCGCATCGCCAGCCCGGTCGCGCACGCGGGCCGGTTCGATGACATGGCGCCGGATGTTCAGCATCCCGCGCAGGAGCGAGACCGGCCCAGACGCCGGGCGGCCCTGCATGCCCATGATCGGGCTGCCGGCGCAGCGAATGGCCGAGAAGTCGAAGACCACGTCGGCATCAGCCTCGCCGGCGAAGGCCATCGCCTCCAGCCGCTCCAGTGCCTTGGCCCACCCCTCACGGCTGTCCCCGATGGTCACGACCGCCGCCCCGGCCGGCGCATCGTCCAGAGAGGGCAGCAGCTCGGTGGCGAGGAAGGCGCGCACGGCAGCCTCATCGTCGGCAGAGAGCGTCTCCGGCGTCGTGCCCCACGGCAGGAGGGAGAGGTCGGTGCCGAAGCGCACGAGATCGGCGATCGTGTGCGGGTAGTCCGGATGCTGGGGAGAGAGGTAGAGGTGCATCCGCGGCGCCTGCCCCCAGTCGACCGCGATCAGGGCATCGTCGTAGGAGCGGCCCACCCCGGAGCCGTTGAGCAGGAGGTAGAACTTCGCGAAGGAGGCGATGGCCGTCGCGCAGTTGGTGAAAACCTCCATGTTGCGCCCGGCCTGGAACATGTCGCCATGCTGGAGATGGCGCCCGGACGTGAGCAGGGCACCGGTCGCGATGGCATTGCGCAGTCCGACGTGCTCGGTGCGGCTCCAGGCATCGTTCGGGATCAGCGACATGTTGCCCGCCGTCACCCGGTCCGCCACACGGCCGAAGTCCTCCTCGTCCTCAGGCCGGAAGACGGTGCGCCGTCCGACCGCGAGCCCCATCCCGTCGTCCAACGGGCGCGCCGGAGCGAGCGACGGGCCGAAGGCCTCGCCGGGGACCGGCTCGCGCAGCAGGGTAAGCGACGGCGCGTTGTCGTGTTCGGAGATACGAGCGTACATGATGGCTCCAGGGATCCATACAATCGGGGCGACTGACACACAACATATAGTGGCGTCACCCTTTCATTATCCCACATATCCTCCATATGTCCATACGTCGGGAACGAGCACGCAATACGTTGACAACGGAGTCACAGGTTGGGGCGTTATGTACGTACACCCCTTCGGCGGAGGCTATGCGATCAGGCGACAGCGAGCCAATCCGTCCGCAGGCCTTCTTCCCTCCAGCGGGGCAATCCGTGCCTGCGCGACACATCTCTCGTCTACGCGAGGGCGGCGGCATCCATACCGGCGATCTCCTCATGCCTATAGACACGGCATGGCCCGATGCCGCCGTGTGCGGCATCGGGCCATGCGTACCAGCAGGGCTCACGACGGATCGAACGACCGGTGATGCGCGATCCGTCCGCGCGAACCAGACGGGACCCGCCTACGCCCCCGAATCGGGATCGAGCCGGATCACCGGGATGCGGCGCCCTGCCCGGACCTCCAGCTCGGCAAAAACCGGAAACCGCGCAACCTGCCGTGCGAAGATCCGGTCCCGCTCCTCGCCCGTGACCTCGCCGGCCAGGACGGGGGTCGTGGCAGATCCCTTCTCGATCACGATGCGGGGATGCGCAAGGAGATTCAAGTACCAGTCCGGATGCGTCGGGCTGCCGTGCGCCGACGCGAACACGTAGAGGCTGTCACCATCTTCCATCGCCCGCATCGGCACCACATGCTCGCGGCCGCTCCGGCGGCCAATGGTATGCAGCAATACCATCGGGGTCGGGTCGTCGTAGGGCGAAGGCACCTGGCCGCCGTTCGCTCGGAAGATCGCAATCACGTCATCGTTCGTTTCGGGAACCGATACCGGCCGTTCGGGGGCGGACAGCCGGAAAACCTCCTTGCCGTCAGGGTGGCTGTCGGGCGCGCATGGCTCCGCGTCCGATCTCATGCCGCCCACAGTAGCGAACCCGCCCCTGAAGGGCACCTCCCCAGACGGTGCGCCGGCCCCCGCCAATACGGCAGGAACTACACGCCGCTCGCAAGAAACCAGCGGCTGGGACGTGTCCGGCGCAGGGCGTCTACGCCAGATACGTCCGGAGCAGATCGGCCTCACGCCGAAGCCGGATGGCGAGGGCCTGACGGCCGCGTGCCTCATACATCCCGGCGGCAGCGAGACGCTCGGCGACCTGATCCGTCAGCAGGACCCGAAGCTCATCGTCGGAAAGGTCGCGGCGGGCGACCTCGGTCGAACCGACCCCGGCCTGCGCACCGGCGATACCTCCGTACGGTATGGCCTCACCCCGGGCAGGCGCCTCGACGGCCTCGGCATTGTCGATGGCGGCGATAACACTGCGCAGAACCGCCACGGCATCGATCTCCCGTGTCTTCATCGCCAGCCTCAGGTCGATGCGCAGGCGGGCGCGCAACGTCTCGGCGGCCCCAAACGGTTGGCTCATCGCAATGTTCCCGATTCTGACGTACCGCAAGGCTTCCGGTATCGCCGTCCGGCGCGCACCTTGCGTACCAAGCGGACACGACAGGCGCATCAATCTCTCCAAAGGAGTCTCCGTGAGCGAAGCCCCCCGACCGGCCGATCCCGAACACCAGCCGTCTTCTTCGCAGATGCCGCCCGAAGGTGACCTCGGAGACTTCCTGCAAGAACTGCGCGTCCTGCTCCCGGGGGCGCAGACGCTGACCGCGTTCCTCATCATCCTGCCGTTCAATAGCGGGTTCGGAAAGATCCAGCAGGGCGAGAAGTGGGTCTATGTTGCCACGTTTCTCTGCTCGGTCTGCGCCCTCATCCTCTTCACGGCACCGGCCGCACAGCATCGCCTGCAACGCCCCCTCACCGACCGCGTACGATTCAAGAACAACACTACCCGGCTGATCATCGTCGGCATGGTGGCGCTCTCGCTGGCGCTGATCCTCGCCTCGCACCTGGTCATCGCCCAGGTAATCGACGACCGGCGGGTCGCGTGGGTCGTCGCGGTCGTCGTAACCGTCCTGATCGGGGTGATCTGGTGGCTGGTCCCGCTCCAAGCCCGGCAGGGACGACCCAGCCGCCAGTGACCGGCTCGCCGGCGACGGACGCGCCGTGCAGCGTTCTGCGCTGGTCCTGGCAAGCGGATGTTTCCCCGCTCCATCCATGCACGAGCATCAGCCCCCTTCCTGCCGCCGTCGCACAGGACGGTCGCCCCGCGCGCATAGGAGCGACCGGCTATTATGCTCACACGCCCTTGCGCTGGGTCATAGACAAATCTTGCCGATAGTACTATGATCGCGACCAGGCATGATTTGATAAAAGGCCCAACCGAAAGGCATATCGATGCTCACCCACTTGTCATCCGATTGGTTCGCCCCGATGGAAGTTCCCAAACGGCCGGGCGCCTTTGTCGCCATCCTCATCGCCGCGATCGTCGGCGCGCTGATCTGGGTCGCGGTCTTCGCCTTGCTCGGCCTTATCTAGCCCCCGCTCTTGCGTGACGGCCCGCGCTGCGGATACTGGCGCCAGCACCAGCCGAGCTGTGCGGGTGCCTCGCTCTCCGTCAGCGCAGGAGGAGTCATGGTTGATCCCGACCTTCGAGCGGCCCGCCCCGCCGGCCCTGTCGCCATCGTCACTGGCGCAGGGTCCGGCATCGGGCAGGCCATCGCCCGGAGCCTGCTGGCAGCGGGATACCGCGTCGCCCTTGCCGGCCGGCGAGAGGACGCGCTCCGGCAGAGCGTTCCCGGTTCGCACGCTGGGTCGGCCCTCGTGGTCCCGACCGACATCACCGATTCCGCCGCCGTGGATGCCCTGTTCGCGCAGGTCGTGGCGACGTGGGGACGGGTCGATGTCCTGGTGAACAACGCCGGGATGGGCGGCGGCGGCGCGGTCGATGAGACCGATATCGCGACTTGGAATCAGGTGGTGGCGGTAAACCTCACCGGCTCGTTCCTCTGCGCAGCGGCGGCCTTCCGCCAGATGAAGGCGCAGGAGCCGCGCGGCGGGCGCATCATCAACAACGGCTCGACCTCCGCCCACGTCCCGCGCCCACATTCCGTGGCGTACACCGCGACGAAGCACGCGATCAGCGGCCTGACAAAGTCGATCTCGCTCGACGGCCGGGCCTGGGACATTACCTGCAGCCAGTTTGACGTGGGCAACGCCGGAACCGAGATGACGGCGCGGATGGCCGGAGGCGTGATGCAGGCCAACGGCGACCTGGCAGCCGAGCCGACCTTCGACGTGAATGAAGTGGGGCGGGCGGTGCTCTTCATGGCGAGCCTGCCCCGCGGCGCCACGATCGACACCCTCCCGATCTCCGCCGAGAAGATGCCCTGGATCGGCCGCGGATAGCCTGAGAAACGAGGCGAGAGGAAAGAGGAAAGAGGCTCGGACACCCCGTTCTTACGGTGTCTTTCCTCTTTGCTCGTTCCTCTTTTCTCGCTACCCGATGGTGTACCCGCGCAGCGCGACATCGAGCTCGTAGACCTTGCCATCCGGGTCGAGGGTGAGCAGGATCTCGAACTCACCGGGCGTCGTGCTCACCCCAGCGATCCCATAGGTGTCCCAGCCGACATCCTCGCTCAGGATCACGCTGGTTCCGGTGATCTTGATGTTGCCCAGCTCCGTGGTGACCGGATCGTCCAGCACCGCGTCGGGCGGGAGCAGCTTCTTCGCGATCACCAGCGCATCCTCCTGCGGCCAGTTCTGGTCGTCCGCCTCGCTGGCCCGCCCCGCGCGGATATCCTCTGGCCGGTGCGACCAGAGGCTGATCCAGACGGCCAGCCCATTCGCGAAGGTGGCCTTCGAGCCGGGTCCGCACCCCTTCCAGAGATACGCCTGTACCGTGTCGGTCGAACCGGTTCCGCCCTCGCCATAGGCGGCGATCCACGAATCCAGCGAACCGCCAAGCCGCCCCGCGAGTCGCTCCGTGCCCGCATCCACCTCCGCCACCGGGGTTGCCATAACCGGGGAAGCGACCGGCCTCGCCAGCGTCAATGGCAGTGAGCACGGCGACCCGGTATTCCCCGAGATGGCCGCCTGAGCGAGCGCGCCGGTGTCCGCCCCCGATGCCGTGATGGCCGAGATCGCCAGCATCCCGGCGGCAACACGTGTCACGATCCAGCCCCTCACGACAATCCCTCCCCAAGGTACGTTTCATCTCCACTCCGGGCATTGTCCGCGCTCATCCGGCGATCGTCCAACCGGCGCCGCACCCGGGAATGGGAGATGTTCCACCCATCGTGCCGCGTGTATCCAGCAGTTGTGCGCTAGAATCGCCCATGACCATCCAACCGGCATGGCTCATCCTCCGTGCGGCGGGCGATGAGGCAGCCGTTCGGGACGCCTGCGACTCCGTCGCGCCGCAGCCTGGCACCGATGGGGCGGATTCGACACCATATCGAGGAAAGGGTCTTTCCATGTCTCGTGAAACAACGCCTGCTCCATCCGGCCCGGTCCAAGCGCTCTACGAGGCGTTCAGGGCCGGCTCCATCTCACGCCGCCGCTTCGTGGAAGCGGCCATCGGCCTCGGGGTCTCCGCGACAACGGCGGCGTTCCTCGCCCAGGGCGTCGCAGCGCAGGATGCCACGCCAGAAGCATCGCCGGGCGCGTCGCCGGCAGCCGCCCCAGCCGCATCCATGGGCGCTGCCGTCGCACCATCCGCCGGAACCGAAGGGCAGACCCGTGGCGCTGGCGGCGAGCTTCGCCTGCTGCAATGGCAAGCGCCGTCCCAGCTGAGCATCCACAACATCACCGGGGACAAGGACGGGCTCGCGGCACAGCTTGTCCTCGAACCGCTGATGCACTACTCGGCGGACAGCCTGCTGATCCCGACCCTGATCACCGAGGTCCCCTCGCAGGCCAATGGGCTGATCAATGCCGATTCCAGCGTGGTGACCTTCAAGCTGCTACCCGGCGTGACCTGGAGCGACGGCGAGCCCTTCACCTCGGCCGATGTCCAGTTCACCTGGCAGTGGATCACCACGCCGGAAAACGCCTCCACCACGTCGGGGCTGTGGGAGGCGATCAAGTCGATCGACACGCCGGACCCGGAGACGGCGGTGGTCACCTTCACCGGTCCGACACCGATCTGGTTCGTGCCCTTCACCAGCTCGGCCGCCGGTTCCATCTATCCCAAGCATGTCCTTGACGGGAAGGGGCAGGAGGGGCTGGACGCCTTCCGCCTGAGCCCGATCGGCACCGGCCCATATGTCGTGGAATCGTTCAGCCCGAACGATTCGGTGAGCTACGTGGCCAACGAGAAGTACCGCGAGGCCAACAAGCCCTTCTTCAGCAAGGTCACCCTGAAGGGCGGCGGCGATGCGGCCTCGGCGGCCCGCGCGGTGCTGCAGACGGGAGACTACGACTTCGCCTGGTACCCCCAGATCGAGCCGGAGCTCCTAAACAGCCTCCAGAGCGACAGCGGTCCCGGCAAGCTGGTGGTCTATTCCGGTGTCTATGCCGAGCGGCTGCATCTCAACTTCTCCGACCCAGACACTGAGGTGGACGGCCAGCGGTCGCATGTCGGCACGCCGAACCCGCGCCTGGGCGATCCGGCCGTACGCGAGGCGATGGCGCTGGCTGTCGACCGCGATCTGATCGCCAAGCAGCTCTTCTTCGCCGACCTGGGGGAAAAGGCGAGCAACAGCGTGATCTCCGGCATTCCGGCCCTGAGGTCTCCGGAGACCGCCGACGCCTGGGTGGTCGCCAGCCTCGCCGAGCGGCTGATCGCCCGCGTCCTCGAGACGCGCCGGCGCTCCGACCACGGTCCCTTGATGGCCCGCGCCGGGGCGCTGTTCGCCGCGCACCCGGACCGGATCGCCTGCGTGATCGTCGAGCCGATGCCGGGCAACATGAACCTCATCCTGCCTGCGCCGGGTTTCCTGGCGGGGCTGCGCGCGCTGTGCACGAAGCCCGGCGCGCTGCTGATCTTCGACGAGGCGATGTCGGGCGCTCGCGTGGCGCTGGGCGGCGCGCAGGAAATCGTCGACGTCGTGCCCGC
>OFJB01001153.1_pt1 | contig 10905 bp, 9 predicted proteins | sample 1775081 | NCBI WGS metagenome assembly OFJB01 (sample SAMN08195771, study PRJEB24354) | sludge metagenome | isolation source: initial sludge from phenol fed wastewater aerobic bioreactor | place: India: Nagpur | collected 2016-06-05 | reverse complement strand
GCCAACCTGCACGACGTGGTCATCATCCTGGGCTTCTTCGCCTTCTTCCAGTGGGAGTTCTCGCTCTCGGTGCTGGCGGCGGTGCTGGCCGTGCTGGGCTACTCGGTCAACGAGTCGGTCATCATCTTCGACCGGATCCGCGAGGCGTTCCGGCGCTTTCGCAAGATGAGCACGGTGGAGATCATCAACCACGGCATCACGGCCAACATCAGCCGCACCATCATCACCCACGGCTCGACGCAGATCATGGTGCTGTCGATGCTGCTGTTCGGCGGCGAGACGCTGCACTACTTCGCCGTCGCGCTGACCATCGGCATCCTGTTCGGCATCTACTCCTCGGTGTTCGTGGCCGCCGCCATCGCCATGTGGCTGGGCATCAAGCGCGAGGACCTGATCAAGACGCACCGCGCGGGCGGCGCCGATCCCAACGACCCCAACGCCGGCGCGGTGGTGTAGGCAAATATCACGACACGGCGCCGCTGGGCGCCCGAGGTGCATGCGATACTGACTCACCGATTTGTCGCCCATGGTCATTGCCTCGCCGCCCGCTTCTCCGCAACACCCGCTCGCGCGCCAGCTGCGCGAGCGTTTTGGACGCGCGGTGGACGCCATGATCGGCCCGCTGGGGGCCACCCTCGAGAGTCAGCTCGATGGCGTGCTGCGCGGGGGCAACCGCCTGTCCATGGCCGAGCTGTCGGTGGCCATGGAGGCCGCCGGCGCCTTCAAGCGCGTGCGCGCGGCCTGGCTGGACGCCGCGCACCGCCAGTGGACTGCCGCCGGCGCCGCGCCCATGGTCGCGGTCGCAGGCAGCGTGCGGGCGGCCGGCAAGCCGGCGCCGGAGTTCGGCCTGGTCGATGACGACGTGGTCGAGGGCAAGATCATCGCCTCGCGCCTGGGCGCCGCGGTGGTCGAGGGTGCCGGCAGCCAGTGGAACGACCTGCGCCTGCGCATGAAGCGCCTGGAGCGCGGCGACGACCTGGCCAGCGACGACCCGCTGCGCCCCGAAGTCTTTGCCCAGGCGCTGCTCAAGGCCTGGACCGACCAGGGCCTGACGCGCCCCATGTGGGCGCTGGTGCACAACGGCGTCCAGGCGGCGCTGGCGCAGCAGTACAAGGACGCCTATACCCAGGCCAATGCCTTCTTGCAGCAGCACGGCATCGCGGCCGAACTGGAGTTGCGGACCCGCCGTCCGGCCAACCCGGCCGGTGCATTCGGTCAGGCCGAAGCCGGGGCGGCGCCCAGCGGCGGCTCCGGCTGGGGTGCCCAGCCGGGAGGCCACGGCGGGGTCGAGGGCGCGGGACCTGCGGCCTGGGCCCCCGGCGCGCGGGCGCCATTGGGCGGTTTGGGCCGCGATGCGGTCCCGGCCAGGCCGGGCGATCTGACCGGCCGCTACGCCCGCCCGGGCGGCGAGCGTTGGGTGGGCGGGCGCAGCCAGGGCATGCCGATGACGTCGCTGGACGACAGCGGCTATGGCGGCGAGGAGGGTGCTACCGACTGGCGCGCCGGCGTTCGGCCCTCGGCGCTGGCGCGCGCGGCGCAGGAAACCCGCATGGTCACCGGGCTGTCGCCCATGGCACGGGTGCGCCAGCGGGCGCAGGGCGTGCTGGGCCAGATTCGGCGCCTGCTGACCGACCATGTGGCCGACTACGACTCGGGCGTGGTGCCGCAGCCGCCATCGCCTCCGCTGGCGCAGGCGCTGGCCCAGCCCGACCCGGCCTTTGCCGCCACCGAATGGATCGACCGTGGTGGCCACAGCGCCCCGGCTGGGCCGCCCGACGTGCGCGGGGTGGCGCAACAGCTGCGCCAGCGCGCCACCGAGCTGAAGGCCAAGGCCGAACGGCCGAGCGAAAAGGCCATCATCGAGATCGTGGCCCTGATGTTCCAGGCCATCCTGGCCGAGGAGCGCATCGCGCCCGGCATCCGCGTGTGGTTTGCGCGCCTGCAGATCCCGGTGCTGCGCCTGGCCCTGGCCGAGCCCGACTTCTTTGCCGCCGTCGAACATCCGGCGCGCCAGCTGATCGACCGCATGGGCGCCTGCGCGCTGGGCTTCGACGCCGCCAAGGTGGCCGACGAGCGCCTGGAGCGCGAGATCAAGCGCATCGTGCAGGTGATCGAGCAATATCCCGAGACCGGCCGGCGCGTCTACCAGCTGATGCTCGACGAGTTCAAGAAATTCCTCGGCAGCTCGCTGGCCGAGGCCGGTGCCGTGCAGCAGGCGGCCACGCTGGCGCAGCAGGTTGAGCAGAAGGAAGCCCTGGCGGTTCAATACACCATCGAGCTGCGCCGCATGCTGGCCAGCCTGCCGGTGGGCGACGAGGTGCGCGACTTCCTGTTTCGCGTCTGGTCGGACGTGCTGGCCATCGCGGCGGTGCGCCACGGGCCGCAGCACGCGGAGACGCTGCGCCTCAAGCAGGCGGCCGCCGACCTGCTGTGGGCCGTCAGTGCCAAGCCCGAGCGCGCCGAGCGCTCGCGCGTGGTGCAGCAGTTGCCCGGCCTGCTGCACAGCCTGCGCGAAGGCATGGCGCTGCTGGCCATGCCCGCCGAGGAGCAGGACCGGCAGATCAAGCTCGTCAACGACGCCGTGATGCAGGCCTTCATGGCGCGCGGCGAGGGCCTGGCGCCGGCCCAGCTCGAGCAGCTCTCGCGCTCGCTGGCGGCGCTGGAAGACGTGGTCACCGACGACCCCGAGGGCGATCTGTGGCTGGATCCCGGCATGGTCGAAATGGTGTTCGGCGCCAGCGCCGCCGCGGTCGAGGTGGTCGCCACCGGGGGCTCGCAGCCGCCCGAGGCCATCGTGCAGTGGGCGCGCACGCTCGATCTGGGCACCTGGTTCACGCTCGAGCACCAGGGTGCCAGCCTTCAGGTGCAGTACGTGTGGCGCAGCGCGCGCGGCCAGCTGCATCTGCTGGCCAGCCGTGCCGGCAAGAGCTATCTGCTGCAGACGCTGCGCCTGGCGACCTACCTGCAGGCAGGCCTGTTGGTGCCGCTGGAGGACGAGGCGCTCACCGTGCGCGCCACGCGCGACGCGCTGGCCAAGCTGCAGGTGCAGCCGGGCCAGATGTTGCAGTAAGCGCCGACAAGGCCAGCGCGGTCACGCCTGGGCCAGGCGCTGAAACAGGCCGCCGGGCAGCCGCCCGACCTGGCCTTCGAGCTCCAGCTCCAGCAGGCGCGCCTGCAGCACGTCGGTGGGCAGCCCGGTGCGCGCTTGCAGCGCGTCAAGGCCCACCGGGTCGGCACCCAGGGCCGCCAGCAGCGCGGCGTTGTCCGAGTGTGGCGGCGCAGCACCCGCCCCCAGCTTGTCGGGGGTGGTCGCGGGCACCGCCGTCGGCAGGCGCAGCTCCTCCAGCACGTCCTGCGCCGTCTCGACCAGCTTGGCGCCCTGGCGCAGCAGGGCGTGCGCGCCGCGCGACTGCGGCGAGTGGATCGAGCCGGGGATGGCGAACACCTCCTTGCCCTGCTCGGCAGCCAGGCGCGCGGTGATCAGCGAGCCCGACTGCAGCGCCGCCTCGATCACCAGCGTGCCCTGGGCCAGGCCCGCGATCAGGCGGTTGCGCTTGGGAAAGTTGCCCGGCAGGGGCGGCGTGCCCAGCGGGTATTCGCTCAGGATCAGGCCGTGGCGCGCAATGCGGTGCGCCAGTGCGCGGTGCTGGCGCGGGTAGACCCGGTCGATGCCGGTGCCGATCACGGCCACGGTGGCCAGGCGCCGCACCGGCGCGGTCTCGTCCACGGCTTGCAGCGCGCCCTCGTGCGCGGCGCCGTCCACGCCCAGCGCCAGGCCCGAGACGATGGTCAGGCCCGCCGCGCTCAGGTGGCGGGCAAACTGCCGTGCGTTTTGCTCGCCCTGCGGCGTGGGGTTGCGGCTGCCCACCACGGCCAGTGCCGAGGCCAGTCCACTGTCAACTATCGAATCAATAGCTGTCTGCGCAAGACTGGATTGGGCTGGAGCCTGATTCGACCTTGATTCCAGCAGCTGAACCTGACCGGTGGCGTACAGCAGCACCGGCGGGTCCTCAGTGGCCAGCAGGCTGGTCGGGTAGGCGCCGTCGCCCAGCGTGATGACGCGCCGCTCCAGGCCGTCTTCGGCGCCGCCCAGCCACTCTTGCGTGGCTTGCAGCCGGGCGGCCAGCTCGGGTGGCTCGTGCGCCAGGGCGCTGGCCTGCGCCGGGCTGACGAGTTGGCGCAGCGCACTGGCGGGCTGCTCGAAAATGGCCTGCGGCAGCCCGAAGGCGGCCAGCAGGCGCCGCGCTGCGTCGTTGCCGACGCCGTGCGCGAGCGTCAGGCGCAGCCAAGCGGCCAGCTCGTCCAGGTCCATGCTTGGTGCCCGCGTCGCGCCGGCCGGACTGCTAGCGAGGATTCGTCAGCTTGTCGCCCACCTGCACCGGCCCGGTGACTTCCATCACCAGCACGTAGGACACGCGGTCAAAGGTGCGAAACACCATGCCCAGGCCGTTGCGCTCGTCGGGCAGCTGGATCGGCTCGCGCGTGCCGCTGGTCTTGTCAATCACGCGCGGGCCGGTGGACAGCAGGGCCAGCACGGTGCCGCTTTGCAGGCCGTCGCGCTCGCCCTTGTTGATGGCCACCACCTGGTTGTTGCCGGCAAAGCGCACGGCGTCGCCGTAGACCGAGACCACGCGCGCCTCGACCGGCTGCGCGGGCGCGTGCGGCACGTAGTTGCGGTATTGGCGTGGCGGCTCGGGCAGCAGGCGGTCGCCGGCGCGCATTTCTTCCTTGCTGCCCACCACGTCCACCGTGGCCGGGATGGGGATGAAACGGGGCTTTTGCTCGCGCACCTCGTCGGGAACCGTGTTCAGGTCACCCGACAGCGGGCGAAACGGCGGCGTGTAGCCCGGATCGGCCACCTCGTCCGACTGCGACTGGCTGCGCGCCATGGTGACGCGGCCCACGTACTGGCCCTCGTAGCCGAGGATTTCGCCGCTGACCGGGTCCTTCAGCGGCTTGGCGGTGCGAAACACGCGGTATTCATCCGGGTGGCCGGCGCCCTTGACCAGCGGCGCCTCGTCGGGGCCTAGCGCGTAGGCGCGATCGCCCTTGACCACCAGCACCCGGTCCTGGTTGCGCAGCGCCACTAGGCGCGGGGCGCGCTCGAAGGTCTCGAGCTGGTCGACCACCAGCGGCTCGCTCAGGAAGGGCTCGATCAGGTGCGCCTGCAGGGTGGGCAGCGGGTTGGCGTCCAGCATTTCCACGCGGTTGCGCGGCGACACCCGAACGGTGGCCCCGGCCTGGCCATCGGCGGCGCGGCGCGCGCGCAGCCGGGCGCGGTCGCCGTTGCGCTCCAGGTAGAGCTGCTGGCCGGGGTAGATCAGGTGGGGGTTGCGGATGTCCTGGAGGTTCATGCCCCACAGTTCGGGCCAGCGCCAGGGCGAGCGCAGGAACTTGCCCGAGATGCCCCACAGCGTGTCGCCGCGGCGCACCGTGTATTCGTCGGGTGCGTCGGGTGCCAGCGCCGACAGCGGCACGCCGGCCTGGGCCGCCTGCTGCGCCGTGGCGCGCTGCTTGGGGGTGACGGGCGAGTGGATGCCGTGCTGCGCCTGGGCCAGCGGCGCGGCGCCCAGCAGGGTCACCAAGGCGCCCAGCGGCACCAGCCGCAGGCCTGTGCGGGCATGAAAAAGAGGTTTCATTGTTTTACGGAGGGCCATCAAAGCGCTTGACAAGTGATCGGACATTCTGCAGCCAAGCCCGGCTGCGGGCAACGAGATTGGCGTCCGCAGGCGGCGCCGATTGCGAAAAGTAGCGAAAATAGCGACATCCAGGCGACAACTTCCATGGCATTGCTTCCCATTCTTCGTTATCCCGACCCGCGCCTGCACAAGGTGGCGCAGCCCGTGGCGGCGGTCGATGATCGCATCCGCACGCTGGTGCAGGACATGCTGGCCACCATGTACGACGCCCAGGGCATCGGCCTGGCGGCCACCCAGGTGGACGTGCACGAGCGCGTGATTGTCATCGACGTGTCCGAGGAGCGCGACGCGCCCCAGGTGCTGATCAACCCCGAGCTGCTGTGGGCCAGCGACGAACGCGTCAGGGGCGACGAGGGCTGCCTGTCGGTGCCCGGCATCTACGACGGCGTCGAGCGCGCTGCCCGGGTGCGCGTGCGGGCGCTGGACGAGCAGGGGCGTGCGCGCGAGATCGAGGCCGACGGCCTGCTGGCGGTGTGCATCCAGCACGAGATGGACCATCTGGTCGGCAAGGTGTTCGTCGAATACCTCTCGCCGCTCAAGCGCGGGCGCATCAAGACCAAGCTGCTCAAGGCCGAGCGCCACGACAAGGCGGACGCGCTGCGAGAGCCGGTATGAGCGCGCGCGCGGCCCGCGCCGTGCTGGCGGCCGTGGCCGCGCTGCTGCTGGGCGGCTGTGCGCTGCTGGCCGAGCCCAGCCGCATCGCACTGGGCACGCCCGAGGCCCAGGTGCTGGCCACGCTGGGCCGCCCCACGGCGCAGTACCCGGCGACAGACGGGCAGCCGGCGCGCCTGCAGTATTCCTACGAGCCGGCCGGCCAGCGCGTGTTCAACATCGACCTGGATGCCCAGGGCCGCGTGGCCCGTGTCGAACAGGCGCTGGAGGAGGGCCGCTTTGCCCGCCACATCCAGCCCAACCACTGGCGCCGCGCCGACGTGCTGCGCGAGTACGGGCCGCCGGCGCGCATCGAGGCGGTGCACAACTTCACCGGCCAGATCTGGGTCTGGCGCTACGCGGTCGGCCCCAACTGGCGCCTGCTGTTCATCGACGTCGATCCGCAAGGCGTGGTGCGCGGCTGGTCGCTGGGCGACGAAAACCTGGCCGACCGCCTCGAGCCCGCTTCGCGTTGAACCTTCCCTTGCCTTTTCCTTCCGCACGCCCGCCGCATCCGGGGCGCGCCCGCCTGGCCTGAGCACCCCATGAGCCTGAAGCTTGTTTTCGCCGGCACGCCCGAGTTTGCCCGTACCGCCCTGCACGCCCTGCTGGAGGCCGGCTTTGCCGTGCCCCTGGTGCTGACCCAGCCCGACCGCCCGGCCGGGCGCGGCCTCAAGCTGCAGGCCTCACCCGTCAAGCAGCTGGCCCAGGCCCATGGCATCGCCGTGGCGCAGCCGCGCAGCCTGCGGCTGGACGGCAAATACCTCGAGGACGCCGCCGCCGCCCAGGTCGCCCTGCAGGCCGCGCAGGCCGATGCGATGGTGGTGGCCGCCTACGGCCTGATCCTGCCGCAGTGGGTGCTGGATGTACCCAGGCTTGGGTGTTTCAACATCCATGCCAGCCTGCTGCCGCGCTGGCGCGGCGCCGCGCCCATCCACCGCGCCATCGAGGCGGGCGACGCGCAGACCGGCGTCACGATCATGCAGATGGACGCCGGGCTGGACACCGGCGACATGCTGCTGGCCGAGGCCCTGCCGATCCCCGCGCGCGCCACCACCGCCAGCCTGCACGACGCGCTGGCCGCGCTGGGCGCGCGCCTGATCGTGCAGGCCCTGCGCCAGCCCCAGGCCCTGGTGCGCACGCCGCAGCCCACCGAGGGCATCACCTACGCCCACAAGATCGACAAGCACGAGGCGGTCATCGACTGGGCGCGGCCAGCCGCCGTGATCGAGCGGCGCGTGCGCGCGTTCGACCCCTTTCCGGGCGCGCACACCGCGCTGGCGGGCAGCTCCGTCAAGGTATGGAATTCACAAATCGATAGCATGTTGCGCCCGTCCGATGAGCGCTGCGGGCAGATTTTGTCTGTAAACGGCGATGGCGTGGCGGTGGCCTGCGGCGACGGCGTATTGCGGCTGACCGAGCTGCAGCGTGCCGGCGGCAAGCGCCTGCCGGCGCGCGATTTTCTGGCCGGCTTTGCGCTGGCGCCCGGCCAATGCTTCGACGCGGCGGGAGCGGCGCCATGAACATGCCGCTGCCGCCCCAACTGCCGCCCGAGGGGGCCCTGCCTTCGCGCGCGGCGAGCTGGCTGGCGCGCCGCATCGACGGCTGGGCCCATACGGCGCGCCACCCTTTGTACTGGGTCGGCGTGCGCGACATGGCGGGCGTGTCGGTGGGCCTGGCCGCCTGGGCCTTCATGACCGGCGTGGCCATGGTGGGTAGCGGCATGAGCGTGGGCGAATCGGTGCTGATGTCGGTGCTGGTGTTTGCCGGCAGCGCGCAGCTGGCGGCGCTGCCGCTGATCGCCGCCGGCGCGCCGCTGTGGGTGATCTTCGTCGCCGCGCTGTGCGTGAACCTGCGCTTTCTGGTGTTCGGCGTGCACCTGCGCGAGTACCTGCGCTTTCTGCCGCGCGGCAAGCGCGTCTGGCTGGGCTACTTCATGGGCGACATGACCTACGTGCTGTTCATCCGGCGCTTCCCCCGCCCGGCCGAGACCGAGCGCCAGCGCCGCGCGCAGCTGTCCTACCTGTGGGGCGGCAACTGCTGGAACTGGCTGTCCTGGCAGTCGCTGAACATGCTGGGCATCTTTCTGGGCGCCGCGCTGCCGGCGCGCTGGGGGCTGGAATACGCCGGCACGCTGGCCCTGCTGGCCGTCACCTGCTCGCTCATCAGCTCGCGCGTGCGCGCGCTGGCGGCGCTGCTGGCCGGAGCCACGGCGGTGCTGGCCATGGGCCTGCCCTACCGGCTGGGCATCGTGGTGGCCATCGCCGTCGCGGTGCTGGCCGCCGTGTGGCTGGAGCGCTGGGTCGAAGCCGAGCGCAGACCGGAGCAGGACCATGGGTGAACTGCGCGGGTGGACCCTGCTCATCATCATCGGCATGACGGTGATCACCGTGCTCACGCGCTGCGGGTTTTTCTTCAGCGACCGCGACCTGGAGTTGCCGCGCTGGCTGCGGCGCGGCCTGCCCTACGCGCCGATCGCCGCGCTGACGGCGGCCATCGCGCCCGACATCGTCATGCCCGGCGGCCACTGGGTGCTGCCGTTCAGCAGCGCCCAGGCCTGGGGCGCCCTGGTGACCGCGGGCTGGTGCTTCTGGCGCCGCAACGACCGCCAGGCACTCACGGTTTCGATCCTCGTCGGCCTGGCGGTGTACCTGGTGCTGCGGGTGGGCTTCGGGCTGTGATGGCCTTCCTACAATCGGGCCGATCTTCATCCGTCCACGCTCAGACCGATCCGCCATGAACGTCATCCGCTTTTCCGACCTGTGTGCCCAGGGCGCCGCCCGAGGCAAGAGGGTTTTCATCCGCGCCGACCTCAACGTGCCGCAGGACCAAACCGGCGCCATCACCGAGGACACGCGCATCCGCGCCAGTCTGCCGGCCATCCGCATGGCGCTGGATGCGGGCGCGGCGGTGATGGTCACCAGCCACCTGGGCCGCCCCACCGAGGGGCAGCTCACGCCGGCCGATTCGCTGGCGCCCGTCGCCGCGCGCCTGGGCGAACTGCTGGGGCGCGCCGTGCTGCTGCAGCAGGACTGGGTCGGCGGCGTCAGCGTCGCCTCCGGTGAACTGGTGCTGCTGGAGAACTGCCGCGTCAACAAGGGCGAGAAGAAGTGCGACGACGCGCTGTCGCGCCAGCTGGCCGCGTTGTGCGACATCTACGTCAACGACGCCTTCGGCACCGCCCACCGCGCCGAAGCCACCACCTACGGCATGGCGCAGTACGCGCCCATCGCCTGCGCCGGCCCGCTGCTGGCCACCGAGATCGACGCCCTGCACCAGGCCTTGGCCGCGCCTCGGCGCCCGCTGGTGGCCATCGTGGCGGGCAGCAAGGTCAGCACCAAGCTGACCATCCTGCAGGCGCTGGCGTCCAAGGTGGATCAATTGATCGTCGGCGGCGGCATCGCCAACACCTTCATGCTGGCCGCCGGCCTGCCCATCGGCCAGAGCCTGGCCGAGCCGGGCCTGGTGGGCGAGGCGCGGGCCGTGATCGAGGCCATGAAGGCCCGCGGCGCCGAGGTGCCGATCCCGACCGACGTGGTCACCGCCACCGAGTTCAAGGCCGACGCCGTGGCCACGGTCAAGCCGGCCAGCGGCGTGGCCGACGGCGACATGATCCTGGACATCGGCCCCGACACCGCCCAGCGCCTGGCCGCGCAGCTGATGCAGGCCGGAACCATCGTCTGGAACGGCCCGGTGGGCGTGTTCGAGATGGCGCCCTTCGAGAACGGCACCAAAACCATTGCCCAGGCCATTGCCGCCTCGCCGGCCTTCAGCATCGCCGGCGGCGGCGACACCCTGGCGGCCATCGCCAAGTACGGCATCGAAAAAGACGTGGGCTACATCTCCACCGGCGGCGGCGCCTTCCTGGAGGTGCTGGAAGGCAAGACCTTGCCGGCCTTTGAAATTCTGGAAAAAAGGGCCGCTGGCGCCCGTTGATTCAGCGCATCAAGCTAAAAAAACAGAAGTTCCTGGCGGGCGCTGCGGCGCCCGTTGTGCCGTACACGTCGCGTCACGGCCGGCTGGCAGAATGCGGGCATCCCCGTTTTGCCCGAGAGCCACGCATGCCGCACAGCGCCACCAAGATCGTCGCCACCCTGGGCCCCGCCTCCAGCGACCCTGCCCTGCTGGAGGCCATGGTGCGCGCCGGCGTCAACGTGGTGCGGCTGAACTTCAGCCACGGCGTGGCGGCCGACCACACCGAGCGCGCGCGCCTGGTGCGCGAGGCCGCCGGGCGGGCCGGGCGCGAGGTGGCCATCATGGCCGACCTGCAGGGCCCCAAGATCCGCGTCGGCAAGTTTGAAGGCGGCAAGGTGATGCTGCAGCCGGGCGCGCCCTTCGTGCTGGACGCCGCGCGCAAGCAGCCGGGCGACGTGCACGGCGTGGGGCTGGACTACAAGGAGCTGCCGCGCGACGTGCGGCCCGGGGACACCCTGCTGCTCAACGACGGCCTGATCGTGCTGACGGTGGAGGCCGTGAAGGGCGAGGCCGTGCACACCACCGTCAAGCTGGGCGGCGAGCTGTCCAACAACAAGGGCATCAACAAGCAGGGCGGCGG
>OFJB01001151.1_pt1 | contig 10908 bp, 8 predicted proteins | sample 1775081 | NCBI WGS metagenome assembly OFJB01 (sample SAMN08195771, study PRJEB24354) | sludge metagenome | isolation source: initial sludge from phenol fed wastewater aerobic bioreactor | place: India: Nagpur | collected 2016-06-05 | reverse complement strand
AACGCGTGGAATCAAACACACCCGCGAGCGTGGCGCGCGTGCGTTCCGATCCCGAAACGACCAATACGCTATTCTGTTTTGCGTCGCTGTACGCCAAACCGTTGCCTCCCGGAACCGATTAATCTATGCCGCCGGTGAACGCGTCGATGATGCCCGCCGGTAACACGGAGCGAACAAACGCGCTGTCCTTTGCCAGAGCCGCGGCCTCCGCGCGCGAACGCGGGAGCTGGCGGAGGGTTCGGGTGACCGACTCGTCCGCCGTAAAGAGGTTTAGGTTCGTCGGCGGCGGCGGGACAAGCCCGCGGTGGATGCCGTCCAGCCCGGCGGCCAGAATCAGCGCAAACGACAAATAGGGATTTCCAGCGGGGTCGGGCGAACGAAGCTCAATGCGCTCAAACTCGCCCTTTGCGGCGGGAATGCGAATCAGCTGCGAGCGGTTCTCCGGCGACCAGGTCACATAGCGCGGCGCTTTGCATTCGCCCAGCCGAGCATAGGAGGCCTCGAGCGGATTGAGAAACGCCGTGATCTCGCAGATGTGATCCATGAGCCCCGCCATAAACGAATCCCGCGCGCTTTCGGTATGCGGCTTTGCCAGAGAGAGGTTAATGTGCATGCCATTTCCGCTTTCGTGCGGAATGGGCTTTGGCGAAAAGTCCGCGGAGAGCCCGTTTCGCATGGCGACCGTGCGCACGGCGGAGGGGAAGGTCATCGCGTTGTCCGCAGCCTTCATCGCGTCGCTGTAACGAAAATCGATCTCGTTCTGCCCGGGACCGTCCTCGTGATGCGAACTCTCGGGATGGATGCCCATCTCGTCGAGCGTCAGACAGATTTCGCGGCGCACGTTCTCCCCGCGGTCGAGCGGGGCAATGTCCATGTACCGCGCGTTGTCGTAGGGGATCTTCGTTGCGTTGCCGTCCGCATCCAGCCGGAAGAGGTAAAACTCAATCTCGGTGCCAAAGTTGACGACGACGCCCGCACTCTCCGCCTCGGCGATCATGCGTTTCAGAATGTTGCGCGTGTCGAGCGGAAAGAGCGAACCATCCGAGCGGCGGATGTCCGCAAACAGGCGCACGACGCGCCCGTGGCTGGGTCGCCAGGGCAGCGCGGTGATCGTCTCCGCGTCCGGAAAGAGTAACAAATCCGAGTGTGCCTCGTCGCCAAACCCGCGAATCGCGGAGGCGTCGATGGAGATGCCGTTGGAAAACGCGCGCGGCAGTTCCTCCGGCATAATGGAGATATTCTTCGGAACGCCAAACACGTCGCAAAACGCCAGACGGATGAACTTTACGTCCTCCGCTGCGGCATAATCGACGATTTCCTGTGCGGTATACATCTGTGTTCGCACATCCTCTCTTAAAATAATGAAAGAACACGGCGCGGTATCCCGACGCGCTGCCCTCGAAAACAGGCGGCGCAAGCGCGGCAGGCGAATAAAAACAATCCATGCGTGAAACGCAAACAGCGTCCAACCCCGGGCGAAGTGCCCCCAAGCTGAAACGCCGTTGTTTCAGGGAGTATACAGAAAAAAGGGTGCAAAGTCAAGCTGAAAATGAATGATATATACTTTCAAACTGCAAAAAAGGCTGCAATAAATATTTTTAGTTCGCATATAGAAGCGCGTGCAGGGGCTCTTGCGGGAATTCGCAAGAAAAATTGCAAAATTTGCGGGTTGACAAGGTTTTGACCGCGCTGTATACTATCCGCATATTATTTCAAACGGCAAAGGCGCCGCGGAAGTACCGTGGTGTCGTTGCCGCTTTTTATAAGAAAAGCACGGAATTCGGCAGAAAAAGCACCAAATGATTCGGTAATACGCGGAACAAAAAACACGAGAAATGATCTTTTTCAAAAAATAGGAGGAGAACATACCATGAGTACGGTTACGGAAACATTTGGAAGCAAGGTGTTTAACGACGCGGTCATGAAGGCGCGTCTGCCCAAGGATACGTATAAGGCGATGCAGACCGCGATTCGCGAGGGTCAGCGGCTTGATCTCTCTGTTGCGAACGTCGTGGCAAACGCCATGAAGGACTGGGCAATCGAGAAGGGCGCAACGCACTTTACGCATTGGTTCCAGCCGCTCACCGGCATTACGGCGGAAAAGCACGACAGCTTCATTTCCCCAATGCCCGGCGGCAGCATCACCATGGAGTTCTCCGGCAAAGAGCTTGTTCAGGGCGAACCGGACGCGTCCAGCTTCCCCTCCGGCGGTCTTCGCGCGACGTTTGAAGCGCGCGGCTATACCGCCTGGGACCCGACGAGCTATGCCTTCATTAAAGAAAAGGTGCTCTGCATCCCGACCGCGTTCTGCTCCTACGGCGGCGAAGCGCTGGACAAGAAAACCCCGCTCCTTCGCTCCATGCAGGCGATCGACCGGCAGGCGATGCGCATCCTCAAGCTCTTTGGCAATCCCTCTGTCAAGCGCGTTGCGACCACGGTTGGCAACGAGCAGGAGTATTTCCTGATTAATAAAGAAGATTTCGACAAGCGTCCCGACCTCGTTTTCTCCGGACGCACGCTCTTTGGCGCACGCGCACCGAAAGGACAGGAGCTGGAAGACCATTACTTCGGTTCCATCAAGCCGCGCGTACAGGCCTTTATGGAAGACCTCAACGACGAACTCTGGGAGCTTGGCGTACTGGCCAAGACCGAGCACAACGAAGTTGCGCCCGCGCAGCACGAGCTCGCCCCAATCTTCTCGACCACCAATATCGCCGCGGACCACAACCAGCTGACCATGGAAATCATGCAGCGTGTGGCGAAAAAGCACGGCCTCGTCTGCCTGCTGCACGAAAAGCCCTTCGACGGAGTCAACGGCTCGGGCAAACATATCAACTGGTCCCTCAGCACCAATACGGGCCTGAACCTCCTGGATTCGGACAAGGCTCTCTCCGAGGATTCGCAGATAGGAAGTCTTGGCGTGGCCCGTTTTATTCTTTTCACCATCGCGGTGATCCAGGCGGTGGACGACTATCAGGACCTGCTTCGCGTTTCGGTCGCGAGTGCGGGAAATGACCACCGCCTTGGGGCGAACGAGGCCCCGCCGGCCATCGTCTCCATCTTCCTCGGCGAAGAACTTTCGGCCATTCTGGATGCAATCGATTCCGGCAGCGCCTACGGCGGCCGCGAAAAGACGCAGATGAAAGTTGGCGTGCATGTGATTCCGCACTTCCCGAAGGATACCACGGATCGCAACCGCACCTCGCCGTTTGCCTTCACCGGCAACAAGTTCGAGCTGCGCATGCTCGGTTCGAGCCAGTCGGTTTCGGACGCGAACACCGTGCTCAACACCGCCGTTGCGGAATCCCTCCGCAAGTATGCGGATATCCTCGAAGGTGCCGCCGACCTGCCTGTTGCGATTCACGACCTGATTTTGAAGGTTGTCCACGAGCACAAGCGCATCATCTTCAACGGCAACGGTTATGACGACGCTTGGGTCAAGGAAGCCGAAAAGCGCGGCCTACTCAACCTCAAGTCCACGCCGGACTGCCTGCCCTACCTCGTGAAGCAGAAGAACATCGATCTTCTGACCTCGCACAAGGTGCTCAGCGAAACCGAGATCCGCGCGCGCCTCGAGATTATGCTCGAGAACTACAAGAAGGTCGTCTGCATCGAGGCGATGACGATGATCGACATGTCGCGCAAAGATATTCTGCCCGCCTCCGCCGCGTTCCAGAAGAAACTCGCGGACACCATTGCCGTCAAGCGCACCTATGCGGGCGCCGCGGACTGCACCTACGAGATGGAAACGCTGGACACCGCCGCCGCGCTGACGAAGGCTGCCTACGAGAGCACAAAAGCGCTTGAGGATGCCCTCTCCGAAGCAAGAGCCACGGAGGACGCGCATAAGTCCGCCGAGATCTGCAAGGAAAAGGTCCTGCGCCGGATGAGCGAGCTGCGCGCGAGCGCGGACGCGCTGGAAGTTCTGACCTCGGCCAGCGACTGGCCGTATCCGAGCTACGGCGATATGCTATTCAACGTTCGTTAGAAAAAATACAGGGGGGACCCTGGGAGGCGAAGATCATGTGTTCGATTATGGGTTATCTCGGTAAGCGGATTCCGCTGGATCTGCTTGTCGACGGGTTCTACAAAACAATCGCCCGCGGACCGGATCTGTCGCGTATGCTGAGTGTTGGGGATGGATACCTGATGTTCCATCGCCTGACGATTATGGGACTGGAAAAAAGCGGCATGCAACCATTTGAGCGGAATGGAGACGCGGTTGTGTGCAACGGCGAACTCTATGGCTTCCGCAAGATGCGGGACGAATTATTTTCCGGATATGACTTCAAGAGCGGCTCGGATTGCGAGCTGCTCTTGCCCATGTATCAGCGTTACGGGACGGATATGTTCCAAATGCTGGACGCGGAGTATGCGCTGATCCTTTACGATCATAAGAGCGACTCGCTGATTGCCGCGCGCGACCCGATTGGGATTCGCCCGCTGTTCTACGGGTTCGACGCGGACGGAAAGGTGCTCTTCTCCAGCGAGGCTAAGAACCTCATTGGGCTGTGCGACACGATCAAGCCGTTTCCGCCGGGGCACTACTGGAAGGACGGCGAGTTCGTGCAGTATACGGATCTGACGACGGTCAAGACGTATTCGGAAGACGAAATCGACGCGGTCTGCCAGAAGATCAACGAAAAGCTGACGCTCGGCGTGGTTAAGCGTCTGGATGCGGACGTTCCGCTTGGTTTTCTGCTCAGCGGCGGCCTCGACAGCTCGCTGGTTTGCTCCGTTGCGAACAAATATCTGCCGCACCCGATTCGCACCTATGCCATCGGCATGGTGGGCGACGCAATCGACCTCAAGTATGCCAAGCAGGTTGCGGACTACCTGGGTTCCGATCACACCGAGGTCATGATGACCCCGCAGGAGGTCATCGGTTCGCTGCGCAACATCGTCCGGATTCTGGAAACCTACGATATCACGACGATTCGCGCAAGCGTCGGCATGTATCTGATCTGCAAATACATCCATGAGAACACGAATATCCGCGTGCTGCTCACGGGTGAGATTTCGGACGAACTGTTTGGTTATAAGTACACGGACTTCGCGCCGAACGAAGAGGAATTCCAGAAGGAAGCGAAGAAGCGCATCGACGAAATCTATATGTACGACGTGCTTCGCGCGGACCGCTGCATCTCCTCAAACTCGCTGGAGGCGCGTGTGCCTTTTGGCGATCTCGATTTCGTGAAATACGTGATGTCGATCAACCCCGCGCTCAAGATGAACCGCTTCGGCAAGGGCAAGTATCTCCTCCGCCGCGCATTCGAAGGGGACTATCTGCCGCACGACATTCTCTACCGCGAGAAAGCCGCGTTTTCGGATGCGGTTGGTCACTCCATGGTCGACCAGATCAAGGCGTATGCTGAGAAGCTGTATACCGACGAGGAGTTTGCCGAGCGCAGCGCGAAGTATACCTTCGCAACGCCGTTTACCAAGGAGTCGCTGCTGTATCGCGAACTGTTTGAGGCGGAATACCCCGGGCAGGCGCATATGGTCAAGGACTTCTGGATGCCGAACCGCAGCTGGGAAGGCTGCAACGTCAGCGACCCGTCGGCGCGCGTGCTGGCGAACTACGGCGCAAGCGCAGTCTAAGTCTTTCTAATTGACATCCTCGAACGCTGTGGGAATTCGCTCCTTCCGCAGCGACTGATCAGCCTTTCGTTTTCAGCACGAAGGGCTGATTTTTATTTGTGCTTTTTTAAAAAGCACATTTTCTTTCCTTCTTCTTGCCGAATGGCGCACGGCGTGTATAATAATCAAATACAAGCTATATTTGATCTGGATTTTACAATTCTCCCGTTTTTCTCACGCGCAGCGCGCGAAACCGGAAGGAGTCACCTACATGTTCGATTTTTCATTTGATTGGATGCAGACGCTCTCCATGCTCGGCAGGGTTGCGCTCGCGGCGGTGCTCGCCGGGGTAATCGGCTACGAACGCGAGCATGTGCAGCGCAACGCGGGTATGCGCACGCATATCCTTGTTGCCATCGGTGCGGCGCTCGTCATGTGCAGCGGTGAGTTTCTCATGCGTCAATACCCGAATTCGGACATCGACCCGGCGCGCATCGGCGCGCAGGTGGTCAGCGGCATCGGCTTTCTCTGCGCGGGCACCATCATTAAGGAAGGCATCTCCGTGCGCGGGCTAACCACCGCGAGCAGCCTCTGGTGCGTGTCCTGCGTCGGCCTCGCGGCGGGCTGCGGAAACTACATTCTCGCCGTCGCGACCACGGTGCTGATTCTGATTGTGTTGCGTGTGTTGCGCACCATGGCGCACAGCCGCCGCAGAAAGGCGAACCGCCTCGTGCTGCAAATCGTGCTCTCCATGGAAGGGCAAAGCATCGTGAACCTGCAAACGGACTTGGAGCGCATGGGTTGCGTGATTGACGAGTTCAGCTTTGCCATTGATACCAAGAATTTAAAACGACACGTTTACGCGCATTTGACCCTGCCGGATCGGGACAATCTGGCTGCGATGATGGAGGGGCTCTCCAAGATCGACGGCGTGATGTCCGTGGAGTCGGTTTACGAATAAGAACTGCTCCGCAGGCCAAAGGGGGTTCCCCTTTGGAAACGATAAGAATTGCTCCGCAGGCCAAAGGGGTAAAACCCCTTTGGAATCCCCGCATATATAAAAACAAACTCCTCCAAGTCCAAAAGGATCTGGGGGAGTTTGAAGTTGTACTGCTTGTGAATTAGCCTTGAAGCATCTGTTCAATGAACTGCTTGTTGCGCGCGCCGACCGCCTTGTTGACCACTTCGCCATTGCGGAAGACCAGCAGCGTCGGGATGCTCATGACGCCATACAGGCTCGCCAGTTGGGGCTGTTCGTCAATGTTGATCTTGCAGACCTTGACCTCGGCGCTCTCTTTTGCGATTTCGTCCACAATGGGCGATACCATCCGGCAGGGGCCGCACCACGGGGCCCAGAAGTCAACGAGAACCGTTCGGTCGCTTTCCAGCACTTCGCTGTTGAAATTTGTGTTTGAGATTTCGACAATCCCCATTTGGGTCACTCCTTTTATCTTGATCGGGCGGGGCGTTATCCCCGTCTCCCTGCTACCAGTATAACGGAAACAATTCAATTTTGAAAAGCCCTACCGCGAAAAAGCCCCAGAAAAGCAACATTTCGTGTGCCGCTGTCGATTGCGTTTCGGCTCATTCTGCGCTACAGTGAGAAAAACCCGACGCGAAAGGGAAAAGGACATGCGCGAACGTTCGATGACCATCGACCCCGCCGAACAGGGGCGAACTGTGCTGAGCCTGCTTCGGCGGGAGTTCGCCTGTTCGGACGCGCATATTTCGCGCCTCAAGCGTCGCGAAACGGGCATCCGCCTCAACGGCGCGCGCTGTTACGTAACCGCGCGGGTGAACGCGAGGGATGAGCTGACCATCGAGATTGGCGACCTGCCGGACGGGCACATCGTGCCGATGGCATACCCGCTTAACGTCGTGTTTGAGGACGAGGATCTGCTCGCCATTGACAAGCCCGCGGGCATCGCGGTGCATCAGTCCACGCGCGACCCGGAGGAGCTTACGCTCGAAAACGCGGTCTGCCACTACCTCGGCGGAAAGATCAGCCCGCACCACGTGAGCCGGCTCGATCGCGGGACATCCGGTTTGATCGCGTTTGCCAAGAGCGGCTATGTGCACGAGCGGCTTCGGCGGCAGATGCACACGGAGGAATACCGGCGGACGTATCTCGGTATTGCCGTCGGGCGCGTCGCTCCATCAAGCGGAACCATCGAGCTGCCCATCGGCATGGCGGAAGGCTCCACCTATCAGCGGGCGATTCGCGTGGACGGGCAGCGCGCGAAAACGCTTTATGAAACCCTCGCTGCCAATGAGGAATTCACGTTGTTGCGGCTGATTCCGGAAACGGGGCGGACGCATCAATTGCGGCTGCACCTGTCGGCAATCGGCTATCCGCTCGCAGGAGACTGGCTCTACGGCGCGGAAGATCGCGCGCTCATCGCGCGCCCCGCGCTGCACTCCTATGAATTGTCGCTGACGCACCCGATCACGGGGGAAACATTGCAGTTTACGTCGACCCTGCCGGAGGACATGCGGCGGTTGATCGATTTTCCAACGCAAAAGGAAGAGGACGAGAAATGAACATAGATACAATACAAGTAAACGGGGAGATCATTGCTCGGATAGAAACTGAAGAAACGCTGGTCTCGGACGTGCAGTCCGCGCTGGACCTGATGGCGACGGTGCGCTACGAAACGGGCGCCGACCGTCTCGCGCTGCCGAAAGCGGCGCTGGACGAGCGGTTCTTCGTGCTCAGCAGCGGGCTCGCGGGCGATATCCTTCAAAAATTCGTGAATTATCAGATGAAGCTCGCAATCATCGGCGATTTTTCGGGGTATACAAGTAAGCCTCTGCGGGATTTCATCTATGAGAGCAATCAGGGAACGCACGTGTTCTTCGTTTCAACGGAAGCGGAAGCACTCGAGAAGCTCTCCGGCGCAAAATAAAAAGAAGCCGCGCCGCGTGGCACAGCTTCTTTGGATAATATGCTTCTGAAGCAAAAATGCTTTTGTGAATACTACAGGGACTGTACTGCCGCGCGTTCCACCGCGAGGCAGCGCTTGTAGTCCTCCATAAAGGCCGCAAAGCCAGCCACCTCCGCTTCGGATGCGGAGATGGTAACGCTCTTTGCGCCGCCAAACACGCGCTCGCCAAGATACGCGTCGAGCGGCTGGCCGTTGGCTTGTTGCTGGAACGCCGCCAGCACCGCCATGCCCCAGGGCCCGCCTTCGCCCGCCGTCTCCATCACGGTGACCGGCGTGCCGAGCGCAGCGGACATGATCGTTTGACCGATCTTCTCCGCTTTGAAGAATCCACCGTGGCCGGTCATCGCGTCGAGCTCCACGTGCTCCGCGCCGAGAATGTCCATGCCGATGCGCAGCGAGGCGCAGGCGGAGGTGATGTGCGCGCGCATGGTGTTTGCCAGCGTAAACGACGCGTTGGGCTTGCGCAGAAACAGCGGACGCCCTTCGTCCAGCCCCGTAACCGGCTCGCCGGAGAGATAGTTAAACGTCATCAGCCCGCCGCAGTCCGGCGCGCCTTCCAGCGCTTTTTTGTAGAGCGTTTGGTAGAGCGCTCGTTCGTCGTACTGCGCGCCGAGCGCGGTTGCCGCTTCGTCGAAGAGGCGAATCCAGGCGTCGATGTCGCTCGTGCAGTTGTTGCAGTGCACCATTGCGACCGGGTCGCCCGCGGGCGTGGTCACCATGTCCACCTCGGTGTACGAGCGCGAGAGCGCCCGCTCCAGCACCAGCATCGCAAACACGCTCGTTCCGGCGCTGACGTTGCCCGTGCGCTGGCGGACGCTGTTGGTCGCGACCATGCCGGTGCCTGCGTCGCCTTCCGGTGGGCAGAGCGGAACGCCAGCCTGAAGCACGCCGCTCGGGTCGAGCAGCGCGGCGCCTTCGGGGGTCAGCCGTCCGGCCTCGACGCCTGCGGGTAACAGCCGCGGAAGGATAGACGAAATCTTCCAGCCGTAGCCCTGCTCGGAGACCAGCGTCTGAAACGACTCCAGCATGCGCGCGTCATAGTTGAGCGTGCCGCTGTCCACGGGGAACATGCCGGACCCGTCGCCAATGCCGAGCACGCGTTCGCCCGTCAGACGAACGTGAAGGTAGCCGGAGAGCGTCGTGAGAAACGCGATGGAGCCGACGTGCGGCTCGTGATTCAGCATTGCCTGATACAGGTGCGCAATGCTCCAGCGCTGCGGAATGTTAAAATCAAAGCGCTTCGAGAGTGCTTCCGCCGCCGCGCCGGTCGTCGTGTTGCGCCAGGTGCGAAACGGCGCGAGCAGACGGTCATCCTTGTCGAAGGCGAGATAGCCGTGCATCATCGCGGAGACGCCCATTGCGCCGATGTGCTTCAGCGGCTCGCCGTAGGTTGCCAAAACGTTGGCTGCGAGCTTGGCGTATGCGTCCTGCATCCCCAGGATCACATCGTCCAGCGAGTAGGTCCAGTAACCGCCTTCAAGGCGGTTCTCCCAGACGTGACCGCCGGAAGCGAGCACGTTGTGCGCCCGGTCGATCAAAACGGCCTTGATGCGCGTGGAGCCGAACTCAATGCCGAGATACGTGTTGCCGCCGCGGATGTCCTCTGCGGCGCGGATTTGTTCCTGCGTCATGCGATGAACCTCGATTCTGAAAAAATGATGATTCCGTGGAATAATTTGAGTAAAAAACTCGTTCGAGACAGGGAAGGAATCGCCTGGTGCAATTGCTTGCAAACGAAAACGTTCCTTCGACCAAAGAGCGGAAGAATCCATTGTCACAAATAAGGTTACTGTAATCATAACAAAATGCGCCTACGGGAACAATCCGCTTTTCGTTTGTTTTTTTACCAGAACGCGCCAAAGATCTTGTCGTACATATGGAAGGAGCAAGGACGAAAGGAATCGTAAGAAACCATACGTTACGTACAGAATCGAGCTGGGATCAATGGACGTAATTTGGATTCACATAAAAAAATACACAAGAATCCATAAAAAACCTATTGGTTATTCGCTCAAAGTACGAAATAATATACGGGGACGCTTGCATTTCTATTTCATCCAACTGAATCATGTCTACCGGAAGGGAAGATCCGATGTTTAAGGTCTTTCTCGTTGAAGATGAGATTGTCGTTCGCGAAGGCATTCGAAAGAACATACAGTGGGAGCAATACGGCTTTTCCTACGCGGGTGACGCGCCGGATGGCGAGTTGGCGCTGCCGCTGATTCGGCAGATTCAACCCGATCTATTGATTACAGACATCAAAATGCCGTTTATGGACGGGCTGGAGCTGACTCATGAAGCGAAAAAAATCAATCCCAAATTGAAGGTCATTATTTTCAGTGCTTATGGTGAGTTTGACTATGCCAGGAAAGCAATAGAAAAC
>OFJB01001150.1_pt1 | contig 10910 bp, 7 predicted proteins | sample 1775081 | NCBI WGS metagenome assembly OFJB01 (sample SAMN08195771, study PRJEB24354) | sludge metagenome | isolation source: initial sludge from phenol fed wastewater aerobic bioreactor | place: India: Nagpur | collected 2016-06-05 | reverse complement strand
TCGGCAAGGCGCTGCCAACATTCTTTTATAGTTTTTTCGCCTGGCAGAAAAACAAGAATGTCGCCAAACTCCCCTTGTCGGCGACTGGCAAGCACTCGACCTATGACGGAGATTATTTTTTCGTAAAGCGCTTCATCGCTGTAGCGCAAACGCCCAATACTGTCCCCTGACTTCACTTTGTCAGCATGACTCACTTGATCTTGATCGAAATGATTGCCGTTGTTCTGAACGCTAGCAGAGCCATTCGCAGAATTGCTGCCAGTGCCATTCGTGGCTTGTCCTACCTCGACGATAGGATCATAGATCACAGTGACTGGAAACGTTTGGGTTTCTATTTTGACTATTGGACATTCACCAAAGTACTCCGAAAAAACCTCTGCATTGATGGTCGCCGAAGAAATAATCACCTTGAACTCTGGCCTCACCTCAATGACTTTCTTGAGAAGACCCAGAATAAAGTCGATATTAAGGCTCCGTTCGTGCGCTTCGTCGACGATTATAATGCCATACTTTGAAAGATAAGGGTCGAGTTTCATCTCCTGCAAGAGGATGCCATCGGTCATTATCTTAATCCGGGTCTCTTCGTTCGTCTGGTCTTCAAAGCGCATTTTGTACCCAACCAGTCCCGGAATCTTAGTCCCAAGCTGCTGGGCTATATAATCGCTGACCGACAAGGCAGCAATCCGTCGCGGTTGGGTAACGCCCAAAATACCATTCTTGTCGTAACCGGCTTCATGCAGAATGATAGGCAACTGTGTTGTCTTGCCGGAACCCGTTGGGCTCTCAACCACAACTACTTGGTTGGAAGCGAGCGCTTCCAGAATTTTGTCTTTTTGCTGATAAACAGGCAGTTCATGAGGATTCATAGTACCATTTTACAACAAATGTTAAAAAATGTCAGGACACGTAGCAAAAACCCGTAGGAAAATTGAGACGCCGATGTTATAGTTCACGGTATGGGATTCCAACTTGGCCAAGACGGTATGCATGAGAGCGCCGCCTTTTTGACCGTAACAGAATTGACCTCGCTTATCAAAGGGAACCTTGAAGCCAATTTCCCGGACGTGACAGTGGAGGGCGAAATCTCTAACGCAAAGCTTGCAAGTTCGGGGCATTTGTACTTTTCGCTTAAAGACGAAAATGCGCTCATACAGGCGGTAATGTTTAAGTCGAGGATGACGGGCTTGAGTTTCTCGCCCTCGGATGGACTCAGAGTTCGTGCACGCGGTGCGATATCCGTTTATCCGCAACGGGGACAGTATCAACTTGTAGTGCAATCGCTTCGCAAAGCAGGCACAGGCGACATTTTGGCCATGCTGGAAGAGAGAAAACGAATTCTCGCCGCGCAAGGCTATTTTGACCAAAATAAGAAAAAACCCCTGCCGCGATTTCCCGAACGGGTTGCGGTCATAACGAGCCCGACCGGCGCCGCAATCCATGACATACTCACGGTATTGCAGCGCCGAAACGCCTGCATTGATGTAGTCATTTTCCCTACTCCCGTACAGGGAGCCGAGGCGGCTCCAACCATAGAAAGGCGCATACAACAGGCCAACCGCTATGCTGATATCGATGTCATTATCCTCTGCCGTGGCGGAGGTTCGCTCGAAGACTTACTGCCTTTTTCAGAAGTGTCAGTCGTCAAAGCCATAGCGGCGTCGCGAATCCCCGTTGTCAGCGCTGTTGGGCATGAAATAGACTGGGCACTTTCGGATTATGCTGCCGATTTGCGGGCGCCAACTCCCTCCGCCGCTGCGGAAATGGTGGCTGAAAGTAGTGATTCCATTTTGCGTGAAATACAACAATTCCAGATCACCCTTAAGAGCGCACTAAAGTCCAGACTCGACACGCTTGAGTCGGAGCTTAAGGTTTTTTCTCCGGAATTGGTGAAGTCACGGTTTGATCTTTTGTCCCTCCCACTAGTAACCCGCGTAGACGAAGCTAACGAAATTCTTGTTAATGTAATGAATAAGACTCTGACAGAACTTGGCAGAAGAGTTGAACTTGCAAGTGGCATACTGGAGACAGCAAGCCCGCAAGCTATCTTGCGTCGCGGTTTTTCGATTGTGCGGCACAGTATCGGCTTAAGTGAGAACCTGCAAGAGCTTTCAGCCGGCCAGGTGGTTCGTTCTGCTTCTCAACTTGGCCAGGGCGATCTCATTGACATAACGTTTGCAAAAGGGAGTGCGACAGCAAACGTAAAGGAGATTAGAAAATGAAGAATTTCGAAAAACGCTTGGAACGCCTTGAATTTCTGGCCGAGAAAATAAAAGAACCAGACTTGCCCATCGAGGATGCTATGTCCGTATTTGAAGAGGGAATGAAGCTCTCGAAGGGCCTCAAAAAGGACTTGGAGACCTTACGTGGAAAGGTGGAGATTATCATCAATAGTGCCGACGACGAGTCCGCGACTCCTATCGTAGTGCCGTTTGAGGAGGCAGGTTCGAACGAAGAAAAGGCTTAAGTGGCCCTTTATTTATTATCATCTATTATCTATGCATCTATGCCGAAATGGCGCAGTATTTGAGGCACAAGCGCTTTGTCGCTTTCTACAAGGTCGATGCCATGGATGTCCGGTGCATCTATCCACCCCAGCTCGGTGTGTTCGTGCAGCTCAAAAATGCAGCCTTCAGGGATAGAAAGCTCCCATGCGGCAAGTACGCGTTCCCCCGAATTCGAAAAAAACCGACTTGTGGCAATAAGGCGTAATGGCTCGATTTCTATTCCGAGTTCCTCCATGAATTCCCGCCGTAAGGCCTGCGCATCTGTCTCGCCAGGCTCTACCTTGCCGCCCGGAAATTCCCAGCGTAACCCAATTGCACCGCCAGCTTTTCTTTTGGCTACAAGAAACCTGCCGTTTTTGTAAACTATGCCTGCAATTGATCGCGCCGTTGCTTCAGCCATTTCTCCTCCGATTGTTCGTGTTGTTAGCGTGGGCTGCTCTTCCCAGTATCTTCCCACACTCTGGAACGAGATCCGAAGCAGCAAACCATCCTAAGCGATGGGCAAGATTAGCGCCCGCTACCCCGTGAGCTACGACTGCTGCGCATGAAGCCTCAAAAGCGATATCGTCCTGGGTGAGACCAATACCCTCACGATTCTCATGGTCTTTTGCCTCGTACACAGCCAAAATGCCAGCCAACAATCCAGAAAGGACGTCGCCAGAGCCAGCTATCCCCAGGGCAGGGTTTCCTCCGTCCCAAACGGCAATCCTTCCCTTAGGTGAGGTAATCCAAGTCACATGACTCTTGTAGACGACCTCTGCATTGTACCGATTCGCCGCCTTGGATACGCCTGCCCAAAAAGTGTCAAAAGCTCCAGTTTGACCAGCTTCTCCACATAAGGTCTTGTACTCTCCGGGATGCGGCGTTAGCACAAGCGGATGGCTTCTCTCACAAGCAACCTTTTCCATGCCGTACACAAGTCTTAGTGCATCCGCGTCCAGCACAAGAGGAACTTCTGTGCGGAGAATGCTCTCCAGATTGTCCTTTCGGCGTTGCGACAACCCCCAACCTGGCCCGGCAAGAATGGCATCGTAAGGCACAAGATCGCTTTTTGACGCTTCCAAGAAAAAGTCTTCTTCTGGTCGAACGATCACCGAGGGGAGAGTTGTGGCGGTGGCATTGTAAAGTTCATCCTCCACAAAGAGGGTGACATATCCTGCGCCTGAAACGAGAGCCGCTCGTGCACATTCGATTGCGGCGCCAAGTCTGCCCCTGGATCCTGCGAAAATCGCAAGCCTACCACGGCTTATCTTGTACGCAGACCGCGAGATGGAAGGGTTCAGTTTTGCAAGGTCACACGCTTCGAGTCGTACCACGGAAGCATTCTCCTCAAAAAGAGTCTTTTCCACCAGGTCTTTTGGGAAAACGTCGTCGACCCTGATAATTGAGCCACAGGCTTCACGGGCATCAGGAATAAAGTACTCAACTTTGGTGGGGCTCAAAGAGAGGGTGATATCCGCCTGGACGCACAATTCGCCTTTTCTGTACCCGCCCCAGAGTCCAGAGGGCAAATCGATCGAAATAATCGCGGGACGATGTGCCAGTTTTCGCAGTTCGTTGATGGAGACAATCATGCTTGCAGCTTCTTCGAGCGGCTCTCCTTTGATACCGGAACCGAGCACACCGTCAAGGATAATGTCTACGCCTTGAGCTGCTTCCCCACATTCTAGTATCCCAATGTGCTGCGGTAATGGTTTCTGCCAATCGCCCCAGTCGTGAATCCTAACGCCGGTCTGCATGACTATATCGCGCTGTTTTGTACAGGCGGGACTTAGGGGCCCTTTCGAAACGAAAGCATCTATGTTGTGGATGCCAAATGACCAGGCGTGCCGCAAGACTGCGAGCGCGTCTCCGCCATTGTTTCCCTTGCCGCAAATGGCCACAATATGCAGATCCTCGATGGAAAGAATACCTTTTTTTGCCTTTACCAAGCGCTGCATAACCGTTTTGAGCGCGTCCCATAGTCGAATGGAGGCCTTTTCCATGAGAATCTGATCGTCTATCCCCAGTGTAGCCTTTGTAATTGCATCGAGTCTTTGTGCTTCTTCGTTTCTTATAAGTCTTTCCATAGGCGGTTAAAAAATTATACCAGTGAAATATCACTTAGAGAAAGATGGAATCGTCCTGATCTTGAGTTTGTTGGGAGATTCCTTGACCCTCAAGCCCGCAAGAAGTATCCTTTTATCATATGGCTTCAAATATTCTAACCGCTTTTATCGGTTCCAAAAAAGAACGAGACATTAGGGCGCTTTTGCCCCTTCTTCATAAGGTGAACGAAAAAGAGCCCTGGTCATTGGCGCTCAAGGACGACGACTTTCCCAGAATAACTGCCGAGTTTAGATCCAGGCTGAACGCTGGAACAACCCTGGATGAGTTGGCTCCAGAAGCGCTTGCGCTTGCCCGAGAGGCTGCCAGGCGTGTACTTGGGGAGCGGCCGTTCGATGTACAGATTTTGGGGAGCATCGTACTCCACCAGGGCAAAATCGTAGAAATGAAGACAGGCGAAGGCAAAACTCTGTCTTCCGTCGGAGCAGCCTATTTGAACGCGCTCACTGGTCAGGGCGTGCACATCGTGACAGTCAACGATTACCTTGCGGAGCGTGACAGCCAGTGGATGGGCCAAGTGTACAAATTCCTTGGCTTGAGTGTTGGTTGCATCCTTTCCAACATGGATAACAATGTGCGCCGCCTTGCCTATGCAAGCGATATAACCTATGGCACCAATAACGAATTTGGATTCGATTATTTGCGCGATAACATGACATGGTCGCCCAACGAGAAAGTACAGCGTGGTCACGCCTACTGCATTATCGATGAAATAGACTCAATTTTAATCGATGAGGCGCGGACACCACTCATTATTTCCGGCCCAGCGGACGACGACACCTACAAAGTCAACGAGGTCAATCGCCTGGCAAGCTCTTTGGTCGAGGTCAAGAAGAATCCTGAAACAGGCGAATACCCGGATGAAAGCCGCGGCGAAATCTCCGAAGGCGACTTCCGTATCGACGAAAAAGCACGCAGAGTCATGTTTACTGCCGAAGGCATGAATCACATCGAAGAGCTCCTGAACAAACGGGGCTTAATCAATGGCAGCCTCTTTGAGGAGAGTAACTTCGAATACGTCCACTACTTTACCCAGGCGGTCAGGGCACAACACCTTTTCGTCAAAGATGTCGACTATGTTGTACAGGACGGCCAGGTTCAGATCGTCGATGAGTTTACTGGACGAATCCTCTATGGCCGACGTTATTCCGACGGGCTCCATGAAGCTATTGAAGCCAAAGAATGTATAAAGATTGCCCGCAGGAACCGTACTCTAGCTACTATCACTTTCCAGAATTACTTCAGGATGTATAAAAAAATATCAGGAATGACAGGAACTGCGGACACAGAAGCGCCAGAGTTTAATAAAATATACAACCTCGACGTAGTCGTTATACCAACCAATAGACCCGTCATTCGCATTGACCAGAACGATCTTGTCTTTTTGAACGAGACAGAGAAGTTCAATGCTATTTGTGATGAAATCCAAAGGGCACATGCCCAAGGTCAACCCGTTCTTGTCGGTACTGTCTCGATCGAAAAATCTGAACGCTTGTCAAATATGCTTTTGCGACGCGGAGTTCCACATGAAACCCTGAATGCGAAAAACCACGCCAGAGAGGCAACTATCATTGCCGAGGCTGGAGCGAAGGGGTCGGTCACAATCGCAACAAACATGGCAGGCCGAGGCACTGACATTAAGTTGGGCGGTAACCCGGAATTTCGTGCACGAAAAAAGGCCGGTACAAACGCGACCGAAGAACAATATAGAAAAAGCCTTGCTGCTGAATATGAGCTTTGGAAAAAAGACTATGAGGAAGTCAGGTCACTTGGTGGCCTCTATGTTATCGGAACCGAGCGGCACGAATCCCGTCGTATCGATAACCAGCTGCGTGGCCGCTCAGGACGTCAGGGAGACCCTGGGAAGTCAGTTTTCTTCATATCGCTGGATGATGACCTCATGCGGCTTTTCGGTGGCGACAATCTCAAGGGTATGATGAGCCGCGTCGGTATGAAACCCGGCGAACCAATCGATCACCCGCTCCTCAATAGAACCATAGAAAGCGCTCAAAAGAAGGTCGAAGAGCGGAACTTCGAAATCAGAAAGCATCTTTTGGAATACGATGACGTTCTTAACCAGCAGCGGGCATTTATTTACGATCAGCGAGAACAGATACTTCAAGACCAGAATCTCATAGAACGTATTAGGTCCGCAACAGGCGAAATGATCGAGGATCTCCTCACCGAAGCCCTTCAAAAGCAGAAGAGTGGGGAAAAGTCAGTTGCTTCGGAACTCGCGTTGTCACTTGTCGACAAGTTTGGAATCGAAATGCAGGCGACACAGGTGGCTGCCCTCTTAAGCGAATCTGCAAAGCTGGGCGGAGACACTACACAGACTCCTTTTTACAAAGAAGTGAAAGCTCAAATCGAAGCCGATTTGCTCAACAAACAACAGACTGCCGGTACAGAGAACCTCAACCTCTTTATCCGTTTCCAGTACCTGCAAGAAATTGATAACAAGTGGCTAGATCACCTTGAGACCATGGAGGCACTGAAAGAGGCTGTCTATCTTCGTTCCTATGCGCAAAAGAATCCTCTTCTAGAATACAAACTGGAAGGTTCTGATCTTTTCGAGGATCTCATCAATTCGATTCGAAAAGATATCGCTTCGCGTGTTTGCCGCGTGAAGATCAAGACGAACGAAGAAAGACAAGCTCCAGTCCATGCCCGACCAGCAGCGATGAGTTCCAGCCATGTGACGTCCGGCCAATTCGGAAGCGTCGAAGCAAGTGCTCAGGCGGCGCGCTCCGTGGACAGTGCAACAGATAGAAGAGGCAACCCGGAGACTCCGGGTGGCAGTGTTTCGGCCTCAACGCCAAGGTCTTCTGCAATTTCCGCGGCTTCGAGCCCAGATAATGTTACTGTTGTAAGAACGGGCAAGAAAATTGGGCGCAATGATCCTTGCCCCTGTGGCTCTGGTAAGAAATATAAATACTGCCACGGAAGATAAATAGATAACAAATGTCGCTGAACTGTGCAGAAATCGAAGCAGTCATTTCCGAACTCAATGTTGTTGGTAGTCATGTGCAACAGGTCTATCAGCCCTCATACGATACCATTATCATTGAACTATACGGTGTCGCAGGGCGGCGTTTTTTGCTCCTCAGTGTGGCTCCTAATGCGTGCCGCATACATGAGATCAAAGTGCTCCCAGCCAAAAACGAGCGCCCCTTGCGGTTCATGGAATGCCTCAAGTCGAGAATCCGCGGATATACCCTCACCTCAATCGCTCAAATTGCCCTTGACCGAATAGTGCGCATCGAGTTTTCGGCCCCCACGCTCAGCCCTGAACTCGAGAACTATACACTCTATGTCCGATTCTGGAGTTCGGCAGGAAACATTTTGCTTGTGGACTCGAACGGTATCATCGTTGATGCTTTATTCAGAAAACCCGCCAAAGATGAGATGTCCGGCAAACCGTGCCACATTGAGAGCGATTACTCATCCGTCCACGCTGCATCCAATGCTGCCCGCTTTACAGTTCGGGATTTTCCAGGAGAAGGGACTCTGTCTGAGCGCATTTCTACCTTTTACACGACACAATCCGGAGAGCTGTCGCGCGAAAACCTCCTCAGTGCCGCAAAAGCACAGTATGAGAAGCGCATGAGCCTCCTCGATAACCGAAAAACCGAGCTCGAGAAACTCCGGTCTGACTATAGCGACGCGGAGCGCTACCGGCAAATTGGCGACATTCTTATGGCCAACAATCAGATGATCAACAATCAGGATACCCAAGGCAAACAAAAACTGCTCAACTCCATGATCGAATGCTTTGATTTCTACCAGAATAAGACTCTCATTGTAAAAGTCGATCCCAAACTGACACTGGTGGAAAACGCCCAACGCTACTACGAAAAACATAAGAAAGCTATTTCAGGTCTTTCGAGCGTCGTTGAAGAACTACGGAAAATCGACATACAGAGAGAAAAACTTGACTCCTGGTACAGCCAACTTGTTGCAGAACAGGATCCATTCGCAATGGCCAAGGCGTTACAAAAAGCAGGAACTGTCAGAGAGACTTCCCGTCCACGCTACAGCTGTATGTCGCTGCAAGACAACGGATGGACTATCCTGATAGGAAGAAGCGCCAAAGAAAATGATGAGCTCTTGCGCCATGAAATTCGTGGCTCGGACCTTTGGCTTCACGCACGCGATTATTCCGGGTCTTATGTCTTTATTAAGGCGCAAAAAAACAAGACATTTCCACTTGAACTGATGTTGGACGCTGCCAGATTAGCTATATACTATTCCAAAGCAAGAAAAAACCTGCGGGGAAACGTCTATTACACCCAGGCAAAATACCTAAGACGAGCCAAAGACGGGCCAAAGGGGCTGGTTATTCCAAGTCTGGAAAAGAACCTTTATGTAGAGTTCAAAGAGGAAGATATTCGAAGTTTACTTGATCAAACAACTGGAGGAGATTCATGAAGCATAGTTCAAGGATGTTTCTTGCTTTGCTCACCATTGGTTTGACAGTCTTTGCTGTCATGCCTTCTTTTTCACAAACACAATCCAACACAAACGTTGTGGAAGCCACTGTTGCCATACTAAAGGGACCATCGGGAATAAGTGCAGCATGGATGGTCGCCGATCCTCCACAAGAAGGTGGCCTGAGAATCAAATTCCTCACCGCAGGTGGGGCAGACATTGTAACCGCAAAACTGATTTCTGGCGAAGTGGACGCTGGAGTATTGCCCGTCAATGTTGCAGCAAAGCTTTACAACTCGAAAATTCCTATCGTAGCGGTTTCGGTAGTCGGAAATGGCATGGTGAGGTTCCTCACAAGCGACAAGTCGATTCGTACACTCGCGGACATTAAGGGTAAGACCATCTATGTTGCAGGCCAAAAGGCTACCCCCGACTACCTCTTCCGCTTCCTTTCTGACTCGATCGGACTAAAAGCAGAGGTCGATTACACACCAATCTATAATCTTGCGTACCCGGAAATAGCAGCAGGACTTGCCACCGGAAAAGTGACAAGTGCCATTTTGCCTGAACCATTTGCGACGCAGGCATGCCTCTTGAATAAAGATCTGATTTCTCCAATCGACCTCGATGCGCTATGGAAGGAGAAAAATGGCCTTGCTGGGTATCCAATGTCTCTTTTTGTTATGTCACGAACTTTTATTGAGAAGCACCCAGATGCCGCAAGGGCCATCGCTCAAGCCTACAAAAAATCCATTGAACATACGACTTCCGATCCTGCCTCCACTGCGGCACTCGTGGAAAAGCTCGATCTGGGAATGGCAGCATCAATTGCCAAAGCCGCAATCCCAAACTCGCGCTACGTCTATATACCTGCACGAGAAGCAAAGAGCAACGTAGATGCTCTCTTAAGTGTATTCCTTTCGTTCGATCCAGATTCGATAGGCGGGAAACTTCCTGATCCCGGGTTCTTTGCCGACTTCTAGAAGTAGTATCCATGTCATAGAGACCATAGAGACAGGCATTAGGAAGATTTGAGTAGGACACCAGCGGAGAGCAAGGAATTATGAAATGTACCACGAGAAAACCTCGGCCACCTAAGAGACTCTCTGCCGATGTAAATGTGGGACATGGGTTTGCAAAGCGCATGGTGTACGGTCTTCTCGGCGTGCTCGTGGCCTGTGGCGTCTGGCAACTTGTGTCAACCAGAATTGGCGTGTCTCTTGTTCTCCCCGGGCCTGGCGAAGTCGCGCACGCTTTTGTCATGCTTATGTGGAAATTGGCCTTTTGGGAAGCCGTCTGGGGAACCTTCCGGCGTGTGCTTATAGCTTTTGTAATTTCACTTTCCCTTGGATTCTGTACAGGAATGATTGCTGGCCTCAACGCCCCGTTCCGCGATATGATTGCGCCCTTTGTTACCATAATTCGAGCCACACCTGTCATGGCTCTCATTCTTATTCTCATGTTCTGGTTTCCTGCCGGGCATGTACCCGTCGTCTCTGCCATGCTCATGGCCTACCCTGTCGTTCATACCAGTCTCTACCAAGGGACGATAGGAACGGACAAGAATCTTTTGGAGATGGCACGTATCTTTAAAGTTCCAAAACCTGTGGTGTTTTTCCGTTTACGCCTACCTGCAGTGCGTGGTCATCTTGCCTCGGCTGCAAAGAACTGTCTTGGTCTTTGTTGGAAGGTTATTGTAGCTGGAGAGGTTTTGAGCCAGCCGCGCTTTGGGCTGGGCACAGGCTTGCAGTCCGCTCGCCTTTCTCTCGATACTGCCGGTGTTTTTGCGTGGGCTATCACGTCTATCGCCCTTTGTGGAATAAGCGAATTCCTGCTCGGTTTATTGGCAAGAAAACTGCAGGAAGAAGAAGC
>OFJB01001149.1_pt1 | contig 10917 bp, 13 predicted proteins | sample 1775081 | NCBI WGS metagenome assembly OFJB01 (sample SAMN08195771, study PRJEB24354) | sludge metagenome | isolation source: initial sludge from phenol fed wastewater aerobic bioreactor | place: India: Nagpur | collected 2016-06-05 | reverse complement strand
GCCGCGAGCGCTTTGGGGATTGCAATGTCGAGCGCATTGCCCATACCGGCGATTTGGTTCAGGAACTCATCCGGCATTTCGATCTTCACCTTAGCCATCCGGCGTCACCTTCTTTGCCAAAACTTCAAGGTACATCCCTCTGCCCTTCACATCCTCCACGGACGTGATTTCAAAGCGATCATCGCCGCAAAGGATCACATGAGCTGAGGTCACGATCAGGCTCCGTATAACTCGAAACCGGAACAAATCCGTCGCCTCTGAAAAGGCGGCGCGGTTGACCCATTTCTGAGAACCGTGCCGCCCTTCCCGATATGCAAACACCGATCTAATGACTTGATCGGTCTTCGTTGCGAACCCTTCCGTGTCCTTCGTCACTTCTTCCTGCGCGATCGAAATCAGCGTGTTCATTCTGCCGAAGCTCATGAACCCACCTTCCAGTCGCGGTCAAGGCGGAGCAGCGTATTCACTGTGTTCCATACCTGCTGCCCCGCCTGCACGTTGTCCGCAAAGAATCCACCCGTACTGCCATCCCGGCTTTCATAGAAATGGGATGCCAGCATGATCACCGCAGCCTCGGTTGTCGGCGGCATAACCGCTGCTTCATAGGTTCCGGCGGTTAGGTGCTGGTAGCTCTCAGCATATGCAACGGCAGCATCGATCAGGCGCTGGAGGAGCTCATCGTCGGCATCATGTTCCAGGATCAGGTTCGCCTTGACCTTAGTTAGCAGCGTCGTCATCTCACATCGAGCCCGGCTGGTCTGCCGCCATGATCCCGGCATCCTTGAGTTTTTGCAGTAGAGCGTTAAAATCACTCATGAGGTCGGAGATTGTCGTTGCGGCGCTCGCAGCTTGATTCGTCGCCTGGTACACACTGCCAGCGGTTTGCTCAGTTGCATATCCCGATTGCAGCCCGGTGACGGTGGCGGTATCCAGCACCTCCAGAGTACCGCCGATCACCAACCGATCTCCGCCGTCGGTTAGGTAGTTTTTACAATTGCGGGTCACGTCCCCCGCCGGAGTCTCAATGATTTCCATAAAACTCCTCCGTTACGCCTTCTGCTGCAGAACCTTGATCGCTTCGGGTAGAATCAGCTTGCCATCCAGACGCTGGGAAGCGAGGAAGCCGACCTGTCCGGTAGTCGCGTACAGCTCATTCAGACGCTTGAACGTGCGGCCCTGACGATCGGCGATCCAGTAATAGGAGAAGTCGCCGAACGCGATGGACTTACTCCCCGCGCTGACACCCGGCATGAACTCGCTCGTCACGATGCGGTGTCCGAGGATGGTGTCTGGCGCGTTCTCCGTGATGCCCGGACGCCAGAGGTACTGGCCATCACCGTCTTTGAGTTTACGGAGCAACTTTACGGTGGTGTCATTGAGCACGAACACAGCGCTCTTGCGGTACGGCGCGCGGAGCGAGTACACGAGATCGATCAGTTCGTCACCCGTAATCGCCGATGCACCTGCCGTGGTGACACCGATCTCCGCGCCGCCGGTCGTATGTAGAATACCGATGGGCTTACTCACACCATTGCCGGTGAGGAACGCATCCTCTTCCTTGTCGCCGATGCGTTTGCCGAACTGATCCGAAACATACCCCTCGATGTCGAAGATGCTATCCGAGAGCAACTCTTCCGATACCTTGATCATGGTCGCCAGTTTGTACGCGCCAAGCACGACCTGCGAAAAGGTATCGTCCGAGAGCGGGTAGGTTCCTTCTTCATCTACCCAATCAGCGACGCCCTTCGACGCGACCACCGGGATCTTGCGATCACCGTAGCTGGTCTGGATCACGTGACAGAGCGGACGCAATACGTTCGCAGCCGTCAGTTTCTGCACCAGCGTCTTTTCAAACTCGTCCGGTACGAGATAGCCGCCCTCGCTGTCGGTTCCTTCCAACAGGGAGTTCAGAATTTCAGGTCTCGGGCTCTTGGAGCGGATCGCGTTCCAGAATGCCTTTTTGTACGCATCGGATGCACGGCCCGTTTTCTGTTCCGCCGTAGACTGTGCAGGCTTACTGGTCAGCGGGTCGGCGGTGGGTTTGTTCAGCTCAGCGTCAAGCGTGGCCTGCCGTTCCAGCCGGTCGATCTCCTTGCCGAGGTTCACGACGTCGGCCTCCATCTTGTCATAGGTTGTGACGTCCTCGGCGGCGAGTAGTCCGTCCGTGCCACGTTTGGTGTCGAGAAATGCTTTGGCCGCATCCCACGCTTTGGCGCGCTTTTCGCGGAGTTCCTGAATCTGATTCATATTTCTCTCCTTATTTCTTCAAAAGATTGAGCCTCTGATACAGCGGCTCGGAAGGTTGCTTGTGTTCTGTTTTCGGGATCTTGCTCAGGAGCGAGTTCGTCACCGTGCGGCGGCTAAATTGGTAGCCATTGATCGGAATACCGTCCGGCGCACCTGTGTCGCGTGTCAGGATACCGTCAGCGAACCCAAGCTCGATTGCCTTTTGCGCATTCATCCACGTTTCAGCATCCATGAGGTGTGCGAGCTTCGCGCGGGACATGCCCGTTTTTAGCTCGTATGCGTTGATGATGCTCTCCTTGACCTCGTCCAGCATTGCGATAGCTTTCTGCATTTCCTCGCTATCGCCGATCGCCACCGTCAATGGGTTATGGATCATGAGCAAGCTCGTCGGTGCCATGAGTACTTCCGTACCCGCCATGGCGATGACCGACGCGGCACTCGCCGCGATGCCGTCGATCTTGACCGTAATATGGCCCTTGTAATCCATGAGCATAGTATAAATTTGGCTCGCCGCCACACAGTCGCCGCCCGGACTATTGATCCAAATAATAACGTCACCCGTGCCGGCGTTCAGTTCGTCTCGGAACATCCTCGGGGTGACGTCGTCTTCAAACCAGCTTTCTTCGGCGATCGTTCCGTTTAGTGTGAGTGTTCGGGTGCCGTCCTCGTTTCGCACCCAGTTCCAGAACCTTCTATTCAAGCGGAATCCTCCTTCTTGTATTGTGTCCCAGCGAACAATCCTGCGTCCTCCAGCTTCGTCATTGCCCCGTTGATTAAGTACAGATCACCGCCAATGTCGGGCGCGATACGATCGAGGTTTTCGAGCTCGCGGATGTCGTTCGCGCTCATCCAACCATTCTGCCGCGCGGTGGCGTACCCGCTCATGCGGGAGGCGTAATCACCGCGGAGAAGCCCATCCACGTTGAACTTGATGAAATACGACGGCTTTTCACTCTCGCTGAACAGTACTCGGCACATGCTTTGTTCCCAGCGCACGACCCAGGGATCAAGCGTGTATTTCACAAACTCAAGCGACTGCTGTTCGATGTTGCTGAACGACGACTTCTCCAAGTCCGCGAGCATGTGCGGCGGCACACGGAAGATGCGCGCGATCTCGTTGATCTGGAACTTGCGTGTTTCCAGAAACTGCGCCTGTTCAGGCGCAATCCCGATGGGCGTATACTTCATTCCCTCTTCGAGCACCGCAATCTTGTGCGCATTCGCGCTTCCCTGATACGCCGTGTTCCAGCTTTCCTTGACCCGCTGCGGGTCCTTGATCGTGCCGGGGTGTTCCAACACACCAGATGGTGCCGCGCCGTTGGCGAAAAACTTCGCGCCGTACTCTTCTGTCGCGATCGCCAGCCCGATGGCGTTCTTCGCCATGGCGATTGGGCTGTAGCCGATTAGACCATCGAAGCCGAGGCCGGGGATGTGCAGTACGTCCGAAGGTGAAAGTGTCACCTGTGTCGATTTGCCGAGCGTGGTCGGATCCTCCGACCCGCGTTGGTACAAATAAAAAAGCCGGCCGTTTTGATCACGGTCGACTGTCATTTTGTTCGGCATGAGCGGGTAGAGCGCGATCACCTCGCCTCTGGCGTTTCGGATGATCTGCGCGTAAGCGTTGCCCCAAAGGAGCAGGTGACTCATGAGCGTTTCCCGAAATGCAAAGCTTGTCATCTCGGGGTTTGGCTCGTCGTGCAGTAGCCGATAGAGAGGATGTTTGAACGCTTTTTCTTTGCCTCCGCTGTCGTTGTACTTATAGACGTTCAGCGGCAACCCCGCTACGGTCTCTGACAGGATCCTCACACACGAGTACACCGCCGTCATCTGCATAGCGGTCGTTTCGTTCACGGGTTTCCCGCTCGATGTACCTCCGAAGAAGAAGCTGTATCGGCTCCCGTTTAGTGAGTCTTTCGGTTTGTCTCGGGAGTGAAAAATTGCTCGAAGTGGATTCATGCGTGTCCTCCATGGAACATTTGATTGACATACACAGAAAAAAGCAGTACAGTGGCACTTGTGTGGTGTATTTCCGCACCATACAATATTTTATTTGAGGTATTTGATGTACAGCGACAAGACCATCGTCTGCAAAGATTGCGGACAAGAATTCACCTTTACTGCCAACGAGCAAGAGTTTTTCGCCGAAAAGGGTTTCACGAATGAACCGCAGCGTTGCAAATCCTGCCGCGTCGCTCGCAAGGGCGCACCCAGAGGCGGTTCCCGCGATGGCGGATACCGCGACAACGCGCCGCGCCAGATGTATGACGCAGTTTGCTCGGAATGCGGCAAAGCCTGCCAGGTTCCTTTCCAGCCCCGTACCGACCGACCGATCCTGTGCAGCGATTGCTTCAGAAGCAACAGGTAATTTCAAAGGCACATCCTTAACCGGATGTGCCTTTTCTAAAACACCAGCAATCCTCGGCCATCGTATACACTGGTGCTCTCTCCGCTACCGTTCCGCAGCGCCCGGTCCAGCGCCATGATCGTTGCAACAGCACCGTCGATTTTCTCGGTGCTTTTTTCTTTGTCCGGCTTGATGTTCCCCGCCGGATCCGTACGAATGTAGATGTTGTCCATCATCCAGCGCAAAACCGGCTGACCGCCGTGCACGATCCTCTTCTCCAGCGTCAGCTTCATGAGTTCCTTCGTCGGCGGGGACATGTCCTTGAACCCCTGGCCGAACGGAACGACCGTGAAACCCATGCCCTCAAGGTTCTGCACCATCTGAACAGCACCCCAACGGTCGAATGCAATCTCGCGGATGTTGTACGCTTTACCAAGCTGTTCGATGAACGTTTCGATGAACCCGTAATGCACAACATTTCCCTCAGTGGTCAAGAGGAACCCCTGTTTCTCCCAAAGGTCGTAATTCACATGATCGCGCCGCACGCGCAGGGCGATGTTCTCCTCCGGGATCCAGAAAAACGGTAGGATATAGTACTTGTCATCTTCATCCAGTGGCGGGAAAACAAGCACGAATGCTGTAATGTCCGTGCTGGACGAAAGGTCAAGACCGCCATAGCAGACACGCCCTTTGAGCGTTTCGGGGTCAACCGGAAACGCGCATTTATCCCACATATCCATCGGCATCCAGCGAATCGCTTGTTTGACCCATTGGTTCAATCGAAGCTGGCGAAACGCATTCTCCTCGGCGGGATTCTGCTGTGCGCTCTCGCACGCGGCTTTCACCTTGTCGATGCCCACCGTGATGCCGAGCGACGGATTCGCTTTCTTCCACACTTTGGGATCCGTCCAGGAATCGTTCTCTTCGGTGCCATAGATCACAGGATAGAACGACGGGTCTGTTTTTCTGCCGTCGAGGATGTCCCTCGCTTTCGAATGAACTTCCCAGCAGATGGAGTTGGTGTTGTCGCCAGCTGTAGTGATCAGGAAATAAAGCGGCTGCATTCGCGCGTCGCCGCTGCCCTTGGTCATAACGTCAAAAAGACGGCGGTTCGGCTGGGTGTGCAATTCATCAAAGATGACGCCGTGAGTGTTGAAACCGTGCTTGTTGGCGACATCGGCGCTGAGCACCTGATAGTAGCTCCCGGTCGGCAGGTACACGAGCCGCTTCTGTGATGCAAGAATCTTCACCCGCTTCGCCAGCGCAGGGCACATGGTGACCATATCTTTGGCGACTTCGAACACGATCGATGCCTGCTGTCGGTCGGCTGCACACCCGTACACTTCCGCGCGCTCTTCATTGTCGCCGCAGGTCAAGAGCAGTGCGATCGCTGCAGCAAGTTCGCTTTTTCCATTCTTCTTTGGAATTTCGATATATGCTGTGTTGAATTGCCGATACCCACTGGGTTTCAGTGTGCCAAACACATCACGGATGATCTGCTCCTGCCAGTCGATAAGCAGAAAAGGCTTGCCTGCCCATGTACCCTTCGTGTGAGAAAGACATTCGATAAAAGCCACAGCATGATCGGCAGCCTGTTTGTCGTACACCGAATCCTTCGCTTTGAACGGAGTCGGCGTGTACTTCTTCAGTTTTCGTAACATCACCGCCTCCATGGATTTCTTCGCTTAGTTTTGATGTGTCGTGATACATTGCGATAATCATGAGAAAGAATATAATGATATTGTGTTCTGCGTTTGGTTCTCTATGTGAAAAGGATACTCAACCGATTTTGAAAGGAGCGTCTTGTATGTTCATCGCCATTGTTCTATGGATCGTTGCATTCGCTTTTGTGCTTGTTACTTCCATCAACATGATCCGACGCGCTATCAAAACGAAACATTGCACCGCAGAAGCGAATGCCGATGTGGTTGAAATCAAGGAACTTGTCCGTCGGAGAAATGGCATCATAACGAGAGAATATCTCCCCACAATCTCATATGTTATCGATGGAACAACGTACACGCGAAAGTACACCAAAGCATATCATTCGGACACATATCACATCGGTCAGATTCTACCCATTCTGTATAACCCGCAAAAGCCCGACGATGTCAATACAATCGGAACCAGCAATAAGGCTGATTTGGTCATGCTCATCATCGGGCTTGTCATTGGAGTCGCAGGAATCTTTTTCGTCATGCTGCAAAAGTAGCAACCTTCATCACTAAGCAAACACGGAGGCCCGCGTGAGCCTCCGTGTCCGGCTTAGTTTGGTTATCTTGCTCCGTTGGGGCAACCGCCCCATCCTCCTATTGAACCGCTCAGTGGCGGCGACGTTGCGCGACACGGCGTTGTGACGATTTATGCGCCCGATGCGTCCTGATCGCCTTCCTGTACTGCCGATTTCAGAATCGTCGTATCAAACCCCGCTGCTATGTACCCTTCTAACAGCGTGCTGTAATAGAAAGCGCTCGGCTTGTTCTGTGGCTTGCCGCTGTTCAGGATGTAGATGAGCGCATCTGCCAAAGTACCGTCGCGGCGCACTTTGATCGCCGTTTTCCGATACAGCTCCGGCACACCGATCCAGCGGTCGAGCGCAGCTTCATCCTGCGGTGAAATCTCCCACAGCAGCGCGGGAACGCTACCGCCCTTCGCTTTTTCGATCGTCGCCAATGCGCCGGCTTTGCTGCCGCGAAAAGAAAGTCTGTAATTCTTCAACACCGCGGAGCCGATCAGCTTTGCGGTCGGGCAATGCTTCGCCATTTCGGTGCGGTTCAGACCAGCGCCGTACGCTGCAAAAAGTCGGCTATTCAAGTTAGTCCTCCTCGATCTTCACACATTCGTCCTCACCAAAAACCACACCGAGAGTGCTTCCGTTGCTCCAAGCCGTGTGAATCGTTCCAAGTGAATCGACATAAAGCACTTCCCCGATGGTGCCTACTGGAATTTGTGTGTAGGGGTCGTTCATGTGTACCAGCCGCACTTTTGTACCAGGCTTATAATATTCTTTGAGCTGTTTCAGCAGCTCTGGATGAATTCCGTTCATGCTTCATCACCCGCTTCCCGTGCATCGCGGAACGCTGCGTTGCCGGTGAGCCTTTTCAGAAGCACACGGCGTGAATCTTTGTAGTCTTGCCCAATGAATCCAAGCCGGAGGAGAAAACAACGGAAGGCATACTTCTCGTTCTCGACTTCCTGTTCCGTCGCGATGACGCGCTTTTGTGTGCGCGCCAGTTCGCAAAGGCCCTGTACCAGTTGGTAGTAGGCTGTGATCTCCGCTTGGTCGTCGGTCGGCCGAAACCATCCGAATTCGATCCTGTCGGAGTGCTCTGTCATCGGAAGGCTGTCCGTGCCGAGCGCCTTTTTCAGCAGCGTTGCCTTGCTCGCAACCAGCCGCCGAAGGTTCTCCAATGCAATGGGCGTTATGCCATCCTTCGGAATTTCGACCGAAAGCCGGTCAAGGCTGTCTAGTGTAGATGCCATGATTCCCTTCTTTGGCGTTTCAATGATCTGCTGCTCCGCGGGTTTAGCCGGCTCGCCGATCCGTTCGCCAATGAAACCGTCATGCGCCAGTTCGCGAATCAACATCGTAATCTGTGCCTCATCCGTTTCATCTGGGCAGGTGACCGTACCGTTCTTGTCGACAGTGTAAGCTCCCACCTGAAAAGCAAAGCTCGGCGCACCGAGGTATCGCGTCGCATCCTGCAGGGTATCCCGCATGACCGCGACCAACGCCTTTCGTCTGTCCCCCGTAACGTTGTACTTGATCTGCATATGATTACCATCCTTTCGTTTTCGTAGTCATATACATGGATCAAGCGAGTGTGAATATCAAGCTGTTTCGTCCAGATATACAGCGGATTCCGACAGGATTCCTGACAAAACAAACACAACACACGGCAGCGCGACTCCGTTGCCCCATAGTTTGTACTCCGCGGCGTCGGTGTACGGATCGTTCAGCCATTTCACGATTTGCTTTCGCGTTTTTGGTTTCATTGCCGAGCCAGTGATTCGGCGGTGTGTTTCGAATACTTCCTGCCACCATTCGATCTCCTGCTCAGAAGGATGTTCTATAGCAAGATCCGCGCACCACCAATCAGGAAACCCTTGTAGGCGCGCACATTCCTCAGGTGCCAGTCTTCGCACCGCATATTTCGGTTCTTCCGAGCATTTTACTGGAACGAGCATGTCGTTGGACGCATCCTGCCCGTTGAACCCACCGGGATGCGCGCCGGGTGATATCGTACCGCAAACGCGCTGGTACGGTTCCACTACATACTTGCTGTCCTCCAACTGCTGGTTCTGCGGGAATTTGTAATCGCTCGCGCAGAGACAGCCGACTCGATCGGGATAACACACGGCATGGTGATCGGAAGTATTGAGCGTAAAACATACGCCCTCGTTCACGCCGTCGCCTTGCGGGCCGTTGCGGTCGCTTCGCCCGATCATGCTGCCTTGCAGGGCGTAGGTTTGCTGCTTCGTTCCCTTATTCGCGGATAACGCTCCGGCGAAATCTCCGAGATCACGCACTTCGTCGCGTTGGTTCTGAGTAAACGCGACGACCGCGATACCGCCCTGATTACAGTCCGGCCTACCGCCGTTCGCGTCAAGTGTACGCGCAGTGTCCGCTTCGTAAAATCCACTCTCTGGGTTATCCGATCGCATGGCATTGCTGCCATCGGAACACACGCCGAACGCGCGGTTCATGACGAGCGGGACGTTCATCCCGCCCGTTCCCATGCGCGCCGCGAGCGTCTGAACCAGTCCGTCCTTTTCCAGCTTGCATCTACCGTCGATCGGGTGATTCTCAATGGCAACCGCCGTTTGGTTGTCGCCCATATCCGCGCGAAGACAACCTGTGCTCTCCGGCCATGCGTGACCGCCCATACGCCTCAGCGCGCCAGGTTCGAATCCAACTGACGCGACAGCGCCTCTCTGAGAATCTCCGGCAGATGCTTGCCCCTCGCCTGCGCTCGGCGCAAAATTCCTGCGCACGCCTTCGCGCTCAAATAGTATTTCTCCGGCGCGTTCGTCGATAAAACTTGCGACAAGGTAGATACGGCGGCGACGTTGGGCGACTCCGAAATATTGCGCGTCGACAACGCGGTATGCCAAGCTCCATCCTGTTCCCAGATATATGTCGGCGTAAGGCCACTTGCCGTTCGTAGGCGTAGGCACCTCGGTTCCCGGCGCGACGATCCCGACGATCGCGTCGAGTACCGCTTTGAAGTCCTGTCCTCCATTGCTGCTGAACGCGCCCGGGACGTTTTCCCAGACGATGTATTTTGGATATGCTCCATTCGTTGCTTCCCTCATTTGCCGCACGATGCGGATCGCTTCATGAAACAGTCCGGATTGCGACCCCGACAGTCCCGCGCGCTTTCCCGCAACCGACAGATCGGTGCAGGGCGAGCCAAACGTGATGATATCGACCGGCTCGATCATCGCGCCGTCAATGCGCGAAACATCGCCCAGATGCCGGATGAACGGCATTCTCTTCGTCGTGACGCGGATCGGGAACGGTTCAATCTCAGATGCCCATACAGGGTGAATGCCGCAAAGCAAGCCACCGAACGGAAACCCGCCGCTGCCGTCGAATAGGCTGCCAAGCGTCAATTCACGCATCCGCAACCTCCGCGTAAGGCGTTTCCACACCGTCATGAACCAGTATGACGTTCTTCGGCGGCCCAGCTAGCTCGATATACCGCTTCACAATCACGTCGCAGTACTTCTCGTCCAGCTCGATCATGCGGCAGACACGAGCGGTCTGCTCACAAGCGATCAGGGTGCTGCCGCTGCCGCCGAACGGGTCGAGCACGACACAATTCGCCATGCTTGAATTCAAAATCGGATATGCCAGCAACTCCACCGGCTTCATGGTCGGATGGTCGGCGTTCTGTTTGGGCTTATCAAACTCCCAGATTGTCGTCTGCTTCCGATCGGCGTACCATTCGTGCCGGCCTTTCTTCTTCCAACCGAACAAAACAGGTTCATGCCGCCACTGGTACGGGCTTCGCCCTAGCACCAGCGACTGTTTCTTCCAGATGCAAGTTCCCGAGAGATAGAACCCGGCATCCGAAAACGCCCTGCGAAAGTTCAAGCCCTCCGTGTCCGCATGGAACACATAGATTGACGCGTCATTCGCCATGCTGGCTTCCATGTTCCGAAAAGAAGCAAACAGGAAATCGTAGAATGCGCTGTCGGTCATGTTGTCGTTCTTGATCTTACCCGCGCTGCCTTCGTAGTTGACGTTGTAAGGGGGATCGGTTACCACGAGGTTTGCCTGGCTACCGTCCATGAGAAGATCGAACACATCGCGCTTCGTG
>OFJB01001147.1_pt1 | contig 10928 bp, 12 predicted proteins | sample 1775081 | NCBI WGS metagenome assembly OFJB01 (sample SAMN08195771, study PRJEB24354) | sludge metagenome | isolation source: initial sludge from phenol fed wastewater aerobic bioreactor | place: India: Nagpur | collected 2016-06-05 | reverse complement strand
CTCGGCGCAAAGAAGATCAAGGCGCTGGTCGCCTATGGAACGCAGCGGCCGGAGATTCATAACCGCGCGAAATTCTCCAAGTACGTTCAAAAATGGGTCGCGTTTCTGCGCAATCACCCCATGACCGGCGAAGCCCTGCCGAACTATGGCAGCGCGGGTTTGGTCAGCAAAGCGAACGCTTCCAACGCGCTGCCCACGCACAACTTCAAGTACGGACACAGCAAGGACGCGCATGCCGTCAGCGGGGAAACGCTCGCGGACAAGTACCTGATTCGCAACAGCTCCTGCATCTCCTGCCCCATCCGCTGCGAGCGCCGCGTCATGGTTGACGGAAAGGACGTCAAGGGGCCGGAATACGAGACCTGCGGCTTCTTTGGCCCGAACATTGACGCAATCAGCATGGAGAACATGCTAAAGCTGAACTATCTTTGCGACATTCTGGGCATGGATACAATCTCACTTGCTTCCACCATTGCGTTTGCGATGGAGCTCAAAGAGAACGGCGTGGCCGATTTCGGCGTTACGTTTGGCAATTCGGATAACCTCTTTGAGGTGGTGGAAAAAATCGCCCGCCGCGAAGGGAAGTACAGCGAGCTGGCCAACGGTTCCAAGTGGCTCAGCGAACAATACGGCGGCAAGGAATACGCCATGCACTCCAAGGGACTCGAAATGGCGAGCTACGAACCGCGCCGCTCAGTCGGCATGGGGCTTGGCTACGCAACGAGCAATCGCGGCGGCTGCCACCTCAACGGCGGGTACCTTGCGCTGCTGGAATCCGTCGGTGTGCTCTCGATGGACGCACTCTCCACCTCTGCCAAACCCGCGTTTACGGCATTCTTTCAAAACGCGCTGGAGGCCATCTCCGCGAGCGGATTTTGCCTGTTCTCCGCACAGTCGTTCGTTCCGGCGATTCTCTTCAAGCTTGGCCCGCATCATCCCGTCACTCGAACAATCGGCAAGATTGCAACGCATCTTGGCCTCGGCGTGCGCGCGCTGCTTTGGATGATGCCGATTCTGCGGTTCAATTCCGTGTTTCTCTTTCCGCATGCGGAGGCGCTGCGGTTGATTACGGGGCTTCCGTTCTACACCGGCTCGTTCGTCAAACTTGGCGAGCGTGGCTACAACATGGAACGCCTCTATAACTATCGCGAGGGGCTGTCCAAGGCGGACGACTCCCTGCCGGATCGGCTGACGAAGACACCACAGGACCCGAACAATCCCAAGACCGTCGTCCGGCTCGACAAGATGCTACCGGTGTACTACCAGATTCGCGGCTGGGATAAAGACGGCGCGCCGAAGGCGCGCACGCTCCGCCGCCTGGGGGTGCAGGCATGAAGACGATTCGCTATTACGCACCGATACGGGCTCTTGTTCAAAAGGAAAGCGAAGAAACGGAACTTGGTTCGGCTAAGGACGTGCTTGGTTATATCAAAGGCACCTATGGAAACGAAGCTTACAAAGCGGCGAAAAGCGCGTTGATCGTGGTCAACGACGTGAGCATCGGTCTCTATCAGGGCGTGAAAACCATCCTGAACGATGGAGACGTGATCGGGTTCCTTCCCGTCTGCGGCGGAGGATAATAGTTCGATTTAAGAAAGCCAGTCGGATCAGAAAATTCGGCTGGCTTTTTTTGTGCGTCTATTTACTCGCTTATTCGTTCAAACGTGACCGTTTGTTCTTTGAGCGATATCTTCTTTACCTGATACCCATATTCCAATAATTCTTTCTTCGCGTTCAAGAATGAGTGGTCAATTGGTAACCCTGCCATTTTCTCAATTTCCGAAAAAGAAAGCGTAAACAGGGATCGTCCATCCTGACCGATCTTTTCCCACAGGGAATTGAATTTACTCATGGTCGCATTCCTCCTATGGCTCCGGCGTTGCAGTAGGTTCCGGTGTTTCGCTTGGTACGGGCGTAAAGAGCACCCACTCCTGCGTGTCGCACTGCCCGGCTTTGCTTTCTCCGCGCGCAAGCACGCGACCATCCGCCGTTACGCCGACGACGTGCGTCGCGCTGGCCGAAATGGCGATGATGTTCGTCCAGTCCGAAACGTCCGGCAGGTGCGCAAAGGAAAACGCAATCGTGTGTACGCGCCCGCTGTCGTCCAGCGCATACAGCCCGTTTGACGTGCAGTCAAGCGCCAAAATATTGGTCAGGCTGGCAACATCCAGCCCGTTGCTGACCACGGTTCCGTCCGCCTTCAGTCCCGCGCTGTTTGCGGTTGCCGCGTCAAACGAAACGAGGTCGTAGTAGTCACTGGTCACGAGCTCATCGTGCGTTGTGAGCGGCTGGCCGTTCTCCATGACGCCGCAGAGCGCGTAATCGCCGATGGACAGCGTTGCGATGTCCCGCCAGGAGAGCGTGTTCCAGGTCTGATAGCCGGTATTCAACAGCTGCCCGCTTTTCGTAATTCCGACCGTATTATATGCGCCTGCAAAGATGGCGCTAACGTTTTGCCATTTTGATACATTGCATTGCCCAAATTCGTTCGATCCGGTCGCTACGACCGTACCGTCCGCTCGCAGCCCAACGGAATGATACGCGCCCGCCGCAACCGCGACAATGTCCGCCCATTCCGCTGTGTTGCACTGTCCGAACTCATTTGAACCCGCGGCAAGCACCGTTCCCGCCTCCGTTCGCGCGAGGGTATGCTGGTACCCGGTAGCAATCATCGCGGCCGGAAGCGCTTCCCGCTCGGATTTGAGCCGCGCGCGCTCCTGCAACTGCTCGTCCGACAAACCAACCAATAGCGAGACGAGATCACCCGCTCCCTCATTCTCCGAGAGCGCGGCGGCCGCGCGCTTTGCATACGTTTCTGCGTCGGAATAGCTCCCGAGCGCGTAAAACAGACGCATGGCTTCGTCGTAATAACCGTATTCAAAGCGTTCCATCGCGTAAGAGTAGGTGCACGCTTCGTTGCGCACAATGGCGTCCTGATAGTCGCCCAGCTTCGAGTAGGTTTCGCTTGCCTCTAAGTAGTCCCCGTCCGCTTCATAGATTTTCGCCAACGCGTAGCCGGTGCGGTGCAACGCGTCCTCAGCGCCCGGGTACTCCCCCGCCGCCTCGTAGAACGCAACGGCCTCGCTGAGGCTCCCTTTGCGTTCCAGTGAACGACCGCAGGTAAAATAGTTGCGCTCCAGCAGGCTTTTCTGTACATCCGAATCGGAAAGCGTCAGCGTGATTTGCTCCGCTTTCTGGTAGTCTCCTTGCTGAATCAGTAGAACGACGTAAGCCTGCTGCAGCGAGCCGACGTTAAAATAGGCCAGTATGCCAAGCAAAATCAACGCCAGAAGCGCAATGGCGGAGCCTGTCAGCGCGCGCCGAAGAAACCGCCGATCTCCCGCGCCAACGGAGGACCCGACCGGATCACCGGACTTCCGCCAAATCAGCGTGGTGTTTGCTCGTTCCTCTTTTTGACGAATGACTTCGTGTTTGGTTTGCTTGTTCTCTTCCATATTAGTTGATGTTAAAGGGCATTGCCTTGTTGAGGTAGTTCGTGCCGATTCCGTTCGCTTCTGAAAGCACAATGTAGATATCGTGGATGTTGCAGCGCTGTATGTACTCCTTCACGCCAGCGGCCGCGGCTTCGCGCGAATAGTACGCATCCCGAAAATCGACGAGATACACCCCGTCGTAATACGGCAGAAAGAATGGCGCAATGGAATTGCCAAACGAGTCACAAACCAACAGCATGTTTCTACCGGTATGGTATCCACCCTCGATTAGTCGATATGGCCCGTTCGTTCCGCCGAGGAAGACGAGATAATTCTTCTGCGCGTCGTCAATCACCGGCAGCTCGCCCTTTTTGTATGCGTTTGAAACGCGGTAAGCCTTCGCGGGCAGCAGCGGATAGAACACCTCGATCGAGTCGACGAGTTCCTTCAATTTGGCGTTTCTGCCATGCAGATAGATCGATCCGAGGTACCCATCTATCGTCTGTTCGGTGTAGTCCGCCAAGGGAACGGTTTGATACCCCTTCGTTTGGAGCATGGCGTCTGCCGCAAGATAAGCGCCGCGCGCCGTCCAGTGGTGGTCTGTGCGGAAATAGACGTAATCGCCGTTTTGAATCGGCTGGCGAAAGATATCGTATGCAGAAAATACGGAGACATTCTTCGAAACAAGTGATTTCAACATAGGTTCTACATCGCTCGACCAGTCGCTCTCCGTATCGGTGTGCAGCGCGAAAAGGTTCACCGTCTGGGAACGCGGCGCGAAGAGTACGCTAACCGTACCCTCCTCCGGCAGCAGTGCGGCATAGGCGTTGAGCGTGTCCGCCGCCTTTTGAATGTTCTCGCGCGAATAGGTCAACAGCGCCGTTTTCGATCCGTCGCGGTTGTCCAACCAAACGCTCGCGGTATCGCCGGATATCACTTCGCTGGTGTTTGTCTGTTCTTGCTCGGTCCCCTGTTCCGGCTGAAGCGTTGTCTGCTCCGGTTGCGCTGCCTCGGCAAGATCCGGATTTTCGTTTTGCGTTTCATCCGTTGGCAGTTGCAACGGAGCAAACGCTTCCTCTCCGCCCTCTTTCAGCAGCTCGTCCACTGTCAGCGCGGAGAACAGATGCTTGGTGGAGTTCGCCGCGTCAACGATTTCGTCGCGCAGAAAGAACTGATCGCAAAGAAAATCCTCAAAAGCTTCGCTGAATCCGCCATTTTGAAACAGACTCCAACTCAGCGTTGGAAAACCCGCGAGCGTTCGATTCTCCGCCTCGGATACCACAGGCGCCTTGTTTGTAAACAGCAGCAGGCAGACGCCGAGCGCGCCGCAACGCGGACGCTGACCGAAACCCGCGCCCGCCGCGACGCGCTGGTCGAGCTGCAGCGCAAGACGCAGACCGACGGCGAGCTCGCGCCGCAAAGAATGAACCACCAGAGCGTCACGAGAAATGTGAGTTTTCGGCGCATCGCCTGCCTCCTTTCGCAGAAAAGCTAGAAACGAAAATATAGAAACGGATTGTAACTGTCCGATACCAGCATCAGGATGCTGAGCACCACGCCCGCCGACAGCAGCAGCGTGGAACCAAGATGCACCGTACGTTGCAACCGAAGACGATGATTCATGGCCTGTTCCAGCGTCGGTAGAATCGGCAGGCAAAGCACGGCGGCGAGCAGCGGGAAAACGGTATAGGTGCGAATTGCATAGAGCGTCTGCTCGTCCAGCCAACCGACGAACTGCGGCGCTCCCGCCTGCAGGGACACGCCGAGCATGGCGAGCACTTGGCTGGCGCAGCGCGACAGATCGGTTTGGTAAAACAGCGCCCAACCAAACAACACCGCAATCAGTGTGAGCACAATCCCGATCGCGCGAGGCATATGCTTGACCGCTCGTTTCCATACGCCGTGTTCCAGCGCGATCAGTACGCCGTAATACAGCCCCCAGAGCACGAAATTCCAGCTCGCGCCATGCCATAAGCCCGTCAACGTCCAAACGAGGAGCAGATTCAGCGTGGTGCGGTGCGCGCCTTTGCGGCTGCCGCCGAGCGGAAAGTAAACATATTCGCGAAAGAACCGTCCCAGCGAAATATGCCACCTGCGCCAGAATTCAGAGACCGAGCGGGCGATGTATGGATAGTTGAAGTTCTCCTGATAGCGGAATCCTAGCACGCGCCCAAGGCCAATCGCCATATCGGAATACGCGGAAAAGTCGAAGTAAATCTGCATTGCGAAAACCGCGCTGGTGAGCCAACCTGCCGCGACGGACGCGCTTGCCTCCGGCAACGCGGTGAGCATTTCGCCCAGTATGTTCGCCAGCAGCACTTTTTTACATAGCCCCAGCGCAAAGCGCCGCATCCCGCCGGAGAAGTCATCCAGCGTGGTTTGGCGGGACTGAAGCTCGTATTCAATGTCGGCATATTGCACGATCGGGCCCGCAATCAGCTGCGGAAAGCAGGAAACATAGAGCAGTAAAAGCGCGTAGTTCTTCTGCACGCGGACGTTTCCGCGATAGGCATCCACCGCGTAGGAGATCGCCTGAAAGGTAAAAAACGAGATGCCAATCGGAAGCCGCTGCGTTTGCAACACAGCGGAGCTGCCAAACAAAGCGAATAGTTGATTTGCGAAAAATGCCGAGTATTTAAAGTAGATCAATCCAGCGAGTGAAAGCAGTATTGTCAGAACCAGCAAGGCCTTCTTTGCTCCGGCGCTCTTCGCCGCGCTGAACGCGAGCGTCCCTGCGTAGACGCAGAGCGTAACGCCCGCCATGACGAGCACGAACACCGGTTCGCCCCAAGCGTAGAAAAGCAGCGAGCCAACCAACAAAACTGCGTTGCGCCAGCGGATATCGCGGCAAGCAAAATAGACCGCGAGCACGAGCGGCAAAAACAGCAGCAAGAATGTCAGGCTCGAAAATACCATGGAGGTATTATAGCACAAAACATCTCCGCCTGCGCTCAAACGGGCACGGAAACGAAGATGGAAAAGCCTGCGCTTATGATATAATGAATTACGTTTTTAATCAAAACAGGAGCCAACGCCGATCATGAAACGAACACGCCGAACAAGATGGATTTGGATTCTATCCTCTCTGGGGGCATTTTTACTGATTCTTGGAGGCCTCGCAATTTACGGTGTATCTCGCTCCAGCAAATTGTCTGCGCTTTCGTTTCAGGAGTGCCTGAACTATACGCTCAAGGACTCCAAAGGCGCGGTCGTCTCCGTTGGAGTCATTCGCAACGGGCAGAGCAGCGTTCGCGTGTATGGGGAAAATGTAGCGACGATTTCCGATGAACAGCAGTTGTTTGAAATTGGCTCACTGACGAAAACGATCACCGCCGCACTCATCCAGCAAGCGATTGACGAAGGTTTGCTGCATCGTTCGGACACGATCGGTTCGGTTCTGCAACTGCCAAATCTGCGCTATAATCCCACGCTGGAACAGCTCCTGACGCACCGTTCCGGTTACAAGGGATATTACTTTGCCTCGCCGATGACGAAGAATGTCTTCCTCGGTCGCAACAGCTTTTATGGTATTTCACGTGATTCGGTTCGTGCCCGATTGGAGACCATCCGGCTATCGCAGAAAGAGTACCCCTTCTCCTATTCGAATTTTGGATACGCTGTTCTCGGCCTTGCGTTGGAGCAGGTGTATCAAACGGATTATGCGAGCCTGGTCAACGACTTTGTACGAAACGACCTTGGCATGCCGCACACGCATATCTCAAATGATAGAACCGAATTGTCAAATGGCTGGGATTGGGCAACAGACGACGTTTATCTCTCCGCGGGTGCGCTGGTTTCGACCATGGACGACATGCTGATTTACGCCGATCGAATGCTCAAAGGTGACCCATCTGTGCTCAAGGAAGTCTGCGAACCGATCTCTAGCATTGACGCCACCAACAGCCGCTATGCCAGCTCCGGCTTACGAATGGACTCCATTGGTTCGGCTTGGATTCTCGACGAGCAAAACGGAATCTTCTGGCATAACGGCGGAACGGGCCATTACTCCTGCTATCTCGGGTTTGACCCGCAGCGGCAGATCGCGGTCGTCGTGCTGACCAATCTTGCACCGAGTTACCGCATTCCGGCAACCATACTTGGCGCGAAGCTCTTGCTGGAATTACAAGCGAACGGGAGGAGCTAAGCCTGTGGCGCTGGTCATATATTTGAAAGAGATGATACTTTGAAGCAAGGCTCGATGAAAAAGCAAATACCAAATCTACTGACGTTTACACGAATGCTCTGTGCATTCGCTCTATTGTTGTTTCGCCCGCTCTCGCTCTGGTTCCTCCTAATCTACGCAATGGCAGGGTTAACTGACTTACTGGACGGTTTCTTCGCGCGCCGTTTCCACGCGGAAAGCAGCGTTGGCGCGCGGCTCGACAGCGCGGCAGATTTTCTGCTTTGCGTAGCGCTGATCTTCGTCTTTCTTCCCTACTACCATTGGCCACTTTGGATCGTTCTTTGGATCGCGGGGATCGGTTTTTTACGGATTATGGCGGCATTGGTGTGCTTTTTTCGCTTTCGAACGTTTGCGTTTTTGCATACCTATTCCAACAAAGCGACGGGAATTCTGCTCTTTCTGTTCCCCTTTCTGCTGTGGTTGTTCAACCTGAATATCACCAGTATCCTACTTTGTACTGTGGCGTCCTTGTCCGCGTTGGAGGAATTGCTGTTGCAACTTACGTCAAAGACACTCGACCTAGATCGAGAAAGCATATTCATCAAAGCAAAAACCCCGAACATCCAATAACGGAGTTCGGGGTTGTCTTGTAAAAAACGGATTTCGCTCACTCGATTCATTTCCCGTTGCTCGCGTTGGTCAACGCGATTTCAACAGCTTTGCAGAACGCGTGGTGATCGAGCGTTGCGCCGGAGACCATATCAACCACGGGTGATTGCTGCTGAATCACCGCGTCCGCCAATTCGCGGCTCAGATCGTCGCGCTGTGTTTTGATCACGTCAATACTTTGAATGCGGTGATCCTTTATTGTTACTTCAACAATGTTCGTAAAGCGAAACCCATTGTACTCGCCAAGATAGGTTCCGTCCGGCGCCTGCTGGAAGTCCACCACCTGTATGGTCAGATTTTCCGTTTGTCCTTTGCCAAGAAACGCCGCGATGGCAATTAGAACCAGAAATGCCGCAAACGCGATTCCGAACCATTTGAAAAACTTCTTCATGTCCGCTCTCCCTTCAGTGCGGCGTTGCATCGCCGGGTAATGGCCACAATCTGCTCCTCGCGCTGCTCACTCGACCAGTTGACAATCCCCATCGGTTCCGCGGAAAAGCCTTTCTTTTGCAACAGAGCGAGCATCTGCTTCATCGCATGATTTCCGCCCATCCAAGGCTTTTTAAAATACTGGGTTATAAAACACAACGCGGGGTTTGCGGAGGCTTTGCCGATCTGATTGAGGTACATCGACATAGCCGGGTCCAGCGAGAACGCCTGTACAGGAGCGCCGAAAATCACGACGTCATACGCGTTGGCGTCCGGTGTTGCGGTCAGCCGAACCGGCGTGTTGGAGTTTGGGAGCGTTTCTGCATAAAAGTGTTCTATGGTTATCGAATTGTATTCCGCCGCCAACGTTTCGCGAATTCGCTCGGCAACGTGCAGCGTGTTGCCTGTTTTGGAGTAGACGATAATCCCAATCTTCATGTTGCGTTCCTTTCTTTCAACAAATAATCTGCCATATCATCCAGACTTTGATAAAGCACCTGCTGCGTCAGTCCGTTGCTGGAAAAATACAGCGCAAGCAACCCTTGAATGCCATAGATGATCGTTTTTGCAACGATTCTTACGTCTTGCTGTCTGATTAATCCGCGCTCCACGAACGAACTGTAGGCAAAATCCCAGCCGTCCTGAAACTTTGAATCGTAATCTGGCGCGGGGGCATTCTCAAACCGATAGTGATAAAAAAAGTGATAGACATTCGGCCTTTCCAGATAATACTGTACATAAGCACGATTGCTCTGTTTTAATTCTTCAACCGAACGATATGGCACATTCTCGCCTACGGAGAAATGCGCGGCAACATCGTCTACCATCTGATTTTTTACTGCGAGCAGCAACTCGTTTAAATCCGTAAAATAGTGATAAATGGTCGCATAGGAATATCCCGTTGCCTGCGCAACTTTTCGCACGGAAACGCCCTCAACGCCTTCTTGAAGCACAATTTCCTTCGCGGCTTGCAGGAACCCGTTTCTCACGAGGTCGTTCTTTTGTTTTGCCAGTTCTTCGAATGACATAGCGCCTCCGCCTAACAATGTTATAACGATCTAACAGCGTTAGATTAGCATCATTCCATAGAGTTGTCAACAAAAAGCGCAAAAAAGAAACCCGAAAACAACTGTGCCTTCGGGCTTCGCGTTGTATGCTCAGTTTGGTTGTGATTCCGCCTTAAGAGGTTAGTTCAGGTCGATCAGTTTCGCTTTGATTCCGTCGAGCGCGTTGAGCTCTTTCACGAGCTGTTCAATTTCGTCCTTTTCGCCGTAGGGCTGGAGGATGATCAGCCCGTCCGTCGCGCAGAGGTCTTCGCTGACCTCATGCAAACCCAGCCGTGCCTTGATCTTGCAGCCGTTTTTCGTCAGCACCTGCTGAAAGTTGGAAGCATTGCTCACGCGGTTGTCCATTCGAACGCCGATGACATAGTAGTAAGACATCTTATGATTCCTCCAAATCCGAATTGATATTTATTTAAGACCGCAATTCTCATCTTACATCTTCGATCATTTTAACACTTCTCTCTACAATAGCGTTGATTTGGGAATCCTTTCGTTCCGATGACCAATTCACGAGACCCAGGTTTATTGGTGTATTCCCTTTTTGTTTTAATAGCGCCGTGAGTTGCCTGGTTGCGTGATTACCACCCATCCATGCTTTTTTCAGATGCTCCGTTATAAAGATTCCTGTTGGTACTTTATCCAAGTCATAAATTTCATCGAGGTACATCTTCATGGCGGGATCCAGTGAGAACGCCTGTACGGGCGCGCCAAAGATCAGCGCGTCGTAACCACCGCACATTGGCCGATAGGTGAGCCCAATTGGCTGATTCGACCCTGCAGCTGTCTCCGCCATAAATCGTTCGAGCGTAACTTCAGCGCCTTTCGCTTGCAGTGCATCTCGGATTTTCGCCGCGACAGAATACGTATTGCCGGTTTTCGAGTAAACAATGATCCCGATCTTCATATTGCGTCCCCTTCTTTCAATCAATAATCTGCCATATCATCCAAGCTTTGATAGAGTAGTTGCTGTATTAACCCGTTGCTAAAAAATAGTACAGTAGTCCGTGGATGTCGGAGATGAGCGTTTTTGCAATGATTCAGGTGTTTTGTTGTTTTACGAATTCTTTGTCCACAAACGAACTATATGCAAAGGCCCAACCTTCCTGTTGTATGGAATCATAATCTTTCGTGGGAACGTTTTCAAACCGATATTTCTTTTTCTTTGTGTTCTAGAATCGCTTGTTTTAAGAAGTTACGATTTTAAACATC